>JRYH01001261.1_pt1 | contig 26053 bp, 20 predicted proteins | sample 235351 | NCBI WGS metagenome assembly JRYH01 (sample SAMN03074221, study PRJNA261480) | activated sludge metagenome | biome: Wastewater Treatment Plant; feature: Wastewater; material: Activated sludge; isolation source: activated biomass of a wastewater treatment plant treating wastewater... ...
CACCAGATCTGAGCGTAGCTCCTCTTCCTTTTCCGCCTTTTTTAAGAACCGAGAAGGATCTTTTGCCCTGGCTGAAACTCTATCTACTCGCGGAACATCTTTAAGCTCATCAATAAGTCTAGACTGTAGTTTTCTGGCGATAGTTTTAAGATAGATTTCCCACCTTTCTTTATACTCTGTCTCGATGGTCATTTTTATTTAGACCTCCTGAGCTTTTCATCCACAACCTTCCCCGCTGTAACAAACCTGACACTTTTCGAATCTCCTTCAACCGCTGACGATTCAAAACAATCATCGAACTTTGAAGCCTGCGCAGACAAGATGGCACCGTTGTCTAATTCAACCATTTTATATGATAAATGTTTGTCAAATTCGGCCTTATCGAAGGCGAACTTATCATTCAACAACCTAAATGGGGTTACCTGTGAGCATATTTTCTCTTTCGTCTTATCAGACAAATGAAACTGATCACAAAATTCGCTAATAGACATAGCCTTATTAGAAATGTTTTTTGCCAACTTGGCGCATGAGGCAATCTCATGCTTTATTTCTGTGTCTGTAGTGTTTGCTATTGCGTTACGAAGAGCTAGAGCTAATCGTTTCGTGCCCTGCTTTGGTGTTGTCTGGAAATCAGATCGAAGAAAGTCATTTATCCAATATGCTGCAACTTCTTTCGCTCCATGATTGACTTGCTTGTCAATTGCAAAACCCGTCCATAAATCGTGGTTCGGGATTTCGAATTTGTACATTGCAGATTTGTATGAATAGGCACTTCTAAGAAATACCTCTTCTACAAACTCCACTTTTAATTTTGTAGACTGCCTATTAGCAACAATGCCTTCGCCCGCTGGAAATCGTGAAATTACGATTTTATGCTCTTTTTCATTGCTTCCAATGGTAAAGAATATCAGACCCATTCCAGATTTTTCAGTGGTGGCTCGCTGCAATCTTTCAGCTAGAATTTTCCCCTCATTGAGGCTTTTTGTTGTAACTAATTGAACCACCTCGTCCCTGACTGCATTATTTTGAGCTTGATCTTCCGACATAAACACGATTGGTATATTACAATCAGAGTCTGAATTATCAAATATGCTAGATAGCATATTATATAGCTTCCCCTTCTTCGGGATCACTGCGCCGCTAATGGTTGGCTGATCATCAGCATGTTTTCCAGGATAAGTAAGAAAGCTAATTATTTTATCTATCGTGAATTCAACTCATAAGTGCAACTCTACAAGGTCGAGAGGGCAAGCTGCGGTAGTATCGTGGCTTTCTCGTACCGACCAAAGTAAGAGGAGCGCAGATGAGCTACACGCAGCTTGCCCAAGAGGAACGATACCAAATTTACATCCTGAAGAAAGAGGAATACAGCCTGACAGCGATTGCCGAGTTGCTCGGGCGCGACAAATCGACCATCAGCCGGGAACTGCGCCGGAACCGGGGCCTGAAGGGCTATCGGCCCCAGCAGGCTCACAACCTGGCGCTGGGGCGGCGTTACGGCAAGGCACAGCCCCGCATCGATCAGCGGATCTGGCAGCTGGTCGAGGCGCTGATCCGCGATGAATGGAGTCCGGAACAGGTCGTTGGCCGGGTTCAGATGGAGCAAGGCGTATCGATCAGTCATGAGAGGATTTACCAGTATGTCTATGCCGACAAGCGCTCAGGCGGCAACCTGTACACCTATCTGCGCTGCCAGAAGGCCCGGCGCAAGCGCTATGGGCGCTATGACCGGCGTGGCTGCATCCCAAATCAGGTCTCGATCGACGAGCGCCCGGCCATTGTGGACAGTAAGCGGCGTTTCGGCGACTGGGAGGGCGATACCGTGATCGGCAAGGGGCACCGCGGTGCTCTGGTCACGCTGGTCGAGCGCAAGTCGCTGTATACGGTCATCCGATCGGTTACCCACAAGACGGCAGAAGCCGTCCGGAACGCAGTTGTGGACGGGCTAACGCCGTACATCGACTGGGTGCAAACCATCACCTATGACAACGGTCGGGAGTTCGCCGATCACACAGGGATGGCCCGTGACCTTGATGCCCGCATCTACTTCGCGCATCCTTATGCCTCCTGGGAACGCGGATTGAACGAGAATACCAACGGCCTCATCCGGCAGTACTTCCCGAAACAGCGGGATCTGAGAACCGTTACGCAACGAGAAACCGAACAAGCCATGGATAAACTCAACCACCGCCCGAGAAAGTCACTCGGCTTCCGGACACCCTATGAAGTCTTCTTCAGCACCAAGACTTCGTTAACCGTTGCACTTCAAAGTTGAATCCGCGTATTTTCATATTTTATCCTTGCTTACGAGCCACGATAGCTTTTGCATAACTAGAATTCGACACCAAAAATGGTTGATAAAAAAATGTTAAATGGTGTACAAATACACATCATAGCACAAACTGTTCCTACCAATCTATGAATTACGCTCACCCAATCCGTGTTGACGGACCTGGGAAATGGGTGCGCCTGTGGTTGAGGCATTTTTGACGCATCTCGCAGCCGCATCGCAGGCAAGTAAGAATGCACGAAACACGACCCATTTTCACGCATTTTTCGTTAAGCGTCCGGATAGCGTTACGGTATCATTGCGGCCGCCTCGGCTAGCCCTCTGGCAATGCAACCCTGTATTGCGCCACCGTCCACTTGATCATCGTTCGGAGCCTGGTAGTGGCGGCAGACCCAATTCTTTGAGAAATGTGTTGTGCTTTGCCGTTGCGGTACGAATGTCCTTCTCGATCGCCACCAAGTCGTCGTGTGTCGCCGCCAGATCAATCTCCGGCTCCGGCTCGGCCGTGCTCACGTACCGCGAAATGTTCAGGTTCCAGTCATTGGTCTCGATCTCGTCCATGCCGACGCGCCGGGCATACCGCTCCTCCTCCCGGCGGTGCTGGTAGGTGTCGTTGATCTTCTTGATGTGCTCGGGCGTGAGAGTGTTTTGCCGCTTGCCCTTCTCGAAGTACTTTTCGGCGTTGATGAACAGCACGTCATCCGGCTGCTTGCATTTCTTCAGAACCAGTATGCAGACAGGAATGCCTGTGGAATAGAACAGGTTCGCCGGCAGGCCGATCACCGTGTCTATGTGCCCGTCTTCGAGCAACTTCCTGCGGATGCGTGCTTCCGCCCCGCCGCGAAACAGCACGCCGTGTGGCAGGATGATGGCCATCACGCCGTCGTCCTTGAGGTAGTGGAACCCATGCAGCAGGAAGGCGAAGTCGGCCGCCGATTTCGGCGCGACGCCGTGGTTCTTGAAGCGCATGTCCTCACTGGCCTCGTCGCGCGGGGTCCACCGGTAGCTGAAAGGCGGATTGGCGACAACGGCATCGAACCTGGGCTTCTTTGCCGGGTTGGTCTCGCGCAGCCAATCCCATTCGTTCTTGAGGGTGTCGCCGTGGTAGATCTCGAACTCGGTGTCCTTGACCCCGTGCAGCAGCATGTTCATCCGCGCGAGGTTGTAGGTGGTGATGTTGTACTCCTGTCCGTAGATCTTCCCGATCGTGCCGCCGGCTTCGACCATGCGGCGCCGCACGTTCAGCAGCAGCGATCCCGAGCCGCAGGCGAAGTCGTAGACGCTGGCCAGCTTGGGGCGCGGGCCCGTTTCCGGCGACTGGCTGTCGAGGGTGACGATGCCGGAGAGAATGTCGGAAATCCGCTGCGGCGTGTAGAACTCGCCCGCCTTCTTGCCCGAGCCGGCTGCGAACTGATCCAGCAGGTATTCATAGGCGTCGCCGAGTGTATCGGCATCGGTAGAGAATTCGGAAAGTCCTTCCGCGATCCGCCCGATAATCGTGCAGAGCTTGGCGTTCTGTTGTGAGTATGTCTTGCCGAGCTTCTCGGAGTTGAGGCGTATCTCCGAGAACAGGCCCCCAAATTCGTTCTCGAACGATTGGTTCTCGATGTACTTGAATCCCGCCTGCAGAGTGTTCAGCAGTTCCTTACTGTGCGTCCGGGCCAGATAGGCGATGTTCGTCCACAGATACTTCGGTTCGATGACGTAGTGCGCCTTGCGGCGCATCTGCTTTTCGAAATCCTCAATGTCCTCCGGATTCGCGGCGTACCACACGGACAGCGGCGTGCGCCCGCCGTTTTCCACCGTATTAGGGTCCGGATAATCCCGGGCGAGTTCCTTTTTTGCCGCGGCCTCGTAGTTGTCGGAGAGGTAGCGCAAGAACAGGAACGACAGCATGTAGTCGCGGAAGTCATCCGCGTTCATCGACCCGCGCAGGTCGTCCGCGATCTTCCACAAGATCTTTCCGAGTTTTTGTTGGTCGTTTTTGGTCATGAGTTTGTTTTCTCACAGAGGCACGGGGGCACGGAGATGGTTGTGATAAAGCGTTCATGCGCGAAAGCAGTCGCCGTCTGTAAGATTCTCGCACGGTGTTTGTGTTTATTCTTCGTCATATTTCACTCTCATTTCCTCCGTGTCTTTGTGCCTCCGTGAGAGACCAATCGCCGGCGCTCATAACGTACCGTTGATGATCCGAGTGATCCCGTTTTTCATCAGCTCGTCACCAAAGTTTAGCAGGTATCCAAGTTTCAGTTCTGTCAGTTTCAGGTAGGTGAGAAGCTGCTTCTTGTGAACGGGATGGAGCTTTTCCACCGATTTCAATTCGATGATGACCAGCCGATTGACGATCAGGTCGGCACGAAATCCCTCATCGAACGACAAGCCGTCGAACTGGATCGGGACCGCTACTTGGCGTTGTACGAGCAGCCCGGCACGCTCCAATTGCATGGCCAGCACAGGTTCATAAACCGACTCCAGCAGCCCGGGGCCAAGCGCTTTGTGGAGATTGACCGCACAGTCAACAATGATCGTCCCAATCTCATTTTCATGCATCGTCAGTTCCCTCCGTTCCCGGAAGCTCCGTGCCTTTGTGCCTCCGTGAGAGGTTTTGAAGGCTCTCACAAAGGCACGGAGGCACGGAGATTGGTGGTGCTTGATTCATGGGCTGATGTCCTCCGGCGACGGGAAGAGTTGCTGCATCAGGCCGCGCTTGTGGATGCGGAGGGCTTCGAGCTTCTCCGTCTGCGCGGCGATCAGGTCGTCGAGGGCGGAGAGGCAGTCGGCGATGCGCTGTTGTTCGCGCAACTCAGGCAAGTACAGTTCAACTTCTGCCAACTTCGTGCGACTAATTCGCTTTCGCGTGGAGCCGGATGCTAGCGAATCAACTTCGCGGTAATACTCCTGCCGCTGTGATAAAGCGATAAATAGGTAAGGAACGATCTTGTCGCTACGGAAGCGTACAATCGCGCAGTCGACGGCAGTAATCATTCTCGATCTAGTGTCCGGTACAAGACAAGCCCTACCGATTGGATCAGGTAGACGAGAAATCAGGCAATCGCCAGGTCGCACCTCCTTACACCGCAGTCGCTTGAAGGTCTCCTCGGAGATAAAGCGGGCATTGTCTCCCTTGTCAATAAATACGCCCTCGCCGACGTTGCCGGTCTGCACCAGTCGGATGCCCGAAGGCGACTGATCCTTCGACTCGATCCAGTCGCCATCGCTGATTTCACGCGCAACGGTTGATAGTGCGCGTGGTGTCCACTCTGCTGCCTCACGAAATTCGGGAAACCGCAGACGGGGGCGGGTTTCGCCTTCGCGGGGGAAGAGCTGTTGCATCAGCCCTTTCTTGTGATCCCGCAGCGCCGCCAGCTTCCGCCGCTGCGCCGCGATCAGATCGTCCAGCGAACCCAGGTAGTCGGCGATTTTCTGTTGTTCGGCGGGCGTTGGCGGAAGCGGAACTTGAATCTCGGAAATCCGATTGGCGGATATTCCATAGACCTTTGCTCCCTGAGCTTGTTTATGAATCCCGCCTCGAACTACAGCGGATTGAAACAGATACCCCCCGAAACCAACAATTGGTTCGGCCCCGCGGCGCGTTGCGAGTATGGTGTGCGTTCCAGCTACGACTTGTTGTCCGTCCAATGACACAATCTCAATCGCTTTCCCAACGTCGTTCAGATCTTCGGAAGCGTCCGCCAATACAATATCGCCTTCCTCGCAAAAAGCGTTGTCGTTGAATGAATCCACCGGCACATCCGGATTCAGGTACGGCACATACTCGTCACTCACATAGAAACGCGTTTGGAACTTCGTGTGAATGTCACCGTAATGGATATTCTTGACCGTTCCGTCTTCGTAGTTGAGTTTGTCGCGCGAGAGCGTGTTTGTCCGCTTGAACCTATAGAGGTCAGCGAGTTCCGGCGTCAGCCAACCGTCACCATCCTGAAACTCCGGAAACCGCAACCGAGGTACGAGCGTTTGTTGTTTGTCTTTCTTTCTCATGCCGGGTGCGCGGGTCATGACTCGCCTTCGAGCCTGTCGGGGTTCTTGAGGGCTTTTTTTGCATCGGACGTCAGGCGGCGTTCGACTTTCTTCACATCCTCGGCGGGCGGGAGCGCCTCTGGGCGGATGCCTCGGCTGAGGAGAGTCTTGCGGACGGCTTTGTTGTTGGTGACATGCTCGTGGGAGATGCTCGGCTCGCTGGTCATCCGGTTTTCGCGGGCATTGTGGATGGTGATCTCGGTGGCGAAGTCCTTGGCCTTGAGGATGATTGTGGGCGCGAAGTCGGCCAGTGGCCGGGCATCGGGCACTTTCCACTGGGCCTTCATGGCTTTGGTGCTCTTGCCGAACATGGCGTTGTCGCCTTTGCTGCGGATGAGGGCGAAGTTCTGATTGCCGCCGGTCTGCTCGTAGATGACGCTGGAGAGTTCCTTTTCGGTGTCAGAGAGCTTCTTTCGGGCGGAGACGCGTTCAGCTTCGAGTAGTCGCTGCTCGATGAGTTCAGCTCGGCGGGTCTGGATGGCGAAGTAGCTCTGGGCAAAGGCGATTTCCTGTTTGTTCGGATCGCCGTTCTGGGCCGTCAGGTAGCAGGCGTAGCGGGTGAGCATGATGTCGCTGATCTCCCGCTGGCTGCCGGAGCCAAGGTCGACCATTTTCCCGACGTCAGCAAAATGGTCTGGAACGGCGTGCCCGGATACGTCGCAGGCGGTCTTGGCCTTGGCGATGACGTTGAGGAAGTTGTCCCACTTGGTATAGCCCAGAAGGTGCTGGAGATCTCGCGCCAGCCAATATTCGACGCCATTTTCAGTCTGCTGGGCGTGGCCCTCGAAGGTCTCGGTGAGAAGCTGGATCTGGTTGGTTTCCATAAGTTTGCTCCCGGGGGGTCATTGTTCGTACGCGCTCAATCCCGAAATCGTCCGTCCACCGGCTCGCCTCTTCAGCAGCGGCACGAGGTCTTCCATCAGGGCGAGTTCCCGCCGGGTGCGTTCGCGCCAGCCCAAGTCCAGCGGCGCGAGCAGATCGACGAGCTGCTCGCCGTCGAAGATCATCCGGTGCAGGATGCCGTCCACAAAGCTGGACAACGCCTCCGGGGGCAGTCCGTGCTTGTCGGCGAGCTCGGCCAGTTCTCGCGCCTGCTTTTCGGCCTTGAACTGCTGGTAGCCGGCCCTGACCTGGTTCTCGTCGAGCGGCTTGCCGGTTTCCAGTGAGCGGACGTACTCGGCGATTTCTTCGCGTTCATCGAGGAACTTGGCATCGGACTCGATCAGGCCGATGAGCTGCTCGCGGCTCATCTTGATCTTTTTCGGATCCTGATCGGTAAAGCGCGCGATCAGGTTCATGATGTAGTCGTAGTCAATGGTCGCCGATGCGAATAGAACGAACTCGAAGTCGAGATGATCAACCGCGGGGTTGTCCGAGCTGCCCGGCTTTTCGCGCTGCTCGCGCAGCCGCTGGGCGGTTTCGAGATAGGCCCCGCGGAAGCTGCGCAGCTCGTCTTTGGGGAGCGTCTGCTCGATTTCCTGCTTCTGCTCAGCGGTGAGGTCGGTGTACTGGTCGAGCTGGGTCTGAAGGCGCTGGACTTCCTTGAAGCGATTGATGAACTGGGCGCGGGCGTCGTCGCCCTTGAGGTTAGCGATCGACTCGGGCTTGGGTTCGAGGCCCTGGGACGTGAGGAATTCGTCCAGATCGGCCTTGGCCTGCTGGAACTGTTCGATGACCTTCGGGGCCTTGTCCACCAGCCAGATTTCCCGGGCCGCCTCCGCCTGCGCGCCGGAGAACAGGGCGATGGCTTCATCGACATTGGCCTGCTGGCCGCGGAAGTCGAGGATGTGGCCGTAGGGCTTGGTGGCGTTGAGTATGCGGTTGGTGCGGCTGAAGGCCTGAATCAGGCCGTGGTGCTTGAGGTTCTTGTCGACGTAGAGGGTATTGAGGTACTTGGAGTCGAAGCCGGTGAGCAGCATGTCGACAACGATGGTGATGTCGATCTTCTCCACGCCTTTTCCCGGCAGGTCGGCGTTGGGGTGCTGCTGATCCTTGATGCGCTGCTGGACGTCCTTGTAGTAGTCATCGAACTCGCCGATCGAGTGGTTGGTGCCGTAAGCGGCGTTATAGTCGTCGATGATCTCTTTCAGCGCGGCCTTCTTCTTGTCCGGCTCGGTGGCGTTGTCCGCCTTTTCCTGGGGCAGGTCCTCCTGGAGCTGGCGGACGTCGGCGTTGCCGTCGGCCGGCGGCGAAAAGACGGCGGTGACCTTGAGCGGCTCGAAATCGGAATCTTGGGCCTGTCGCTCGGCCTGCACTTGTTTGAAAAGTGCGTAGTAATCGATGGCGTCGTTGATGCTTGATGTGGCCAGCAGCGCATTGAAACGCCGGCCCGCGGTAGCGGCGTCGTGTTTGTCGAGGATGGCATCGACGACGGCCCGCTTGGTCAGCGTGTCGCCCGGTTTAGGCGGGTTTTCGCCATCGGGCTTGTAGTAGTCCACGTGGAAACGCAGAACGTTGCGGTCTTCTATGGCGTGGGTGATGGTGTAGGCGTGGAGTTCCTGCTGGAAAACGTCCTCGGTCGTCTTGAGCGTCTGTACATCGCCGTTGATCTGCCTGACGGTGGCGTTCTGCTCGAAAATGGGCGTGCCGGTGAAGCCGAAGAGTTGGGCCCTGGGGAAGAACGCCTTGATGGTCTGGTGCGTATCGCCAAACTGCGAGCGGTGGCATTCGTCGAAGATGATGGCCATGCGCTTGTCGCGCAGCGGCGCGAGCAGATCCGAGTACTTGTCCCGTCCGCGCTCATCGCGTTGTTTGTTGCGCTTGCTGTGCTCGTCGAGGGCAAGGCCGAGCTTCTGGATCGTGGTGACGATGACCTTGTCGCCGTAGTCGTCGGAGAGCAGCCGGCGCACCAGGGTGGCAGTGTTGGTGTTCTCTTCGACACAACCCTCCTGGAAGCGGTTAAATTCCTCGCGGGTCTGGCGGTCCAGGTCCTTGCGATCGACGACAAACAGGCATTTGTGGATGTCGTGATTGTCCTTGAGCAGCGTGGATGCCTTGAAGGACGTGAGCGTCTTGCCGCTGCCCGTTGTGTGCCAGACGTAGCCGTTGCCACTGTTCTCCTCGATGCACTTCACGATGCGATCCACCGCATAGATCTGGTAAGGCCGCATCATCAGCAGCTTCTGCTCGCTGGCAACGAGCACCGTATAGCGGCTGATCATGTCACCGAGCGTGCACTTGGCGAGGAAGACATCCGCGAAGTCGTCGAGGTGCGTGATCTTGTTGTTGTCCTCGGCGGCGAATTGGTAGATCGGGAGGAAACGCTCCTCGGCATTGAACGTGAAGTGACGGGTGTTGTTGTTAGTGAAATACCAGGTATCCGTCCGGTTGCTGACAACAAAGAGTTGCACGAAGCACAGCAGTGTGCGCGTGTACCCATTGCCGGGGTCGTTCTTGTAGTCGACGATCTGCTGCATCGCGCGCCGCGGGCTGATGCCGAGGGTTTTCAACTCGATCTGGACGGCGGGGACACCGTTGATCAGCAGCAGCACATCGTAACGGTGGTAACTGTAGTCGGTGTTGATGCGGAGCTGGTTGACGACCTCAAAGCAGTTCTTGCACCAGTTCTTGATGTTGACCAGTGTGTAGTTGAGCGGTGTGCCGTCGTCCCGGGTGAAGCTATTGATCTCGCGCAGGGTACGCGCGGCGGTGAAGACATCGGGGGTGACGATCTCGTCGAGCAGACGATCGAACTCGCCGTCGGTCAGTTTGACGCGATTCAGCGTCTCAAACTTCTCGCGAAAGTTGGCTTCAAGGGCGGCCCGGTCCCGAATGTCGTCCCTGATGGTGTACTTCAGGCCGCGCAGTTTGTCGATGAATGCCGTTTCAAGGTCCATCTCGCGAACGCCAGAAGGAGTCTCTGTTGCCGGGCGATCATAGGTGCAGTCGGATGAGCTCATGACCCATTCCAAAACAAAGAGTTACGGCATCGGCCGAAGTGGAAGACAATGCAATATGTTGACACGGGAGCGGAGGTTGTGACCAGACCAACCTGCGCCTTTTCCGATTCTCGATTCGACTACAGTTTTCATCTCACGTTAGGTTGTAAGCGGCCCAACGATTGGGATGAGAGGCGCCGCTGTTTGCGCGTCCATCTCGGTCCGTTATGCATTTTCCAATGAGAGCCACTGCCCCGAATGTATTGCATACTTTCCCACCAATGATTCGTGGTCATCTACGATATCAACACGTATCTGATTTGCCACTGGTGCCCAAATGGAATTTTTCAGATTATCAAGCGTAAAGCCTTCCTCTAAGAAGCTTTTCTGCCATACTTTATTAGTTGAATCCCACCGATATCCACTAGCCTTCAATTGGTCCCTTATTGCATAGGTAGCCCCATTGTTCTGAGAATTAAGATTCCCGACTCTTACATTGAGACGGGGATTCTCTTCTTTTACAGGGGTTAGACTGTCCCAGGCTATGCGATCAAGCGATAGCCTTGTTGTAATGTCCTGAAGAAACGGGGAGATCGATTGCTCTTCGGTTAGAATGATTAGAGTGTCTACTGCTCGAGTAAGAGCTACATAAAACAGCCGTCGTTCCTCGTCGTTAATCTTTTCAAGATCGTCACCCAGAACTCTTGTAAACACCCAATCAGGATGAATAAGAGGATAGCTTCGAAGAACGGCATCAACGACGATTACCACGTCATTTTGTAATCCCTTGTATTTATGAGCTGTTGATGTTGTTATCCTACCCCTCACCTCTTCCGGAAAATATGAGCGAATTAGATCGCAGAACGCATCAAGCCCGCTTCTTTTGCGAGTTTGTATAGCGCCATACTCAATGTACCAAGGTAATGAATTCTTTCTACAAAGGAGGACTATATCTCTGTCGGTGGATAGCCATTTTGATACAAGCCTCAATACCGCTGGTGTAATTTCGTCTCCAGCATGCCTTTCGTTTTCTCTGTTGGTTGGCGTAAACGCTTCTAGATTGCCTATCAGTACTGTGCCACTATCTGATCGATATGGCTTGGCAGGCTCTCCAAGCCCATACATTAAAGCGTTTCCAAGTTGCACAATCGACTTAGCCGAACGGTAATTAGTAGATATAGGCAGCTTGCAAGTGGGCGAAAAGTGACGGTGAAAGTTCTTATAAAATTTTAGGTCTGATCCTGCAAAACCGTTGATAGCCTGCCAATCATCTCCGACGCAGAAAAACTCTATCGAATCTTTTTGTTCTCGTATTGCATTCACAAGCCTTAAGAATAAGGCAGAGAAATCCTGATATTCGTCGATACACATATAGCGAATATCTTTCAAATCGCCTTTTCCCGATTTTCTTTCAAATATCGTCTGCCCTTCCTTGATATTCTCCGCGGCTCTTTGCATTAAACCATCAAAATCTTCTTCTCCGGTCGCCTCTAGACGATCTAGGTAAGCAGCATAAAGATGTTGCGCGATTTCTAGAAACTGGCTTTCAACAGGCGCCAGATCACTCCGAGAATCTATAAGTTCAACCAGTTGAGGCGAATCTAGTGAAAGTTTTCTGCAACGCTGAATGAAGCCGATAGAGGTTGTAGTAAACCTGTCGATTGCCCTGTCTTTTATTCGGTCCCATATCTCATCTTCAGTGAGAGGAGTGCATTTGATGTTATATCGCTCGAGAATATCGCGAAACGACGAGAAGAATTGGTCTCGACCTAGGGACACATTCCTTGGAACAATCTCTAACAGTCGCCACGACGGATTGCCGCGCCAAAAGTTTCTCTTCTCCTGCATCTGCTCATCGTAGTCTGGGTCACCAAGCAAACCAAAGTACTCAACGACAACCCCACTGTTCGCCGATTGAAATATGGTGAAGTCGGGTCGATAGTTAATGCCATTCCACCAGCAGTTTCTTTCGTACTTGTATGGGATATCATGCTCAAATAAGAAATCTGCTATTAACTTTTCACCGTATGATTTTAGATATTCTCCACGAAGGCTAACTTTCGGCAAAGACCTACGGTACTGCATTAGATCGGCTTTTTCTCGATCATACCCCCCTAATACAATTCTTTCCCAATCAGCACGGTAATGCTCGAGCATCAATGAACGTATTTTTTCTTTGAATCTTGGATCGCGAAGGCAATCATCAATCACTGACTGAAGCGACCGGCTCTTGGCCAGGTGTTTGCTAGCGGGGTCATCATAAAGAAGGTTTTCTTCAGGATGTACTAATGCGTAGGCCAGTGCGTGAAATGTCATTACGTACGGAGCATTGTCACCGAAGTATTTTTCAAGTCTTTCGTTTATCTCTTCTGCTGCTTTTCGGTTAAATGCCAGTAGGATTATTTGGCTTGGGGGGATCCCGCAGTGTTTTTGCAAAAAAATAGCTCGCAGGACGAGAGTTGTCGTTTTTCCACTTCCGGCGCGTGCGATTACTTGAACGTGCTTCCCATATGTCGATATGGCTGCCGCCTGTTCATCATCCAGCTCGGGAAGTTCATTCTCCTTTAACCATGACTTTATGAAGCCTATTTTTACGTTTTCATACTCATCACGAGAAATGGCCGCAGAATATCTATCTTTATAAAAATCATCAGAGCAAAGAAAATTGTCTTTTAAGCATTCCATTATTTTGGCGAACGCAATATCCTTTTCCTTCCGTTCGCGCTCTTTACGCTTTGCTTCTTTCTGCCTTTTTTGCTCTGCTTCAATCCGCGCTTGTCTGGCACGTTGCTCAGCAATTAACTGCTCTCGCCTTTTTCGCTCCAATTCTTGCTCCCTGGCCTTACGTTCGGCTTCCCAGCGGAGTCTCTTTTGTTCTATTTCACGCAGCTTTCCTTTCCTCCGTTCTCTTATCAGGGAGGGAAGACTGTTCCATTCATCATCATTGAGTATTTTACGTAACTCCTTCAGAACCTCACGCTCGACTTCATCACCAGACTCGGGCTTTTCCAAAAGTTGTGGAGCTAGAGTTTCCAGATAGTACATTTCATGTTGATCCCAGCTACACCAATGCGAGATCAGTTTATTCAGAAGATCGTTTGTGATTTTGTTCTGCGCCATTACTTCACGGTGCCCTTTTTATGCATAACGCCAGCCATCACCGGTGTCAAAAACGTAGCGCAGCGGAGTTTTTGGCATCCGGTGTATGGCCTGGTTATAAGTCAATTAGCCCTGCTCCGGCGGACCACCTCGTGGACGATTGGTAGTCGACAGGCTGGAGGACTTCGCGATTGCATAGCCACCAACCCCACTCAGGATAGGCAACCCCGCCTCCGGACTAATTGTTTTCGTCAACAAGAGTACAGTTAACAACGTGATAATGACCACCGCCACCAACATTTGGCCGTACTTATCCCAAAAGTCGTTGCGCTCACGAAGATAGCCCCGATAGACTTCTGAAAACTCTTGAAGGGCCTGCTGGCGATCCACTGGGGAAGAGTTCTTCCCATAGTGAATCAGCCAGAACTCGTGAAACCAGTATCCAAGCTCTCGGTCAGATAGACTCTTACCAAATTTGAACACAGCCCAAATGGCACCGCCGCCTGCCATCAGAACAGCTAAAGACAGCCAGAATTCTTGCGAGGAAAGGAAATCCATCAGTTCTCCTTGTACTTATAACTAGAATTCGACACCAAAAATGGTTGATAAAAAATTGTTAAATGGCGTATAAATACACATCATAGCACAAACTCTTCTTACCAATCAATGAATTACGCTCACCCAATCCGTGTTGACGGACCTGGGAAATGGGCGCGCCCGAGGTTGAGGCATCTCGCAGTCGACCGCAATGTGGCCACCTCGATGCAGAACCAGGCACTGGCGGCAATCCTCTTTCTTTACCCAATTGTTGCATAAGTTCACGGGATTCTCGGTCAAGCTGGTGAATTAGAAATCGAGCAAAATTTATGCAACTATTGGGTCAAGTGAGCATGGCGGCGGCGAGTTCGGCGTCGGCGATGCTGTCGGGATCGAGTAAGAGGGTGGCGTATAGCATTTTGTCGAACTCGTGTTTGAAATGACGGGTGATGGCGTGCGGGTCGGGTACGCGGCGGCGGTCGGTCATCATGCCGCAGAAGACTTTGTCGTGATAGGTGAGAATGCTGATCCCCATGCCGATGGTGCCGGTCTGCGGCACCCAGAACATCATTTCGCGGATCGCGGCGCCTGCTAAATATAACGTCTGCCGCGGTCCGGGTACATTGGTCAGCACTGTGCTTGCCTTGCGGCTCATCATCTCGAGCACCGGTTTTTGGACGACCGCCGGCGCCATGCCGAGCGCCGCGAGCAGGCCGAACGCCACTGCCGCCTGGCGCGAGGCTTTGAGTTCCTCCATGGCTTCGTGTATCTGGTACAGGCGGCCGAGCGGGTTCGGCTCACCAACCGGGAGCGGCAGATAGACCAGGCCGAAATGGTTGCCCAACTCGCGGGCGTGTTCGAGCGGCCGCAAGTTGACCGGCACGGTGGCGCGGATCGTTAGGCCGTCGGGGTCGGTACCGCGATCGAACAGGTAAGCGCGCAGGGCGCCGGTGATCGCCGCGATCAGCACGTCGTTGACGGTCGCGCCGAGCACGCGACTGACCGCCTTGACTTCGTCGAGCGGCAGCGGCGCGGCCCAGGCCACCCGTTTGCGGCTGCCGATCGCGCCTTTAAAAACGCTCGGCGGGTCGTCGGGCAGCAACAGCACGCCGCCCAACTCGTCGGCGATTTCTGAGGCGATGCGGGTGTAACGTCCGGCCGCTTCGGTGTACTCGGCCAGTTGCGACGGCTCGTTGAGAATCTGCACGATCTCGTCGGCGGCTTTGCCGGCCAGTTCCAGCGCGCTGCCTAAACCGTCGCGCGCCGGCTTGGCCAGCCGGCGGAAGATGCTCGACTCGCGCGCCTTGCGCGCCTGCCACGCCACCGGCGAACGCTGCGCCAGAGACGCTGCGGCGTCGCCTTCGGTCAGCGACAACATCACCTGGATCAAAGCGATGCCGTCGGCGTAGCAATGGTGGATGCGGGTGACCAGCACCGGCCCGCCGCGGTAGTTTTCGATCAGGTGGAACTGCCAGCGCGGCCGATGGGCTTCGAGCGGCGTGCTCGCCAGGTCGCTGACGTATTCTTCGAGTTCGGCAAAATCGGCGGCGCCAGGCAGTGCCGCGCGGCGGACATGGGCGCGTAGATCGAAATCGGCGTCTTCCTCCCACCAACAACCAGCGGCCGAGGCCACCGCCTTGCAGCGAAAGCGGGAAAAGGCCAAAAAGCGGTTGTCGATGACGGCGAGCAGGTCGTCGTAACGGATTTCCGGGCTGAGGAAAATCACCCCGGTGATCATCATCAGGTTGGACGGCTGCTCCATCCGCAGCCAGGCGGTATCGACCTTGGAGATCGGCTCGCGGTCAGCCATTTGGCGCTTCTTTGGCTCGGTTTTCCAGCATTGTAGCCTCAATCAGCATCTAGCCCGGCCGGCCGTCGACCCGCGGAGCGACGAGGATGGGCGTATAGACGGCAAGAAAGATCGCGAAGGCCAAAAGCCAGGCGCCGCCGGAAAGCAGCAACCCCGACCGGTAGGCAAGCAGTCCAAAGACCGTCATCAGCCGCGTCACGGCGGCGATCAACAGCAGCCAGTACGCGGCGACCATGATGCCCGGCAGCGTCAACGGCCGGCCGGTATGGCCGAGTGCGACGCGCGACATCACGGCGACGACCATCGTCGCCATCGCCCCGGCGCCGGCCGCATGCTGCCAGGCGAGTTCCGGCACCAGTGGCGTCGCCGCGCCGAGCGCCCGGAGCATCAACGCCACGATCAACCAGGCATAACCTAAGTGCAAGATCCAAAGCAGCGGCTCACGCCACACCAGCCACGGGCGCCAGAGAACGAAGCGCACGACATGCAGCGCGGCACTCGCCCCCGCCAGCCAGGCGACGACGACCGGCGGCCAGATCAGATGGCCGAAGGCGAGCACGGCGAGCAGTGCGAGCGATGCCCGCTCGATCGCCGGCGACGTCGTCACCGGCCGGCGATCGCGCCCCTGGCGCTCCAGCCAGTTGCCGCTGAAGGCCGGAATGAGGCGCCCGCCGATGATCGCCAGTAACAACAGCAACACGCCCAGCCCCAGGGTCTCGGCCTGGCGCACGAGGATGAAATCGGCGCGGATCACACCGGCGTGAAACGAGACGTCCGCCGCAATATAGGCGAAAAGGATAAATACGAGCAGCAGGTTGCGCCGCTGGCCATGCCGGGCCAGCACGGCGCCGGCATAAAGCGCCACGGCGGACATGAACGCCGGATCGATCACCGCCGCCGCCGTCGGCGGCAGCCATGATGGCGCTCCCATGGCCAGCCGCCCGGCCAGCCACAAGCCGGCCAGCGCCGCCAGGCGGTAGCCGGTCAACGGCGCCGCTCCGGTCCAGTTGCACATCGCGGTGAGTAAAAAGCCGGCGATCGCCGCGCCCGCCAGGCCGAAAAGCAATTCGTGAGCGTGCCAGTGAGGGACAAGCTGCAGCCCTGGCCATAATGGGGTACCCCAAAGCCAGCCGGCCAGCCAGACCAGCATCGAGACCACCGCCCACAATGCCGCGAGCAGGAAGAAAATTCGGAACGGATAGGATAATAATGCTATTTTTAGGGTCTTCGTCATAATCAATTTCCCATGATCGCCGGTAACAACGTCACGCTGGTCAACGTAATCAGCGCTAAGAGCAGCAGATTGAACCCGATTCCCGCCCGCGCCATTACGCGAATGGTCAAACGGCCGCCGAAAACGACGGCGTTCGGCGGCGTCGCAACCGGCAGCATGAAAGCGCCGCTCGCCGCCAGCGCGGTGGGGATCGCCAGTTGCCACGGCGGCAGGCCGGCAGCCAGCGCCAGCGAGCCGGCAAGCGGCAGAAAAGCCGCGGTGCTCGCCGTGTTGCTGGTCAATTCAGTCAATAACAGCATGAAGGCGCAAAATCCGGCGATCAATACCCAGACCGGCAACCCCACCAGAAAGTGCAGCATCCCGCCGAGCACCGCGTTGAGGCCGCTGTGTTCGATCGCCCCGGCCAGCGCCAGCCCACCGCCGAACAACAACAAGATGCCCCACGGCAGTTCTGCCGCCTGCCCCCAGTCCAGCAGGCGTTGGCCGCGGCCGGCGGGCAACGCGAACAAGGCGAGCGCGGCGACGAGCGCGATCACGGTATCGTTGATGCCGGGGATCGCCGCCGCCAGCAACGGCTGAAAGAGCCAGGCCAGCACCGTACCGGCGGTGACCCAGACGACGCGGCGCGGTGCGGCACCGGCTAGCCGGGCCCTACCCCATGCCGCGGGCGGATCGGACAGTGGCGCATGCCCCGCAGACCGGGGTGCCGGCACTGCCACAGGATAAAGGACGCGCGTCAAAAGCACGATGCCCAGCGCGGCCGCCACGACGACCAGCGGCAGACCGAAGGCGAGCCATTGCACGAAAGAGATCTCGATGGCATGCGCTTCGTCGAGGTAGGCGGCGGCCAGCGCATTGGGCGGCGTCCCGATCACGCTCGCCATGCCGCCGATATTGCAGCCGTAAGCCACCGCGAGCAGCAGCGGGATTTCGCCGCCCGGCGGCGCGCTCTCCGGCCGGGCAGCCAGCGTGGCGCGGGCGATCGGCGCCAACATCAGCGCCGTGGCGGTGTTGCTGACCCCCATGCTGAGCAGGGCGCCGGCGATAAAAAATGCGGCCACGACCCGTGCCGGCGTCGTGCCGATCCGGGCCAGAAGCCAGCCGGCAAATGCCCGGCTCAGGCCGTGGACTTGCAAGGCGCGGGCGATCACGAAACCGCCGAGGAACAGAAATATCACCGGATGGGCGTAGGCCGTGGCGGTCTCGTGCAGGCTGCTGACGCCAGCCAGCGGCAGCACGATCAACGGTAGCAACGCGGTCGCCGGCAATGGCAGGGCCTCGCTGAACCACCAGACGGCCATCCATACGGCCAACCCCGCGGTGCGCCACGCCGGTTCGCTCCAGGTCTCCGGCGGTGGCGCCAGCCACACCGCAGCGGCCAGGCAAGGGCCGAGCCACAGGCCCAGTCGTTTCGGCCACTCGGACCTCGTCATTCCGGCACCGCCCGCACGCCGCTGAGCGCCCGGACAAAGGCGGTACAGGATGCGGCCAGCGCCGCGGGGTGGTAGCCGCCTTCGAGCATCGCCACCAGCCGCCCGGCGGCACAATCGTCGGCCAGTGCGGCCAAACGCTCGCCGATCCAGCCGAAATCCTCGGCGTCCAGTTGCCATTCGGCAAGCGGGTCATCGCGGTGGGCGTCGAAACCGGCCGAGACCAGAATCAAATCGGGCTTGAAATCGGCGATCCTGGGCAATAGTGCGTCTGCCCAGACGGCCCGGAACTCGGTCGAGCCGGCGCCCGGCGGTCGTGTCCGGTTGCACAGGTTGCCGACCCCGGTCTCGTCTTCGTGTCCGGTGCCCGGATAGAGCGGAGCTTGGTGCGACGAGGCGTAGAACACGGCCGGCTCGCGGCCGAAAATGTCCTGCGTGCCGTTGCCATGGTGGACATCGAAATCGGCGATCGCAACCCGCCGCGCCCCCTGGCGCAGCGCGAAGTCAGCAGCGCAAGCGATGGGGTTCAACAGGCAAAACCCCATCGGCCGGGCACGGCCGGCATGGTGTCCCGGCGGCCGGACGGCGCAAAAAACCCGCCGCGCCGCGGTCTCAAACACCCCTTCGACCGCCGCCTGCAACGCGCCGGCGCTGTGCCTCAGCGCCGCGATCGTCCCGTGCGACAGATAGGTATCGGCGTCGAGCGCCTGCGGCATCGCCCCGGCCACCGGTTCGCGCGTAACAAGCGCCTGCCAGTATTCCGCCGGATGGATGCCGGTAATGAACGCCTGATCCGCCGCCGGCGCGTCCTCGGCTGGAAAGCCGGCCGCGGCGAGGGCCTTGAGTACCGCGCGCAGCCGATCAGGCGATTCCGGATGCCCGGTCGGCGGCCGGTGTTCGAGACAGGCCGGATGGCCGATCAGCCGCAGCGTCTCGTTCAAGGTCCGCTCCCGTCTCACCCGATCGTCATACCCGCCACGTGCGGCTGTTCATCCACCGTGCCGAAGCGGCCGCGCTCATCGCGCCTGACGGCGGCCAGCGCGACCTCGGGATCGTGCGTGAAAAACAACCGCACGCCGCGCTCGAACTTGTCCTGCAAAAACGCCTGCTTCTCGTCGATCAGTTTTTCCGGGTAACGGTCGTAGCCCATCGACACCGGAACGTGGACCCACGGCAGGCCGGGAATCAGGTCGGCGCAGAACACCACGCCGCCGTCGCCGCCGATCTCGGCGAGCATCAGCCCCGGCGTGTGGCCGTCGCTGTAATGAAAACGCACCGCCTCGCCAAGCAACGAGTGACGCTCGCCGGTGACGAGTTCCAGGCGGCCCGAATCGCTGAGCAACGTTGTCAACTCGGGGATAAACGAAGCCCGGTCGCGCGGATGCGGGGCGAGCGCCCGCCGCCAATGCCGCTCGCCGACCAGAAAGCGGGCGCGCGGGAACAGCAGAGCAGGTCGCTGAGCGGCACGCCACGGTGCTAAAAGACCGCCGGCGTGATCGAAATGGAGATGGCTGAGCACGACAACGTCGAGCGCCGCATCATCGAGCCCGGCCGCAGCGAGCGAAGCGAGCAGCACGTGTTCGTCTTCGGCGACACCGTAGCGCGCTTTCAGCGCCGGTTCGAAAAAAGCCCCGATGCCGGTCTCGAACAACACGTTCATGCCGTTCAAATTCTTGACGAGCAGCGCCCGGCAGGCGAGCGGCACGCGGTTTTCGCCGTCGGGCGGCAGCCACTTCGCCCATAGCGCCCGCGGCACGTTGCCGAACATCGCACCGCCGTCGAGTTTTTGCGTGTTGCCGTCGATCGACCAGATTTTCATCGCTTCTCCTGACTTTCGATATCGGCTGCTTTGAGCCAATCTTGATAAATTGCGCGGCGTGGTGCGCCGGTCGTTTCGGCCGTCAGTCGTGCCGCCGTCACCGGCGGCAGATGCGCCGCCAGGCGCGACATCAATGCTGCGGCGGCGGCCGGCACCCCGCGTTCGGCCGGCGGCCGGTGGCCGGCGACGACCAGCACCGCCTCGCCGCGTTGCTGTTCGGCGTCGTCCTTGACCCAGGCGGCCAGCTCGCGCAGCGGCGCGCGGCGCACGGTCTCGTGGCGCTTGGTCAGTTCGCGAGCCAGACACGCTTCGCGCTCGGGGCCGAAAATCTCGGCCATTTCATCGAGGCCCACGGCCAGGTCGTGAATCGCGACGAACAGCACCACCGTACAACCCAATGCCGCCCATTCGCGAAACTGCGACGCGCGTTCGCCGGCGCGCGAGGCGGCAAACCCGGCGAAATAAAAACGATCGGTCGGCAGGCCGCTGACCGACAGCGCGGCGAGTACGGCACTCGGCCCGGGCACTGGGTGGACCGGGATGCCGGCGTCCTGCGCCGCCCGGACCAGACGATAACCCGGATCGGAAATCAGCGGCGTCCCGGCATCCGAGATCAGCGCCACGTGCTCGCCGCGCTGCAGGCGGGCCAGCAACAGCGGCGCCAGGCGCGCTTCGTTGTGGTCGCGATACGATACCAGGCGGCCGGCGATGCCGAAACGGGCCAGCAAACGGCGGCTGACCCGAGTGTCCTCGGCGGCGATGCAATCGGCCGCCGCCAGCACGTCGCGGGCGCGGGGAGCGAGGTCATCGAGATGGCCGATCGGCGTCGCCACGACCCACAAGGCGCCGCTCGCCGCGACCTGGTGCGGCGCTTGGCCGGTGGCTTGCCGGGGGGCTTGCGCTATCATGCCGTCATGAACCTGTCTCGTTATCCGCGGCGCTTCACCGCCGTCCCGCTGTTGTGCGGCACGCTATTGGCCGGCTGCGCGTCCGGTCCTAGTGTAGCGCCGGTCCCGGCCGGACCGGAAATCGACAGCGCGACCCAAAGCCGGCACGCCGCTGCCGCGGAGCGTTTAGAACAAAACGCTGCGACCATGCCGGAGGGCGGCGACGCCGCGTGGCTGGCGGCGGCCCGCGCCTGGGCCAACGCCGGAGAATACGCGCGCGCCGCGACCAACCTGACGCACGTCGACGTGTTCCGCCTCACGGCGCGCGAGACGATCGATTACGACCTGCTCAATGCCGAAATCGCCTTTTATAACGCCGATTTCGCGGCCGCTGCCGAGATCCTGAACACTCTGCCCGCCGATTTGAAAACCGCCGAGCGCAATGCCGCCGCGGCCCTCGCCGAGCGCGTCGCCGAGGCGCAACGAGCGCCGGCCGCGACGATCGCCGCCTGGCTCGAGGCGGCCCGCCGGCAAGCCGATGCCGAACGGCTCGTCGCGCTGTTTCTCCGCCTCGGCACGCTCAAGAACGACGTCTTGCAACGCGATCTGGAACAAAGCCCTGACGCGCGCCTGACGGCCTGGATCGCGCTGGGCCGCGAGGTGCGCGCCCAGGTGGCCGACGGCCAGGTGGCGGCGATCGACCTGCGCGGCTGGCGGGACAGCGACGGCGGGAACTTCCCTGACCCGGAACTGGCCGCGGCGCTGGCCGAGCGTTTCGCGCTCGAATATCGCCAACCCGCTCGCATCGCAGTCCTGCTGCCCCTCGCCGGCAGTCTGGCCAGCGCCGCGGCGGCGATCCAACACGGCCTGCTCAGCGCCTGGAGCGCGCTGCCAGTCGCGGCGCGCCCGGAATTGCTGTTCTTTCGCCTCGGCGACCAGCCGGCCGAGGCCGCAGCGGCACTATATGAAGCCCGTGACGCCGGGGCCGAGTGGGTGATCGGCCCGCTGCAGCGCGATGCCGTCGACCAGGTGCTGGCCGTGCCGGGCAACACGCTGCCGCTGTTGCTGCTCAACCGGCCCGGCGACGAAGCGGCCGCAGCGGCGGCCCGGCAGGCCGGTCTGCCGGTTTACACGCTGGCGCTTTGGCCTGAAGACGAGGCGCTGGAAGCGGCCGTCATGGCCTTGGCCGACGGTCACCGCAGCGCACTATTGATCGCCAGTGACGATCCTTGGGGCGACCGGGTCGCCGCTGCCTTTAGCGAAGCGTTGACACTCGGCGGCGGCCGGGTGCTCGCCGCCGGACGCTTCGCTCCGGATGCCAACGATCACCGCGCCGTGCTACGCAACGTGCTCGGCATCGACGCCGCTGAAGCCCGCCACCGCCGCCTGCAATCGCGGCTCGGCGTGCCCTTGGGCTTTAACCCGCTGCCGCGCCAGGACGCCGAGGCGATTCTGCTCGCCGCGCGCGCCACCCGGGCCCGTGAAATCGTCCCGCAATTGCGTTTTCTCGATGCCGGCGATATCCCGTTGTATGGCCTGAGTACGATTATCGAAGGCGGCGAAGACGAACGTGCCGCCCGCGATCTGGCCGGCATCCATTTTCCGCTCGCCCCGTGGCTGGCCGGGGCCGGCGGCCCCACCCCGGTTCGGGAGGAAGCCGCGTCCTGGTACCGCGAAGTCGAAACGACCACCGGCGCGCAATTGTTCGCGCTCGGCATGGACGCCCTCGCGATCCTGCCCCGGCTGGCGCTGCTGCGCGGCGACGGGCAACTGCGTTTTAACGGTGCCAATGGCAGAATTCGGATCGACGATCGGGGCGAGGCGCACCGCGAATTGCAGCCAGCGATCTTCGGCCGGCGCGGCGTTCGTCTGCTGGAGAAGCCGCCGCCGGAGATCGAACCGCAGCGATGAGCCAACCGGCCCATCTGGTCGCCGGCCGGCGGGCCGAAGCGATCGCCGAGGCGTATCTCGTCACGCAGGGGCTCAGCCTCGTGACGCGCAATTTCCGCGGCAAAACCGGCGAGATCGATCTGGTGATGAAAGCGGGAACGACGCTGGTCTTCGTCGAGGTCCGCCACCGGCGGGGGCACGGCCAGGGCGGCGGACTGGCGTCGATCGACCGCGGCAAGCGGCGCAAGCTCATCGCCACCGCGCGTTGGTATTTGCTGTGCCGGCGTCTGGGCGACCGCACCCCGTGCCGTTTCGATGTGGTGATCGTCAGCGGGAACCTGGCCGCTCCCGAGTTGTCATGGTTAGCTAACGCCTTCGATTTGAACGATGTTTGACCGCTGCGCTCTCATTGTCAACGATTCGTGGAGGGGAATTCGATGATCCGTCTTGCTTGTCTGCTGCTTTTGCTGTTCCCTTACCTCAACCTCACCGGCTGCGTGGTCGCCGCAGTGGGCGCGGCCGGCACCACAGCGACCGCGGCGCACGACCGCCGCGGCTTCGGTTCGGTATTCGACGACCAAACGATCGAAGTCGCCGTCGGCGACCGCATCTACAGCTACAAAGAAAACGACCTGAAGGTTTTCGGCAGCGGCGACCGGATCAAGATTGTCAGCCACAATGCGATCGTTTTGTTGATCGGCACCGTCGATCGGCCGGAAAAAATTCAACTGGCCGGCGATTTGGCGGCCGAGGGCGAGAAAGTGCGCAAAGTGGTCAACGAATTGACCGTCGGCGAAAAAATCGGCATCGGGCCGAGGATCGGCGACAATTTCATGACCAGTAAAGTCAAAAATGCTCTGTTCGACGTCGATATCGACGGCTTCGATCCAACCCGCGTTAACGTCACGACCGTTGACGATACGGTTTACCTGATGGGTCTGGTGACCGAAGAAGAAGGCGCAGCGGCGGCCCTCGAAGCGAGCAAGGTCAGCGGCGTCGTGCGCGTCGTCAAGGTCTTCGAATATATCGAAAAAGATCGGCCCGCCGGCGAGGCGCAAGCCGAGTCAGAAGTGGCGTCACAAAGCTGAGCCGGCGGTCATCGGATCGCCACACCGTAGAGTTTCTCCCGGCAGCTTCTCCATTCGGGATACTGGCGATCGAGCAGAGCGTAAAAACCCCGGTCGTGCAAACGGTGATAAAGATGACATAACTCGTGCATCGCGACGTAATCGATGCACTCGATCGGCGCTTTGATCAACGACAGGTTGAGGATCATCAAACGGCGGCCGATCAGACTGCCCCAACGCCGCCGCATGCGGCGGATTTTCAGTTCCGGCAGGCGGTGATCGCCGCACGCGAAGCGCTCCCACATCAGGGCCAGGCGAGCGGTAAACACCCGCCCGGCCTCCTGCCGGCGCCAGGCCAGCAACTGCCGGGCCACGGCGCGCGCCCGCGCTTCGGGGTCTTGCGCAGCGCGCACCGTCACAAGCAAGCGCCCACCGTCGCACTGGACTCCAGCGCTGTTTCCGCTTTCGACAACGAGATCAAACCATGCGCCGAGATGGGCGTGCCGTTCGCCCGTGACATAACGGTAATCGGCCGGTTCGAGGCGGCGCTCTTGGAATTCGCGGCGCTTGCGCCTCACCCATCCGGCTTTATCGAGCAAAAAAGAAACCGCTTCGCTGCGCGCGATATGCTGCGGTGCGCGGATCACCACTTCACCGTCATGATGAACGACGATGGCCAGCGTGCGCCGCGATGAAAAATGCAAAGTGTAAGGGAGAATCTCGTCGCGATACCGGATGCTCCCGGTATCGGTCGCGCTCGCGACAGCGGTTTTATTGTTTTCCAATAGCCCTCTCCCGATGGCATGGCTGCCGTCGGGAGTTCAGTCTAACACAGATTAAACGATTATGACAAGTCTATGACGATGAAACATGGTTTGGTCATCTTACGGTTTCGGCAATGACGTTACGCGGTGCTTTCGAAAACAGCAACTGCCACAACTGGATATGTCCGGCGCGAAATGCGGCGGCACTGATTTGCAGGTAATACGACCACATGCGGCGGAACGTTTCATCGTAGATGGCACTCAGCTTCGGCCAGGCGGCGGTAAAGCGCCGGTACCAGGCGCGCAGCGTCAACGTGTAGTCGGGCCCGAAGCTGTGCAGATCATCGAGCAGCAACAGGTTCTCGGCGGCGCGCGCCAACTGCGCCAGTGACGGCAGATTTGAGTTGGGAAAGATATATTTTGCGATCCACGGATCGGTTTGCCGGACCGAAGTGTTGGAGCCGATCGTGTGCAATAAAAACAAACCGCCGGCGGCCAGTCGTTCGGCGGCGGTGTTCATGAAGGCCCGATAGTTGCGCCAGCCGACGTGTTCGACCATGCCGACCGAAACGACGCGATCGTAACTCGCCGCCGGCAACGAACGATAATCGCGAATCTCGATCGTCACCGGCAATCCGCTGTTGTGCTCGCGCGCCCATTCCGCCTGACGCCGCGAAACGGTAATGCCGTGACCGATAACGCCGTAACGCTCGGCGGCATAAAACAACAGACTGCCGAAGCCGCAGCCGATGTCGAGCAGGCGCATGCCGGGTTGGAGGCCAAGCTTGCGGCAGATCAGATCGAGTTTGGCTTCCTGCGCGGCCTCGAGATCGTCCGCGTCCCGCCAGTAGCCGCAGCTATAAACCCGGCGGCGATCGAGCATCGCGGCAAACAGCTCGTTGCCGAGATCGTAATGCCGGCGCCCGACGTGGCCGGCGCGGCGCGGCGTCTGGGCGTTGAACAAGGAGGCGCGCAACCCGCGCCACAGGGCTCCGGGGCTGAACGCGGGGCGGCGTTCGAGCCCGGCCCGCAACAGCCGGAAGAACAACTCTTCGAGGTCCGCAGCTTCCCAATCGCCGGCCATATAGCTTTCGCCGAAGGCGAGCGAACCGCCCCACAATACGCGCCGCACAAAGCGCGGGCGGTGAGTCTGGATATCCCAAGGTCGGCCACCGTCGAGCCGGACACCGGCCGCCGCCAGCCGGCGTTCGAGCAAGGATTTCGCCGCCTCATGCCATCCGCCCATCGTCCAGGTCTCCTGGTACCGTGCCCGAGCTGATCGCCGTAACTTAACCCAATAGTTGCATAAA
>JRYH01003725.1_pt1 | contig 25894 bp, 41 predicted proteins | sample 235351 | NCBI WGS metagenome assembly JRYH01 (sample SAMN03074221, study PRJNA261480) | activated sludge metagenome | biome: Wastewater Treatment Plant; feature: Wastewater; material: Activated sludge; isolation source: activated biomass of a wastewater treatment plant treating wastewater... ...
CCTGGCATTTAAATCCTCTTTCATTTATTCACCTAATTTTTTAATTTCATCTCTAGAAAGTAATATCAACCTCTTTTCGCCAATAGCTTCTCTTACCTCTACTAAACAGTATCCCTGATAATTAATAAACTTATGCGATTGTAATACAAGATAAACATCTTTAGTTAAAATATGCTCAACTATTTCACCATTTTGAAACTTCGATGCACACGGCGAGCATGCACTTAATATTAATCCGCATACAACAATTAATAGTGACTTTATCACTTTAAAGCTCCTTTTGATACTTATTCACCGCTTCTAGGTGATAATTTTCTAGAAGTCCATCCATATAGCTTTCATCTACACTCTCACTTAATTGTGAGGTGCTCATTAATGATTCTAAAATTGTTAAATTATCTTCAAGTCTTTCAGCAATTTGCATATAAGGATAGACACCCTTCTTAATTTCTAAAAGTTCTTCGGCATTAGGTCTTGGAAATGTGATATTTTGAGTCTCTAAAAGTTCTTTTGCTTGCTCAGATACTCTAATCGCGTGATAAAGTGACTTCCAATCAACACCTTCATTTCTTTCAGCCGCTAGTGCCCTTTCACCATATTCTTGAAATACTCGCTGAACAATATTATACATTTCAATTAGTGAAACATTAAATGAAATTTTTCTATTAAGAATTTCAATATATCTTTCAACTTTATTGCTATTATAGCTACATGGTTGATCAATAAATTCTGCATGTTCATTTGTTGCAACAAATTCAATAAAAATATTGGGATCGATATCTCTAAGTTTTGTACGTGTACCATACAAATTAATTAATTCAGATGAGAGGTCGCATGCCGCTCTTGCTGTTGCGACACGAGATCCTCTAATCCCGTAACGGTTTGCTTGCTTACGAATATAGCCAATAAACCCTTTGACATTGCGAGAAACTAGATAATTTCTCTCATTGTGCACATTAAGAATCCAACGATCATCCATAAAAATGATATTTGGATTATCTTCCTTGATATAGAGCAATTCAGTAGCAACCATATCTCCATCACGAAGCATATCAAAATACTTCATCATAGAAAACTGTTCATCATCAACATCTTCTTTTGAATTCTTTTCTTTATCGTTACCAGTTGATTTAGTAATTACTCTTGGAAACGACTGCATGATGATATCTCTACCATGTGGAATAAAGACAGACTTATAATCTGTATCTGATTCTGGAGTATTTGTTCCATACAAGCGCGATCCAAATTGCACTTTTAACAGCAGATCAATCATTTATTCAGCAACCTCAATATCAAACACCGTCATAATAGCTACCTTTACACCGCGTTTCAAGATTGAATCACGTTCTTGCATACTGAAATATAATTAGACATAAAATTCCTTTTCTGAAATTAAACAATCTCTCTTGCGCATTAAAATCTTACCAAGATGATTAAGACCATTTTCTGTGCACATACCCCAGAAATCATCGCCCCACCAGTTTAAATTAGTAAATAACTTATGTCAAATCAAGATTATTGTGTATACTTAACAATATATAAAGGCAATAAACTTCCTCCTTTCTATATAGGCTCAAGTAGTGTAAAACGTATACAAAAAGGATATAAGGGGACACCTGTTTCAAAACTATATAAAAATATTTGGTTAAAAGAGAAAAAGTTTAATGTTCATCTCTTTGATGTAAAAATTATATCATTTCATAAAACTAGAAGTGATGCTTCAAAGAAAGAAGTTTATTTGCAAAAGCAGTTAAATGTAAAAGATAATGCTCTATATATTAACATGGGATATTGGAATAATGGCCATTTAGTTTATTCAAAATCTAGGGAAGCTTTACGTGTAGTTGCTAATAAGAGGCGCGGTTATAAGCATAGTGAAGAAACTAAAAAGAAAATAAGCATAGCTCATTTAGGAAGGAAGCACACCAAAGAAACAAGAGATATGTGGAAAGATGGTCGTAGGAAAGGAAAAAATAATCATCAATTCGGCAAATCGTTAACAGAAGAACATAAAAATAAAATTAGACAAAAGCAATTAGGCGTTCCGTGCCCGCAAAGAGCAAGGTATGGAAGACCGAGCACTATGAAAGGTAAAAATCTATCAAAAGAAACTAAAATTAAAATGAGTAAACTCATTTGGGAGATTACAATTCCTGGCAAGTCTCCAGAAATTGTTTTCTTGCTAGCTGAATGGTGTTTGAAATTTGGATATAGATATGATTGCGTACGACCTGCATTTTTAAAGAAAGGTTCGTATAAGGGGATTAAGGGTAAATTGGTTCCATAATTCATAAATATATTGATAAATATTTTTAAAATCAACGGATAATATGACAAAGATTCTACCAGCTATTGACACAGGAACTAATACTTGGGGCGATGTAATTCTTCGCATTAATGACTTAATTTACTTTGCTAGAGATAATGCAATTACAACTGGAGCAGATCCAAACGTTGGTGATGTCGCAATAAATGGAAATTTTACATCTAATAGCGCAAGCTTTCCAACTCTTACTGTAGACAATGGCACCGCAAATAGTTTTACAGTTAACACTGCAACTATATCAAACTTAACCTACACAACCGCTACAGGAAATACTGCTAATATTCAATATTTGATAGCTGATAATGCAACTATCAATAATTTAACTCTAAGTAATCTTAGCTCGTTTACTACAACAAACATTACTGCAAATACCGCTAATATTAATTATATTACATCAAACCAATCTTTTACTGCAAATAATATTGTTGCTGTAAAAACAACTACCGCAACCGCAAATGTTGTTAATATGACAATAACTGGTGTGCAAAATGCTAACAATATTATTGCATCTCAAATTACCACACCAACTTTAACATTAGTTTCAGGTAACAATGTTCTTGCTGTTTCAAAATCAACTTTTGATAATATTAATGGCCAGCTTGATGATAAAATCCAGCAAACAAAGGGTACATGGACACCTAGAATTGCAATTGGTGGCAACACTACCAATATTACGTATACCACTAGAGAAGCAACATATATAAGGATTGGTGATCTCGCTACTATTCAATGTAGAATGCTTCTATCATCGAAAGCAACACAAACTGGCGCAGTTACTGTACTTGGCCTACCTTATACAGCCACTGGAAATGCAAATACTAGATCAATAGGTTCTGCAGCATACTTATCAACAGCTGGCATTACTGGTACAATTGTACCAGTAATTAACGGTGCAGCTAATAGTGTGAGCTTATTAATGAATGCAGCTACTGGTTGCGTCTCTGTAACAAATGCAAACCTAACTAACACATCTGATATTAGTTTTACAATTAGCTATCGTGTCGCTTAAACGGCACGATTTCATGTGTTACTTCTGCACCTGGATATTTTCGCTTTTCAGCCTGATATAGCACATATTTAGCCTGGGTTAGAAACATACCACTTCCTAATGCTCCATTGAAAGTGTGTCTTTCATATATCGAAGGATCATCTACGCTTCTAATTGCCCAATCAATTGCATATTTGTTAATTCCTAAAACGTCTTTTAACCATTTAAGCATTTAAAATCCCCAATTAGATTCACAGATAGGCCCAATGCCATTCGCAACCGAAGTAGGATCGGTCAATTCACGTCCACAGCAACTGCAGACACCAGTCTGACGACCATAAAACCTAGCTGCTTCAAGCGGGTTAGCAGCAATCTCAGCAATACGCTCAAGAGTGTTTTCCTTAGCTGCATAAGCAGGAATAAACTTTCCGTTTACAATCTTACCAGCATATACGCCCTCGTGCTCAACATAAAGAGCACCAGGATTGCGGCTATTTTCGCGTGCAGCGCTAATTTTCATCCCCTCGGCACGAAAAGCAAGCTTCTTAAGCCCATTTTCACGAGCACCTTCAAAAAGGCGATCAATAGCAGAAATATCTACTTCACCGCCAAGCTTTTCACGTTCAGCAGCCTTTTCAGCGCGCTTGGCTTCAGCTTTTTCGATACCACGCTTTACAGCATTCATCTGACCTTCAGTAAGCCGCCCGTAAGTTTGAATCGAATCAAACATCGAGCGATAAAAATCAGACCACTCACGATTCTTAACAATGAAGCGATAAAGTTCTTCGTTCTCTTCAACGAATTCATTAATCTTGTTTTCAAGATTTTGCTGCCGAGTTACTTTAGCTTTTGCAGCTCCAAGAACTCGCTTGGAAACTTTACCTTTTCCTTTGCATTTAAAGCAAGAACCAACGATGCGGCCAGAATAGGAAACAAAATTGCCGGAGCCATTACAAGCAGGGCAATTAAAAGTAGCTTCACCGCCGTTAGCAATATGCGCATTCTTCTTGATTTCTTCAGCCTTAAGCTGCTCCTTAGTAACAACCGTGTTCAGATCGGTATCAAGATCATCAAAAGAAACCATTGCATATCTCCTTATTGCTAAGAAGAATATATACTAAACAATTATAGAAGTCAACTAATTTTCTAAGGACCTCTGATATTTTATTAATTCAGCCTGCGCTAAAATACGATCTTCTTCTATCTTACGCTTTTCTTTCTTAATCTTATTATATTCTTCTGGCGATCTCCTAACCATTTTATAAGAATATGTACAAGTACAAAAATTTGAAAAATTATTAGGATGTGCTAGATGAAATGGACACGGTGTATGCTCTGTCACAGCTTCGTATAGATCTGGATCTTCAATATAACAATACATGTTTAATCCTTAATGGAAAAAATATTTCCAAATTCCTTCTAAAATAACAATATAGCCTGTCCATAAAATTGCTGTTCCCTGTGCTGAATAAGGAATGATAGGTGGTAGAATATGATTAAGTTTTATTGTAATGTTCATTCGACATAAAGCTCCTTATATAGATTCTCTGTAAGCTCTACACAAAAATCATCAATAGAAAGCGCATTTGGCGACTGAAGAAGAATATCAAGCGTATTTAAAGCCATCATTTCATTAAGTTGCTGAAATGAATATCCATATTGGAGAGCAGCATAAACCCATGAATTATAATCTTCCTGCTTAACTTGTAGATTGCAAAATTCTTGTCCTGCAGAAATATAAGCTAGAATCTTAAGAGTTTCTTGCTCTGTAAATGAATCTTTAGGGGTTGCTGCAAATACTGTGCTAGCAAACGCTACGGAAGAAATTAGACTAATTAAAAACTTTTTCATTTTATTGTTCCTTCACTAAATCAAGCATATGTTTTCCAGATTTTAAATGCATTCCGAAAACATGCATATTATACTTACTTTCTTTTGCTAATGCAAGATCAATATCGCGCACAGCATTAACAAAAACATAGTCCATTAAAATTGCATTTGTAGCAGGTGTCGTAACATTACCTCTACCATAATGATCTGCTGCTCCAAGCAAACACAAATGATGGAGAAGATTAGTAGCCTCTTTAAGATTACTATTCGAGATTTTATATGCTTCCCAAAATATCTTACTGTACTTTACAGCTCTCATTACATTTGCATAATGCACATGCATATGATATTCAGTAATAAATGCAACATCATTTATTGTTTGTTCATTCATACACACTCTTTTAAGAAGACTTCTTGTTGGCTTAATTCCAAGAAAGGCATGACCGTGTTGCTTAGGCCAGTCTTCTTTTGGTGTTAGCGCCTTACCAAGATCATGACACACAGCAGCACATTGAAGCAAGACATTGTGTGGAACAATTTTATTAACTCGATCTAAAACACACATAGTGTGTTCATAAGCATCACCTTCTGGATGCCACTTAAGGTCCTGAGGAACACCTTTAAGAGCAAAGAGCTCAGGATAATAATCCTTCATCCCTTTATCGGTAAGTAATTCAAATTTATCCCTACTAAACATTACTTATTGCCTTTATAACTAAGAAGAAAACTAAAAGCAGCGTGAAGAAAAATTGGAATCAAAAAAATAGCTCCAGTAATAAACATGATAATCCATGATACAACTGCGGCAGACTGTCGCGTCTTAAATAAACCAGTATTGAACGTATCTTCTGCTGCTTTACTGCAAATATTTGTAGTAAGCATAAGAATCAGTGCTACTACAATATTAATTATGAAATACCATTCAATTACTGTCATTGCAGAAGTTCCTTAAATTGAGCATCAACATGCTGAAATTCTTCATCATTTTCTATTTCGGTTTCTATATCATAAATCCTTTGTTTATTTTTATCAACTCCTAATAAGAAAGAAGGGATCCAAGAAGTATAATTTTGATACCGATCTTTTTGTCTTTTAACCCTAAATTGATTCATTTTAGCGAGCTCTTCAGTTTCAATGATGCCATAGATATAATCTGCATGGAATGTAACACCCCATGAATCTGCAATATCCGTTTTCTCGAAATCACTTGACTTTGCACCATCACGATTAGTTTGCGTTGCAGTAAAAAGAGGGCAACCAAACTCTTGACTCAAACCTCTCAACTCAAGAGCAATTTGTCCTGTATATTCATAAAGGCTATTTGAGCTTCTATTAACTTGTTGAGCAGCACAGATGTTAAGATAATCGACAATAATAACATCGGGTACGAATCCCTCTTTAAGCTTTAACTCTTCTATAAAATAACGAAAATGGCCTGTGTGTACAGAACCAGAAGGATATTCTTTTGTTCTTAATTTACCAAAGAACTTCTTTTTGATATTAGCAATTCTATTAATAAATTGCTGCTTCTCCAACATCATTAATTGATCTACATCAAGATCAAGTAAATTTAGGTCGATTCTTTGTTCGACCTGTTCTTCTGACATTTCCATTGTAAAATAAAGAACATTCTTACCTAATTGAAGATAAGATGCTGCTATATTACAGAGAAATAAAGACTTACCAACACCAGTTGGAGCAATAAAAACCGTAAGAGATGGATTAACAAAACCGCCCTTTGTTACTTTATTAAAAATTTCAAAAGTTGTTGGAAGTTTAGCAACACCCTCTTTATATTTGTCAAACCTTTTTGCAGCATCATCAAAATAATCGCTACCAAGGTTTGCATCAAAATTAACAGAAAGCGCTTTAGAAACAATATCTAAAGCACCATGATATAAAGCAGTATCGTCCTTTTCTAATAAGTCAGATGCAGCAACAATAGCATTAAAGAAAGCTCTTTTTTTACAAAAGTCCTCTGTTGCATCAACTAACCAATCAACATCCGTTCTTTCATTACCTAAAGATTTTAATGTTTCACAAGCTTGTTCATAATATTTTTCATTAACATTCTTTTTAGAGAGCTCTACTTCAATAATATTTTTTGTAGCTTGTCGATTATATTTTGTAAAATAATCTTTAATTAGAGAAAAGACGATTTTATCGCCCATCTCTCTAAAATACTCTCTATTTAAATAAGGTATTACTTTTCTGATGTATTCTGGTTCATTGATTAAGGCCGATAAAATCGTCTTTTCAATCAAATTTCTTCACCAACTACCTTTTGCTCTTCTGCTTCTAATAATGCTTCAATTTCTGCATCATCATCTTCATTAATTAGTTTTCCACTAGAAACACTGTAATAGTTTTTAATATATTCTTTAAATTTAGGATTAGCAATCATCTCTTTCCAAAAAGTAGAATCATTTTCAATATCCTTACGTTTAATTTTTTCTCGAACAATTTCTTTAGTTTCAAGGTCAATTAAAGCATAAGATTGCTGATTTACTTTGTAAATAAACCCACCTTCAACAGCGATATCAAAAAGCCCGCCCCATCTAGCAATACCACCATTTCGTCTAACAAGAACAGGAATTTTCATCTTATCTTTAACAAAACGAGATTTTTCAATATTAATAATAAAATTATATCCAACAAGTTCACTACCATCTTTTTCTTGCTGCCTTCCCATAACGTAAACATTATCAGCTGCAAGCATTGTGCCTGTACCGCCGCTAACAACTGTTTTAGCATACATTTCTTGTGTTTGATATGTATGCTGAACAACAAGCATTGGAATATCTTTAAGCCTCAAATGCGGTGTTACAATTCTAAAGAATGATTTGTTAACTTTTGCGCGCGTCATATCAGCTTTTTCAGATCCATCTTCTGCATCTTTAACTTCTTTATTAGAAGCAGCTAGACCAAGCGAATCAACTACAATGACAACCTTATCACCACGCTTAATCTCATTAAGTTGGTTGACAACATCTGTTCTAAGATCTTCTAAAGTTAAAAATGGCGAATGAAGAACCCTACTTGGATCAATTCCGACTGCTTTAAAATAATCTTTTGGTGTTCCAAACTCATTATCGTAAAAAATTACAATAGAATCAGGATACTGGTGTAAATATGAAGCAGCTGAAATTAAACAAAATAAACTTTTAAAATGTCTTGATGGACCAGCCCACACGTGAAGGCCGGAACTCAAACCACCATCTAAATCTGCGGAATAAGCAATATTTAAAGCTGGAATAGGAGTTTTTACTAGTTCGCGTTCATTATAAATTTCAGATTCGCCCATTATAGCTGCGTATTCTAGTGTAGAAGCCTTCTGGAGCCTCTTCATTAAATCAGTTGACATTATTTTCCTTTATTTTCTGTTAAAGAGCCACCACCTTCTAAAAGAGCGGCAGGTCCATGTTTAATTATTCTATCGATTTTTTGTTCAAAAACATTTAAATCAGCAATCCTAGAAGGCCATTTAATTGTATCTTTATCAGGATTGCTTTTTAATTTGTTAATAAAGCTTTTAATTTGATTAGCAAGACATTCAAGCTTTTTCTTTTCATTTTCAAGAGCTTGATCTAAAGTTTTTTGATATGCTTCAGATTCAAGATATTTACTCTCAATATCATCACTATCTAAGAAAGTAAAAGCAAATTCATTTGACAAGTCAATAAATTCTTTAGCCATAAAAACTATCCATTTCAATATTTGTGCTCAATTTAATTTGAGCAGCATTAGTAATTCGTTTAAGAGGATCTAGAAAAACCTTATCGAATTGCTTCTCATAATCAATAAAAGGAATTAAAAATTCAAATTCTTTAGGTAGCTCTTCAGGAATGCAAATTACGTTTTCCATCAATGGGTTCGGCAATTTAAGATAACTAATTTTTACTTTATCACCAGAAACAATCATTCTTATATCATTTTCTAAATTATTTTTTCTAATCCAGTCATTATAAAGAAGCGAACCTCTAACATGTAGGGGACATCCCTTGGTGTAAACTTGTTGTTTATCAGCATATTTTTCAAGATCATTAACACCTCTAGGCATTGCTACACTTGACATAGGTGAAGCTGTAAATTCACCCCACTTATCATCAATAAACTTTTTAAGATATGCTTCTTCATCTGCTAGTGCATGGGGAATAGCATCTGTAATCCACTTTCTTGCAATTTGCGGAGTTGAAGACCTCACAGCTTCAATGCCCATAATCTTAATTTTAGGTGGATTGTATCTAATCTTTTTATAAGATGGTAGAGACATAACATATCTCTTTTTAGCAACCCAAATTGCAGGTCCAATAGATTCAAGAGACATAGAAAGCTTCTTTTTAAAAGCATTTGTTTCTGCATAGAGAATTTCTAATGACTCTTTAATCCAAGTTTGCATTGTATCTGAAAATTCCTCTAAGAAATCAACCGGATCTTTATCACAAAATTTATCAACAACATCATCTAGTTTAAAGTAACCAGAATCTGTATCAATTGCAACAACGTAATCAATATCTTTTGTTTCGAGAAGAGTATTTAATTTATCATTAACATAGTTTGTTACAGTTTTAATTGAGAGTTGTCCAGATAAAGTAAAACTCTCTGCAATATCATTATGAAAGAACCGGTAGAATTCATTTGAGAGGGCTCCGTAGCCACCATTGAGCAAAATCTTAATAGCAAAACTTTTGTTATAAAAAATAGTAGCTAATCTCTTAGCCTTTTTGTCTTTTTCTTCAACTGCTTGCTTAGTATACTTATCTTCCTCTTTTTGATGCTTTGCTCTAAGATCAAATAAATGCTGCATAATAGCAGGAATAAATCCTTCTTTCTTGCGAGTAAAAACAGCACCATTACCGGCAATTGCAACGTTATTCTTAATTAATTGATCAAAGTCAGGTTTTAATTCACCATTAAGAATTTTTTCAACAGAGGTGGCTCCATAAATTGTCTTTAGGGTGCCTAGAAATGTATCCGGTGAAATGTTGAATGTCATACATAGATGAGGGTACAGTGATTTAAAGTCAAACGACATTACCCATTTATGTTTACCAATTTGCGGTTCTTTAACAAACCCACCTGCAATAGATCTATCTTTTCTATTCTCAGATGAAAATGGAACAACGTGCTTGCGATCCATAAGATATCCGTGGATCATAGCATCCCAAACACGGATCGTTGTCATTGAATCCATATAATTAGTTTTTGTTTCATATGCAATCTCAAAGGCCACATCAATATAATTAATAGCATTGTCAATTTGCTCAACACGAATTACGTCAACAATGTTATAATCAGCATATTTCTGCCAATTTTGCTCTTGTAACTTTGCTAGGCTACCATACTCAGAATAATCAAGTTTAGTAGCATTTAAAATTTTAGCACTAAGATAATTAAGTGAATAAGATTCTTCATTACCAAAGAAAAACTTTTTATAGATATCCATATAATCCATTGTTGGTATACCAACAATGTCAAAAACATCATTCTCTTTATTAAAGAGAGTTATAACATCTGCTTTAATTTTACCAAACGGTGATAACTCTTTTACTGCATTTTCACCAAAGTTATAAATAATTCTTTTAATGATATATGGAATATCAAAAAGACGAATGTTCCATCCTGTTGTAGCATCTGGCTCTAAATGTTTCCATAATTTAATAAAACAACTAAGAAGCTCTTTTTCATTCTTGCATTCTTTGTAATGAATTTTATAGCCCGCTTCTTGCAACTTAATAATTTCGGGCTCTTCACTTTGTTTATAGGGACCTATACCAAACGTATAGATATCTTTTGACCACATAAGTTTAGATGTAATAAGATTAATTTCCTTATCCGCTAAATTGTGCTTGGGATACCCTCCAATATTGTCAGTTTCGATATCAAGATTTAAGATCTTTAAAAGATCTCTATCAAATTGAATATTTTTAAAATTCTCATAAATGTAAACATAATGAAAGTGTGGTAAGCCATAAATCTTAAAATTTGAACCTTCATACGAACGAACAAAATTGCGAGCTTCTTTGACAGAATCAAAGTCAACTCGCATAACAGGCTTACCATCAAATGATGTATATTCTGCATTATCTAATGCAGAGGGGACATATAAAGATGGCTTGAGTTTAATCTTTTTATTAAACTTTTTACCATCTTCATAATAACTAAGAAGAATATGATCCCAATCTAGTTCAAAATTTGTATAGAAATTTGAAGTTTTCATAAAATTATTTAAAATATAATCCCTATATTAGATCAAATAAACGACGCACTAATAGTATTATTAGGCATACCTTTTATTTTCAAATTCTATCTTTGTTTTAGGCCAAGTTCTCCGAAGAAGCTTAACATACTTCTTCACATCAGACGGCTCAAGATAAACAGTAATTTTTTCTTCTAAAACCTTAGAAGTAGACTCTTTATTAATCTGTAGGCGCTGCATAAGAAAAACTCCATTTCTTCTATCATATTAATAGAAGAAATGGAGTAAATCAATAGATTAGTTAATACTTTATGCGTAATGCTTTATGATAAAATTCTTTACAAACCCGCTGCGTTGAATATCATCAACATCAAATTCTACAATCAAAACTTCATCCATCTGTCTTAGTGTATGATGTACTTTAAGAAAACCTGATTGCTCTTTATATCTTTCAGATGTAAGATCATCTTGATAAGAATCACCACAAATAATTAGTTTGCTGTTATTTCCTAATCTAGTTAATACCGTACAAATTTCTTGCTCAGAAGCGTTTTGAGCTTCATCAAAGATAACAACAGCATTTTCAAAAGTTTCACCTCTTAAAAATGATGTTGGCTCAAATTTAATAATATTTTTCTGTTTTAGAATAGAATAAGCATCGCCACGGTTATAAAGCTTAGTGCAAATGCTAGCATATGGATTCTCATAGACATTCATTTTCTCCTTCTTGTTTCCTGGCATAAAGCCAATATCTCTAGAGGGTACTGCTGATCTGAGAATTAAAACTTCTTGATATTCACCATCTTCAATTGATTTTAGTGCTTGATAGAGAGATATAAAACTCTTTCCAGTTCCAGCAAAACCTGTTAAAGATATTACCTCAAATTTTTTATAATTCTGAAAGAATAATTTTTGTCTCGGAGTTTTTGCTGCTATATTCAGCAGCTTAAAGGTTGTTTCTGTCTTAGCTTTTTTATTGGTTTTCCGAGATTCCAAAAATTAACTCCTTTATACTCTTAATACTTAGTAAAATTTTTCACTTTACCAATCGATAGTAGAGCCACGATTTGCTGATTTCATATTTTTTAACATACTTCTAAAATCTTCATCAATTGGAATATTTGTGTGCCTCGAAGCAACAAAGTTGTCGCGCACTCCTAATGGATTAATAACAACAAACCAATTAGGATTTTTTACAATATACTCTTCCATTTCAGCAATGGTCATTGTAACTTCTTTTTGCTTATGTGAACGCTTATTTTCTAAAGTATATTGTGGCATTACTTATTTACCTTGTCTTTAAGCGCTTGGTAATAAAGACCTGCAGTAGCTGCTTTCACACCAACCTCTTCAAATAACTTAAGATATTCTTTCCTCGTAAGCCCCGGATTTCTCTCCATAATGTCGCGACAAATTTCCTTTTTTGTCCTGGGGTCTGTTGTGTGATCGAGTTGATATTCTGATAATACTTCCGCTTGATTGACCACGGGTTGCTCTTGAAACGTAATTGGAGGGGTATTTTCAACCTCGTTAACATTAGTTACTTGCTTAGATTCTGAAGGATTAAATCCATCTGGAAATAATTCTGGAATGGCACTCACAACAAACTCAGCATTTAAAGTTTCAAAGGGAAGTTTCTTATCTTTTACGCCAATTAAAATTTCTACGTCATTAGAAGCAATCGCCTCATACAAATCAATAAATTGCGCTTCTTTTACGTGCTTCTTAATACCTGCAGACTCAATTGATTCGTGCGCTGGACGAAATACATACCACTTCTTTAAACTATTATAAAATGGCCCTGCTTCATCATGATTAGATCTCTTAGCAAGATTTCCTGGAAGATCTCCGGCGGGTAAATCAAAATTGTAATTTGGATGATATGTTCTCTGCACAATAATTGCAAGAGCATTATTTTGCATTAATGTTTGTCTGAGAGCAACCTTGCGCGCTTCAGAATCTTCAATATCTGCAATTCTTTTTAGTGATGTATATGCTGTTTCTCTAAACATTTAAAAATTTCCTATTTCTTCATATAACTTTGACATTCTATTTTGAATGAAATAATTTTTCATTTGGTTTCTGTCATTTAACGTGTAGTTATCAAACTTATTTAAAATTTGCGTTTCAATTTCTTTTGGTGTGTGCTTGAGATCAATGATTTTTAAATTCTCGAAAAATCTAGGAAATTCTTTTAAACTATCTTTATTATCCCAAAACTCATTTAGTCTTTTTTGAGTCATTGGTCTTTGTCGAATTTTAGATACAAATGAATCACCTGGCGAAAGAATATTTGGAATACCATCACCAGCATCACCTTTAAGCACATGTTCAAAAAGATATCGTTTTGGATCTTCAGCGCCAATATATCTATCAAGCCTCTTATCCCATTGTTGAACTAATTCAGTCCCTATCTGTAATTGAATAAAGTCTTTATCTCCAGAAACTATCATCACCTCTTGCTCTTCAGCAATAAATTTTCTGGTTAGACACCCAATTATATCATCTGCTTCAGCATAATCAACTTCAATAACTTTATATGGAAACACTTCAGCAATTTCAAGTTTAATCGTGTTTACCTGTCTTAAAAGCTCAATCCAATCAACAGGAGATTCTTTCCTTGTCTTAGACCTATTTGCTTTATAATAAGGGAAAGATTTTTTGCGCCACGACCCCTTAGGGCTATCAATGGCTAAAACGGGTGGGCCGTATTTACGCTTAAATTTTGCGTTTACAAACCTAATACCATCTAAACTAACATGTCTTACTAAATCTAAATCAACACTCTTATCTGAAACATATTGATCAGAAAATGCCATAGCCATAAAGCTTGAAATTACAAGCTGGCTAAAATCTAAAAGTAAAATTACTTCATCTCCTCTTCACTTATCTCGAACATTTCCTCCGCTACTTCTTGCAGGGGATGTTCAAGACCATAATGCCTATATAACGCTGAAGTGATTGCTTGTTCAATTAAAATATAATCACGAGGATCATTCTTTGATGTGTCTTCTATATTAATCCCATAGGGAATTAAAAGTCCAATAATAGATTCCATGATAACTTCAGTAAGATCATCTGATAAATCAGTTCTAATTTTCGTTGCTAACTGTATAGCATTTTCAATATTAGTTAGATCTAAATCACTGAGGCTCTTTCTAAGCTGAACAACATTACTCTCAGCTGATTTCTTCATTAACCTCTCTTGGGTTTGTTTACGTACATATTTAGGCATTATAACTTAATATCAAACCCAACTTTATCAGATGTTTCATTAAACTTACCTCTAATAGAATCAATCAAATTAATCTCATACATCTCTGCCACTAGATCAGCACAGATAATAACATCTGCAAGTTCATCTGCTAACTTTTGACTTGTTGTTCGTGAACCTTTAATATTCATCTCTTCACGAACCAGCTTCTTTATTTCATTTGCTGCTTCTCCAGCCTCACCAACAAGTTCGTTAGATCTAAAGAGCTTGCCTATAGATCCAGAGATCTTATTCTCTGGATCCCATAACTTCTGCCTTGCTTGATTTGCATTTCTTAGTTGTTCTAAAAATTCCATATATTTTCCTTATTTGTCTACTTTTAGTATTAGGCTATCAGCACCGATACGATCAGTGAACTTGCCAAAATCATTCTTAATTAGCTCTAGAATCTTAGTGCGGCCCTTCTTAGTCGTGCTGTTAATTGATGTGATTACACCGTCAACAATACGCCCGCAGCGCTTCATACCAGATTTCTTCTCATCATAATTTGTAATAGATGAACGATGAATCTGCAGACCCTTATCATCCTTTGCGATAAACATTGTTAGGGTGTTATATTTTGTATTCAGAACATAAGCTGCACTCGCACCAATAATCTTAGCAGGATCTTCTGAAGAGATCTTCAGCTTTTCATCATGGCGAAGATAATTAAAGTGTTTAAGCACGCTTTCAAGCTTAGGTGTTTTTTTCTTGCGCGGCTTGCGCTCCTTCTTAACATTGCCAAGATACTTCTCGCAATCTTCAACAATAGACTGAAGCCTTGCAATGAACTGCTTATGTTCAGCTCGCGTATAACAACGATACGCTTCGACCAGATCCTCGTCTTCTTTGTTATAAGCAGCTTGTGCTTCAGCAACTTGCGGAATATAATATTCCATAATCTGCTTTGCATAAATCTGTGGAATATTATTATTTACAAGATAGTTATAGCAATTAAAAGGAGTCTTGTAGAGATCAACCATTTGCTCAATTTCAGGAAGCCAAAGTTCAAGACGACTACGCGTCGACTCGTTATTTTCAATAGGCTGCTCTTCCACAACCTTCTTTACCTTAAACTGTTCAACATATTCATTAAACAGTTTTAGTGTTGATTCTGAAAAAATTGCACCGCGCACAATCATGCGTGCAATCCATCCAAAAGTGTTATTAAAATTAATACGGGAAAGAGAAACCTTAATATTGTTTAGCTTACAATATTCAAGAAAGAAACTCTTCGCATCATCATTATCATGAAAATAATTATACCAACCATAAGCACGAGCTTCTTGAACCCAGCTGAGAACTTTATCATTAAAAATAGGTTCTTTACCGAGATACTTCTGATCAACAATCAGCGAAGTTCTAGTCATTTTAGCCATTAGTTATCTCCTTAATTTCAACCATTATAGGCTAAAATCAGTACAATGGCAAGTGCTTTGTCACAGCGTCAATGTCTTCAATCTTACCGGGGCCAATTGCAACACATGTTTTTGTAGGAACGCCGTGAAACTCAGTAAACCCTGCATCTGTGATTATTTCCGCAATTAATCCAGCATATAGAGCTTTATTATAAATATCAATTAGCTCAGCTTCACTATTTACATAGCATGTAATTTTAGCGAATCGACCTGCTAACCAGCCCTTAACTTCCTCTGAATCAAGATTGTGTAAAGTAGCAGCTAGAGATGCATGCGCTGCTTGGCTGCACAACTTTCCTTTACGCATATTAAGATCTTTCCTCATTACAAGGATTTGTTTATAATCGTAATTCATCACCCTCTGTAAAAACTCCTTCTTTAACTTGGCGTTGTTCTTCTACATATGCTTTATACGCTTCTAAAATTTCTTTAACTTCTAAAAAGCAATCTAATATTTCAAGCGCCGCAGAAAAATTCAAATGTAAAATATTATTATATGAATCCTTTGATTTTTCAATAGTGTATACTAATTCGTGCGCACAAGCACGCTTAAAATCGCTTTCAAGACACCCGTTACTTGTTTTCCAAACTTGGATTTTCTCTATTTGCATTTTTATTCTCTTCCTCAAATTCCTGACACATAGCTTCAGCATCTGCTAAAATCCATGACATGTCATCTGCATCTATTCCAAAAACAGGCTCGAAAGTAGACATCCTTAAGCGATGCTTTCTTTTCTTTGTAGATGTTTGTATTACTACAATATAAAATTGCCTATCTGATTGGTAAAAAACATCGAGTACAAAATCACCAACAGCTGAAGAATAAATATGTTGTCTAGAAATTACTTGTTCAATTTTCATAATCTTATTTCTTCCAGACATCTTTCAAAAGCACTATCTGTTGTTTCACCAGCCCAATCGATATTCATTTTACGATCATCTAACCAAATCTTTTTAATCCAATTATCTTTAGACCATAAAGTTTGCCAACCGTTAGATTCTAAAACAGTGGCTTTTTGTTCATATGTTAAAGATTCTACACTCGTAATTGTCACGAATAAACTCCATTTCACCTTCTGTAATAATAGTTATATCTATAAACTTTATTGCTGATAGATAACTATAATCTTTTTCAATTAACTTCATTAAAGCTACTTTCACTTGTATAGCAAAATCTTTACTATAAGGTCCATTATATTGAAAAAGTACATTTGTAGCTGTTTCGCTTGCACACTTAACATAATAGCGCCTTACGCCAAAATATTTAAAAAGAAAATCTACAACTTTTTGAAAGAAGCTTCTATTTTTATAACTATAATAAACTGATTTTTGCATTACTTCTTTTCTTTATATTTTTGATGCTCTGTAAATTCATTATTATATTCATTTTCAGCAAAAGCCATAGCAGACTCAATACTATCAAATGGATTGCCAGCAAAGTAGACTCCATAAGGCCCATCTACAACTGCTCTATCAATATTAGGGTGTTTCCAGATTTTAGCGGCACCCTTGCTTATTTTTCTCCACATTTTACCACCTCACAGATAATAGATCAGGATTTCGCAAGATGCAATTTCGAACAGCTTCTTTTTTATCTTTTTCATCTAACGCAGAAAAATAAGCTGAGCGAATGCCCTTTGGCTTATTTGCATTAATGTAAAGTGCAAATTCCTTGCGTGTATTATTAGATTTCTTAAAAGTTGCTACAACCTCATCAACATCATTTATCCATGCAAGATATTCTTTCATAACAGCAGACTCAAAATCGAAAAGCCTCGTCGCTCGATCTTCAGATAAATTCGGATAAAGATCATCACACTGTGAATTAAGAATAATTGGGAGAATCATATCTTCTCGTTCAAAAAATGAAACAGCACGGTGCATCTGAGTGTATTCATTTGTCTTAATCTTTACATATGTTCCATCTGACCATGAAACAACAAATCCTTCAATGCCTGTCACAGTTTCTTTAATCTCATCGATATTATTGTCATCAATTGTAAACTGATGCGTGTCAACATGAGTAAACACATTATCAGAATCGATAAAATCAATATCAATATAAGCACCAGTAAACGTATCTCGAACTCCAAGCAAAACGAGATCTTTATGCTCATAATCAATTACAATTCGATTATCAGGCGCAATATATTCAAAAATAAAAGTTAAACGATTATTATCAGTTACTACTCTCAAAAACTCGCGCTGGTCGTCAGTCAAAATTGATTCTGCTGCTAGCGCTTGCTCAGTTAGCCCCATACGAGTCATTAAACGAAGTTGATTATTAATGGTACATGTGTGAACCATTGAACCATCCATTTTAGTCATAATCTTATGTGGTGTTGCCCAATCATATCTCTTAAGCTTTTGACCATAATTAAAAAATTTTCGGAAAGGGCGTGCAATAATTACACCATTAAGATTAAATTTAATTCCGCGACATTCAGCACGATATTCATTATCGAAAGAATCATTATCTTCATAAACATAATCAATTACTTGGTAGCCATCTTTTACAACATGAATAAAATCTTTACGATCTTTAATAGCTTCAAGTAATGGTTCAATCGTTGTAATAAGCATTTAATTCTCTCCTAAAGATAACCTTTTATATACTAAAAGTGTGAGAGAATCAACTCTCACACTTTACTTCATATAGTCTTTTATTAGAATTAATTGCTTTTGTAATTTCGCAATTTGAAATATTAATTTGCTTTAGCTTTGCTTCATATGCCATTTTTTCTGTTTCGGTTGGTGCTAACAAAGCTACAACAGAAAAAATAAATAAAAGTATAACAAGCGATAAAGGAACAAATGGCTGAAACAAATAAGCTAACAAAACATAATTTAATTTTTTAAGCATATTACTTGTCCTCTACTTTTACAATAGTACAAATCTTATCTTTATAATTAGTATAGATAGTATTTGTAATAGTATTATCTGAATTTTGAACAAAAGCTTTTATAAAGGCTTTTGATTTAGTAGAAGCGATAAAAAGAACTCCAAGAATAGCTATTACTAATGCTGCAGCAGCAATAAAGTAGCCAATCCCCATTACAACACTTAACGGATACATAAAAAGCACATAACTTATTAATGAAATAAGACCAATTAGAAATGCTAAGTTTAAAAAAATATAAGAAATAGGAAGAATAACTGCATTACGGATATATTGACAAGAATTAGTTGGCAATTTAAAGTAGTAGTCTGACCAAAAATGCGTTCTATCTTCATAAATTTCTACAAAAGATTTTCCGCCTTGTCGCAACTTTAATATATCATTATAATTACGACGATCTAAATTGCGTACAACCGTACTAAATGCTAATAGCTTATAATGCCACGAATTTCGCTTAATATTCATTTTATCTCCAATTTTCCTTCATCCACTTATTGAACTCTTCTCGCTTTGCGTCTGCATCTCGATTCCAAACTTTCTCATTTCCACCATTAGATTTAGATTTAGAATGATTATACTCTAAAAGCCAGATAGCATTTCCAATTTCATACACGTATTGATTTAGATAGTAATAATAAAATTCACCATGTTCATAATCAGGATTAATTTTCTCTATTGTATTCTTATAAATCCAACCAGCTAAACTATAATCATGAAATTTTAGATTAGTGTTTACCGAAAACCAATCATTTACCATAGCATCAAGAATATCTTTTGTTTCAGGTACAATCTCTTTTTTATTAAAATAAGCTCTGTTAAACTCGAATTTATCAGGAAAATAATAATGGCTCATTTATATCTCCCCAATGTAAGAAATATTATAAATGAGCCATTATAAAGTGCAACTTAAATTTCGGTGCCCCATGCTAGATTCGAACTAACACTAATTGATCAATATTAGTCACAGCAGAGACCTATCTATAATTTTTACTTACTTTAACGCGCGATTATTTTAAGTAAAAATTGCTGTGCAGGGCATAAATTTAGTACGAATAACGATCTTTCATGATCGTATTCAGCATAATCTTATAAGGTGTAATCTCGCCCCGTAAAAGATTTTGAACAATGGTTGGTGAAAATCCAGAAACTAACGCCATTCCATTCTCGTTTGCTCTAACAGGAGTTGAATTATTTCTCGATTGAATATTCCACCAAACAATATTTGGCATTTTATAGCCAGCATCTTCGAAAAGATTTCTTACCTGTTTACCAGGTGCTGCATTTCCCCATGAATTAAATTCCATATCAGAAAGAATAAGAAGGTAATTTGGCATATCTTCTACAGGTACATCATTTTTTACAGCTGTATCAACGATGAGTTTCATTGCAGCTTCGAGATTTGTTGAGCCACACCAATTACGATAATCAAGATTTCTAATCTTTTCAGTAATTGTTGCTCCCCTAAGTACGTTAAACTTAGGATTTGTTGAGAAATTTATCCATAGATCTTTAAATGCAGACTTGTTGCGTTCTGCAAGGTAGATACCTAAAGATACAGCAACATCCATACAACGAAGTTTACTTGAACCTATCTGTGATGTCATTGAACCTGACGTATCAATAACAGGAATAAAGCTAAGACCTTCACCTACAAAATCAGGGAGATCTCTCCACATAAGATCACGCGTAGTCTCCTCAATATTACCTGTAGTCACATCATAGGGGTAAAGAGTACCAGTATTAATTTTCTCTACTTTACCGGTTTCAGGATTAACAGCTCCCGCTCTCACACGATTTAGGTATTCATCAAAGCGAGCTGTGTCATTGCGCTTAAAGGTTTTATTATAACGCTTCATTGCTAACGAAGGTACATGCGAATAAATGATCTTATCCCATTCCTTCTTACACATTTGACTCTCTACAACTTTAGTAAGTTCAACTAAAAGATGTCTAAATTCACCCCTTGAAAGTCGAAGATAGTTACGAATACGTGAATTAATCTTACCTGAGCGTGGAATCCACTTAGCAACTAGACCATTCCTTCTCTCGAGAAGTTCATGACTAATACGATCTAGAACTAAACGTGCAGTTGTGTCATTACTATATTCTAGCAATGTAAATAGATCATCTACACGGCCTAAATCAATAGTTGCAGAGATTGCTCTTTCTGCAAGATGTGTATAATTATTCTCTAGGAGAAAGCGTAGAATATAACGATAGATTTGACGCTCACCTGCACCCTGCTTAATATCACGAAGCCAAAAAGCTACACGAAGAGCTAATTCAGGCTCAACAGCAAATGCAGGACTGATTACTTGCTTAATTTCATTATAATTAAAGCCACGCTTAGCTGCAATCGTAAAAAACATATCAACAACAGGATCAAGTGATGTTGAATATGTGACTGCACCATTCTCAGTGCGAGTTTCAGTTGCCTTGTCTAAAATAGCTTCTGCAAATGCGTTCATTTTCTTTTCCTCTATATGTTAGTTTGTCAATAGAGATTATTGACAGGTTCATCTTGTTTCTTTTTTGAAAGAATTTTGTAAGTTTGCTGCATAGAACCTTAAGAATTTTTATTAGTTAGCTGGAGGTGTTATTATTTTTGTGGGGTGACTAGATACATTTAATAATAACACCTCCAGTTTCACTTCGGTGCGACACATAGCCGCTTTGTTGTGATCCTAAAAGTTTGCTGTTTGTATCTACCAGAAAGAATTATACAGGTTGCGCTCTTGTTTTCCATCAAAAAGAAAGTTGAGAAAGTTTGCTGGTTGCAACCTTAAGACTATTTTTATTTATATGCTTTTATAATTTTTTCAACTATAAAAGGTGTACTGAACTGGTCTGGAGAGCTGGATTTGAACCAGCGGCCCCGTGCTTCCAAGGCACGTACTCTAACCAGGCTGAGCTACCCCCAGTAATGAGAAACTAACCATGATTTCTCGCGGAGCAATTAAGAGCTCAACCTTTTGCTGGACACCGAATCTTTCAATTCGTTTGATATTTAACCACCTTGGTCCTAAATAGCATTCAAGGTGCATTATATTTATAGAAGTTTAATCTTATTTGGCAACTGATAATACTCTACCGATGTAATTGAATGAATACCACATTCTGAATAGGGAATATATTCATTAAAAGCATCAATTTGTTCGTTTGTTAAAAAACCTACATATTGTATATGTGGCCGTGCATTATCATCACCATATTCACTAATATCCCAGTTATATTGAAGTGCAGAACCTTTAATCGCTTCTACAACAGGTCGAATCACATTTTCAATTATATGTGCAGACACTGCATTAATAGCTGTAATATAATCAGCATCATTTTCATCACCTATAATCACTAATTCAAACATATTTTCACAATCCTTAAAATAACTCCGAGAATTTATTACTCCCCGGATTTGGAGTACTCTTATACTCTAAACAAGTATATGTATAAATTGGTGGAGAAGATCGGGATCGAACCCTAAATAACGTAAAGGAATAACTCTCCACATGGCAAATATAGAACAAAAATGTTTAAATTGCAATAAATCTTTTATTACTTCGTCATCATACGTAAAAAGAGGCTTTGGCAAGTACTGCTCTAGGTCTTGTAGCTCTAAACATACAGCAAAAAGGATGCAACATATACCTAATACAGAATGTTCTTATTGTAAGAAACTAATATATAGATGTAAATCTCAAAAAGAAGCAAGAAATTTTCATTTTTGTTCAAGACAGTGTAAAGATAAAGCACAATCTTTAAGCAGCGGTGATCTTTTTTCAGATATGAGACCATCCCATTATGATGATGGTTTATCTTCTTATCGTAAAAATAAATTAAATGCTACTAAAGAATTAAAATGTGAAGTATGCAATTATAATAAAAGAGTTGAAATTTTAGAGGTTCATCACATAGATAGAAATCGTGAAAATAATGAAATTAGTAACTTACAGCTTTTATGTCCTAATTGCCATAGAGAAGAACATTTTATTCATAAAGATGGACATGGTTGGTGGAGACAAAATCCTCTAAATTTAATAAAATAATTGACAACCCCTAAATTTGGTCCTGCTTGACGGATTTGAACCGACATTTCCCTGCTTGAAAGGCAAGTGCTCTATCCAGTTAAGCTAAAGCAGGTTTTGGTGCCTCTACTCCGAATCGAACAGAGAATAATGGGTTACAAAACCACTGTTATACCATTTAACTATAAAGGCAAGTAGTTTATTTATGCAGCATACTTGATAGCATCAGCCATCTTAATACGATATTTTGCACCACGATTAGTTGTTACCTGAACATGGTTACTAGTAATATTCGTAACAACAAGGGGATTCTTACGAGCAGGATGCCTAATCAAAGATCCAATTTCAATCTTGCCGCCAGAAGTATTCATAATAGTCGGAACTGGCTTTTCGAAACCGTTACGGCGAACAGTCATCTTAACTCCAAATTCATCAGGAGAAAAACGAATGTTTCCAAACTCAGCAGTTACACCATACTTCTTCGCAACTTCAGACATTTCCTTAAGCATCGACGCACGCATCGTCTGCAAAACTTCCTTAGTGAACTTAGACATGTGTTTCTCTCCATTTGATAAAGATACTATATACTAATTTTAGTTCACTTGCAACTGGTTAATTTGGATCTATCCAGCCCCAAATGAGTTCATATGCTTTATCGAGATTAAATACTCCTAATCTTTTTTCTTCTTCTATAATAAATTTTAATTCTTCTTTGGTAAGAACTCCTAACATTTCCTTATAAAGAAGATCAATAAGATGTTCTTCAGAACGTCGAAACATATTAAATTATTTTTCTACTTCTAGCTTTTACTCGATAAACTGGCTTTTTTGTTTGTACAATTTCTGATGTAATCTTTCCACCATTGCAACTACATGGAACCCATCCCTCAGATTCATGGCCAGAAGGCGAAAAATAAAGCTAAAATTCAATAATATCTTTAAGTTTCTTCTTCATGTTTACTTTCAATGTTGGCGGAGAGAGTAGGATTCGAACCCACGGACCCTTGCGGGTCTCTAGTTTTCAAGACTAGCGTCATAAGCCACTCGACCATCTCTCCTAGATTATATTTATCACCAAATGAAATGAAGTACCTTATCAGATACCCATCCACGAATATAACGACCATCCATTGTATTAAACTCAATTAATGACCAGGTGCGCCCATCATAATCAGTATATTCATCACCACACCAATAACCAGATCCCCAATCTGAGCCGCTTGAGGGGTTGTTCCAGCGCGTAATTACTCGTGCATTCAGATCAGGATTTTCACGAACATTAACGTAACCAGGGCTTCCTGCTGCATTAACACGTGCACACTCTGCCATAGCACCAGTTGTAATAAACAAACCTGCTAAAGCGGCAATTCCAAAAATAATACTTTTCTTCATTCATTTTCCTCTTGTTTAAATTTGGCTGGTCTACCCTGATTCGAACAGGGAACCTATGAGTTAACAGCTCAGTGCTCTACCGTTGAGCTATAGACCATTAATCTCTATTTAATCTAAATTTCAAATTATGGCAATAGAATTTTTACTGTTACATCAACAGCTTCTTCAATGCTTCTTACATGGAATGGACAAATTTCTCTAACCATTGCATGATCATGTAGATTACCACTCTCTTCAATAATTAAAATAATTGGAATTCTCTTTGAGTCAGCCCAACCAATCTCAATCATTGTTCCAATAGACACTCTTTCAGCACCCAAGAGGTTAACAACTACTAGATCTGCGTTTAAAGTATCAAAACGATCACGAGCAGTAATTCCCCTTTGACTTGACAAAACAGTTGGGTAATCATCTGCAATAGTTGTTTCATTCAGAAGGTACTCTTTATGTCTCATTGGTGAGAATGTTTGAATAGCATCTGAATAAACTGGATCAAGATAATTATTATCTAACTCATTTTCTAATAGAATATTAAAATTATCTCTCCAATCTACAGCTCCTTCATAAGAGGAGCCTGTAATTGGACCCGCTAGATACACTTTATTCATTAATTAATTCCTTGACTATGTTATATCTTTATAATGGCCCCGGAGTACGGTACCGCCCCGTATTCTTTGGTTTTGGAGACCGATGCTTCACTTTAAAGCTTCACCGGATAAACGCTCAACTTAATTGGTTAGAGGCTTTCCACCTCTACGGGTCTACCGGTGTTATAGACTCTGATGTTGCGCAGGTCAGATTTGAACTGACGTCTCAGCCTTATGAGGGCCGCAAGGGAACCTGGCTCCTCCACCGCGCAAAATTTGTCGATCGCGAAATTCTGTGTCTAGCACCATTCCATCGACTCTCAAGCAAATCAGCCAAGAGCAAATTTTACGGAAACAAATTATGAGAGTGATGTGTACACACATCTTACAGCTCCTCTCTAAGCATTCTTTATTTATAGGCTATTTAAGAAATATTGCAACTATTTTCTTCGATTCTTTTATAGATATATTCGTTATTTTCGCGGTGCCAATTTAAAATCTCATCAAACACCAAAGCAGTTTCCGTAAGACCTTCTTTAGTAAATTCAGCAATAAACTTTTGACAAGTCTTACCCCAATGATCAATCCAAAGCTGCCATTCAGGAATATCAACTAAATTAGGCAGAGCCTTCTTATCACGCTCTCTAATAGATTGCATTAGCTTTTCGACATCATAAGATTCTTCAGCTCGCTTTGCCACCATTTCAATATACTTAATTTGCATAATTCACCCTATTCATTAAGAAAAACTGTTCCAAAACTAGTAGTAGTACCTGCCCTAGTAGTAGAACCTAAACCAGTAGGGCAACCAATCTGTGCGCAAACATATCCCATAACACGACTTAGTTGAATTCCACACTTTGGACATTGTCCAATATACTCATTAGGTGGCGTCCATGGATTAGACGGAACACTATTCCAATCAACATTATCAATATTAATAGGACAATTGCAACTGGTAATATCAGGTGAATTAACC
>JRYH01000624.1_pt1 | contig 25826 bp, 24 predicted proteins | sample 235351 | NCBI WGS metagenome assembly JRYH01 (sample SAMN03074221, study PRJNA261480) | activated sludge metagenome | biome: Wastewater Treatment Plant; feature: Wastewater; material: Activated sludge; isolation source: activated biomass of a wastewater treatment plant treating wastewater... ...
GGCGGGGCGATCGCCGAGAACGCGATCGTGCCGATGAACCTGCTGCGCGGCGGCGACCAGGCCGACTACCTGGTCACCGGCCAGTGGTCGGCCAAGTCCGCGAAGGAAGCCGCGCGCTACGCCCGGGTCAACCTGGTGGCCGATGCGGCGAAGCTGCCCGCGCCTCATCGCAAGGGCGAGACCGGCGCCTACACCTTCGTGCCCGCGCAGTCGCAGTGGCGCATGTCGCCCGATGCCGCCTACCTGCACCTGTGCACCAACGAGACGATCGACGGCGTCGAGTTCCAGCAGCCGCCCTCGCAGGGCGACGGCCCCGCCGACGTGCCGGCCGGCGTGCCGATCGTGGTCGACGTGTCCTCGCACGTGCTGTCGCGCGAGATCGACGTGAGCCGCTACGGCTGCCTGTACGGCGGCGCGCAGAAGAACATCGGGCCGGCCGGCCTGACGATCGTGATCGTCCGCGAGGATCTCATCGGCAAGGCGCATCCGCTGTGCCCGACCGCCTTCGACTACAAGGTGGTGGCCGACAACGACTCGATGTACAACACGCCGCCCACCTTCGCGATCTGGGTCGCCGGGCTGGTCTTCGCCTGGCTCAAGCGGCAGGGCGGGGTGGCCGCCATGGAGGCGCGCAACATCGAGAAGGCCGCGCTGCTGTACGACTACATCGACGCCAGCGGCTTCTACGAGAACCGGGTGCGCAGGCAGGACCGCTCGCGAATGAACGTGCCCTTCTTCCTGAAGGACGCGGCCCTCGACGCCGCCTTCCTGAAAGGCGCCGAGTCTGCCGGCCTGCTGCAGCTCAAGGGGCACCGCAGCGTGGGCGGCATGCGCGCCTCGCTGTACAACGCGATGCCGATCGAGGGCGTGCGCGCCCTGGTCGACTACATGAAGGACTTCGAGCGCCGCCATGGCTGAAGAAGACAAGACCCAGGGCGCGACCGACGCGCAGGGTGACCCGCGGCTCGACTCGTTGCGCGTGCGGATCGACGAGGTCGACCGCGAGCTGCTCGCGCTGCTGAGCCGGCGCGCCCGGCTCGCGCAGGAAGTGGGCGAACTGAAGAAGACGACCGATGCGCCGGTCTACCGGCCGGAGCGCGAGGCGCTGATCATGCGCAAGCTGCGCGAGGCCAATCCGGGCCCGCTGCCCGGCGCGGCGATCGAGGCGGTCTGGCGCGAGATCGTGTCGGCCTGCCGCGAGCTCGAGCGCCGGATGCGAGTCGCCTACCTGGGCCCGGCCGGCACCTTTTCGGAGCAGGCCCTGCTCAAGCACTTCGGTAGCGGGGTCGACCCGATCGCCTGCCCGACGATCGACGAGGTGTTCCGCGCCACCGAGGCCGGCACCGTGGACTTCGGCGTCGTGCCGGTGGAGAACTCGACCGAGGGCGCGGTCAACCGCACGCTCGACCTGTTCCTCGAGACTTCGCTCGCGATCAGCGGCGAGGTCCTGGTGCCGGTGCGCCAGAACCTGATGAGCCTGGGCGGCACGCTGGAGGGGGTCACGCGCATCGTCTCGCACGCGCAGTCGCTCGCCCAGTGCATCGGCTGGCTCGACCGGAACTGTCCCGGCATCGAGCGCGTGCCGGTGGCGAGCAACGCCGAGGCCGCCAGGCTGGCCTCGCTCGACGCGGCCACCGCGGCGATCGCCGGCGAGAACGCGGCCGCGCGCTACGGCCTCGGGCTGGTCGCCCGCAGCATCCAGGACGATCCGAACAATCGCACGCGCTTCGCGGTGGTGGGCCGCTGCGAGTGCGCAGCCACCGGGGCCGACCAGACCTCGCTGATCCTGTCGGTGCCCGACCGCGCCGGGGCGGTGCATGCGCTGATCGAGCCGCTCGCCCGCCACGGCGTGTCGATGAAGCGCTTCGAGTCGCGGCCCGCGCGCCGGGGCGAGTGGGAGTACTACTTCTACATCGACATCCTCGGCCACCAGGGCGACCCCAACGTGGCCACCGCGCTCGAGGAGCTGCGCCGCAACTCGGCCTTCTGCAAGGTCGTGGGTTCGTATCCTCGCGCGGTGGTCTGACGCGAGCGTCGGGCCGACACCGAAAGCGCGTGACACCGGCGAAAACCGTCGGCTACACTGTTTCCGCAAGCCGAAGCGGTCGTCAATGAACCGCGCGGCGCACAGGCAACGATCCTGGAGGAGACAAGCATGCAGACGTTCACCCGCCTCGCGGCAGCCCTGTCGCGCGCCCGTCAATCGGCTTCCGCACTTTCCGCATCCGCACTGTCTGTTGGCGCCGCAGCCGTCGCGGCCCTCGCCGTTTCCGGGCTCGCCGCCCCGGGCCAGGCCCTCGCGCAGGACAAGCAGATCAAGATCGGCGTCATCTACGACCTGACCGGCCCGCTGGCGGCGGGCGGCTCGCACGCCGGCTACCTCGGCAATAAGTACGCGATCGACATGATCAACGAGCGCGGCGGGGTCGAGGGCTACAAGATCGTCCCGATCTACGCCGACGCCCAGAGCAAGGCCGAGGTGGCCATCAACGAGACCGAGCGCCTGCTCAACCAGGAAAAGGTCGACATGATCATGGGCGTGTTCTCGTCGGCGCACTGCGTGCCGATGGCCCAGAAGGTCGACCAGGCCAAGAGCTTCATGTGGGCCAACATCTGCGTGGCCTCCAGCGTGTTCAAGGACAAGAATCTGAAGAATGTCTTCCGCGGCCAGGTCCACTCCGACCAGTTCGGCGAGGCCTCGTGCAAGTTCCTGGCCGAGAACGCCAAGAGCAAGCTCGGCAAGGAAGTGAAGGACCTGAAGGTCGCGATCATCTACGAGGACGGCCCCTACGGCGCCGGCGTGGCCGCCGGCAACGAGGCCACCTGCAAGCAGCTCGGCATGCAGATCGCGATCAAGGAGGGCTACGCAGCGACCTCGCCCGACCTCTCGCCGCTGGTCACCAAGCTGCGCCGCGCGCGTCCCGACGCCATCCTGCACACCGGCTACAACCCCGACATCACGCTCTTCCTGCGCCAGGCCAAGGAGCAGGGCCTGAAGTGGGACGCGCTGATCGGCCACGGCGCCGGGTACGGCCAGTTCGACAAGCTCTACGCCACCTTCAAGGACGACGCCAACCTGATCTACAACGTCGACCCGGTGGCGGCGCAGCTGCTCGACCCCAAGACCCTCGCGCCGGGGCTCGGCGACGTCACCAAGGAGATGGTCAAGCGCTACGTGGCCGAGACCAAGGCCGACGAGGTCCCGCCGCACGTGTCGATGGGCTTCAACCAGGCGTGGATCTTCTTCACCGACGTGCTGCCGCGCGCGATCAAGAAGCACGGCGGCATCTCGCCCGAGGCGCTGCGCCAGGCCTCGCTGGAAACCGACATCCCGGTCGGCGGCACCATCCAGGGCTACGGCGTGAAGTTCTTCCCGCCCGGTCACCAGATGTCCGGCCAGAACGAGCGCTCCTCGCCGGTGGTCATGCAGTACAACGCCAAGGACACCTACATCGTGTGGCCCGACGCGATCAAGACCAAGGACGCGGTGCTGCCCCTGCCCAAGGGCCACGCCTACGCCAAGTGACGGCGAGCGCCACGTGCTTTCCGTCAAGGAACTGACCAAGCGGTTCGGCGGTTTCACAGCGGTCAACGCGCTTTCCTTCGAGCTCGAAAAGGGCGAGATCCTCGGGCTGATCGGCCCGAACGGATCGGGGAAGAGCACGACCTTCAACGTGATCGCCGGACTGTACGCGCCGAGCGCCGGCTCGGTGCAGCTCGACGGCCGCGAGATCGGCGGGCTGCCGCCCTACCGGATCTGCCAGCTCGGGCTGGCGCGCACCTTCCAGATCCCGCGGCCCTTTCGCAAGCTCACGATCCTGGAGAACACGGTGCTCGCGGCCCACTATGGCGCCGGCGGCCAGATCGGCCGTGCCGAAGCGGAGCGGCGCGCGCACGACGCGCTCGAGCTGATCGGACTGCCGCGCGATCCCGGCGCAAGCGTCGAGGGCCTCGGCGCCGCCGGCCTGAAGAAGCTCGAGATGGCGCGCGCGCTCGCCACCCAGCCCAAGCTGCTGCTGGCCGACGAGAGCCTCGGCGGCCTGGACGAGGCCGAGATGAACCAGGCTGCCGAGATGCTCGAGCGGATCCGCAACGAGCGGGGCATCTCGATCATCTGGGTCGAACACATCATGGGCGTGCTGATGAAGGTCATCGACCGCTGCATCGTGCTCGACCACGGCGAGCTGATCGCCGAGGGCGCGCCGGCCGAGGTGACCCGCGATCCCAAGGTCATCGAGGTCTACCTGGGTTCCGATGCCGAGGCGGTGCACCGCCAGCTCGACCGCCAGCAGTCCGCCGCGGAGGCCGGCTGATGCTCGACATCAAGGGGCTGTGCGCCGGCTACGGCGGATTCCAGGCCTTGTTCGACGTTTCCCTCTCGGTGAAGGCCGGCGAGGCGATCGCGGTGATCGGGCCCAACGGCGCCGGCAAGACCACGCTGTTGCGTGCGATCTCCCGGCTGATCGACGCCAGCGCCGGCGACATCGTCATGGAGGGGCGCCGCTACAACGAGCTTCCGGCGCACGAGGTCGTGTCGCTCGGCATCGCGCAGGTTCCCGAGGGCCGCAGGCTGTTTCCGCGGCTCACCGTCGAGGACAACCTGATGATGGGCGCCTTCACGCCTGCGGCGCGCAAGCACTATCGCGATCGGCTGGAGTTCGTCTATTCGCTGTTCCCGAAGATGAAGGAGCGGCGGATGCAGATGGCGGGCACCATGTCGGGCGGCGAACAGCAGATGTGCGCCATCGGCCGCGCGCTGATGAGCAAGCCCAAGCTGCTCCTGCTCGACGAGCCCTCGGCCGGCCTGGCGCCGGTGATCGTGCAGTCGATCTTCGAGCTGATGAAGCGCATCCGCGCGGAGGGTTACACGGTGCTGATCGTCGAGCAGAACATCCAGCAGGTGCTGCAGGTGGTGGATCGCGGCTACCTGCTCGAGACCGGCCGGATCCGGATGAGCGGTCCCTCGGCCGAGCTGCTCGCCAGCGACGAGATCCGCAAGGCCTACCTGGGGGTCTGATGGAATTCTTCGACATCTTCCTGCTCGAGGCAGTCCTGAACGGACTGCTGCTCGGCGGGCTTCTCGCGCTGCTCGCGCTGGGCCTGAACCTGATCTTCGGCGTGATCGACGTGGTCTGGATCTGCTACGCCGAGCTGATCATGGTCGGCATGTACGGGATCTGGTGGCTGCACACGGTGCAGGGCGCGCCACTGTGGCTCGCCTTCGTGTTCGGCATCGCGCTGGTCGCGCTGCTGGGCGCGGCGCTGCACCAGTTCATCATCCGGCCGGTGCTGTCCGCGGAGCCGATCAACCAGCTGCTGGTCACCGGCGGCGTGCTGTTCTTCCTGCAGGCGGCGGCCACCGTGACCTTCGGCGTGGAGTTCCGCAACATCGGGATCCGGCTGCCCGGCGTCAGCGTGGGCGAGATCAACCTGTCGCTGGCGCGGCTGATCGCCTTCGGGGTGGCGCTGGCCGCCATCCTGGCGACCTGGCTGTTCCTCACCCGTACCTACATGGGCACCGCGATCCGGGCGATCAGCCAGGACCGGGCGATCATGCCGCTGATGGGGGTGAATGCCGGCCGCATCTACCTGCTCACCTCGGCACTGGGCGGCGGCCTGGCCGGTCTCGCGGCCTGCCTGCTGGTGCTGCAGTACGACATCCACCCGGCGATCGGGCTGTCCTTCGGGCCGATCACCTTCCTGATCTGCGTGCTGGGCGGCCTGGGCAACCTGATCGGCGGCTTCCTGGCCGCCTTCGTGTTCGCCCAGTTCATCTCGGTGGGCGGCTTCGTGTTCCAGCTCGAGTGGGGCTATGTCCTGGCCTTCCTCTTCTTCATCGTGATGATGTTCTGGAAGCCCGAAGGGCTGTTCGCGAGGCGTCGCTGATCATGGGCCGCTCCGTGTTCCTGGTCCTGCTCGCGCTGCTGGCGATCGCCCCGCTGGCCGGGGTCGGCGTCTATCCGCTGCACCTGATGATCATGGCCCTGCTGTGGGGCTTCATCTACACCAGCTGGGCGCTGATGGGCCGGCTGGGGATGGTGAGCCTCGGGCACGGCGCGTTCTTCGGCATCGGCGCCTACACGGTGGTGATGCTGTGGAACCACTTCGGCCTGCCGCCGCTGGCGGGCGCCGTGGTGGCGGTCGTCGTGGCGCTGGCGGTGGCCTTCGTGATCGGCTACCCCTGCTTCCGCTTCAAGATCGTCGGCCACTACTTCGCGCTGGTCACGCTCGCGCTGGCCGAGGTCGTGCGGCTGATCATCGTCGCGCTGCGCGACACCACCGGCGGCTCGCTGGGCGTCACGCCGAAACCCGGCGTGGCCGAAGGCGCGAGCGGCTCGCTGTACGCGCTGCAGTTCTCGGACAAGCTGGTCTGGTTCTACGTGGTGCTGCTCTGCTGGCTGTTCGCCCTGTACGTCTGGCACCGGGTCGACCGCAGCATGAGCCGGCTGGCCCTGCAGGCGATCAGCGAGGAGGAAGACGCCGCCGCCTCGATCGGCATCAACGTGAGCCAGACCAAGCTGCGGATCGCGATGCTTTCGGCGGTCATGACCGCGCTCGGCGGGGTGCTGTACGCGCAATACCAGCTCTACGTGAACCCCGAGACCGTGTCGGGCATCGGCATCTCGCTGCAGATGGTGTTCGGCGCGATCGCCGGCGGGATGTTCGTGATGCTGGGGCCGACCGTGGGCGCGGTGTTCCTGCTGCTGCTCTCCGAAGGCCTGCGCATCCTGATCGGCAACCAGATCCACGGGCTCGATCTGCTGATCTACGGCGCGCTGCTCATCTTCTTCATCATCTACATGCCCAAGGGCATCCTCGGCGAGTGGCTCGACCGCCGGGCGCGCCGGCGCGCCTGAGTCCGTTTCGCCGGCGCTCGCCCGCGCCGCCGGGCCGCGTCCCGCCGGGGCCTGCCGCAGGCGGGCGCGACGGCTTCCTGCAGTCAGCGCAGCACCGTCTCGGTCGTCACGCAGCGCACGTCCATCTCGAACTCCAGTTCGGCAATGGGCGGCCGGCACACCTGCCAGGTGAGCCCCGCCGCGGTCAGGCCGGCCTCGGCGAAGCGGCGTCGAAGCGAGGGATGGAAGTCGTGCACCGTGTACACGTTCGAAGCGGTCAGGTCCGACCAGTTGCCGCCCAGGCCGGCGGCGCGCGCCTGCATGGTTTCCACCACGAAGCCGATCTTTCGGTCCAGGCCGCTCTCGCTCAGGTCGCCGCGCGCCACGATGTTGTCGGGAAAGGGCGTGCCCTCGGGCCATTCGCCGCTGCCGGCCACCACCCAGGTGGGCGGGGCGCCTGCGGGCGCCTCCATCGTGTAGCAAAAGGCGTGGAAGGCCGGCTCGGCGGGCGCGTCGAATTCGGGGCAGACGTTGCTGCGGGCCACCGGGTTCAACCCGTTGGCCACCAGGCCCCAGCGTTCGAGCACCTGGACGTAGCCCACGTTGAAGCCGCGGAACCCTTCGAAGCTCATCTGCGCGGGCGATCGCAGCTCGCAGGCGGCGAGCGCGGTCAGCGGGCGTCCGAGCGAATTCAGATGGGCGGCGATCGCATCGAAGCCCGCTGCGACGGACATCGGGCGGGCGAAGCGCGCCCGCCGGAGCTCGAAGCCCGGCAAGGCGTGGACGCCCTGCGAATAGGGAAAGCCGCCTTCCAGGAAGGCGTAGCCGCCGGCTTCGAAGCTGTGGAGCGTGGCCATGGATCCTTGTCGATGGGATTTGGTGAGCGAACTTCGATCCTGCCGTGTCAGTCGGGGCTTGTCGAGTCGTGCAGATGCTTCGGCGTGTCGACCCATCGCCCGGTACCATCACGCTCCATGGCAAGCGCTCGGGCGCACCGCGGGATCGAGCGCCGATGCAAGGGAGGGCTGTGTGAGCGGAATTGAGGCTGCAATGCAACGGGATGGGTCTGGTCCCGGGAGGGCGCCGCAGGGACCAGGCAACTGGTGGGCCGATTGCCGGCTGCCGACGATGCGACACGAGGCGCATTTCGCCGATCGCGTGGTCCGCTGCTTCGTCGAGCGCGCGCGCTCCTTTCACGATCTGTTTGCCGCGACCGTCGCGGCGCACCCCGAGCGCGAGGCGCTGATCTGCGGCGGCCTCAGGCTCGACTGGCGCGGGCTCGACGAACGGGTGGCGCGGGTCGCGGGCGGCCTGGCCGCCCGCGGCATTGTCGCGGGCGACCGGGTGGCGCTCTTCGTGTCCAATCGCCCCGAGTTCGTGATCGCGCTGTTCGCGATCCAGCGGATCGGCGCGATCGCGGTGCCGATCGGCTCGCGAGAGCAGCGCGACGGGCTCAAGTGGATCCTGGGCCACTGTGGCGCGCGCGCCGTGTTCCACGACGCCGAACTGGCCGGCCGCCTGCCCGCGTCCGCCGAGCTGCCGATGCTGGCCTTCCGGGTGGCCTGCCCGCCGCCGGTGCCGGTCGCAGGCGGCACGCCGCCAGAGAGCGCGTCGCCGGGGCACGCTTCGCAGGAGAGCGCCGCCGAACCCTCGCTCGCCTTCTCCGACCTGACGTCCGCATCGCCGCTGCGCGAGGCCGTCGCGGTCGAGGAGGAAGACGCGGCGGTGATCCTGTACACCTCCGGCACGACCGGCCGCCCCAAGGGCGCGATGCTGACCCACCTGAACGTGGTGCACTCGGCCGCCCACTTCGTGTCCTGCATGGGCATTGCGGCCGAAGACCGCTCGCTGCTCGCGGTGCCCGCCAGTCACGTGACCGGGCTGATCGCCAACATCGCGTCCTTCGTGGCGGCCGGCGGCGCGCTGGTCGTCATGCCGGCCTTCAAGGCGGCCGAGTTCCTCGCCCTGGCCGCGCGCGAGCGCATCAGCCACACGCTGATGGTGCCGGCCATGTACAACCTCGCGCTGCTGCAGCCGGACTTCGACGTCCACGACTTGTCCGCCTGGCGGATCGGCGGCTACGGCGGTGCGCCGATGCCGGTCGCCACGATCGACGCGCTGGCCGCGCGGCTGCCGGGCCTGACCCTGCTCAACGCCTACGGGGCCACCGAGACCACCTCGCCGACCACGATGATCCCGGGCGGCCTGACCCGCGATCACGCCGACTCGGTCGGCGTGGCCTTGCCTTGCGCCGACGTGATCGCGGTGGACGACGACGGCCGCGAGCTGCCGCCGGGGGAGGTCGGCGAGCTGTGGATCGCCGGCCCGATGGTGGTGCGCGGCTACTGGAACGACGAGGCCGCCACCGCCCGCGAGTTCACCGCCGGCTGGTGGCACTCGGGCGACCTGGGCTCGGTCGACGCCGAGGGCTTCGTGCGGGTCTTCGACCGCAAGAAGGACATGCTGAACCGCGGCGGCTACAAGATCTTCAGCGTGGAGGTCGAGAACCTGATCGCCTCGATGCCGGGCGTGGTCGAGGCGGCCGTGGTCGGGCGCCCCTGCCCGGTGCTCGGCGAGCGGGTGCACGCCTTCGTTCACGCCACCGATCCGGCGGTCGACGCCGAGGCCATCCGCGCCTTCTGCGCCGAGCGGCTGGCCGACTACAAGGTGCCGGAGACGGTCACGATCACGGCCGAGCCGCTGCCGCGCAATCCGAACGGCAAGCTGCTCAAGCGGGTGCTGCGCGAGAAGCTGTAGGGCGGGGCGACGGGCAGAGTGACGAGCAGTGCGAGGGGCCGGCGGCCCGGAAGGCTGCCGCCCGGTGCCGGGTTATCCTTTCGGGTTTGGCACAGGACCCGTCCATGAGCATCCACGCACCCGAATACGTCCGCAAGATCGCGCCCTACCAGGCCGGCAAGCCGATCGGCGAGCTGGCCCGGGAGTACGGCCTCGACGAGGCCTCGATCGTCAAGCTGGCCTCGAACGAGAACCCGCTCGGCATGCCGGAGTCGGCGCGCCGCGCGATGATGGCCGCGATGGACGAGCTCGGGCGCTACCCGGACTCCAATGGCTTCGACCTGAAGGCCGAGATCGCTCGCCGTTATGCGGTGCCGCAGGACTGGATCACGCTGGGCAACGGCTCGAACGACATCCTGGAGATCGCGGCGCACGCGCTGCTGCAGCCGGGCGAGTCGGCCGTCTACGCGCAGTACTCCTTCGTGGTCTACGCGCTGGCCACGCAGGCGGTGGGCGCCCGCGCGATCGTGGTGCCGGCGCGCGACTTCGGCCACGACCTCGACGCGATGCGCGCCGCGATCGAGCCGGACACCCGGCTCGTGTTCATCGCCAACCCGAACAATCCCACCGGCACCTTCGCGCCGGCGCAGGCCATCGAGGCCTTCCTGGCCAGCGTGCCCCCGGACGTGGTCGTCGTGCTCGACGAGGCCTACAACGAGTACCTGGATCCGGAGCTGCGCTTCGACTCCACCCAGTGGGTGCGCCGCTTCCCGAACCTGATCCTGTCGCGCACGCTGTCCAAGGCCTACGGCCTGGCCGGGCTGAGGGTAGGCTTCGCGCTGGCCCAGCCCGAGCTGACCGACCTGATGAACCGGATCCGCCAGCCCTTCAACGTGAACTCGCTGGCGCAGGCGGCCGCGATCGCGGCGCTGGGCGACGCGGATTTCCTCGAGCGCAGCTATGAGATCAACCGCCAGGGCAAGGCGCGGCTGCAGACGGCCTTCGACGCGCTGGGCCTGCAGTACGTGCCTTCGTACGGCAACTTCGTGCTGGTGCGGGTGGGCGACGCGGCCGCGGTCTACGAGCGCCTGCTGCGCGCCGGCGTGATCGTGCGTCCGGTGGCGGGCTACGGCCTGCCCGAGTGGCTGCGGGTCTCGATCGGCCTGCCCGAGGAGAACGAGAGGTTCCTGGCCGCGCTGCCCGCGGCGCTCGGGCGCTGACCCGTGTCGGCGACGATCGACAAGGTCGCGGTCCTCGGCGTCGGGCTCATTGGCGGTTCGGTGGCGGCCGCGCTGCGTGCCGGCGGCACCGCGGCCGAGATCGCCGGCTATTCGCCCGGCGACGACGCGCAGGTTGCGCGGGCGCTGGGCTTCGTGGACACCGCCTGCGATTCGCCCGAGCAGGCGGTGGCCGGTGCATCACTGGTCGTGGTCGCGGCGCCGGTGCCCGAGATGCCCGCGCTGTTCGCGCGCATCCGGGATTCGCTCGCGCCGCAGGCGCTGGTGACCGACTGCGGCAGCACCAAGCGCAGCGTGATCGACGCCGCGCGGCACGAGCTCGGCGAGGCCTTCCTGCGCTTCGTGCCGGGGCACCCGATCGCCGGCTCGGAACTGAGCGGGCCGCAAGCGGCCGGCGCCGGCCTGTTCCGCGACCGCCGCTGGCTGCTGTGTCCGGTCGAGGCCACGCCTCGTCAGCACTGCGAGTCGGTCCGCGAGATGCTCGCGCCCACCGGCGCGCGCTTCGGCACGATGGATCCTTCGCTGCACGACCGGGTCTTCGCCGAGGTTTCGCACTGGCCGCATGCGGTGGCCTTCGCCTTGTCGGCGGCCATCGCGTCGGGTGAGCTCGCCGAAGAAGCCATCGAATACTCGGGCGCCGGGCTGCGGGACACCTCGCGGATCGGTGCCTCCTCGCCCACCTTGTGGGCCGGCATCCTGCTCGACAACCGCGAGGCCTGCCTGGCCTCGGCGGCGCGCTTCCGGGGCCAGCTCGACGAGATCGTCGCCGCGCTCGAGGCAGGCGACCGCGACCGGCTGGCCGAGGTCTTCGCGGCCGCCAGCCGCTGGCGCTCGCGGCTGGGCTGATCGCTCCCGCGCAGCCGCCGAACTCCGAAGGAAACCACTGACCATGCGACAAAGCTTTCGCGCCGCCCCGGGCGGGCGCCTGTCCGGCAGCCTGCGGGTGCCCGGCGACAAGTCGATCTCGCACCGCTCGATCATGCTGGGCGCGATCGCCGACGGTGTCACCCGCGTCTCGGGCTTTCTCGAGGGCGCCGACGCGCTGTCGACGATGAACGCCTTCCGCGCGCTGGGAGTCGCGATCGAAGGGCCGGCCGACGGCCGGGTGGTCGTGCACGGCGTGGGCCTGCACGGCCTGCGGCAGGCGGCCGGGCCGCTCGACTGCGGCAACGCGGGCACCGCGATGCGCCTGATGATGGGCCTGCTCGCCGGCCAGCGCTTCGAGTCCACGCTGATCGGCGACGAGAGCCTGTCGAAGCGTCCGATGCGGCGGGTGGCCGATCCGCTGGCCCTGATGGGCGCCCGGATCGAGACGCGCGACGGCCGGCCGCCGGTGCGCATCCTGCCCTGCGAGCGCCTGACCGGCATCCGCTACGAGATGCCGATGGCCAGCGCCCAGGTCAAGTCGGCGCTGTTGCTCGCGGGCCTGTATGCCGAGGGCGAGACCACGGTGATCGAGCCCGCGCCCACCCGCGACCACACCGAGCGGATGCTCGGCGGCTTCGGGGTCCGGGTCGTGCGCGACGGCGCGGCCGCTTCGCTGGTCGGCGGCCAGCCGCTGCGGGCGACCGCCATCGACGTGCCGGCCGACATCTCGTCGGCGGCCTTCTTCCTGGTCGGCGCGGCGATCTCGCCGGGTTCGGATCTGCGGCTCGAGCACGTGGGCATGAACCCGACCCGCACCGGCGTGATCGACATCCTGCGCCTGATGGGCGCCGACATCGCCGTCGAGAACCCGCGCGAGGTCGGCGGCGAGCCGGTGGCCGACCTGCGGGTGCGCGGCGGCGCGCTGCGCGGCATCGAGGTGCCGCGCGAGCTTGTGCCGCTGGCGATCGACGAGTTCCCGGCGCTCTTCGTGGCGGCGGCCTGCGCCGAGGGCCGCACCGTGGTGACCGGCGCCGAGGAGCTGCGGGTCAAGGAGTCCGACCGGATCGCGGTGATGGCCGACGGCCTGCGTGCGCTCGGCGTGAGCGCCGAGCCCACGCCCGACGGGATCGTCATCGAAGGGCGGGGCGGCGAGGCGCGGGTCTTCGGCGGCGGCGAGATCGCCACTCACCACGATCACCGGATCGCGATGTCCTTCGCGATCGCCGCGCTGCGCGCCGGCGGCACGATCTCGATCCGCGACACCGACGTGGTGGACACCTCGTTTCCGGGCTTCGTCGCGCTCGCCCGCGGCGCCGGGCTGGACATCGAGGAGATCCGCGGGTGAGCGAGCAGGCCGCGCCGGCGTCCGCACCGGTGATCGCGATCGACGGCCCGACAGCCTCGGGCAAGGGCACGGTCGCGCAGCGGGTGGCCCGCGCGCTGGGCTGGCACTACCTGGATTCCGGCTCGCTGTACCGTCTGGCGGCGCTGGGCGCGCTGCGCGGGATGGCCGGGCCGGTGTCGATCGTCGACGGCGCCGCGCCGTCGCCGGCCGCCGACGAAGCCGCGATCGCCGCCTTCGCCGCCCGCCTGCCTGTGCGCTTCGACGGCGACCGGATCCTGCTCGACGGCGTCGACGTGACCGACGCGATCCGCGAGGAGGCCGTCGGCAATGCCGCCTCCCGCATCGCGGTGATGCCCGCGGTGCGCGCGGCCCTGGTCGACCGGCAGCGGGCCTTCAGGCGGCCGCCCGGGCTGGTTGCGGACGGCCGCGACATGGGCACGGTGATCTTCCCCGATGCGGCCTTGAAGGTCTTCCTGACCGCGAGCGCGCAGGCGCGCGCCGAGAGGCGTTATAAACAGTTGATCGAAAAGGGGTTTTCTGCTAACCTCCCGGGTCTTTTGCGGGATCTGGAAGAGCGCGACCGCCGGGATGCCTCCCGGGCCATCGCTCCGCTGGCGCCCGCCGAAGACGCGCAGGTCGTCGACTCCACGGCGCTCGGCATCGACGAAACCGTCGAGCGGGTGCTCGGGCTCTGGGATCTGCGCAGGGGCCGCTGAAAGGCGGCATTTTCGCCAACTCCGCTGGGTTGTCGCTTCGGTCCGCTCCCTGTCGTGCGGGCCGTCGAAATGGCCGTCCGGCGTGTCAGCAAACACTGGAACCAACGTTTTGAACACTGCAACCGAAAGTTTCGCCCAGCTCTTCGAAGAGTCGCTGTCCAAGCAGGAAATGCGGGCGGGCGAGGTGATCACCGCCGAGGTGATCCGCATCGACCACAACTTCGTCGTCGTCAACGCCGGCCTGAAATCCGAGAGCTTCGTCCCGATCGAGGAGTTCTACGACGACCGCGGCGAGCTCGACGTCAAGGAAGGCGACTTCGTCTCCGTGGCGATCGAATCCCTGGAAGACGGCTACGGCGAAACGCGGCTGTCGCGTGACCGCGCCAAGCGGCTCTCGGCCTGGATCAACCTCGAGAAAGCGCTCGAGTCCGGCGAGGTCGTCGAAGGCACGATCACCGGCAAGGTCAAGGGCGGTCTCACCGTCATGACCAACGGCATCCGCGCCTTCCTGCCCGGCTCGCTGATCGACACGCGCCCGGTCAAGGACACCACGCCCTACGAGGGCAAGACCATGGAGTTCAAGGTCATCAAGCTCGACCGCCGCCGCAACAACGTGGTGCTGTCGCGTCGCGCCGTGGTGGAGCTCACGCAGGGCGAAGAGCGGGCCAAGCTTCTGGAGACCCTGCACGAGGGCGCGATCGTCAACGGCGTGGTCAAGAACATCACCGACTACGGCGCGTTCATCGACCTGGGCGGCATCGACGGCCTGCTGCACATCACCGACATGGCGTGGCGCCGCGTGCGTCACCCGTCCGAGGTGCTGCAGGTGGGCCAGGAAGTCACCGCCAAGGTCCTCAAGTTCGACCAGGAGCGCAACCGCGTCTCGCTGGGCGTCAAGCAGCTGGGCGACGACCCCTGGGTCGGCATCGGCCGCCGCTACCCGCAGGGCACCCGCATGTTCGGCAAGGTCACGAACATCACCGACTACGGCGCGTTCGTCGAGATCGAGCCCGGCATCGAGGGCCTGGTGCACGTGTCCGAAATGGACTGGACCAACAAGAACGTCAACCCGGGCAAGATCGTCGCCCTGGGCGACGAGGTCGAGGTCATGGTCCTGGAGATCGACGAGGAGCGTCGCCGCATCTCGCTGGGCATGAAGCAGTGCCGCGCCAACCCGTGGGAAGAGTTCGCCGACAACCATCGCAAGGGCGACAAGGTCTCGGGCACGATCAAGTCGATCACCGACTTCGGCGTGTTCATCGGCCTGCCCGGCGGCATCGACGGCCTGGTGCACCTGTCCGACCTGTCCTGGCACGTTGCCGGCGAAGAGGCGGTGCGCAACTTCAAGAAGGGTGACGAGGTCGAGGCGGTCGTCCTGGCGATCGACACCGAGCGCGAGCGCATCTCGCTGGGCATCAAGCAGCTCGAGGGCGATCCGTTCAACAACTTCGCGGCCACCCACGACAAGGGCGCCGTGGTTCGCGGCGTCGTCAAGTCGGTCGATCCGAAGGGCGCCGTCGTCGAGCTGGCTGGCGACGTCGAGGGCTACCTGCGCGCCTCCGAGATCTCGCGCGACCGCGTGGAAGACGCTCGCAGCCACCTGAAGGAAGGCGAAGAGGTCGAGGCCATGATCGTCAACATCGACCGGAAGAACCGTTCGATCAACCTGTCGATCAAGGCGAAGGATTCGGTCGAGACCGCCGAGGCCCTGCAGCGCATGCAGGCCGAGAGCGGCGCCGCGACCGGCACCACGAACCTCGGCGCGCTGCTGCGCGCCAAGCTCGACACCTCGAAAGAGTGACGGGTGCGCGCGCCGCCGGGTGTCCGGCGGCGCGCGTGTTTCCCGGCGCCTTCGAGCCGTCACCGATTTCCCGCAATCCCGCGTTTCGCGACTTCGCCCCGACCATGGCCGCCCGGATCGACGAAGACCTGATCGCCGACAACCAGCTGCCGACGATGACCAAGTCGGAGCTGATCGCGCGTCTCGCCGAGCGCTATCCGCAACTCGTGGCGAAAGACGCCGAGTTCGCGGTCAAGACCATCCTCGACGCCATGGCCCGCACGCTGGCCGATGGCAATCGCATCGAGATCCGCGGCTTCGGCAGCTTCGCGCTGTCGCATCGCCCGCCCAGGGTCGGACGCAATCCCAAGTCCGGCGAAAAGGTCCTGGTGCCCGAGAAGCGGGTGCCCCACTTCAAGCCCGGCAAGGAACTGCGCGAGCGTGTCGACGCCGGGCTGCGACGCAGCCAGGACGCCGGCGACTGATCTCTCGGGGGCCCGGTTTTCCGTCTTGCGCCGGTCTCGTTCAGAATAGCGGCTGATCGAAGCGCCGAACGGAGAGACCGATGCGGATCGTTTCCTGGATTTTCAATTTCCTGCTGTTCCTGATCGCACTCGGCTTCGCGCTGTCGAACACCGAAGCGGTCGACCTGCGGTTCCTGATCGGCGACCTGAGCTGGCGCGCGCCGCTGGTGATCTTCCTGCTCGTGTTCTTTGCCGCGGGCGTGGTCATCGGCCTGCTGGCCGCGGTGCCGGCCATGTTCCGGCAGCGGCGCGAGATCGCGCGCCTGGGGCGCGAGCTGCGCCACGCCACGGCGCCGCAGTCGAAAGCCGATCAGCTGCCCCCCGAGGCGGCCGTCGGGCCCGGCATCGGGCTGGGCGTCTGAGCGTCGAGGGCAGATGATCGAGCTCGAGATCTGGTGGCTGCTCACGCTGCCGCTCTTCTTCGGCCTGGGCTGGTTCGCGGCACGCTTCGACAACCGTGAGACGGGCCGGGGCGGGCGCCGCAACGGGCTGCCCGACGCCTACTTCCGCGGCCTGAACTTCCTGCTCAACGAGCAGCCCGACAAGGCGATCGACGCGTTCATCGACGTGGTGCGGATCGAGCCCGAGACCATCGAGCTGCACTTCGCGCTGGGCAACCTGTTCCGCCGCCGCGGGGAAACCGACCGCGCGATCCGCGTGCACCAGAACCTCGCCGAGCGCCCCGGGCTCGACGCGGCCGAGCGCGAGCACGCGCTCTACGAGCTGGGGCAGGACTTCCTGAAGGCCGGCCTGCTGGACCGGGCCGAGGACGCGTTCAACCGCCTCGAGGGCGGCCGCTATGCGGCCGCGGCCCTGCATCACCGCCTGGAGATCGCCCAGATGGTGCGCGACTGGCCGCAGGCGATCGAGCTGGCGCAGCGCCTGGAGCGCGACCTCGACGAGAACCGCAGCCGCGAGATCGCGCATTTCCGCTGCGAGCTCGCCCAGCGGGCGCTGGCCGATCCGGATGCCGGCTACGAGCAGGCGCGACGCGAGCTCGAGCAGGCGGTGCGCGCCGACCCGCAGCACCCCAGGGCCTGGGTGCTCGCCGGCGAGGCCGCGCTGGCCGACGGCGACGCCGACGCCGCCATCGACGCCTGGCGGCGGGTCGCGGCGCAGAGCCCGGCGCACCTGTCATTGGTCGCCGAGGGCTGGCTGCGCGCCCACGAGATCGCCGGGCGCCGCGACGAGGGCATCGACACGCTCGAGGCGGTGCAGCGCGAGCATCCCTCCATCGACGGATTTGCCGCGCTGGCCAATGCGCGCGCGGCGCGCGACGGCGCCGACGAGGCGCGCAAGTGGGCCGAGCAGGCGCTGCAGGCGGCGCCCTCGCTGCTGGGTCTGGAGAAGCTGCTGGCCATGAGGGCGCCGCAGGTCGAGGGTCGCGAGCGCGCCGAGGTGGAGCTGGCCCAGCGGCTGATCCGGGCGCAGGCACTCAGGCTCTCGCGCTACGTGTGCCGCAACTGCGGCTTCAAGGCACGGCAGTTCTACTGGCACTGCCCGGGCTGCAACCAGTGGGATACCTATGCGCCCAAGCGCAGCGAGGAGCTCGAACGTGGCTGAGGGCGCCAGCGGCGCAAGCGCTTCCGCCGACGGAGAGCGCTTCGCCCCGATCGATCTCTCGGGTGCGCGGGTGCTGGTCGTGGGCGACCTGATGCTCGATCGCTACTGGTTCGGCGACGTCGACCGGATTTCTCCCGAGGCGCCGGTGCCGGTGGTCCGCGTGCGGCGCAGCGAGGAGCGGCTCGGCGGGGCGGCCAACGTGGCGCTGAACGCGGTGGTGCTCGGCGCACCGGCCACGCTGATCGGCGTGGTGGGCGACGACGAGGCGGGCCGCCGGGTGGCCGAGCTGGCGCGCGCCCGGGGGATCGACGCGCGGCTCGCGGTCGACCCGGACCTTCCCACCACGATCAAGCTTCGGGTGATCGGCAGGCAGCAGCAGCTGCTTCGCATCGACTTCGAGCAGGCGCCCGGCGAGCAGGCGCTCGCGCGCAAGTTCGAGTCGCTGCGGGAGCTCATCGGGCAGACCGGCGTGCTGGTGCTGTCCGACTACGGCAAGGGCGGCCTGGCCCAGATCCGCGAGATCATCGGGCTGGCGCGCGCCGCCGGCCGGATGGTCGTCATCGATCCCAAGGGCGAGGACTGGGAGCGCTATGCAGGCGCCACGGTGCTCACGCCCAACCGGGCCGAGTTGCGCGCCGTGGTCGGCACCTGGCGCGACGAAGCCGACCTGGCCGCGCGGGCCCAGCGCATTCGCGCGCAACTGGGCCTGCGCTGGCTGCTCGTGACCCGCTCCGAGGAGGGCATGACGCTCTTCTCCGACGAAGGGGCGCTGACGGTGCCGGCCCAGGCCCGCGAGGTTTACGATGTCTCCGGTGCCGGCGACACGGTGGTCGCGGTGCTGGCGGCCATGCTGGCCGCGGGCCGGCCGATCGCCGAGGCGGTGCGCCTGGCCAACCGGGCCGGCGGCATCGTGGTCGGCAAGCTGGGCACCGCGGTGGTGCTTCCCGAGGAGTTGTTCGAATGATCATCGTCACCGGCGCCGCCGGGTTCGTCGGCAGCAACCTGGTCCGCGCGCTGAACGCGCGCGGCGAGCGCGACATCATCGCGGTCGACAATCTTTCGCGCGCCGACAAGTTCCGCAATCTCGTCGACTGCGAGATCGCCGAGTACATCGACAAGCGCGAGTTCCTCGAGCAGATCGAGCGCTACAAGGGCGTGCGGGTCATCTTCCACCAGGGGGCCTGCTCGGACACGATGGAGTCCGACGGGCGCTACATGATGGAGAACAACTACCGCTACTCGCTGGCGCTGCTCAAGCACGCCGGCGCGCACGGCATCCGGCTGATCTACGCATCGTCGGCGGCGGTGTACGGCGGGTCCGACCGCTTCGTCGAGGAGCCCTCGGCCGAGCAACCGCTGAACGTGTACGGCTACTCCAAGCTGCTGTTCGACCAGGTGGTGCGGCGCCGGATCGGCGACCGGGCCGCCACGCAGGTGGTTGGGCTTCGCTATTTCAACGTCTACGGGCCGCGCGAGTCGCACAAGGGGCGGATGGCCTCGGTGGCATTCCACAACTTCAACCAGTTCCTGGCCGAAGACAAGGTGAAGCTCTTCGAGGGCCACGACGGCTGGCCCGACGGCGGGCAGACCCGCGACTTCGTGCACGTCGACGACGCGGTCGCGGTCAACCTTTTCTTCTACGACCACCCGGAGCGCAGCGGCGTCTTCAACTGCGGCACCGGGCAGGCCCAGCCCTTCAACGACATCGCCAGCACCGTCGTGAACACGGTGCGCAGGCTGCGCGGTGAGGCCCCGCTCGGGCTCGAGGCGCAGGTCGCGCAGGGCCTGGTCGAGTACATCCCCTTTCCCGACGCGCTGAAGGGCAAGTACCAGAGCTTCACGCAGGCCGATCCGGCGCGCCTGCGCGCGACGGGCTGCGACCACCGTTTTGCCACGGTCCAGGAAGGCGTTTCGGCCTACGTCGAATGGCTCTGGCGCAACCGGGGCTGACGGAGTTCAATCGGATGGATCGACCGAACCCGGAGCCCGGCCATGATCCGTTCGACCGCCCTGCTGGTCCTTGCCCTGCTGTGCCTGCCGCCCGCTGCAACGCTGGCCGCGCCCGGCATCGACGCGAACACCGCCACCGAGGTCGAGCTCGACGCGATCTCCGGGATCGGCCCGGCCCTGGCCGCGCGCATCGTCGAGGAGCGGCGCAAGGCGCCGTTCAGCAGCCTCGACGACCTCGAGCAGCGGGTGCGCGGCGTGGGCCCGGCCAGCCTGCGACGCATGCAGGAGGGCGGGCTGGTCGTGGGCCGATCGCGCGGTCCCGGCGGCGCCGAGACCTTCGTGGGCGGCGGCGGAGCGGGGCAGGGGCCTGCGCCGGCGCGACGCGCGCCGCCATCGCGGCCCTGACGCAGGCACGCACGGGGGCGGGCCGGTGAGCGCGCGCTTCCGGACCCAGCGACAGGATCCCCCGCGCGCGGCGGACGGGCCTCCGCAGCCGCAGGGCAGCCCCTCGCGGGCGCTGCTCTACTGGCGCCTGGTGCGCATGCACAAGCCGATCGGCACGCTGCTCCTGCTGTGGCCCACGATGTGGGCGCTGCTCGCCGCCGCCGACGGCCATCCCGCGCCCTACCTGGTGTTCGCCTTCACGCTGGGCACCCTGCTGATGCGCTCGGCCGGCTGCGCGATCAACGACTGGGCCGATCGCGACATCGACCTGCACGTCGAGCGCACCCGCGAGCGCCCGCTCACCTCGGGACTGATCCGCCCCTGGGAGGCGGTGGCGGTGTTCGTGACGCTGTCGCTGCTGGCCGGACTGCTTGTCCTGCCGATGAACGCGCTGGTCTGGAAGCTGGCCTTCGTCGCGGTCTTCCTCGCGGCCAGCTATCCGTTCACCAAGCGCTTCTTCGCCTTGCCGCAGGCCTACCTGGGCATCGCCTTCGGCTTCGGCATTCCGATGGCCTACGCGGCGGTCCTGGAATCGCTGCCGCTGTCGGCCTGGCTGATGCTGGCGGCCAACGTCTTCTGGGCCCTGGCCTACGACACCGAGTACGCGATGGTCGATCGCGAGGACGACCTGAAGCTCGGCATCCGCACCGCGGCGATCACCTTCGGGCGCTACGACGTGGCGGCGGTCATGGCCTGCTACGCGATCACGCTGGGGCTGCTGGCCGCGGTCGGCGTCGTCGAGCAGTTCCGCAGCTGGTACTGGCTGGGCATCGCCATCGCCGTGGTCATCGCGCTCTACCACTACGCGCTGATCCGCGACCGCTCCCGCGAGGGCTGCTTTCGCGCCTTCAACCACAACAACTGGTTCGGCGCGGCGATCTTCGCGGGCGTCGCGGCCGAGTTCTGGCTGCCCTGAGCCGTGTCCGGGCCGATCAGGCCCGCCCGAACTCGTCGCCCAACTCCACGCTGCGGCGCTCGGCTGCCCGGGTCGCCCGGGCGACCAGCTCGCGCAGGCCGGCGGCCTCGAACTCGGCGAGCGCCGCCGCGGTGGTTCCGCCCTTGGAGGTCACCCGCTCGCGCAGCGTGGCGGGCGGCTCGCTGGACTGGGCGGCCAGCTGCGCCGCGCCGGCCACGGTGCCCTGGGCCAGCGCGCGCGCCTGATCGGGATTCAGGCCGAGCTTCACCGCCGCGGCCTCGAGCGCCTCGATGAACAGGAACACGTAGGCCGGGCCGCTGCCGCTGATCGCGGTGACCGCGTCGAGCTTCGATTCGTCGTCGACCCACACGGTCGTGCCGACTGCACCGAGAATCCGCTCGGCCAGCGCGCGGTCGCCGCTCGCCAGGTCGGCCGGCGCGGCAAGGCCGGTGACGCCCTGGCCGATCAGCGCGGGCGTGTTGGGCATGGCCCGCACGATGCGCCGATGGCCGCCCAGCCAGCGCGACAGGTCGACGGCGCGAATGCCGGCCGCCACGCTGATGACCAGCTGACCGGCGATGGCGGGTGCCAGCGCGCTGACCGCCTCGCGCATCTGCTGCGGCTTCACCGCCAGCAGGATCAGCCCGCTGGCGCCTATCGTGGCGGCGTCGGCGGCCGGCACCGCGGCCACGCCGAAGCGCGCGGCCAGCGACTCGCGCTGGGCCTCGGACGGGTCCGCCACGACGATGTCGGCTGCCGAGGTGCCGCGGGCGATCAGGCCTCCGATCAGCGCCGCGGCCATGTTGCCGCCTCCGATGAACAGCATCTTCATGTGGGGTCCTCGCATTTCTCAGGGAAGTCGGTTGATTCGAAAAGGTCTCGGCTGCGTGACCGAGTCAGTCGCGGCTGCGCCGCAGGAATTGCGCGGGCCGAAGTCCGAAGGCCGCCAGCACCGCCAGGTAGAGCAGGCCGGCCGCCGCCACCGTGCCGAGCACCAGGGCCACCCGCGTGAGCGGCTGCGCCTGCATGCCCACCCAGTCCACGCCCGGCACGAAGAACCCCAGCGCCAGCGCCATCGCAGCGCTGCCGGCGCCGGTGGCCAGCAGGAAGCGGGGCCAGCCGGGCAAGGGGCGCCAGGCGCCGCGCCGCCAGAGGCCGGACAGCAGCAGCCCGGCATTGGCGAGCGCGCCGATCGAAATCGACAGGGCCAGGCCGGCATGGCGCAGCCAGGGCACGGTGACCAGGTTCAGCAGCTGCGTCACCACCAGCACGAAGAGCGCGATCTTCACCGGCGTGCGCAGGTCCTGCCTGGCGTAGAAGCCCGGGGCGAGCACCTTGATCGCGATGAGCCCGATCAGCCCGACCGAGTAGGCGGCCACCGCCATCCGCGTCATCGCGACGTCGTTGGCGTCGAAGCGGCCGTAGTGGAACAGCAGCGCGGTCAGGGGCTCGGCCATCAGCGCGAGCCCCACGGTGCAGGGCGCCGCCAGCACCACGCACAAGCGCAGGCCCCAGTCGAGAAGCGAGCGATACTCGGCCTCGTCGCCCAGGCTCCCGGCGCGCGAGAGGCTGGGCAGCAGCACCGTGCCCAGCGCCACGCCGAGCAGCGCGGTGGGAAATTCCATCAGCCGATCGCCGTAGGAGATCCACGACACGCTGCCGGCCCCCAGCCGCGAGGCGATGTGGGTGTTGATGATCAGGCTGATCTGCGCAACCGAGACCGCCAGCAGGGCCGGCCCCATCTGCTTGAGCACCCGCCGGGTGCCGGCGTCGGCGAAGGCCGCCAGGGGGTTCACGATGCGCGGCAGCATGCCGATCCGGAGGAGCGCCGGCAGCTGGATCGCGAGCTGCGCGATGCCGCCGATGACCACGCCCGCGGCCAGCGCGTAGATCGGCGGATCGAAATGCGAGGACAGCCCGAGCGCCGCGCCGATGAAGCACAGGTTGAGCAGCACCGGCGTGAAGGCGGGGATCGCGAAGCGCTTCCAGGTGTTCAGGATGCCGGCTGCCAGCGCGACCATCGACACGAACAGGATGTACGGGAACATCCAGCGGGTCATCGTGACCGCGGTGGCGAAGACCTCGGGCTGCGCGCGCAGGCCGGAGGCCATCGCGGTGACCAGCCAGGGCGCGGCCGCGACGCCGGCGGCGGAGACGAGCACCAGCGTCCAGAACAGGGCCGAGGCCACCCGGTCGACGAAACGGCGCATTTCCCGGGCGGCCGCTTCGGCATCGGTGGCGCAGGCGGTGTCGGCGCGCGCCTTGGCCTCGCCGAGGATGGGCACGAAGGCCTGGGAGAACGCGCCCTCGGCGAACATGCGCCGCAGCAGGTTCGGCAGGCGGAAGGCCACGAAGAACGCGTCGGTGAAGGCCGAGGCGCCGAAGATCGCCGCGGTCAGGTTCTCGCGGGCGAGGCCGGTGATCCGGGAAAGGAGGGTCAGGCCGCTGACGGTGGCTGCCGCGCGGAGCAGGTTCATCGGGCGGGCACGCGCCGGCTTGTCATCGGGTCGCGAAATCGGTTATTATTCAAGGCTTTCCAGAAATTTTCCGGTTCGAGGCGTCCGACATTGGTTGCGGGCGGCGCAACCGGATCGAACGGACACGGAATTCTCGCATGGCAAACATCGCATCGGCCCGCAAGCGCGCTCGTCAGGACGCCCTGCGCAACGCGCACAACTCCAGCCTGCGCTCGCGCCTGCGCACGGCGATCAAGTCGGTTCGCAAGGCGATCGCCACCGGCGACAAGCCGGCCGCCGCCAAGTCGCTGCAGGCGGCGCAGAGCGTCATCGACCGCATCGCCGACAAGAAGATCGTGCACAAGAACGCCGCGGCTCGGTACAAGAGTCGCCTGGCGGCCGCCATCAAGTCGATGAACGCCTGAATAAATCTACTGCGCGACTCGATCTCGCGCCTGCGATGCTCGCCGTACACCCGTACGGCTGCGCTTCTCGGCGCGACCTCGAGCCGCTCGCTACGATTTCTTCAGGCGTTTCGAGTCGTTTCCAGCCGGTCGCTTCGCGCCGGGTCGGTTCTCACTGGCCGGCCGCTTTTCGCGGCCAGTTTGCACTGACCTGCCACTTTCCCTGGCGCGATCACTACTGACCGACCACTTTCTGTGGTCGGTGGCCGAACAGGGCTGACCCGATCCGCACGATCGTGGCGCCTTCGGCGACGGCGGATTCCAGGTCCGCCGACATCCCCATAGACAGCGTGCCCAGGTTGTCGATCACCTCGGGGTGGTCGCCGGCCAGTTCGTCGCGCAGGCCTTGCAGCACGGCGCGCGCGGCGGCGAAGCGCATGCGCTGCAGCGCCAGATCCTCGGTCGGTTCCGGTATCGCCATCACGCCGCGCAGCCTCAGCCGGGGCTGGGCGGCGATTGCCCTGGCCACCGCGGGCGCGTCCTCGGGGGCGCAACCGCTCTTGCTGGCCTCGCCCGACACGTTGACCTGCACGCAGCAATCCAGCGGCTGCAGGGTCTCGGGGCGCTGTTCGCCGAGCCGCGTGGCGATCTTTGCCCGGTCGATCGAGTGCACCCAGTCGAAGCGCTCGGCGATGCTGCGGGTCTTGTTCGACTGGATCGGCCCGATGAAGTGCCATTCGAGGCCCGCTTCCGGCCGCCGGTCGCGGCAGGCGTCCATCTTGGCCACGGCTTCCTGAACATAGTTCTCGCCAAAGGCGCGCTGGCCCAGTTCCGCCAGCGCCAGCACGAGATCGGCGTCGAAGGTCTTGCTCACCGCAAGCAGCCTCACCGAATCCGGATCGCGTCCGGCGCTGCGGGCGGCTGCGTCGATCCGCGCGCGAACCTGGGCCAGGCGGCCGGCCAGTTCCTGCGCCTCGGATGGAACGACACGCTCCCGCGCGTCAGGTGGAACGACACGCTCCCGCGCGTCAGGTGGAACGACACGCTCCCGCGCGTCGTGCTCGCGCAACGCGGCCTGGGCCGGGTCCGGGGAAGGGCTGCCGTTCATCGTCTGGTTCTCCGTTCGTTCCGCCGGCGCTCGCCTCGCCGGGAGTTGCCCGGCCAAGATTACAGGAACACCGCAGCATTCCGAGGGATCGAGATGGACATTGCCGAGCTGCTTGCGTTCGCCGTGAAGAACAACGCGTCGGACCTGCACCTGTCGTCGGGCCTGCCGCCGATGATCCGGGTGCACGGCGACGTGCGCCGGATCAACCTGCCTCCGATGGAACACAAGGAGGTGCACGGCATGATCTACGACATCATGAACGACTCGCAGCGCAAGGAGTACGAGGAAAACCTCGAGTGCGACTTCTCCTTCGCGATCCCGGGCCTGGCCCGGTTCCGGGTCAATGCCTTCGTGCAGCAGCGCGGCGCGGGCGCGGTGATGCGGACGATCCCGTCGAAGATCCTGTCGCTCGAGGACCTGAACGCGCCCAAGGTCTTCCAGGAGCTGTCGATGACGCCCCGCGGCCTGGTGCTGGTGACCGGGCCCACCGGTTCGGGCAAGTCCACGACGCTGGCGGCGATGATCAACCACGTCAACGAGAACGTCTACGGCCACATCCTGACCGTGGAGGACCCGATCGAGTTCGTCCACGAGTCCAAGCGCTGCCTGATCAACCAGCGCGAAGTCGGCCCGATGACGCTGTCGTTCAACAACGCGCTGCGCTCGGCGCTGCGCGAGGACCCGGACGTGATCCTGGTGGGCGAGCTTCGCGACCTCGAGACGATCCGGCTGGCGCTCACCGCGGCCGAGACCGGTCACCTGGTGTTCGGCACGCTGCACACCTCGTCGGCCGCCAAGACCATCGACCGGATCATCGACGTGTTCCCGGCCGCGGAGAAGGACATGGTTCGCGCGATGCTGTCCGAGTCGCTGCGCGCGGTGATCTCGCAGACGCTGATGAAGACCAAGGACGGCAAGGGTCGGGTGGCGGCGCACGAGATCA
>JRYH01002829.1_pt1 | contig 25810 bp, 20 predicted proteins | sample 235351 | NCBI WGS metagenome assembly JRYH01 (sample SAMN03074221, study PRJNA261480) | activated sludge metagenome | biome: Wastewater Treatment Plant; feature: Wastewater; material: Activated sludge; isolation source: activated biomass of a wastewater treatment plant treating wastewater... ...
CTGGTTGGTGATGCCGATCGCGTCGAGATCGGCGGGTTTGGCGTTGGCGCGGGCGAGGCACTCGGTGATCACCCCGAGTTGGGTGGCCCAGATCTCCGCGGGGTCGTGTTCGACCCACCCGGGCCTGGGGAAATGCTGGGTGAACTCGCGTTGCGCGGCGGCGCGGACGGCGCTTCCACCCTCCCCGAACAGGATGGCGCGGCAGGAGGTCGTGCCCTGATCGATGGCAAGGAGCATGCCGGGAGCGTACCGGGGGCCGGGGCGGGACCGCCGAATTGGGGCTCGGTCGGCCCTGGTGACGGGACCGGTCGTACGCTGCATCTTGACAGACGGCGGTTTGGGGTCAAAAAACGGGGTTGGCGGCGTGCCGCGAACCGGGAAAAAGGGATGATCGAGACAACAAATCTGCGCAAGGTGTTCGGGCCGATCGTGGCGGTGGACCGCCTCTCGATGAAGGTCGAGAAGGGGGAGGTGCTCGGGTTCCTCGGGCCGAACGGGGCGGGCAAGAGCACCACGATGAAGATGGTGACGGGGTTCCTGACGCCGACCTCGGGGCACGCGAGGGTCTGCGGGCACGATGTCGCCCGGGAGACGCTGGCGGCGCAGCGGGCGATCGGGTATCTGCCCGAGGGTGCGCCGGCGTACCCGGACATGACTCCGGAGGGGTTCCTGCGGTTCATCGCGGGGGTGCGGGGGCTGACGGGCTCGGCGGCGAGGTCGGCGATCTCGCGTGCGGCGGACCTGGTGCACCTCGAGGGGGTGATGCGTCAGCCGATCGAGACGCTGAGCAAGGGGTACAAGCGTCGCGTGGGGCTGGCGCAGGCGATCCTGCACGATCCGGGGGTGCTGATCCTCGACGAGCCGACCGACGGGCTGGACCCCAACCAGAAGCACGAGGTCCGCGAGCTGATCCGGCGGATGGCGGGGGAGAAGTGCGTCGTCCTGTCGACGCACATCCTCGAGGAGGTCGACGCGGTGTGCACCCGGGCGGTGGTGATCGCGCGGGGGAGCATCGTGGCGGACGAGACGCCCGCGAGCCTGCGGGCGCGGGCGGCGAACCACAACGCGGTTCGGCTCGCGGTCTCGGGGGACCGGGGCGGGCTGGTCGAGGCGTTGGGCCGCGTGCCAGGCGTGGCGGGCGTGGACGACCCGACGACGACGGACGGGGTGTTCCGCTGCCGCGTGCGGGCCGAGCGGGGCCGGGAGATCGCGCACGCGATCGGGCAGCTGGTCCGCGACCGGGGGCTGGCGCTCGAGGGGCTGAGCGTGGAGCAGGGTCGGCTCGATGATGTCTTCCGGACGATCACCTCGGGCGGCGGGGCCGGGCAGGCCGGGAAGGGGGCGGCGTGATCGGCGCGGGGCATGTGTTCCGACGGGAGCTCGGGGGGTACTTCGCGACCCCCGTGGCGTATGTGTTCATCGTGATCTTCCTGATCCTGGCGGGGGTGTTCACCTTCCAACTCGGGCAGTGGTTCGGGCGCGGGCAGGCGGACCTGCTCCCGTTCTTCTCGTTCCACCCGTGGCTGTACCTGTTCCTGATCCCGGCGCTCTCGATGCGGTTGTGGGCGGAGGAGCGCAAGAGCGGGACGATCGAGTTGCTGCTGACGCTGCCGATTTCTCCGGCGGGGGCGGTGGCGGGAAAGTTTCTGGCGGCGTGGGTCTTCTCCGGGATCGCGCTGGCGTTGACCTTCCCGCTCTGGGTGACCGTGAATGTGCTGGGCGACCCCGACAACGGCGCGATCCTGACGGGGTATGTCGGGAGTCTCCTGATGGCGGGGGGGTTCCTGGCGATCGGCTCAACGGTGAGCGCCGCGACGAAGAGCCAGGTGATCGCGTTCGTGATCTCGGTGGTGCTCTGCTTCGCGATGCTGCTGCTCGGGTTCGGGGCGGTGCAGGAGTTCTTCTCGGGCTGGGTGCCGGCGCCGGTGCTGGACACGGTCTCGTCGTTTTCGTTCCTGACGCAGTTCGACATGCTGAGCCGGGGCGTGATCGAGGCCCGCTCGGTGGTGTTCTTCGTGAGTCTGGTCGTGTGCCTGCTGGTCGCGAATGTCGTCATCGTGGAGACGCGCAAGGGCGCGTAAAGGAGAACGGGAGATGCCGAAGACCATCGGGCTGTTCTCGCTGGTGCTGCTGCTGGTGCTGTTCCTGGGGGTGAATGTCGCGGCGGACCGGGCGCTCTCGGGCGTGAGGCTCGACCTGACCGAGGGGCGGCTGTACACGATCCAGCCGGCGAGCAGGCGGATCGCGGCGTCGCCCGAGGAGCCGATCCGCATGCGGTTCTATTTCTCGAAGGACCTGGCGCGGGGCATCCCGCAGGTGGAGACCTTCGGGCGGCGGGTGACGGACTTGCTCCGGGAGTTCGAGGCGGCGTCGGGCGGGAAGATCGAGCTGTCGATCATCAACCCCGAGCCGTTCAGCGAGGCCGAGGACGAGGCGGTCGCCGAGGGGATGAGCCCGCAGCCCGTCTCGGCGACGGAGAACCTCTACTTCGGGCTCGTGGCGACGAACAGCCTGGACGGTCGGGAGGTGATCCCGCTGTTCCGTCCCTCGGACGAGCGGTTTCTTGAGTACCGCGTGTCGCAGTTGATCACGAAGCTGGCGAGCCCGAAGAAGCCGAGGATCGGGCTGATCACGAGCCTGCCGATGCTGGGCGGGTTCGATCCGCGGATGCAGCGGCCCCGCCCGGAGTGGGCGGTCATCCGCGACCTGCGGGCCTCGTTCGAGGTCGAGCAGATCGAGGAGACGGCCGGGGCGATCCCGGAGGGCCTCGACGCGTTGCTGGTGGTGCACCCGAAGAACCTGACGCCGCAGACCGAGTACGCGATCGACCAGTTCGTGCTCAGGGGGGGGCGGGCGGCGTTCTTTGTTGACCCGATCTGCGAGTCGGACCAGTCGCAGTCGTCCATGGGCATGCAGGTCGGCGGGGCCCGGTCCAGCAACCTCGAGAGGCTGTTCGGGGCGTGGGGGCTGTCGATGGCGCCGGGCGAGATCGCGGGGGACCTGAACCTGGCGATCAGCGTGCGCACGCCGGGGCCCCGGCAGGAGGTCGTGCCGTATGTGATCTGGCTGGACCTGGGCAAGGATCAGTTCCCGGCGGACGATCCGGTGACGCGGAATTTCACCCGGGTGAACATCGCCTCGGGCGGGTCGCTCTCGCTGGCGGAGGGCGCGAAGGTCTCGTGGGAGCCGCTGCTGTCGACGACGGACCAGGCGGCGACGGTGCCGGTGGCGCGGGTCGAGGTGATGCCCGATCCGAAGGCGCTGCTCAACGAGTTCTTCCCGTCGGGCACGCCGATCGTGATGGGGGCGAGGCTCACGGGCACGCCCCCCTCGGCCTTCCCGGAGGGCCCGCCGCAGGCCGAGGGCGAGGAGGGCGAGGCGTCGGACGCGGGCGGTGCGCCCGCGGGGCACCTCGCGGAGGCGTCGGGCCCGATCCATGTGATCGTGGTGGCGGACGCGGACATGCTCGAGGACGGGGGCTGGGTGCGGGAGATCCGAGTGGGCCCGGCGTTGCTGGGCTACGACATCCTCGCGGACAACGGCGCATTCGTGCTCAACGCGATGGAGCAGATGACCGGGTCGACGGACCTTCTGGCGCTGCGGGCACGGGGCTCGTTCAGCCGGCCCTTCACGCTGATGCAGGAGATGCAGCGGGAGGCCGAGGCGGAGTTCCTGGCGAAGGAGCAGACGCTGGTGGAGGAGATCGAGCAGACGCGGCAGCGGATCAACAACCTCCAGATGGCCCGGGCCGACGCGGGGACGCCCGGGTCGCTCGTGCTGACCCCCGAGCAGCAGAAGGAGGTCGACGATCTCAACGCGGTGCTCGTCGAGAAACGCAAGGAGCTGCGCGAGGTGCAGTTGAACCTGCGCAAGGACATCGAGGCGCTCGAGACGCGCCTCAAGGCGATCAACACGGGGCTTGTGCCGCTGCTGCTGTGCGGGTTTGCGCTCTCGCTGGGCGGGTACCGCGCGGCCAGGCGTCGGGCCGACCGCAAGCGGGGGAGTGCGCGATGAACGCGAAGGGTGTGGCGGTGCTCGTGGGGCTGGCCGTGCTGGCCGGGTTGCTCGCGTGGTTCGCGGCGTTCCGCGGCGGCGGCGGGCGGGCGGTCGTGGCGGAGGAGACCGGCGCGGGGGCTCGGCTGCTGCCCGCGCTGGTGGAGCGCAGCGGAGAGATCGCCCGGATCGAGATCGAGCAGAGCGGGTCGTCGGTCGCGATCGCGAGGGCCGGCGAGGGCTGGGCGATCGAGAGCGTGGGGGGCTACCCCGCCGACGGGGAGCGCGTCCGGCAATTGGTGACGACGCTGAGCGAACTGCGGACCGAGGAGGGCAAGACCGCCAAGCCCGAGTACTACGCCCGCCTCGCGGTGCAGTGGCCGGACACGGCGCCGCAGGACGCCGAGGCCGAGCCCGGGGCGATCCGTCCCACGCTCGTGCGTCTGCTGGACGGCGCGGGCGGCGCGATCGCCGAGGTGGTGCTGGGCGAGACGACCTTCGATGTCGGGAAGACGAGGCAGTACGCGCGGGCGTTGTCGGACGCGCAGTCGTGGCTGGTCTCGGCGCGGGTGGACGCCCCCACGGGGGCGATGCGCTGGCTGAACGCCCGGTTCATCGAGCTCCCGCGCGAGAGCGTCCGGCGCGTGACGATCACCCAGGCGACCGGCGAGTCGGTCGCGGTCTCGCGGGACGATCCGTCGGGGGACTTCGGCGTGGAGAACATCCCCGAGGGGATGGCCGCGATCAGCGAGGGGCTCGCGAACCGGATCGGCGCGGCCCTGGCGTTCGTGAATTTCACGGATGTGCGGCGAGCGGGCGGAGAGGCGGGCGGCGAGGCGGGCGGCGAGGCGGCCGTGGCTGTCTTCGAGACCTTTGACGGGCTAACGCTCCGCCTTGAGACCAGGCCCGACCCGGAGGGGGGCTGGGTGGTCGCGCGGGCCGAGGGGACGGGCGCGGAGGCCTACGCCCCGAGGTTCGACGGCTGGGCGTTCCGCCTGCCGGCGACGACGGTGGAGAGCCTGACGCGCAGGCCCTCGGACCTGCTCGAGGAGATCGCCCCCGCCCAGGGCCCGACGCCGGGGGACGAGGTCCCCGAGTTGCTGCGGGCGCCCGAGGACGGCTGATCGGCCCGGATCTGCCTGGATCGGGGCGGATTGGGGGCGCGGAGTGCAACCCGGGCCGGCGCGGTGCGTTAGTCTGTGAGGCGGCAGGCGCGCGAGCCGGGAGGTATGGGTATGGCCAAGGCGGTCGTCGATCCGGAGGAACTCCGGCAGTTCGCGATGGCGTTGAAGAAGTTCACGGGGCGGCTGAGCTCGGACATGACGGCGATGCAGGGGAAGATGCTCAGCCTTGGTCAGACCTGGCGCGACCAGGAGCACGACAAGTTCGCCGCCGAGTTCGACGAGACGATGCGCGCGATGGCGAAGTTCACGCGGGCGGCCGAGCAGCACATCCCGTTCCTGCTCCGCAAGGCGGAGCGGATCGAGGAGTACCTGCGGCAGCGTTGACGGGGGGCGGGTCAGATGGCCGAACGCGCCAAGGTGCACGCGATCGACGCCCTGACGCGGTTCCGCCCCGCGCTGGTGAACTTCGCCGAGGAGTGCCGGGCGGCGCTGATCTCGGCCGAGGCGGACGCGGGGCGGACGATCTCGCGTATCCGCTCGGATCGGTACCACCACTGGAAGAAGCAGATCCGCGTGCGCCAGGACGAGTTGAACCGGGCGAAGACGGAGCTGGTGATGAAGCAGGCGATGCGCGAGCCCGACGAGGCGCGGTCCACGGTCGAGGAGCGCAAGGCCGTCGAGCGGGCGAAGCGACGGGTCGCGGAGGCCGAGGAGAAGACACGCCTGTGCCAGGACTGGGCCCGGCGGCTTGAGAAGGAGCAGTCCAAGTTCGCGGCGTCGATCTCGGCGCTGCGCCGGGCGCTCGACGCGGACATGCCCCGGGCGATCGCCGAACTGGACCGGATGGCGACGGCGCTCGAGGAGTACACGAAGCTCGGCGGCAACCGGCCCGCGGGGCGGCCGCGCGAGGAGCCCGCGCCCGGGGCGGAGGGGGGCGTCTCTTGAGCTTGGGGGTTTCCAAGGGGATGGTCGCGGACGCGGCCAAGCAGCTGGTCGACGCGTGGCGGGTCGCGCGGCGTGACTGGGACGACGACATGGCGCGGTGGTTCGAGGCGGAATTTCTCGAGCCTCTGAGCCCTCGGATCCGGGAGGCGATCGCCGCGATGGACACGCTGGGCTCGATGAACGCCCAGGCCGAGCGGGACTGCGCATGACCCCGGAACACACCGGGCGGGCGGCGTCCGTGCTAGGCTGGATCGGCTGGGCACGACGATGACGACGCAGACACCAACGGGCACCGCGGGTGAAGCCTCGCTCGGGGCACGCGAGCGCGAGGTCGTGCTGCGCCTCGTCCGCATGGTCGCCGAGCGGCAGGAGTTGCAGGCCCGGATCGACCGGGAGCGGGACGCGGCGCTCGAGTCGGCCGCTCGCACGACGGCGCAGGCCCTGCGGGCGGCGGACGAGCAGGCCTCCGCGTCGGCGGCGCAGGCGGAGAGTGAACGCGAGTCGCGGCTCAAGGCGCTCGCGGCCCAGTTCGACCAGCAGGCCGCCGAGACGAACGCCGCCCACAAGAAGGCCCGCGCCGAGGCGATGGCCGAGCTCGACGCGGCGCAGCGTCTGGCGGAAGAGGGGCTGCGTGACGCGGCGTGGCTGGCAGAGGCGTCGTTCGAGGGCGGCGCCGAGCAACCCAAGCAGGAACTCGAGCGCGTCAAGGGCCTTGTCCGCGCGGAGATGGGTAAGCTCGACTCGATCGAGGCGCACGCGAGCCGCCTCGCGGGCCCGCGCGTGCCGATGCCGCCCTGCCGCCCCCCCGACGATGCGCCCGACGGGCCGCCCCAGGGGCCCCCGCTCGACCTGATGGTCGAGCGGAGGGAGTCGGCGCTGGCTCAACTCCAGCGTCTCCGCGGGCCGACCCTGCACGGGTTCCTCCGTGTCGGCGGGCCGATCTTTCTGATCGTGTTCGCAGGGGTCGGCACGGGGCTCTGGCACGGGCTGAACTCCGGGCTCGGCACGCCGGTCGTGACCGGGGGGTTGGCGCTGGGCGCCGGCGCGGCGGTGCTGCTGCTCACGCTCCCGCTCCGTGCAATCGCGCTGGCGGGGACACGCAAGCGCCTCGTCCCGCTCGCGGGCGACCTGATGGAGGCGAGGCGGCTCGGTCTTCTCGCGGTCAGGCTCGCCGAGGAGAACAAGCGCGAGATCGAGCGTGCGGTGACCGAGCGGCGCGAGGCCGAGGTCAGCGCCGGGAAGGCGAAGTACGAGTCTCGGTTGTCCCGCGTGCAGATGCGGCGGGATCAGATCATCGCGAGGCTCGATCGCCGCCACGCGATGATCGCCGCGGAGATCCGCAAGCGCCGGGAGGTCGAGCTCGCCGCCGTCGAGGAGCAGACCGAGCTGCGCCGGGGCGAGATCGAGCGGGAGCGATCCGGGCGGCACCACGAGATCGAGCACGCAAGCGAGGAGGCGAGGCGGCGGGCGATCGCCCACCACGCCGCGGCCACCGCCGAACTCGCCACGCGGTGGAGGTCAACCCTCGAGTCGGCCCGGGCCGTGCTCGGGGAGGTCGACGCGGCGATGGAGTCGGCCTGCCCGGCGTGGGGTGACGGCGTGTGGACGGCGTGGCGCCCGCCGGAGCGCGGGGCCCCGGCGGTCCGCGTCGGGTCGTTCACCGCCGATCTCGCCTCGCTGCCCGGGGGGCTGCCCGAGCAGCCCGTGATGATGGAGGGCCTGCCGGCGAGGTTCGCTCCGGCGGCGGTGCTCGATTTGCCCGATCGGGCCTCGCTGCTGCTCCGGGCCGAGGGCGACGGGCGCGACCGGGCGCTCGCGTCGCTCCGCAACGCGGTGCTCCGCGTGCTCACCGCCTTCCCCGCGGGCAAGGTGCGCCTGACGATGATCGACCCCATCGGGCTCGGGCAGTCCTTCGCGGGGTTCATGCGGCTTGCCGATTACGACGAGCGGCTGGTGAGCTCGAAAATCTGGACGGAATCGCGGCACATCGAGCAACGCCTGGCGGACCTGACCGAGCACATGGAGACGGTGATCCAGAAGTACCTCCGCAACGAGTTCCCGAGCATCGAGGCCTACAACGAGCAGGCGGGCGAGATCGCCGAGCCCTACCGGTTCCTCGTCGTCGCCGATTTCCCGACGGGGTTCACCGACGAGGCGGCCCGCCGGCTGGCGAGCATCATCGAGTCGGGCCCGCGCTGCGGGGTGTTCGTGCTCATGCACCAGGACCGCCGCGGCAAACTCCCCGAGACCATCACCGGCGAGGATCTCGAGAAGGGCTGCCAGCTCGTCGAGCACGACGGCGAGGGGGGCCGCTTCGTCTGGCGCGACGCCGCGTTCGAGGGCCTGCCGCTCGAACTCGAGACGCCCCCGCGCGACGACGAGATCGCCCGCGTGCTCGATGTGGTCGGCCGGGCCTCGCTCGAGTCGGGCAAGGTCGAGGTGCCGTTCCGCGTGCTCGCGCCGGGGGGCGACGCCCTGTGGAGCGCCTCGTGCGACGAGGAGCTGCGCATCCCGCTGGGGCGGGCGGGGGCGACCAAGCTCCAGCACCTCGCGCTTGGGCGCGGCACGAGCCAGCATGTGCTCATCGCGGGCAAGACCGGGTCGGGAAAGTCCACGCTCCTGCATGTCATGGTCACCGCCGGGGCGCTCTGGTACGGCCCCGATGAGCTCGAGTTCTACCTGATCGACTTCAAGAAGGGCGTCGAGTTCAAGGCGTATACGGGCGGGCGGCTCCCGCACGCGCGGGCCGTCGCGGTCGAGTCCGACCGCGAGTTCGGGCTCAGCGTGCTCGGCCGCCTGGATGAGGAGCTCAAGCGCCGGGGCGATCTCTACCGCGAATTGGGCGTGCAGTCGATCGGCGCGGCGAGGGCGGCGCTGCGGCGTGCGGGCCGCCCGGACTCCCTCCCGCGGACGCTGCTCGTCATCGACGAGTTCCAGGAGTTCTTCACCGAGGACGACAAGCTCGCGCAGGACGCGGGCCTGCTGCTCGACCGCCTCGTGCGCCAGGGGCGCGCGTTCGGCATGCATGTGCTGCTCGGGAGTCAGACGCTCAGCGGGGCGTACTCGCTCGCCCGCAGCACGGTGGGGCAGATGGCGGTCCGCGTCGCGCTGCAGTGCTCCGAGACCGATTCGTACCTGATCCTCAGCGAGGACAACGCCGCCGCGAGGCTGCTCAACCGCCCGGGCGAGGCGATCTACAACGACTCGAACGGCACCGTCGAGGGCAACAACCCCTTCCAGGTCTGCTGGCTCCCCGACGAGGAGCGCGACGCGACGCTGTCCCGCGTGCGGGCCGCGGCGGCGGGGCTCGAGCGTCCGCCCCCGCCCGCGATCGTGTTCGAGGGGAACATCCCGGCGGATCTTGCCGACAACCAGGAACTCGCCGCGAGCCTTGTGCCCGGCGCAGCCCCGCCGCGCGCGCCGAAGGCGTGGATCGGCGAGCCCGTCGCGATCAAGCCGCCCTCCGCCGCGCTGCTGCGTCGCCAGGCGGGGGCGAACCTGCTCGTCGTCGGGCAGCAGGACGACACCTCGCGCGCGATGCTCGCGTCGGCGTTTCTCGGGCTCGCCGCCCAGCACGCCGCGGCGCCGGAGGGCGTCCTGCTGGCCTTCGTCGACTCCACTCCGCCCGACGACCCCGCCGCCGACGAGGTCGAGCGTCTCGCCGGTGAGTTGACTGCAGCGGGCGGGCCCGGCGTCGAGTTCGGGCGGGTCCGCGCCGCCGCCGACCTGCTCGCGCGCTTCGACGAGGAGCGAAAGCGCCGCGAGGAGGACGGGTCCGCGTCGCACGCCCCGTGGTGCCTGTTCCTGCTCGGCCTGCAACGCTTCCGCGACCTGCGGAAGAAGGACGACGACTACTCGTTCTCCTTCTCAGGCGACGCGGACGGCGGAGGGGCCGCCTCGCCCGCGACCCAACTCGCCGACCTCCTCCGCGACGGGCCCCCGCTGGGTCTGCATGTCGTCGCCTGGTGCGACACCGCCTCGAGCCTCGCCCGCACGCTCGACCGCCAGACGCTCGGGCAGTTCGAGCAGCGGGCCGTCCTCCAGATGAGCGCTTCCGATTCGGCGAACCTCATCGATTCGCCCGCGGCGGGCCGGCTCGGCATGAACCGCGGCCTGCTCTTCAACGAGGAACTCGGCACGCTCGAGAAATTCCGTCCCTACCGCATGCCCGACGGGGCCCTGGTCCGCCGGGTGGTGGACGCGATCCGCCGCGGCGGGTGACGCCCGCCCGGGGTTCGCGCACGATTCGCGCCCCCCGGCGTTGCCGGGCCCGGTCGCGCCCCGTACGCTCGGGTCGGAGGGTCCCCCGAAACGAGGAGCGATCGATGGGTGTGCTCGAATCCCTGGCGCGGATATTCGGCGTGTCGCGGCGGCCCGAGCCCAGCGAGGCGGCGGAGCCCGCGGCCCATGACCAGCCCGCGGGCGCCCCGATCCCGTCGCGCCCGGTCGCCGTTGATCTCTACACCGACGACGATCTCGACGGGGTGGACCCCGCCGAGAGCGACACCGGCCGGTCCCCGCTCGCCGCGCCGAAGAACAGGCAGGAACTGATCAACGAGCTGCGGAAGAACTACACCGAGGTGCTGGGCCTGGTGCGCAAGGTCGATGCGCACCTGGATGAGCAATCGACCCGGGGCGAGCGGCTGCTCGAACTGGCCGAGCGTTCCACGCGGCACGCCGAGATCCTGCCCGAGATCGCCGAGCAGAACCGCCGCATCGCCGACGCGCTGGTCGACCTCGTCGAACTCACGCGCGACCTGCGCACGAGGCAGGACGCGTCGTCTGAGCGGCTCAACAAGACCGCCCTCCAGCAGCTCGAATCCGCCCAGCGCCAGACCGCGGCGATGCAGGCCATGCAGGCCTCCCTCCACCGCGTCGGCGAGGCCGAGGCGGAGACTACCAGGACCATGCAGGGCCTGGGCGAGACCCTGACGACGCTCTCGGGCTCGACGCGCGACTTGGGCGACACCATCGCGGCGATGCGCGAGACCGACGCCGAGCGCGAGGTCGAACTGGCCCGCCTCGTCTCCAACAGCCAGAAGTGGCTCGTCGCCGCGGTTGTGTTCTGCGGACTCCTGGCGGTGGGGGTGCTCGCGCTGGTGCTCAACCGGGTCGTGTAGACGGGGGCCAGGGCCCCCCGAGTTGCCACCCGGGCTCGGGGGGGCGATACTCACCCCATGCTGAACCGCGCCCCGACCCCCGTGCTGTGGGCCCTCCTCGGGCTCCCGTTCCTCCCGGCCTGTTCCACCGGCTCGGGGTCCTCCCGGGGCCTGGTCATCGACGGAGACACCGGGGATTGGCGGTCCGGCATGGTCACCCAGGCCGACGGCGACGCCCTCTATTTCCGCTTCTCACCGGGCCGCGCGGGCACGCTCCAGGCCAACGACGAGACCACCCGCCTCGTCTTCGATCTCGACAACGACCCCGCGACCGGCAAGACCCTCGCGGGCCCGCCCGAGGTCGGCACCCTCGGCGTCGATCTCGAGATTCTCTTCAGCCCTCCCCTCGCCGAGCTCCCACCCGACGAGGCGAGCCGCATCGTCAACCGCCGCGCCCAGCGCGGCGAGCCGGCCAGCGATTTCACCACGGGGACCACGATCGTCCGCCACGGCCCGGGCGGGGTGATCACCCGCCACAACCACGCCGACGCCGGGTTCCTCTCGGGCCCCACCTACGCCGCCGACTGGTTCGAGGCCCGCCTCGACCGCCACGCCGCCGCCCTCGCGGGCTCCGGGCTCGACCGGGCGGGCACGGGCCGGGGGATTGTCCTGATCACCGACGGGCGGGGCGAGGTCGCCCGCTACAGCGACCCCTTCTCGTTCATCCTGCCCGAGCCGTTCACCGACACCGGGCCGTCGCACGCCGCGATCCCCGCCCAGGCCCCGGGCACCATCCGGGTCATGAGCATGAATGTGCTGCGCGGCAAGCCCATCACCGAGCCCGCCCCGTTCGCCCGCCTCATCGCCGCCGTCGCGCCCGATGTCATCCTCTTCCAGGAGGCCGACGACATGACCAGCGACTCGCTCGAGTCCTGGCTCACCGGATATGTCGGGCCCATCGCGGGCAAGCACGAATGGTCCGAGTCGGTCCAGGGTCTCTCGGGCGGGTCCGGGTCCTGGGACGCCGTCGCGATGCCCGATCTCGGCGTCGCCATCGCCACCCCGCACCTCATCGCCGAGGACTACACCGCTCCGGTCACGATCGCCGACCCCGACTCGGGCCGCGAACGCCCCGTGCGAGCGGTCTTTGCCATGATCTCCACCCCCGCGGGCGACATCCTGGCCTGCTCGACCCACCTCAAGTGTTGCGGGTCGGCCGGCTCGCTCGAGGACCGCATCCGCTACGCCGAGACCGAGGCGATCAACGCCCGCTTCGCCGAGCTCGCCGAGTTCGTCACCGCCCTGACCGGACGCGACATCGAGGCCCGCATCGTCGGCGGGGACATGAACCTCGTCGGCACCCGGGGCCCGCTCGAGACGCTCGGCGCCGGCATCGGCCCCCGTGGGGGCGACCTCACTCCCGTCGACGCCCCGGTGCTCGGAGACAATGTCGCCTACACCTGGCGGGACGACCGCAGCGCCTTCGGCCCGGGCCGCCTCGACTGGATCCTCGCGGGCGACGCCCGCGTCGAACGGGCCTTCGCCCTGGACACGCGCCTGATCGACCCCGCCGTGCTCGCCCAGGTCGGCCTCGAACCGGCCGACAGCGCCGTCAGCGACCACCTGCCCCTCGTGGTCGACCTCAAGCCCTGATCGTCCGGGCCCCGTTCGCGTGGGAAGTTCACCGGTGCCGTGGTTCGGCCCGCAGGGCGAACCACGAACGGACAGCGTCCGAGTTCGACCAACCGCCTTCGCCCTGCGGGTCGAAGGCGGGCACCGCGAGCTCGATCTCGCCGAGCCCGCGGAGCGTTGTCTCCCAGTTCATTCCGGGGCCGTGGCACGCGAGAGGCCCCAAAAAAGAAGCCGCCCCGCTGGTCAGGCGGGGCGGCTCATGTGGTCTGTTGACTGATCCCGGTTCGGCGTGTGTCGCGAATCACACAGTGTGGTTCCGCGTCACCGGGTCAGGCAGTGATCGACGCGGGGTCGATTAGCGGCGACGGCGGGCCGCGGCCAGGCCACCGAGGCCGAGGACGGCCAGGCCGGCGGGGGTCGGGACCTTGTAGTCGACCGCGAGGGTCAGGGTGCCGAACTGGCGCGAGTCGATGGCGTCCGCGACATCGTCGAACGACTCGAAGAGCTCGATGGTCAGGATGCCGCCGGCGGCGAGGATGTCGGGCAGGCCGGCGTCGTCGCCGAGGTCGATGATGCCGCCCGAGCTGAACGAGCCGGTGCCGGGGAAGTCGCTGCCGGCGCCGGGGCTGAGGAAGATCTGGTCGGCGAAGTTGTAGGCCGACTCGCTCATCCACGACGCGCCGAAGGCCTGAATCGTGGTGTCCCAGCCGAGGCCGGTCACGAACGCGTCGCTGCCGGCGACGCCGCCGAGCAGGGCGTTCAGGTCGAGCGAGAGGATCGTGTTGCTCGAGTCACCGGAGAGGTCCCAGTGGTCGCCGTCGACCGCGAGGACATACACGGCCGAGTTGTAGTTGCTGCGGTTGGCAGCGCCGTTGTGGCCGGCGTAGTTGGCGTTCCGGGTCAGGGCCGGGTTCGCGGAAGCGACGGTGGCGAGGCCAGCGAGGGCGATGATGCTCAGAGTCTTCATGTCTTGTCTCCCATCCAAATCTTGGATTGCTGCACTACGCAGCGGGCATACAACCGGCAACACCCAAACGCGGGCAGAACACCCGCTCTCCTATGAACGATCCGATTTGGGTAAGTTGCCCTCTCTCTGTCCGGCCACACGGCCGGCCTATGTGCATGCAGTTTCTCCGATTCCGCTCCGTTGTCAAGACTCCAAGGCGTGAATTTTCAGAGATTGGCTGGTCGAGCCCAAAAGAAGGACTCTGTTCGTAGGGAGATCCCCTCAAAAAGGGAGCAGCCACCCCGCCACACCCCAAGCATCAGCGCGCCGGGCGGCCGTTGTCTCGTGTGATGGGACCGAAAGTGGGGGCTCAGTCCCCGTGCCGGGCCCGGAGCTTCGGGCTCAGACGGCAGAGCAGGTGAACCCGCTCCAATTCGTCGAGCCAGTCCTGCTGGGTTGCCCGGACCTCGTCCCCGTCGACATGGGCCCCCGGAAGCGGGCAGGAAGCCCCGAGCGACCGGGCCGCCAGGGCCCGGTAGCGCGACAGAGACCGATCCCCGAACAGGGAGATGAAGTCGAAGTCCTCATTCAGGTAGATCACCACGGGCACCCGCAGGCCTGCGCTGATCATCACGCGCTCGGCCAGATCGGCGTGGGTGTCGCGGTCCAGAAACCGGGGGCGGAACCGCCCCCCGCTCGCCTCCGCGAACCGCGCGAGGAAGGGCGCCTGCTGCACGCAGTCGCCGCACCAGGTGCCCGAAAGGACGATCGCGTTCACCTCCCGGGCGAACCCGGCCAGCAGCCGCGACTGGTCCTCGGTGAGTTCGACCCGCTCCAGAAACGACCGCCAGGCGTCGCGTTGGTGGGGCGATCCCGTGGCGACATAGTCGTCAAAAGAGAGGCCGGCCGCGTGCTTTCGGGCGAGTTCCGGGCTGGTCAGCATGGGCGTTCCTTAGGGCGCGGCGGTCCGGGCGTTCACGGGCCGCGGCTTCCCACGGCGATCTTGCGACGGGCCGAGATTATTGCACGCGCGGACGCGTTCCGTTCGCATAAATCGCCCGACGCGATCTCTTGCTTCCAGCGCGAGGCGATGTAGCATTTCTTCAGCCGCCTCTGTTGATGGTGGCTGAAGGATGGACGCGGTACGGACAGGGGAGTCGGTCGACGCACGCGGGTCGTGCGGCCAAAGCCGAGCCGGCCCGGGTAGATCGGGCCCGGCCCCCAAGGGCTGATCGCCGTTTTCAACACCCATATTCGACCCGATGGCCGACCCGGCGTGCGCCGGGTGGGCTTGTTCGATGCACCGACCCGCGGCGGTCGCTCCGCGGGGCCGAGGCGCGCGCCCACGCGCCGCGGATCCGGGCCGCGCGGCCCGATGGGGAGATTCGCCATGACACGCATGCTGATGACCACGACTGTCTTGTTGTCGCTCGCCGGCGCCCTCGCGGCGTGGGGCCCGGCCGACCAGCCCGCAGCCCAGCCCACGCCCACAGCCCAGCCCAAGCCGGCGGCCCCTGCCGCGCCCGCGATGCCGCAGGTGCTCCCGGCGATCGGCGAGCCGGCCCCTTCGTTCGACCTCCCGGACAGCGAGGGCAAGTTCGTGCGGCTCGCCGACCTCAAGGGGACCATCGTCGTGCTGACCTGGGTCCACCCGGCCTGCCCGGAGACCAAGGCCCAGTTCACGCGCGGGCCGATGTACGAACTCCCCCGCCTCTTCGAGGGCGAGAACATCAAGTGGCTCGCCCTCAACCCGCTCCCCCCGAGCGAGCAGTTCGGCGGGCCCGAGGGGGCCGCGCTGGCACGCGAGCAGCTGCGCATCAAGGGGCCCATGCTCCTCGACGCCGCCGGCGTGGTGACCAAGGCCTACGGCGTGACCAGGAGCCCGACGATCGCGGTGATCGACGCGGCGGGCGTGCTCCGCTATCACGGCGCGATCGACAACGCGCCGGGCGGCGTGGTGCCCGAGGGCGAGAAGCGTCTGACCTATCTCGAGGATGTGCTCAACGCGCTCGTCGACGGCAAGGAGATCGCAACGACCCGGACCGCGCCCTACGGCTGCGAGTTCGCGCCGAAGAAGCCCGGCTGATCCTGGGATGAGCCGTGACCCCGCGTCACGGTGAAGAGAGAGGGACCCGCTCGGGCAGATCCCGTGCGGGCCCGTTCTGGAGGAACCATGAAAGAACGAATCAAGTTCATGCTGCTCGCCTGGCTCATCACCGGGGTGCTTGGCGTTGTCGCCATGCTGACGCCGATCGTGTGGCTCAGCGAGATGCTCGGGACGATCCCGATGATCACGGGCGTCGGGGCCGGGATCCTGACCTTCATCGTCTTCGCGGAGGTGCTCGCGGCGGTGATCGCACGCGTCGGCCCCGAGCACCGGCCGGCGGCGGCCGATTTCGAGCCCGGTCCGGGCGACCAGCCCTTGGCGCCGCCACCCCCGCGGCGGGCCGCCTGACGCCGATTCGGCCCCGGCCTTGTTTTCAGACTCTGAGATACCATAATGTCGGTGGGGCTCGGCGGTCGGCCGGGCTTGGGATGCGGGGTGCCCATGCGACTCGCTGAACGCACCGATTATGGACTTCGGGTCCTGCTCGTGCTGGCGGCGGCGCGCGAGCGTATGGCGGTCGGGCTGCTCGCCGAGCGGCTGGGGGTTTCGGAGAATCACCTCGCCAAGGTCGTGCAGGATCTTCAGCGCTCGGGCTGGGTCGCGACGACCCGCGGGCACGGCGGGGGCGTCGAGCTCGCGGCCGATCTGGCGACGCTCTCGGTGGGCGAGGTGGTCCGACGGCTCGAGCCCGACGGGGGCGTTGTGGAGTGCCTCCGGGAGGGTGGGTGCTGCGTGCTCTACCCGGCGTGCCGGCTGGTGCCCGTACTTGAGGGCGCGACCGAGGCGTTCTTCGCGGCGCTCGACGGCGTGACGCTGGCGAGCCTGGTGCGGGGGGCCGAGCCGGGGCTTCTCAAGGCGGTGGGGATCCGCCGCGCCGACCCCTGAACAGGGTAATTTGCGGCCGAAACCAGAAAAAGACCCTCCCAAAGTATTCTTTATAGAGGAGTCTGATATACTTCTTTGGATTCCGGGTCGGCCGTTAGCCGATCGGGAACGGGGAGCCGCCATGAAACCCACGAACGCCAGCCCCGCCGCGTCCACCGCCCCGAAGCGACTTGGATTGCTGCCGATCGCGGTGGTCCTCTCGCTGGGGGTGCTGGGGGGGCTGGGGGCGTTCACCTTCGGGTACGGGGAGGGGGCGGCGTACCTGTCCAACGACCCGACGGCGTGCGCGAACTGCCATGTGATGCAGGCGCAGTTCGATTCGTGGCAGAAGTCGAGCCACCACGCGGTGGCGACCTGCAACGACTGTCACCTGCCGCACCACCCGCTGGGCAAGTGGGTGACGAAAGCGGACAACGGGTTCTTCCATTCGCTCGCGTTCACGACGAACGACTTCCACGAGCCGATCCAGATCAAGCCGCGGAACGCGCGTGTGGCGCAGTCCGCGTGCCTGCACTGCCACGCGGAGACGGTGGAGAACATGCTCCCGACCGAGCACGGGGGGGACATGCTCTCGTGCGTGCAGTGTCACGCGAATGTCGGGCACTCGCAGCGGTGAGGGGATGGCCCGCCGCGGCACTTGAACTCAAGAACGGGGAACGCCATGCTGAGCAAGAGGGACAACGGGACGAGGGGCACGGGCCTCGCCGGCGCGGCCAGGCCGGGGCGGGCGGCGCTTTTGGCGATGGTGTTCGTCGTGGCCTGCGTGGGCACGCTGGTGGTGACCTGGGTGCTGATCACGATGTTCGGGCACAAGCAGGAGGCCCGGACACCGTTCGTCCGCCTGGCGGACACGACGGAGATCAGCGTCGACCCCGAGCCCTGGGGGCTGAACTTCCCGCACCAGTTCGACGGGTGGAAGGCGACGGCGGGGGACAAGTTCTACGGCGGCAGCAACGCGATGCCGCAGAGCAAGCTGGACACGCAGCCCTGGCTGAAGCGGCTGTACGCGGGGTACGCGTTCAGCATCGACTACCGCGAGGCGCGCGGGCACGCGTACATGCTGTACGACCAGGGCGTGACGGAGCGGATCACCAAGAAGCCCCAGGCGGGCGCCTGCCTGCACTGCCACGCGTCGGGCACGGTGCTCTACCGCAAGGTGGGGCTGGAGGCGATGGGGCAGCCGGCCGACGAGGCGGCGCTGGCGGCGGACTTCAACATGCCGGCGGTGATCCGCGGGTTCGAGGAGTTGAGCCGCAAGCCCTATCAGGAGGTCATGTCGATGCTGCTGGCGTGCCCGGACGGGACGCCCGGGGAGAACAAGCCGGTGTTCGAGCAGCCCCCCGCGGGCGGGTTCACGGGCGAGTTCGCGGGCAAGCCCGTGCCGGAGGGCCACCCCTCGGTGGGCGAGGCGCACCCGGTGTCGTGCATCGACTGCCACAACCCGCAGACGATGGCGCTGCGGATCACGCGTCCTGGGTTCATGCAGGGGATCGCGGACTTCGCCGCCAGCGACGAGCCCGCGCCGCAGTTCCCGAGCATCGAGAGCTGGCGCAAGGGTGATCGCTCGCGGCGGTACGACCCCAACGCCCTGGCGACGCGGCAGGAGATGCGTTCGTTCTCCTGCGCCCAGTGCCATGTCGAGTACTACTGCGCGAACAAGGCGACCCTGACCTTCCCGTGGAAGAACGGGCTGCAGGTCGAGGATCTCGAGAAGACCTGGGCGGAGATGACCTTCGAGGACGGCACGCCCTTCTTCGACTACAAGCACGGCGAGACCGGCACGCCGGTGTTCAAGGCGCAGCACCCCGAGTTCGAGCTGTGGAGCCAGGGCATCCACGCGAGGAGCGGGGTCTCCTGCGCCGACTGCCACATGCCCTACCAGCGCGAGGGGGCGATGAAGCTCTCGAGCCACAATGTGCAGAGCCCGCTGAAGAACATCAACAACGCCTGCCAGCAGTGCCACAATGTCAGCGAGGACCAGCTCCGCGAGCGGGTGGAGACCATCCAGGCCCGCACCCTGGCGCTGATGGACCGCGCGGCGTTGGCGATGACCGACATGCTCGACGCGATCCTCGAGGCGAAGGCCTCGGGCGCGAGCGATGAGCAGCTCGCCGAGGTCTACGACCTGCAACGCAAGGCGATGTGGCGGCTGGACTACATCAGCAGCGAGAACTCCCGCGGGTTCCACGCCGACCAGGAGGCGGCGCGCATCCTCGGCGAGTCGATCGACTACAGCCGGCAGGCGCAGTCGCTGGCGATCCGCCTGCGGGCCCCCGAGGCGCCGAGCATCGACGACATGCCGATCGACCCGATCCAGGGCGTGACGCCGACGGTCGACGCCGGTCCATCGGCCGACAAGCCCGCCGGCAACGCCGGCTGACCTCGGGCATCGTGACCGGTCGGATGGGAGCCGCGCCCGGCGCGCCGCGGGCTCTCCCTCCGCCCCGGACCTGCACCCCGCGCACCCACAGGGCACGACGAAGACACGACAGGAGCGAACCATGACCGCCTCGAAGTGCATCGGCTCGGCACGAACGCTCGCGATCCTCCTCAACGCCGGGCTCGCCGCCTCGCTCGCCTCGGCGCAGCAGGCCGCCCCCGCCGAGCCGGCCCAGACGCCCGCCCCGAAGGAGGCGCTCAAGTTCGGAGAACTGCCCAAGAACACGGGCTGGCTCGTCGACCCCGAGGCGGCCCCAGCCAACTTCTTCGAGGCCCTGCTCGGCAAGGTGCACCTCAACGACCGGCTCCGCTTCGAGTTCGCCGAGACCGACGGCCGCAAGCCCTCGTACGCGTTCACCAACCGGCTGCGGCTGGGCTACGAGACCCGGTCGTGGGAGGGCTTCAGCGGCATGGTCGAGATGGAGAATGTCGCCTCGATCGACACCGACCTCTACTTCGTCCCCGGCACCGACCACGGGGACCCCGACCGCACCGTCATCGCCGACCCGACCGGGACGGAGATCAACCAGGCCTGGGGCCGTTACCACACGAAGGGCCTGTTCGACACCGACGCGTCGCTCGATCTGAAGGTCGGGCGGCAGCGGATCATCCTCGACAACGCCCGGTTCGTGGGCAATGTCGGGTGGCGGCAGTTCGAGCAGACCTTCGACGCGGCCCGCGTCGATCTCGGGTCGGGCCCGTTCTCGCTGACCTACGCCTACTTCTGGCATGTCCAGCGGATCTTCAGCGACGAGGGAGTGAATTGGGACGCGAACTCGCACCTCGTCCGCGGCTCGTGGAAGGCGGCCGACTGGCTGACCGTCATCCCCTTCGTCTACCTGTTCGACTTCGAGCAATCACCGCTCGATTCGAGCGACAACTTCGGCGTGCGGCTCACCGGCTCGGTGTCGCTCAACGAGGACAAGACGACCACGATCATCTACGAGGCGACCTACGCCCACCAGTCCGACGCGGGGAACAACCCGGTCGACTACGACGCGGACTATTTCGAGGTCGACCTCGCCCTGGCGGTCAAGGATGTCGGCACGCTCGGGGCCGGGTTCGAGTACCTCGGCAGCGACGACGGCGCCATCGGGTTCCGATTCCCGGAGGGGACCAACCACGCTTTCAACGGCTACGCCGACCTCTTCCTCGTGACCCCGCCCGAGGGGCTGCAGGACTTCTATGTCTACGCCAAGACGGACCTGCCGTGGGGCGTGAAGGGCGCGGCCTACTTCCACCAGTTCTGGTTCGCCGAGGGCGGGGACGACATCGGGTGGGAGGTCGACGGCGTGCTCACCAAGTCGATCAGCCGGAACTGGAGCGTGCTGGCGAAGGTTGCCTATTTCGACGGGCAGGGGCGCTTCCGGGACACCGTCCGCGCATGGCTGGAGACGACCTTCTCGTTCTGATGCGGGAATCTATGCAAACTCGGGCGAGCCATGGGCGCAAGCCCATGGAGTGATCGGGAGACGAAGCGCGGTGGGATCGCGCCCGCGGCTCCTCGATCACAAGTCCGAATGGGGATCCAGCGAAGAAGCCGTGCTGGAGCAATCAGAGTCAAGATGTCGCGTGTGTGCCGCGGCCATCCTGGTGCTCTGCAGAACGCACCTTGTGGGCGTCGGCGGGTGCCACTGCTCGCCGCCTCGGCGCAGCAGTGTTCCACACGGGATCCGGACCCCGTGCGACGGCACGACTGCGCCGAAGACGGCGAGTCGTGGCACCCGGCGCGGACCTTTCTACAGAGCACGGCCTTGGCCGTGCGAGCACCGTGAGCCGATTCTCACGGCCAGGATGGCCGTGGCACACGCGACGAGTTTGCGTTGCTTGCTTTAATCCCGAGGGGCCCCGAGGCTCGGCAGCGCCAGCGCGCGGTCGGGGCTGGCGAGCAGGGTGGCCGCGCCGGTGCCCGCGCGCACCTCCTCGTCGCTCGCGTACCGGATGTCGAGCAGGCGGTCGACGAGCAGGCCGGTCCGCATCTCGTTGATCGCGGCGAGCGCGCGGTCCCATCCGGCGAGCCAGGTCTCGAGCGAGGCCCGCTTCGACGGGTCGCCCGAGTCGTGGACCACCAGGTCGAGGTCGGTCGCGGGCCCCGCGTGCCCGTCACGCACGCCGCCCACCAGGTAGACCCCGCGCACGCCGAACCGGTCGTGGTCCACCGCCTCGGCGATGCGGTGCGCCATCTCCCAGCGCCAATGGGCATGGTCCGTCACGGCCGCGCCCTCGCCCCAGCCGACGGCTCCGTCGGCGGCGTGCGGCTCGACGAGCACGCCGACGGCCCGCTCGATCTCACCGTTCATCATCACGCTCAGGCTCAGCCCGGGCGAGGCCAGATCGACCTGGATTACACGGACCACCGGCGCGAGGGACGCCGCCGCGGGGAGAAGTTCTTCCAGCCGGTTCGCGGCGTTGCGCAGGTAGGCCTCGTTGAGCATGCCCCCCGGGGCGTCGGGGTAAAGGGGGAGGTAGCGGATGCCGGCCTCGACCATGTCCTGAAAGAAGTGGGTGCCAAAGCTGAGTTCGGGGACATACGAGCCCGAGGCGCGGGCGATCTCGATCAGCATCGCCGTGTTGCTGATCTCCGAGTAGGTGACGGGCACGCCAAGGCTGATGTCGCCCCGGCTTCCCCAGCGCCCCGGGCCCATCAGGATGAACCGCTTGCGGGGCAGCAGCCCGTTCAGGCGGCCGACGACGCGGGCCACCTCGCGCTTCAGGCGCAGGTCGGGCAGCGCGTCGTACGCGGCGGGGTCGACATACACGATGTGGGAGATCCCCTCGACGAGCCCGTTGGCGATGTCCCGGTCGCTCGCGAACAGCAGCCTGTCGCGCGGGATCTCGCGCGGGATCGCGGCGGGCGTGGAGACCCCCGAGCGGCTCTGCGGGCGGCACTGCACCAGCGAGAGGCTCTCCCCGTCGCTTGCGAACTCCAGGTCCACCTCGTACCCGAACGCCTCGCGCAGCGCGGTCAGCATCCGGTTGATCTGCTTCATGAACGGCGTCCGCGAGAGCATGCCCTCGAAGGTCACCGCGAACCGGTCGTTCTCCCAATCGGGCCCCAGCCCCGTCGGCGTGCGGGCGATGCCCTCGCCGGTCAGCGAGATCAGGTCGCGCGCCCCGGGAAGCGAGGAGCCGAATCGGCGCAGCAGCTGCTCGGCCTCGATGGTGGCGAAGGAGTTGGATTCGAGGTCGATCACATCCATCCGGCGCGGGGCGTACCGCTCGATGTCCGCCGGGGCGGTGGAGACGCGAAGCGTGGGCTGGCCCGGGCTGAGCAGCACGGGGTAGTCATCGCTCATGCGGTCCACCGCGCGGGTGCCCAGGCCCGGGACGAGGCGGATCAGCCCGTCCTCGCGCCGGAGCCGGGGCGACCAGCGGTACTCGTTGCTCCCGAACGCCACGCCGCTGAACAGGGGCGTGAACCAGGGCCCGACTCTCCGCCCCACCACGCCCTGGATCAGAACGCCCATCTCCTCGTTGAAGTCGAGCAGCCCTCGCTCGGCCCGGTACTCGATCGGATCGGGCCCGAACACCGAGGCGTAGATCTCCGCGATCGCGTCCTGCAACGCCGCAAGCCGCTCGCGCTTCGTGCCCTGATTGGCGAGGAACAGGCTCTTGTACTTGCCCGCGAACGAGGCCCCGGTCCGGTCCTCCAGCAGGCTCGACGAGCGGACTACGATCGGCTGATCGCCGAACTCGTCCAGCGCCGCCCCGAGTTGCTTGCTCATCTCGGGCGGGAAGGCCGAGTTCTTGAAGACCTGGATGATGTTGGGGTAGTCCCGGCGGACCTGCTCGAGGTCCATGTACTTGCGGTTGTAGACCTCCTCGAGCCGGTTGTAGTGGATGAACGCCAGGATCCCGTCCGAGACGACATACCAGGTCTTGGGCACGCACAGATTGGCGAACAGCTCGCGATCGCCCTCCAGCCCCCGCAGCACGCGGTGCGCGAGAAACAGCCCCGCGCCCTTGCCCCCGACCCGCCCGTGACTGTTGCCCGGGAAGACCAGCCGGTCCGTGATCTCGGGCATGTCCTCGACGGCGATGTGCGGCTTGGCCAGCGAGATGAACTCGGGCTGGTCGAGCAGGTATCGGCGGATGAGCCCGACGCGCACCGTGCGCTGCACCGCGGGCTGGAGCTCCCGATCCGACAGCCCCGAGACCAGGAAACGCCGAAGCGCCTCGCCCGTCTCGGCCAGCCCGCTCTCGGGGTTCTCGAGCGTCTGCACCAGGAACAGGCACTTCTCCTCGTTGATCCACCCCTGGATGCAACGCAGGATCTCCGCCTCGGGCAGGTGCCGCCTCGCGACCTCGAAGGTCTTGTCGATCTGCTCGGGCGTCGCCGGCTCGCCCCCGCGGTGCAGCGGCGCGTTGTCGCCCAGCCGCCCGTGCAGCGCCTCCATCCCCGCGACCGACACGAGCAGGTCAGACGAGCCCGGGATCCCCTTCCAGCACAGGTGGTTGATCATGCGCCGGTTGATCCGGTGCAGCAGCTCCATGTCCGAGTGGGTCAGGAAGTCGAGCACGATCCGCCACGCGGGCTTGGCCTCCCCCTCCCGCCGCAGCGCCCCCGCCATCCCCGCGTGCGCCTCGCGGAGGCGACGCTGCAGCAGGAACAGCCCGATCCGCTTGGCGATCGTCTCGATCAGACGCCGCTCCTCGCTCAGGAACGGGCCCTCGTCCATCTGCGGCGTCGCCTCGCGGTAGCAGACCTGCACCGACCCCGCGGGCTCGTCCTCCGGCACGATCGAGGCCTCGAGCAGCCAGGGCGTCAGCTCGAACCCGGGCGTCTCGTACACCGACTTCCCGACCCGGACCCGGGCCTGGCAGAGCCTCGAATGCTGCCAGCCCGACGGCATCGTGCGCACGACCTGGGCCATCGCCTCGGCCTCGGGGGCCGAGCCGTCGCCCAGCAGTTCATCGATCCGGTAGAGGCACTCGAGTTCCTTGGCGCGCTCGATCAGCGGGGCGATGATCCGTTCGAGTTCGTCGGGCTCTCGCGTCACCGCCCCCCCAGTCCGCCGGCCCGATCAGATCCATCCCCGGTCGCGGCACGCCCGCACCACCCGGTCGATCGCGATCATGTACGCCGCGTCGCGAGCATACAGCCCCCGGCTCCGCACCAGTTCGCTGACCGCGCGATAGGCGGAGGTCATCTTCGAGTCGAGCTTGCCGAGCACCTCGTCCCGCTCCCAGTAGTAGTTGGTGTTGCCCTGCACCTGCTCGAAGTACGAGCAGGTCACCCCGCCCGCGTTGGCGAGCACATCGGGGATCAACGCGATCCCGCGCTCGTGGATCAGGCGGTCCGCCTCGGGCGTCGTCGGGCCGTTGGCGCCCTCGGCGATAAGCCGGACGCGGTCGCTGATCCGCAGGACATTGTCCTCGGTGATCTGCCCCTCGAGCGCCGCGGGCACGAGGATGTCCACATCCCGGTCCAGCCAGGCGTCGCCCGGGAGCACCTCGTAGCCCATCTTCTCCGCCGCCGCCCGGTCGATCCCGCCGAAGCGGTCGGTGATGGGCATCAACTGGTCGATGTCGATGCCCTGCTTGCGATAGAACGCGAAGGTGGTCTGCTCGCGCTGGTCCCAGCAGGAGACGCACACGGGCGTGCCCCCCATCTGGGCGTACGCCCGGACCGCGTACTGCGAGACATTCCCGAAGCCCTGGAACGAGGCGCTGGTCTTGGCGATGTCCAGGCCCAGGTCCGCCATCGCCTCGCGGACGGTGTACATCACGCCGAACCCGGTCGCCTCGGTCCGCCCCTTCGACCCCCCGACGCCGACGGGCTTGCCCGTGATGAACCCGGGCGCCCGCCGCCCGTGGATCGTCTCGAACTCGTCGAGCATCCAGAGCATGTGCTGGGCCGAGGTCATGACATCGGGCGCGGGGACATCGATCTCGGGCCCCATGTGCCGGGCCATCTGCCGCACGAACCCGCGGCAGATCCGCTCCTGCTCGCCCGCGCTGAGCCCGTGCGGGTCGCAGATCACCCCGCCCTTGCCGCCGCCCAGCGGGATGTCGACGACCGCGCACTTCCAGGTCATCCACACCGCCAGGGCCCGCACCGTGTCGAGCGTCTCCATCGGGTGGAAGCGCAGCCCGCCCTTGCAGGGGCCGCGCGCGTCGTTGTGCTGCACGCGGAAGCCGCGGAAGACGCGAACGCTGCCGTCGTCCATCTTGGTCGGGATCGCGAAGGAGAACTCCCGCAGGGGCGACCGCAGGAGCTCACGGGCCCCCTGCTCCAGGTCGAGCATGTCCGCGACCCGGTCGAACTGCGCCTGCGCGATCTCGAATGTATTCGCCGCCTTCGTCTTGGTGGTCAGCATGACGCCCCGTCCTCTCTGCGACCCGGGCCGCCCGGTGCAAACACGCCGAGGCGACCCTGGTACAACACAAAATGGTAGGGAAGCACCGACCCCGAACACGCCCACGGGGCGTTCCACCCGAACGCGGAGTGCACAAACCAAGCCCGAACGAAACACCGCCCGGGCCGACCCGGGCACCGGCCACGGCGGTGCCGGTCGTGCACAAGAGACAGAGCCTTGATGAGTGTCGCGGCTCGACGACACACAAGGGCACGCAACACGCCCAAGATGGCCGCGGTACCCGGCCGTGGCGCCAGGAAGGTGCTCGGCAAGCCCCGCCG
>JRYH01000012.1_pt1 | contig 25804 bp, 20 predicted proteins | sample 235351 | NCBI WGS metagenome assembly JRYH01 (sample SAMN03074221, study PRJNA261480) | activated sludge metagenome | biome: Wastewater Treatment Plant; feature: Wastewater; material: Activated sludge; isolation source: activated biomass of a wastewater treatment plant treating wastewater... ...
GAAACAGAAACTTAGAGCCGTTTTCTAGCCCCACTTAAACTCGAACGGCTCTGAGCAGACCTGTTCGGGCGAATGCGGCCAAGCGGTTTGGCGCAGCTTCATCCGACCAGATGCGTGATGAGTGCGCGCAACTCGGCGGGCTTCACCGGCTTGCGCAGGATCTCGCAGCCCGCCTCAGCGACGGCTTCGGCGACCTCACGCGAATGATCGGCCGTGATGACGATGGCCGGAATGGAGCCGCTCCCGCCCTGCCGCAGCCTCGCGACCGAGGTCAGCCCCGATTCACCGGCGTCGAGATGGAAGTCTGCGAGCACGATATCCGGCTGGAAGTCCGGCTCTCCACCGATCAGATTTTCGATATCAGACAGTCCGCCGACGAAGCGCGCCTCGCATCCCCAGCGATCGAGGAGCGCGCCCATGGCCTCTCGCACGCCCCGGTCGTTGTCGATCACGATCGCCTTGACGCCCGCAAGCCCGTAGGCGCGCGAGGCCGATGGCTGCGGGCGTGCCGGTAGCCTTCCGGCTGCCGATGTCTCATCGGCAAGCGGGACATAGACGCTGAAGCGCGTGCCATGCCCCATCTTGGAGCAGAGGCCGATGCGGTGACCGAGCGCCTCGCTCATGCGTGCAATGATGGAAAGACCGACGCCGAAGCCGAGCGCGGGGCTGCGCTGGCCGGCCGCTCCGCGGCGAAATTCCTCGAAGATCATCGTCTGTTCGGAGGGTGCAATCCCCGGACCCGTATCCCACACGTCGATCCGGAGACGCGATCCGCATATGCGTCCGGAAAGCAGAACACGGCCCCTGTCCGTATACTGTACGGCATTGGCCAGCAGGTTCTGCAGGATGCGTCTCAGCATGAGCGGATCGGATATCACCGCCGCATCACGCGTCCGCACCGTGAGCCCAAGCCCCTTGGCACGCGCGATCGGCTCCATGTCGAGCATCACCGAGCGGAAGAGGCTTTCGACATCGATGACCTGAAGCGAGGGTTTCAAGGCCCCTGACTCGAGCTTCGAGAGATCGAGGATCGTCCGCAGCAACTCTTCGATCGTGGAAAGCGCGTGATCCACCTGCCCGACGAGACGCTTCTGCTGCTGGGCGTCTTGGATTTCGGCCAGCGCCGAGAGCGACAGGCGCGCCGCATGCAGCGGCTGAAGCAGATCGTGGCTGACGGACGTGAAGAAGCCGGTCTTGAACCGGTTGGCGCGTTCGGCCCCGTCGCGGGCGCTGATCAGCTGCTCGTTGGTCCGCTCCAGCCTGTCGAGCGCGCTTTTGAGCTCCTCCGTCCGCGCCTTCACCTGCGTCTCGAGGCCAATGGCGGTCTGGAAGATGGAATAGGCGTTCGCCTGATAGTCCATGCTGCGCTCGACGCGCTGCATCAGCGCGGCATTGATCTTCGCGAGCTTCGCATTGCGACGCTCCAGCTCCTCGCGCAGCCGTTCGCTGGCGGTCATCGCACGCTCCGTCGTGAGCCGAAGGCGACGCCCGTCAGCGTCTGGTTGAGGTGCATCGAGTTGAGCTGCTCGCCGTAGGTGTGAAATCCGACCACGCGGTAGGCCCGGTACAGGTCCTCCATCTGGCGGCGGACTTGCCGGTTCTCGGCATCCAAGCGACGCAGGACGCAATCGAACCCGAGCACGAGATCGATGCCGCCGAGCGCTTGGTCTATCTCTTCGAGGGTGCGTTCCGTCGCGCTCAGCATATCGTTGGGCCGCGCGACCGTGAGCACGAGCCCCTCGTCGATCGCGCAGAAGAAGGAGAGGCTTCCATCCGGGTTCATGTTGCGGATGGAACGGCAGTAATAGTCACCGCCCACCTTCACCACAAGCGGATAGGAGGCAAAGCTGAACGGGCCGATCTCATCCGGGAGAAGGCCGATGGCGGACGCATACTCGCGCGCAGCCGGCTCGGCATTGAGCTCGTGCACCGTCCGGGCCTCGACGTCGGCCGCCGTGACCACGAGCTTGATCGGCGTCGGCTCGAAATTGGACGACTTGAAGATGCGGAACGGATAGTCGCTCTCGATCATCATGAGGACGGCGCTGCGCGTAAGCACGCGCCCCTCGTGGATCAGCGTGGTTTGCCGGAAGGCGAGCCCGTCTCCCGCCGACCCGCCTATGAGCTGCATGTCGCCGAACGCCCAGTGCACGGCCGCGACCAGCGGCTCCTCGGCATTGGACAGGCCATCGACGAGCATGACGCCGAACACGCGTTCGGCAAGCTTGTCGCGATCATGCTCGCCGATGCGCACCTTAAGGTCCCGCACGATCTCGCTGGCGCGCTCGACGCCAAGCACATCGACATCCTCGATCACGCCGGTGTGGATGCGGAAGCCCGTACGAGGAAACGCGATCAGGAGCACGCCGCTTTCCATGAGCCCATCGGGAGCAATGCCGCCCGCCGTCGAGCATCCGCTGACGGCAACGCCGTGGAAGGCTTCCGAAAGCCTCGCGGCGAGCTCGGACGCGTCGTAGTCCGCCGAGAAAAAGGCCAGGATATGCTGAAAATCGCCGTCCAGGAGGGCCTTCAGCTCGCATACGGCATCATGAACCCCGGGAGCACGCGTGCTGGCGACACCAATTCCGCAAGTGTCAGTGTCCCGAGAGCCAACCGCTTGCGCCAATCGCTACCTCCCCGGCGCTCGTTGCCACGCGATCTCCTGCGTGGGGACGCCGTTATAGGACCCGTTGAATGCAAGCTGCCACAGCTCGGGCGGGCCGACAATTCCCCCTTCTAAAGCTCGGCACGGGGAGGCAAGACGGAAATGACCGTGAGTTCGTGCGGCCGTCCGTCGGCGCCGTTCACGGTCATGGCCTGGCCGGAGGAAAGCCCGATCAACGCCGAGCCGATCGGCGTCAGCACGGAGATCTTTCCCTGGTCGATATTGGCTTCCCCTGGAAATACGAGTTCCACTTCCCGCTTCTCACCACCATCGATCGAGAACACGATGCGCGAGTTCATTCGCACGACGGTCTCGGGCACCTTGGCGTCCGGCACCACCACCGCACGCTCCATCTCCGAAAGAAGCACCTGCGCCACCTTTTCCGATCGCCCCGCGCTCATGGCGGAAGACGCGAGCGTGGACAGCCGGTTCTCCTCGCCCTCACCAACCACGATTTGCGGGAGTTCGTTGACAGGAGAGTTGTAGACCATTGTGAGCCTCTTATGAGCGAAGGCCGGCCTGAGCGAACGCACAGACCTGCGGAAGGGCAATATGGTGCGCGCCTCATACGGAGACGCGAACGCTCTGGCTATGTGTTGGAAAGAGCCCCCGGCCTGGGTGGGGACACGTGCGGCGCCAAGCCGGGGCTACGTGCCCGCGACGTCGGTTTCCCCTCGGGGGAGCTTGAGATGAAAGGCCGCTGCGTTCATTCCGAAACAATGGGGAGAGCTGACCGCTCTGTCAATGGGTCGCAGCTCGGCTGGAATTCGGGATGCCGCATCCGAAATGGCGGCCAGAGCACGGGAAAGCCCCGCGTCTTGCATTCGGCGCAACCAGCCGCCATTGTCGAGCGACGCGGTGCCACCCCATATGCACCCTCACCGGCGAGACGCCACCCTGAAGATGAAGACGCGCATTGCCCGCGGCCGGCTCCCCGGCCCGGCTCGACGTCGGCTGTCATCGCCCCGACATAGAGCACGGCGAAGCATGGGCCCGGACCGCCACCGGCGCGAACCGCCCGCAACCAACGCCAACTCCCCAACGGCCCAGCAACCGAGAGCACGATGACACCCGACAAGATCAAGGAAGACTGGCTCGATAGCCTCGATGAAGAGCTTGAGCTCGAACTCGACGACACGCGCGTGTCCGGGGGCGACCGCGACGCCGATGCGAGCTCCGATCTGGCCGGGCGACGGCACTATTTCCGCGAACTCTTCCGCCTTCAGCGCGAACTGGTGAAGCTTCAGGATTGGGTGGTGCAGGAGAAGCTCAAGGTCGTCGTTGTCTTCGAAGGCCGGGACGCGGCAGGTAAGGGCGGCGTCATCAAGCGCATCACCCAGCGCCTCAATCCCCGCGTGTGCCGCGTCGCCGCCCTCCCGGCGCCGAGCGAGCGCGAACGCTCGCAATGGTATTTCCAGCGCTACGTCAGCCATCTTCCGGCCGGCGGCGAAATCGTGCTTTTCGACCGCAGCTGGTACAATCGCGCGGGCGTCGAGCGCGTCATGGGCTTCTGCACCGAGGACGACGTGGAAGAGTTCTTCCGCTCATGCCCCGAGTTCGAGCGCATGCTCGTCCGCTCCGGCATCAAGCTCGTCAAGTACTGGTTCTCGATCACCGACGAGGAGCAGAACTTCCGCTTTGAGATGCGCATCCAGGATCCGCTCAAGCAATGGAAGCTCTCACGCATGGATCTCGAGTCGCGGCGCCGCTGGGAAGCTTACACCAAGGCCAAGGAGGCAATGCTCGAGCGCACGCATATTCCCGAGGCACCTTGGTGGATCGTCGAGGCGGACGACAAGAAGCGCGCCCGCCTGAATTGCATCAGCCACCTGCTGACGCAGGTCCCGTACCGGGAGGTTTCGCGCGAGGACATCATGCTACCCGATCGCGTCTATAATCCGGATTACATACGCGGACCGGTCCCACCCGAGATGTACGTCCCCGACCTTTACGGCGAGGATGACTAGAGTGCGTCCGGAAAGCGGAAACGATTTTCCGACAAGAAGCACGAAGAAACAAAAGCTAAGATCCGTTCCCCGTTTCCACTTAAATCAGAACGGCTATAGACGCTGACCGTTCTCGGCGGATGCGGACATGCGCCGCCGAGAACGTGAAGAAGGCTCTCGACAAAGGTGTAGAGTGATCCGCTTCTTCCACCGACGGGGAACGCGCTTCAAGCCCAGCCGCGCTATTTGAACAGCGAGGTGAGCGAGAACGAGGAGGCCACGATGACCGGCGGCGCCTCGGCGACCTGTGGATGGGGCTCGTCGATGTGCACGTCGAGACCGGTTGCGCGCCCATCCTTGATCAGGGACGCCACATACGACCAGCCCTTGGGCTCGAGACCGATGCAAGCTTCCGACATCTCTCCCTTGAGACGGACGTGGATGGCGATGTTGCCGCGCTTCAGGATGGCGGCCGTATGGGCGGGGCTGAAGCGGTCCTTGCTCCAGAGCTCCTTCAAATAGATCGCCGCGACGTGGCGCTTGGTCTTCGGCCCCCAGCTCACGCGATGGGCGGGGCTGGCCGCAAACGCATATTTGCCCGGCGGCAAGGGGCCGACCGCGCGTGCTGCGAAGCAGTCCGGATCCGGATTGTTGCGGCAGACATCCCGGCCCGAGAGGCCCCAGGCGATCGTCTTCCCGTTCACACTCGGATCATCCGAGACGACGAACAGGCGGCCGGTTCGGATCGTGTATCCGAGGCGGAAGCTCCGAGCCGCGGCGGGCACTTCACGCACGACGTCCTGGAACGGGCTGCAGATCTCGCCGCCCGTCAGCTTGCGCTCGTAACCGTTGAGCTTGATCGTGACGTAATCCACGCCCGGTGCGCAGTCCCATCGCTCCGGCACTTTCTTGCCCGCGAGCGCAATGGCTGGCGGCGGCAAAGGAACCTTCGGCTGCTTGGGAGCCGCCTCGATCACCGGCTTTATCGGCACAGGCCGCGTCGTCGTCGTCCAGTCAGCCTCTGGCACGACCTCCGGCGTCTGCCTTACCTGCTCGCACTTGGCCGAGAGCTTTGGCGGCTGGATCTGTGAGGCCGCCAGCCGGCGCGCCACCGCGCTCGCTGCACCCTTCTCGATATAGGATTGGATGAGAGCAGCCTGGACTTCGACCTGCTCTTCGGAAAGCTCGAAGATGCATTCCTCATAGATCTGGTCGCCGACCTTGCTGAAGATGTCGGCAATGGCCGCGGCCGCCGCGGATGCCGAGCCGGCCCCGTCGTCGACCACGGGCTGAGCCAGCGCCGCCGGAGGAAAGGCCATGAAGAGCCCTGCGACGGCCGCAAGCCACGGCTTCAGTCTCATCCTGCTCATCGTCATTCTTCGGGACACTTGAATTGCAAACGGCGTCCGCCTGCCGCTCCTATGCAAGGAGCCTGGGTCAAGAGTAAGGCCTCGCAAGGGCCAGCACGAGCGGCTCCACAATGATGACGTGAGGAGAAGCCCTCACCGTGATCATTCAGCAACCGGCACGATCAGAACGTCGCAGCCCGCTTCCCTGAGAACGCGCTGCGTAACGCTGCCGAGAAGCGCCCTCAGAACCGCTCCCCGGCCATTGGGCCCGAGCGCCAGCAGGTCCACATCGCGATCGGTGGCGAGGCGTACCAGCACCTGCCCGGGCTCGCCGTCGATCAAGCGCAGCTCCGCCCTCGGCCCCGCCGTCAGCTCTTTCGCAAACGCCGCGAGTTCCGCCTCCGCGCGCTGACGCTTGCTCGTGCGATAGCGTTCGATATCGGCGAGCGAGGTTCCCGCCCGCAGCATGGCCTGCTCGAACGACAACGGAATGGAGACGGCGTGAACGAGCTCCAGGCGGGCCCCCGGCGCGAGACTTGCCGCCTCCATCGCGGCCGCCCGGGATGGAGGGGAAAAATCGATGGCCGCCGCGACGCGCCTGTAGGGCCGGTCCGCGGCGCCTCTGACGATGAGCACCGGTACCGGCGACGCTCTCACGACCCGGTCTGCCGTGGAGCCGAGCACCCTTTCGCTAAGCGTCTGGCGTCTGCCGGACCCAATCACCACCAGGTCGGTGCCGAGGTCCCCGGCGAGGCTCGTGATGACGTCATACGGCTTACCGAATCGAATTTCGACGGCGCCGCCGGACACGTCGCTCGCGGGCTCGAGCAGCGCCGCGATCTCCCGCTTCCCCTGCCGCTCCAGCTGACCCTTGAGATCGTCCTCGCTCCGGTACGGACCCGCGGCGGCCTCCGCCAAAGCCTCCCCGTCGACGACATGCAGCAATACGAGCTTCGCTCTATGCTCCGCCGCCAGCCGTGCGGCGCGTTGCACCACCACATTGCTGCCGGCCTCGAGATCGACAGCGGCCAGGATCGTTCTCATTTCCGCCATATCTAGCCCTCGCCCATGCCTGTCCGTAACGCTTTGCGCCTCATCACCATAGGCCCCACCCTGGCGTCGTCAGGGGTTGTCCAGGCTGAAAACATGCGCCCGGTCATCATAGGCGAAAACCTCTCCATAGCGGCCGAGATCGATGACGGCCCGGAGCGTCTGCTCTGCGGCGTCCGGCGACATATGATCCTCGAGCTCATCCGCAAATCGGCTCCAGGGCGCACGATGGCTCGGCCGCTCGTCGAGGACACGCCGGATATGAGCCGCGAGCGCCACATACGTGAGGAGATGCCGCGCAAAGAGCCGCTTGCGTTGATCCGTATCCTCGATGGCGAACTCTTTGCCTTCGGCCGTGAGTCGGATGTCGCCCCCCGCCACTTCGGCGAAGCGCAGCATCTGGAGGGTTTCCGCCACTGGAAAGAGGTCATCGATCTCCATATGCAGCGAGGCCGCGATCACGGGGAGATCGGCCTCGCCGTCATAGGGAGGCCCGGCCACCTCTTCGAGGAGCCCCGCGAGCAGGTTCGAGGAGACGTGGGGCAGAATGCTTCCTATTCCAGCGCCAGGGAACCGTTCGACCCGCCTGCTCGGATGCTCCGCCGCAACACGCGCTGTCATCTCGACGTAGATACGCTCGACAAGGTCTCGGAAATCGGGATCGAGGCGCGCACGCGGATGTGCGAGATCGACCTTGATCTCCTTGAGCACGCGTCCCGGATTGCTGCCGAACACAAGGATCCGGTCGCACATGAGCACTGCCTCCTCGATGTTGTGGGTGACGAGGATCACGCCCTTGATCGGCAGCTGACCCTCAGCCCAGAGGTCGAGGAAGTCGGTGCGCAGCGTCTCGGCCGTCAGCACGTCGAGCGCTGAGAACGGCTCGTCCATAAGCAGGATATTGGGATGGACGACGAGCGCGCGCGCAAATCCCACGCGTTGGCGCATGCCGCCCGAGAGCTCCCGCGGATAGGCAGATTCGAAGCCGTCGAGACCAATGAGGTCGATGGCATCCAGCGAGCGGCGGCGGATCTCCTCGGCGGGCAACCCCAGCGCCTCGAGACCGAGTTGCACGTTCTCGAGAACAGTAAGCCAGGGGAACAGCGCGAAGCTCTGGAACACCATGGCGATGCCGGGCGGCGGGGCCGTCACGTCCTGTCCGAGGTAGCGGATGCGCCCTGCGGCAGGCTTGGACAGCCCCGCGATGAGACGGAGCAGCGTCGACTTGCCGGAACCGGATCGCCCGAGCAGGCCGACGATCTCGCCTTCGCGCAGGGTGAGATCGATGCCGTCGAGAACGAGCAGCTCTCCGCCATCCGGCTTGCGGAACGACTTGCGGATGCCCTCTACATTCAGCAGCGCTGCGTTGGTCATGCGATCCTCCGTCATCCAAGGCGGAACTTGCGCTCGGCATACGCATAGAGCGGACGCCAGAACACTCGGTTGATGATAACGACGAACGCGCTCATCACCGCGATGCCGAGCACGATGCGGGGGAAGTCGCCTGCATCCGTCGCATCGGTGATATAGGCGCCGAGGCCATGGGCCCTGAGAGTCGTGTCCCCCCAGCTCGCGATCTCGGCGACGATACTGGCGTTCCACGAGCCGCCGGACGCGGTGATCGCCCCCGTCATGTAGAACGGGAACACGGCCGGAAGCGCGATCCGCCGCCACCACAGCCAGCCGCGGACGCCGAGGTTGGCGCCGATGTCCCGCAACTCGCTCGGGATGGTTGACGCCCCTGCAATGACGTTGAACAGAATATACCACTGCGTGCCGAGGATCATGAGTGGGCTCAGCCAGATATCGGGATTGAGCTGCAGCACCACGATTGCGGATACGGCCAGTGGGAAGAGAAGGTTCGCCGGGAATGCTGCGAGGAACTGCACGATCGGCTGGGCGATACGCACGGCACCGGGCCGGAGCCCGATCCAGACCCCGATCGGAACCCAGATGATGCTGGCGAGCGCGATCAGCACCGTCACGCGCACCATGGTGGCGACGCCGAGCAGCACCGTCGTGCCAGCTTCCGACGGCGTGACGCCGGCGAGCACGAAGATGCCGATTTCCCACGATACGTAGATGCAGGCTGCGACGATGGTGGCGGTCCAGAGGTGGTCGAGCCAGCCCCGCCCTGTAAGGGCCGTTTCGGCCTCCGGCCGCGCTGTCTCCTTCACGGAGGGAGCGACCTGATAGGTCCAGTGCCATGCCGCCGCGAGAGGCGCGACGGCCACGGATACGATCCGCGAACGCCTGAGCACCGAGAGAACCCACGAGCGCGCGGGACCCGTGCTCGATTCCTGCTCGAAACGGAACCGGTCCGCCCATGCGACGAGCGGCCGGAACAGGAGCTGATCGTAGATAAGGATCACGATCAGCATAGTGCCGATCGCCCAGCCGATGGCGCTGAGATCCCGTTCGGCGATGGCGAGGGCGATATAGGAGCCGATGCCGGGCAGCGCGACGGTCGTGTCCCCGACGCTGATCGCTTCGGATGCGACGACGAAGAACCAGCCGCCGGACATCGACATCATCATGTTCCACACGAGTGCCGGCATGGCGAACGGCGCTTCGAGCTTCCAAAAACGCATCCAGGGATTGAGCCGGAACGAGCGCGAGGCTTCGGAGAGCTCCTTCGGCACCGTGCGCAGCGACTGATAGAAGCTGAAGGCCATGTTCCAGGCCTGGCTGGTGAAGATGGCGAAGACAGCGGCAAGCTCCGCGCCAAGCATCTTTCCGGGAGCGAGCGACATGAAGAAGACGACGGTGACCGAGATGAAGCCGAGAATCGGCACCGATTGGAGAATGTCGAGAAGCGGTATGAGCACCTGCTCTGCACGCCGGCTTTTTGCTGCCCAGGTTGCATAGGTAAAGGTGAAGACGAGTGACAGCACCATGGCGGCCAGCATGCGCAGCGATGTGCGCGCCGCGTAGTCCGGCAAGGCGGACGGATCGAGCGTGATGCCGCCGAAGCCTGCCTCGGGCAGCGGCTGCATGAGGCCTCGGCTGGCCTGCGCGAGCAGAACCAGAACGCCGAGCACCAAGAGCACCGCCGCCAGATCCCACATCGACCAGACACCAGGGCGTGCATCTTCACGCCGCGGCCCGGACTGCAGCCTCATGCTGGCACCCCGACGGGGCGAATGGCGATCCGTGCGTCGAAGGGAGCGATGTGATGCGCGGCCCGATGAGCGGCGAGCGCATGCCAGCCGATGCAGTCTCTGATCACGTCGGGCACCTCTTGGCTAAAACTGGCAACAAGGGGGCCGAAGGATCGATCCTACACCCGTCTCGTTTCCTGAATTCTGGAAGGTCGACTGTCGTCGTCGCTCATTGCTCATCCTCACCGGCAGCCGGAACATGTTCAGGCTGCCCTTAGGGGAACCGGATAGCATTGCCCCTGTTCAAAGTCACCCCTTGCACCACGGCAAACGCGCCCTTCGAACGCGCCGTTAAGCCGTGGGAGCAACGACGGCCCGGGCACAGCCAAAGCCATGCGGCTTGCGCCGCCCCTATGCCTGCAAGCGCCTGCGGTGTTGCCCGTCTCAGTGGCAAGGCTGCGGCCATCGCTGCGGCCCGCTGCACCGGCGCAGGCGTCGCAATGGCGTCGCAATGGCGTCGAGCGCATCGGCCGCTGCTTGATGAAGGTCAAGGTCAGCGTCCTAGCAGAAGCTCCAGGCTTGCCCGAATCCAGGCTCGCATGCAGGGCAGCTTTGAATGGCCGCCGTCAACGCCGACGGCCACCCCACACCGATTGCAGCCTCCACGGCCAAAGTCTAAGCTTTCAACAAAGGTGATCGTCATGATCCAGACTGCCAACCTCGGCTTCCCGCGCATCGGCCTCGGTAGAGAGCTCAAGAAGGCCACCGAGAGCTACTGGCGCGGAGAGATCGACTACGCGGCCCTGCGCGCGGTGGGCGCAGACTTGCGCAAGCGGCATTGGCTTCTGCAGAAAGAAGCCGGGATCGACGTCATCCCCTCCAACGACTTCTCGTTCTACGATCAGCTTCTCGACATGTCGGCCATGGTCGGCGCCGTGCCGCCCCGGTTCCATGGTCCAGGCGCAATACATCGGACGGACGCCACGCACGAAGCGGCGAGCGCCTACGGCGCGATGGCGGATGTGGCCGAGGACGCAGCCGAAGGTAGCGCCAGGCAGGTGGACTTCGACACCTATTTCGCCATGGCCCGCGGCTCGGACGCAGCACCTGCGATGGAAATGACCAAGTGGTTCGACACCAACTATCATTTCATCGTTCCCGAGTTCCAGGCCGATCAGGAGTTCCGCCTCGCCTCGCGCAAAGCGATCGACGAGTTCAAGGAAGCGAAAGCGCTTGGCGTCCACACGCGCCCGGTTCTCATCGGCCCGGTCACCTATCTGACTCTCGGCAAAGCGAAGGATGCCGATCTCGAACCGCTGTCTCTCCTGGAAAAGTTGCTGCCGGTCTACGCTGAGATCCTGTCGGCGCTCGCCATGGCAGGAGCCGACTGGGTGCAACTCGATGAACCGATCCTCGCCACGGATCTCAGCAACGCACAGAGGGCCGCCTTCGAGACCGCCTATGCAGCCCTGTCCGGCGCCGGCATCAACATCCTGCTCGCGACATACTTCGGCGGCCTCGCCGACAACCTCGCGCTTGCAACGAAGCTCCCCATCAGCGGCCTCCACGTCGATCTCGTTCGCGCACCTGCAGAACTCGACGCGGTGCTCGCGGCCTGGCCTGCGGGCCGCACGCTCTCCCTCGGCCTCATCGACGGCCGCAACATCTGGCGCGCCGACCTCGACGCGGCTTTCGATAAGATCGAGACGGCGATCGCCGCGCGCGGCCAGAACGGGCTTCAGATCGCCCCCTCTTGCTCGCTCCTCCATACGCCCGTGGATCTCGACGCCGAGCAGAAGCTCGATGCGGAGCTCAAATCCTGGCTCGCCTACTCTCGCCAGAAGCTCCTTGAGGTGGTCGCCCTGGGAACCGCAGCTAAGGACGGGAAGGTCGCCGCTCGCAACGCCTTCGCAGAGAGCGCCGCGGCCGTCGCGTCGCGCACCGCCTCGAAGCGCATTCACAACCCGGCAGTGATGGCCCGCGCCGCCGCCGTGACGGAAGCGGACCTGAACCGCGGCGCGCCCTTCGAGGCACGCCGCGCCCGCCAGCGCGCCCGCCTCGCTCTGCCGCCGTTCCCAACGACCACCATCGGCTCCTTCCCCCAGACCGAAGCCGTGCGCAAGGCGCGCGCCGCCTTCAAGCGCGGCGAGATGGAGAGCGCTGCCTACGATGCGTTTCTCAAACGGGCGACGGAGGACGCCGTCCGCAAGCAGGAAGAACTCGGGATCGACGTGCTCGTGCACGGCGAGTTCGAGCGCAACGACATGGTCGAATATTTTGGCGAGCAGCTTTCAGGATTTGCCTTCACGCAGCACGGTTGGGTCCAATCGTATGGATCGCGCTACGTCAAGCCGCCGATCATCTTCGGTGACGTCTCGCGTCCGCACCCGATGACGGTCGAGTGGTCGCGCTACGCGCAATCGCTGACCGAGCGGCCTATGAAGGGCATGCTGACCGGCCCGGTAACGATCCTGCAATGGTCGTTCGTGCGCGATGACCAGCCACGCTCCGAAACGTGCCGGCAGATCGCCCTCGCCATCCGCGACGAGGTGGTCGACCTCGAGAAAGCGGGCATTCCGATCATCCAGATCGACGAGCCGGCCCTGCGCGAAGGCCTGCCGCTGCGCCGCGCCAAATGGGGCGCCTATCTCGATTGGGCCGTCGCCTGCTTCCGCCTTGCGGCGAGCGGAGCCAGCCCCGACACGCAGATCCACACGCACATGTGCTACTGCGAGTTCAACGACATCATGCCGGCGATTGCGGCTCTCGACGCCGACGTGATCTCGATCGAGACGTCCCGCTCGGACATGGAGCTTCTTGAGAGCTTCTCCGACTTCAAGTATCCGAACGAGATCGGCCCGGGTGTCTACGACATCCATTCGCCCCGCTGCCCCGGAACCGGGGACATGAGCGCACTGCTGGCCAAGGCCCGCGAGCGCCTCTCTCCCGATCAGATCTGGGTCAATCCCGACTGCGGGCTCAAGACACGCAAGTGGGAGGAAGTGCTGCCGGCTCTCGAGAACATGGTTGCCGCCGCCAGGGAAGCGCGCGCAGCGATGGCCGATCGGGGTTCCTGATCGACAGCAGCCCGCGAATGCAGCGACAAAGGCCTGCCCGCGCTGAGCATACCCAGAGTCTGATCGTTTGAGACGGGCTCGGCAAGAGAACCTCAGGGATCGTGGGCATGGAGCTTCATCAGGCGCGCTCTTGTTGAGGCATTATCCGTTTGTCACAACGTATCGTCTGTGATGCGCGAGACAACTGGCGCACTGAGCAGCATCACGGCTGCCATTGCGCCGAAAGCCCCTCCCAGTCCGACGAAATACGCAGCATAGCCGACCAGGGCCGGTCCCATCAAAACGCCGAAATAGCCAAGCATGCTGACGGCCGCGATGGCATGCGTCGGCGGCATCCGCTGCCGTCCGGCCAGGGTGAAGAGGACCGGAACCACGTTGCCGGCGGCGAAACCCGCCAGCGCAATCCCGACCAGCACACTGCCAAAGCCGGGTGCAAACGCTGTGAGGGCGAAGCCCGACGCCGTCAGCAGCAGTCCCGCGGTCAGCATGATGCGCTCTCCGGCACGAGCGACCATCCTGTCGCCCGCGAGTCGGCTGATCGTCATGGCGAGTGCGAATACGGTATAGCCGACGCCTGAATAGGCGACGTCGACCTGCTTGGCCTGGGTGAGCAGCAATGCGACCCAATCGAGCATCGCGCCTTCCGCCAGGAAGAGCACCATGGCGAGCAGTCCGATCAGCAGAACTCTTCCGTGCGGCACGACGAAGAGCGGATGCGTCTCGGTCGAGCGCGAGGTAAGGAAACCGGGGATAGCGAGCACAAGACACAGCAGGATGATCCCGGCCGCGAGCCCCGCCGCGAGTGCAGCATCAAACCCTATCGCGATGGCAAGCGTGGTCGCGCCCGCGCCGACCAGCCCACCGACACTGTAGAAGCCATGGAACCCGGACATCAGCGAGATGCCCGCCGCCGCCTGCACCTCAGACCCATGGATATTGGCGGCGACATCGAGTGCGCCGATCGCACATCCGAACAGCAGCAGGCAGGCGCCTAACCCAAACGCATTCGAAATGATCGCCAGCAGCGGCAAAGCGATGATCATCCCCGCCGCACCCGCCATGATGACAAACCGGCTCCCGATCTTGCCAGACAGGGCGCCGGCGGCGGGCATACCGATGACGGCGCCCAGGCCGAGGTTCAGCAGGATCGTTCCCAGTTCTGCGGGCCCCGCCTCAATGCGTGCTTGAGCGAAAGGCACCAGCGGTGCCCAGCAGGCCAGCCCAAAGCCCGCGATGAAGAACGTCAGCCGCGTCGAGAGCCGTCCGCCACGCGACAGCGATCGAAGCCCTATCTGCGACGCCGCTGCCCCGCTTACGCTGATACGTTGCCGTGTCATGCAATCCCTGATCCAGGGGTCGTGCCGCCGCCATGCGTCCGCTGGACGCCGCGGCACCGAACGCAGTCTGACAGGGGAACGCGCGGACGATATGGTTGTTCGCTATGTGGCAATTTCCGCCCGCCGCCCCCGGCTGCGCGGATTCTCCTGTGGAGGCGGTCTCCCTGCTCAGGCACGTGGACTGTTTGTATCTGCGCCGATGCGTGGGAGGCCGCATCAGCGCCGCGGCAGGCGCGCGCCCTTTTGTGAGGACCGCGGCGAGACTCTGCGGTTTCGTGCACCTGCCTTACGCGACGCCGCCTGCGCGATGAGAGCATCGACGTCGTTCCGCAAGCGCCGCATCGCCCTGAGGAACACCTGCCGATTGTTCAGGGCGCGAGAAAGGACCAGCGCACCCTGGATGCCCGCGACGACATCCTCGGCAGACGCCTGCGCAGCCGCTGGTTCGATCCCCGTTTTCTTCAAGCAAAGCGCAAGCGCTTTAACCCAGCGGTCAAAGTAGCCTCGGATCGCCTCAGCGAAGCTGTCGCGCGTCGTATCGAGGGCAAAGGCGCCGATCAGGCAAACGCGCCCGCCGGAGCGGAAGTATGTATCGACTTCTGTCCACATCCGCTCAAGCGCGGCGCCTGGTGTATCCTGCTCGAGAGATCGATAGACGTTCTCAACGAACCATCCATCGATCTGCCCGATCACTTCAGCAGCCATTTGCTCTTTCCCGTCGGGGAAAAAATGATAGAGGCTGCCTTTGCTGATCCCGGTGCGCTCCGTGATCTTGCCGAACGACGCACCCTCATAGCCAAGCTCTCGAAAGACCTCGGCCAGCATAGGAAGAACGTCTGCCTTTTCGTAGACCGTGCGCACCGATCAGCAAGCTCCGCGCTAGAGCAGATCCCATTCGGGCGGACTCGCTCGAATGGGTGAAGATGCTCGCTCAAACAAATAGCTAGAGAATTTGCAGTGAGCGCAAGTGAACGGAAAATGCTCTAGAGGCTGAGATCGCTCAGTCCCGGATGGTCGTCTGGACGCCGGCCGAGCGGCCAGTGGAATTTGCGGTCCGCCTCCTTAATCGGCAGATCGTTGATCGATGCAAAGCGGCGCTGCATGAGGCCAGCCGCATCGAACTCCCAATTTTCGTTTCCATATGACCGGAACCAGTGACCGCTATCGTCATGCCACTCGTAGGCGAACCGGACGGCGATGCGATTGTCGCCGAACGCCCATAGTTCCTTGATCAGCCTGTAATCGAGTTCCTTCGCCCATTTGCGCGTTAGGAATTCGACGATTTCCTTGCGGCCCCGCGGAAACTCAGCCCGGTTCCGCCACTGGCTGTCCTCCGTATAAACTTTTGAGACGCGCTCGGGATCGCGGCTGTTCCAGCCGTCTTCGGCAAGGCGCACCTTTGCGATAGCACCTTCCAGCGTGAAAGGAGGAACGATAGCAGTCATGGCAGCACTCCACATTAATCCGATTGGTATTCGATAAACCATTCGGTTTAGTGTGGCCAGAACAGATTGAGATCGGTTGCCCTATATTGGGCGAACGCTCCCGTCCGGAACATCTGTGAGGCCCGGCAGAGAGGAAGCGAATGACCTCACTTTGAGGCGCGCTCAGGTGTCTTTGGGAGTGGCAGCTTTGGCCATCTCCTCGAGCGCAAGCGCGGAATGAGCATAAGCGGCGCCCGCCCGCATTTCGGCAGCGACCCAGATCGCCTCCATCAATTCCTGCTGTGACGCCCCGTGCCGCAATGCGGCCTTGGTGTGTCCCTTGATGCAGTATGGACATTGCGTGACATGCGCGACGGCGACCGCAATGAGCTGCTTGACCTTTGCCGGCAGCGCCCCTTCAGCAAAAACCGTTTTGCTGAAGGCCTGGAAAGCGGCTTCATGCTCAGGCGTCAGATCACGACGCTTCCTCGCAAACTCCGCGGTTGCGGTCGGATACAGTCCATCGGGCATTTCCGGTTCTCCTTCTCAACGGCCACGCAGCGAAAGACGGAGGCACGCGGATCCGGGCACAGGTCCTTCAGCAGCGCTGCTGGATTACGTTGAGGGACCTGATTGCCGCCACATCGGTGGCTCACCCGATCGTGTATCCGCCATCAACGACGATCTCCTGCCCATAGATGAACTTGGCGGCGGGCGAGGCAAGAAACAATGCCGTCTCTGCGATATCCGCGGGCTCACCGAATGCGCCTTGCATCAGGCGCGCGTTGATCTGGCCAGCGACGGCTTCAAGCGCATCAGCCGGCAGGCCCGCCTTGCCCCAAAGCGGAGTTGCGATAGGTCCGGGCGCCAGGCTGTTGACGCGGATACCCGCCGGCGCGAGCTCGACCGCGAGGGTTTGCGCAAACGACTTCAATGCAGCCTTGCTGGAATTATAGATAGCCAGGCCAGGAAAGCCGACCGTAGTGAGAAACGTCGTGATGAAGATCACGCTCCCACCCTTGGCGATATGAGGAAGAAATTTCCTCACGGTTTCCGTCGCGGCAACAAAATTGAGATTGAACTGGTCGGCGATCGCTTCGGGGTCGCTCTCCACAAAAGACACAACCTTCGCCGCACCTGCGTTCGGGATCACAACGTCGACCGACTTGTAGGCGCTGACCGCTGCGTCCACCAAGCGGTTCAAATCGGATGCGTCCGTGACGTTGCCAAGAACTACGACCACCTTGTCCGGCGCCCGGGCCTTGATTTCCTGCAAGGCCTCCTCTGTCCGGGCCATGACGACAATTCGATAGCCGTCATCGAGGAATCTCTCAGCTATGGCGCGGCCGATACCGCTGCTGGCTCCGGTGATGACCGCAACCTTGGATTCCATAGACTGGCCCTCCCGCTCGCCAAGTTGCGCCCTCATGTAGCGCTGCCAGCGCCCGATGATGACGCCAGCCTGCGTTAACCCATGCGAACGGCGCCCAGCTTGACGTTTGTCAAGCTTGCGGCAAACGCTGAATAAGGCGAATACGGATTGCGGCTCCTTCATCAGCCGCGAGCGTAGAAGCTCATGCTGCCCATAGACCCTTTCGCTAAGGGCGGACTCCAGGGTATGGCGTGCTACCGCCCCGACGCAGAGAGGGCGCGGGCCGACATCAGCACATGCTCGCGAAGCCATTCAGCTTCTCCTCTATCACGCTGGCGTCCGGTGCATCGAGAGCAAAAAAGTCAAACCGCTCATTGGACTGGAGATTTGGAAGCAGGGTCGGCAACGAGACCGAGAAAAACTGCGACGTGGCATCGCCGGCGGCCATCGTCTCCGCTTCATCCCGGCCATGCGTAGCGATGACGAGCAATCGCTTGATATTGGTAAGCAGAGGTTCGATCCGGTCACCATCCATCCGATAGGCCACATGCGGCCGCCACACCCTGTCGAAATACCCTTTCAACAGCGCGGGCATATCGTACATCCAGATGGGCAGAACGAAGATGACGTAGGCGGCCTGTCGGAGGTGCGCAACAAGCGTCTCCAGGTCGTCAGGAATGTGCTTTTCGTAAAAGGCCTTGAATTCCTCCGGCGAGAGGATGGGATTGAAGCCGCCATGGCAGAGATCATCAACGATCACAGTCTCGCCGCCGTCCCTCAAGGCTCGCTCGGCGGTGCGTGCGACGCGTCCGCAAAGGCTGTCCCTTGAAGGATGGCAGGTCACGATAAGACTGGCTCCCCGCATCGAGATAACCTCTTCTTCTGGCGACCATCACGATCGCGAGCAAGCCGCGCGAAATCAGCTATCACGTGCCGGCTGGCACCCGACAGCATTGTAGCGATCAATCTAGAGCAGATCTCATTCGGACGGAATCGCCCCGATGGGTAACGATGAGCCGCCGAGACAAACACCAAGGGAGTTCGGCTCTGAGGGTAAGCGAAAAACGGCTCTAGCCTTCACAAGCTGAGTAGCGGGTCCACATCGTGGATGCAGCCTCTGCGTCGGAAGACTGGAGCGACGGCCAATGCGGTGGCGGCGGCGGAATTCTCGCGGGTCTTCCCAGGTAATATCCCTGCGCTTCATCGCATCCCTCGTTGCGCAGGATCGAGAGCTGCTGGTTCGTCTCGACCCCTTCGGCCAGAACCCTGATCTCCAGGCTCTTACCGAGAGCGAGAACTGCACGAACGATAGCCTTGGCCTGGGCATCGTAATCCAGGCCTTGAGTGAACGAGCTGTCCAGCTTGATCTTATCGAACGGGAACGTACGCAAGGTGTCCAGGGAAGAATAGCCGGTGCCGAAATCGTCGATGGCAATGGTGACTCCCAGCGCACGAACGCGGCGGAGCACATGCAGCGCTTTTTCTCGGTCTTGGATAACCGCCGTTTCGGTAAGCTCGATCTCGAGCCGCATCGGAGAAAGGCCGGTCTCGATCAGGATCGAATGCAGCAACTCAGCAAGATCTCCGCTTCGGAGCTGCACCCCCGAGATGTTGATGGCGACCTTGTGCGGCTCCGGCCAGTCTGCTGCTTCGCGACAGGCGGTGCGCAGCACCCATTCACCGATCTCAATGATCGATCCCGTTTCCTCCGCGATGGGAATGAACTCGGCAGGCGGAACCATGCCGCGCTCGGGATGACGCCACCTCAGGAGAACCTCGTACCCCGTAATCTCCTGCGTCGAGAGCGAATGCTGAGGCTGATAATGAAGCTCGAATTCCTTACGCGCGATCGCAAGACGAAGGTCCACCATCAGCGCGCTGCGGGCGCGAGCCACCTCATCCATGGTCTGTTCGTAGAAGCACGTGCTCCGCGTCGAATCTTGTTTTGCCCGGTACATGGCGAGGTCTGCGTTCATGACAAGCCGCGTGGGCTCCATACCGTCGTCCGGATAGAGAGCCACGCCTATCGAGCCGCCCGTGATCGTGACGAAATCCGAGAGGTCGATCGGAGTGTTCAGGGCGGTTTCGATCCGCGCAACAAAGTCGTGCACCTCCTCGACGGCGTTGTAGCGTTTGACCGCCGAGAACTCGTCACCACCCACTCTGGCGATGAATTCCCCGGGCTTGATAAGTTTTCCGAGCCGACCGGCGAGAGTGATAAGCACGCGATCACCGGCCTCATGGCCCCATTGGTCGTTAATTTCCTTAAAGCGGTCGAGGTCGATGCCAATGATCGCAAGGCGCCAGTCATGCTCGCCTGCGCGATTGATCTCATTGGTCAGGTGCGCTGTGAAATGGGCACGATTAGGTAATCCCGTGAGAACGTCGCTCATCGCCATTTGCTGCAGCTTCGCGACGCTTTCCTGGGTGGATTTCTCGTCGATGAGATAGCTCACAACGCCCGTCCCGATAATCATCAAGCCGGCGCCGGCAACCGCCATGGCGATCGCTTCGAAAGCTTCCGTGTTGTCAATCGCGGGCACGCCCCCCATTGGGATGACCTGGATAGCCGCCATGCCGGTAAAATGCAGCCCCACGATCGCCAGCACGAACCAAGCCGGCGCTCGCATCGCAGCGTACTTGGAAGCCGGGCGCACGGCTTCATGCATCGCCACGGCGCAGAAGACGGATGCAATGATGACGGAATACGCAATATGCGCCGCGTCCCACTCGATGAAACCCGCCACATGATAGGCGGCCATGCCGGTGTAATGCATGCCCGCAACGCCGAATCCGACAATGGCTCCGCAAAGCTCCGGGCGGAGAAAGCGCGTATCCAGCGCACTCAGTCCGAAACCCAGCGCGCATCCAAGGATGGCGATGAGGAGAGACACCATCGTGAGCCCGGCATGAAACGTTACCGGAGCCGAAACCTCATAGGCCAGCATGGCGATGAAATGCGTGCACCAAATGGAAGATCCTGCGGCAATGGCGGTCAGAAACACCCACCCGTGCTTCTGCAGGCCGTGGCGGCTTTGCACCCGCGCGTAGAGGCGGAAGGCAATGAGAGCGCCGGTAATGCAGACGAAGGCCGCCAATCCGACAAGCCAAAGATTGTGCTCGGTCACGAGACAAGAAATGACGCGCATCGAATGTCCGCTGGATTCTCTGCGCCTGACGGGCGTTCGGCGCGTGACGGCATAATTTTCCGTCCTGGTTAACACCGCCGGTCTTTATGCGCGGTTAAAGCTGAACGCAGCAGCGGATAGGTCCGCGAGGCTGGCTCCGGGGCATGTCTGCGGGCGCGACGAGAGCTGGGTTTCGGTGGCCTTCATGATGGGCCTCGAGCGTGAGATCGACAACCCTATCGACCGATTTGCCGTGCTCGACGATGGCTCCTCAGCAGACGTCACAGCCGGCCTTGCGCACATCGTCCACATGCCGGGAGAGTTGCGCAACGAGGTCGTCCGGAGAACCGGAGATGCCTTGGTGACCGATGATATAAAGGGGTGTGGCTGGCACGCTGAGGCGATCCGCAAGCTGCTGGGCGCGCGTCAGGGCGTCGCCCGTTTCCGATGACTGCGCATCTATCTTCAGGCGCTCCATATCGAGACCGAGCTTCGCGGCGGCGTCGAGGGCCCGCGCCTCGGTGTTCTGGCCTTTTTGCGTCATGAGCCGGTCGTGCAGGGCGGCGAACTTGCCTTGCTTGGCGGCCGCGATCACGACGCGCGCCACCGCCTCGGACTCTTTACCCAGGCTCGCAATATCTTTCAGCACGATCTTAGTATCCGGGTTCGCCTCGATGAACGCCTTGATCTCGGGATAGGCTGAGCGGCAATACGGGCAATTGTAGTCGTAGAACTCGACGATGATCACCTTTGCATCGGGGTTGCCGATTTCAGGCGAGCCGGCGTGGTAGATTTCCTCCTTGAGGTCTCGTAGCACGCGTTTGGCGTTTTCCGTTTGCTCATCCGCCTCAAGTTTTAGCAGGGCATCGCGCAGAACCTGCGGATTTCCCATCAGATAGTCACGGATATATGCGTCGAGTCCGGCACGGTCCGCTGGCATGTCTTCGGCGTGGGAAGAGTTCAATGTCCACGCGAGGCCCAATGCGGCAACTCCCGCAAAAAATGCGAGCCGGGTTGTAGAGGGGCGAGAAAGATGCATGTGCGTTGGTCCATTGCATGAGCAGTAACTTCGGCACACACGCGCCCGCCAACCTTAAGCAGAGCTTAAATCGGGGCACCTAGACTAGCGAATATGCGCGCTCCGGCATCAAGGTTCCGAAAGCGCACCAGAACAGCGGTGCCTTCTGGGCCGTCGCACCTCACGGAGGACGTCATGGAGCGGTTGGATCGGCGTGATGTTCTCGGCGGCGGCGCAACACTCATTGCGGCGACATTCGCCGGATCGGCTCAAGGTCACGCGCGATCAGCCGCCGTCCTTCCGGACGATCATCGCTTCATGGAGTTGGCCCTCGCCGAGGCCGCCAAGGCCGCGTTCCCGTTCGGGGCCGTCATCGTCAAGGACAACCAAGTGATTGCCCGCGGCCACAACCGCACCGGCATCGATCGCGATCCAACCGCGCACGGAGAGATGGTTGCGATCCGCGCGTGCCTATCCGCCCACGGTCCGGACGTACTGAATGGCGCAACCCTCTACACATCGGGTGAGCCATGCTGCATGTGCATGGGCGCGATCCTGTGGTGCGGGCTCGGGCGCCTAGTCTACGCGGCGTCTCTCGCGCAGCTCTCGACCAGGGTAGACCAGATCAGGCTCTCGGCTGACGACGTGGCGTCAAAGGCGCCCTTCGCGCCGATCGACATCGCCGGCGGCGTACTCGACGAAAAAGCCATGACGTTGTTCAGGTGACAGCGCCCTGCATCGCCATCGGGGCCTGGCCTTGCCGATTCACAGGCAAGCGCTCAAGTCCTTTGAGGAGGCAGCGGCCATGGTTTGAACCATCTCCCGCACTCCGCTCGTCACCCAAGGTACGAGATCCGTTAGAGATCCAGCCTCGGAAACGTTGCATTCGCCAGTTGCCTGGATGGTCTTGGTCCGGATGGCTCGCTTCCATCACGTATTAGGAGCGAGATATCGCGGCGGATGATCTGAAAGCATTGCACCCGCAAAGGAGACTCACGATGAGCAACACCAAGATCGCCGTCCTTGTTGGCAGCCTGCGCCGCGAGAGCTTCAACGGCAAGCTCGCCAACGCGCTCATCAAACTCGGGCCCTCGGACTTTGCATTCAATACCGTCCAGATCGGCGACCTCCCCCTCTACAATCAGGACGACGACGAGAACCAGGCACCCGAAGTCAGACGCCTAAAGGCCGAGATCGCTGACGCGGATGGGCTCCTGTTCGTGACGCCGGAATACAACCGGTCGATCCCCGGTGTGCTCAAGAATGCGATCGACCACGCATCTCGGCCCTACGGACAGAACGCCTGGGCTGGCAAGCCTGCCGGCGTGATCGGCATTTCAATCGGCGCCATCGGCACCGCACTCGCGCAACAGCACCTGCGCAACGTTCTCGCCTATCTGGACGTGCCGACGCTCGGTCAGCCCGAAGCGTTTCTGCAGATGAAGGACGAGCTGTTCGAGCCTGATGGAAGCATCGGCCAAGCGAGCCGCCAGTTTCTGCAGGGATGGATGGATCGCTATGTCGCCTGGGTGAAGAAGCACGCAGCTTAGAGTGCTTCCGGAAAAGTGGGAACCCGCCATGGCAAAGCCATGCAAGAAGGTGTCCGACAAGACGCACGAAGAAACAAAAGTTAGAGCCGTTCCCCGTTTCTACTTAAATCGGAACGGCTCTAGGCGCGCCAGCCGGATTGCGCAGCCCCGACTCCGCTCCAATTATTTATTTGAGAGTCAAATTGCGGCCCCAGTGCGAGCAACAGAGCTCGCACGGGGCAGAAATCGGGAGGATCTCTTGGGGCTCGCTCATCCCGTCTTGGCGATCAGAAGGTCATCCAGTTTGTTGCCGCGCTTTTTGAGATAATCCCTGACCCACACCGGATAGACACCGCGGCCGGCCCACGTGTTGCCTTTGTCGTCCGCGTATTTCGGAGGGATTTTCACGCCCTTCTTCTCGGATACCCGTTTCCTAGGCGCGGCGTTACGTGGACGGCCGACCCGTCTCCCGACAGGGCGGGCGGGCTCCGCGGCGCCGTTCCTCAGCTTGGCAAGCTCATCCTCAAGAGCACTGATACGTTCCGCCTTAGAGGCTTGGAACGCCGCTTCGAAATCAGCAAGCACAGCCTCCTGCAGCTCGAAGCTCAATCCCGAGAACCAATCCTTCACGCTCCGGCGGTCGAGGCCTCTGCCTGTTCCTCTGGCCATACTCTTATTACCCTTTATAAAACTGCGGTCATCACCCGCCCTAGTGCCTATCTCCTTACAAAACCCTACCTTGGCAGTAAAGAGTTCGGCTTAAATATAGAAACTATCCATTCCCGTATAAGTTGCCACAAGGCATTCAAAGTAGATCCCATTCGAACGGCAGTCTTCTCCACCGCGGCAACCGCCTGATATCGGTCCTCTCACTCTCTGCTTTATCCATACGATCCCGGGCTTGCTCGTAGTGAGCAGTGATCCGTTAAATAACAGCAATCAATGCCCAGGCCGGGCTTCGGCATCCTTATGCGTCCCCTTGCGCAGCCAGCCTGCGAGCGCGCTAGTGATCGCGTAAAAAACCGGCGTGAAGATCAACCCAAACAGCGTGACGCCCAGCATTCCAGCGAACACAGCGGTTCCCAGAGATTGACGCATTTCTGCGCCCGCTCCTGTTGCAAGCACCAGCGGCACGACGCCGAGAATGAAAGCGAGCGACGTCATGAGAATAGGACGAAGCCGTGTCCGTGCCGCGGCCACGGCTGCATCGTAACGGCTCATGCCCGCATCCTCGCCCTGCTTGGCGAACTCCACGATGAGAATGGCGTTCTTGGCGGCGAGACCAACGAGAACAACAAGCCCGATTTCGACGAGGATATTCCGGTCAAGGCCAGCCATGTTGACTCCGATCATCGACGCCAGGATGCACATGGGCACGATGAGAATGACCGCGAGAGGCAGGAGCCAGCTTTCGTAAAGCGCCGCCAGCACCAGGAACACGAACACAACAGCCAGCCCGAACGCGATCCCGGCCGTATTACCGGCCAGCTTTTCCTGCAGCGCGATCTCGGTCCATTCGAAGGCAAAGCCTGTGGGCAGTGCATCGTCGACAATGCCCTCAATCGCAGCAATGCCCTGGCCGGATGAAAACCCCCGCGCAAGCCCCACCTGGACTTCCGCTGCTGGGAAGAGGTTGTAGCGGGGAACGCGGTAAGGTCCTGTCGTATCGGAGAGGGTCGCCACGGATCCGAGCGGTACCATTTCACCGGAGCTGCTTCGGGTCTTGAGATTGGCAATATCGCGCAACGTCTCGCGATACGGATTATCGGCTTGCGCCGTCACCCGATAGGTGCGCCCAAGGATGTTGAAGTCGTTGACGAAGGCCGATCCCATGTAAACCGAAAGCGCCTCGAACACCCGCTCGATCGGCACTCCAAGTTGTTCCGCTTTCGTACGGTCAATCTCGGCCCAGATCTGCGGCGTCCGCGTATTGAAGAGGGTGAACGGCTGCACGAGTCCCGGAACGTCTCCGGCTCCGCCCGCCACCGTCCACGCTGCGCCTTCCAGCGCTGGATAGCCGCGTCCCGCCCGATCCTGCACATAACCTTTGAGCCCGCCTCCCGTACCGATGCCGGGCACCGATGGCGGCTCGATCACCAGAATAAACGCATCCCTTATCTTGGAAAGCTGCTCCCTGAGATCGGCCACGATCTCGTCCTTGGTAAGACCGAGTTCGGCCCGCTTTTCAAACGAATGCGGATTGACGAACACAACCGCGGTGTTTGGTGCGTTGGTAAACGTCGCACCGTCGAAGCCCGCAAACGCCACCGCATGCGAGATACCTGGCCTCGACAGGATGAGCTCCGTGGCCTCGCGCATGACGGCGTCCATTCGATCGAGCGTCGAGCCAGGCGGAAGCTGGAACGCCGTGATCAGATACTCGCGGTCCAGCTGTGGCACGAGGCCGGTGGGCGTGGACGCCAGCCGATCCCACGTCATGAATAGAAGTCCGCCATAGATCGTGAGCAGGATTAACGGCAAGCGAATGAGGCGCCCCGTTGCGCCTGCATATCCATGAGACAGGCTCTCGAAAGCTCCATTGAAACCACGAAAAAAGATCCGTATCGGCGCCCCGAGAACACGGCTGGCGAATGATGGCTCTCTGGTCTGCGTCACGTGAGGCTTCAGGAGCAACGCCGCAAGCGCCGGCGAGAGCGTCAGGGATACGAGCCCCGAGATTGCCGTCGATGCGGCAATGGTAATCGCGAATTGCTTGTAGAAGGTACCCTGCAAGCCCGAAATGAACGCCGTCGGAACGAACACCGCGATGAGCGTCGCCGTGATGGCAATAATGGCGCCGCCCACCTC
>JRYH01002938.1_pt1 | contig 25796 bp, 28 predicted proteins | sample 235351 | NCBI WGS metagenome assembly JRYH01 (sample SAMN03074221, study PRJNA261480) | activated sludge metagenome | biome: Wastewater Treatment Plant; feature: Wastewater; material: Activated sludge; isolation source: activated biomass of a wastewater treatment plant treating wastewater... ...
CGAGGAAGGCGAGCACGCCGATCCGGACCTCGCCGCGCGGCGCGTCGTTCGCCGCCGCCGGCGAGGCGATCGCGCACAGGGCGATCAACAGGGCCAAGGCCCGCAAGCCGCGCCGGCCGGCGCGCAGCCACCGGTCCGGCATTCAGTCGGGCTTGCGGGCGACCAGCCCGATCAGCGCCGAGGGGCCGCGATGGCCCGGCCCCTCCTGCATCACCTCCTCGTACGCGCGCAGTTCGACGAGCTCGAGCCCGGCGAAAGCCTCGCGCAGCATCGCTTCGGTATAGAGCTGCTCCACCGCCGAGGGGCCGCCGGTGCGGTACTCGAGCTGTTTCGGCGTATAGCCCTGCAGCAGCAGGTAGCCGCCCGGCTTGAGCGCGCGCTGCATGCCGGCGAAGATCGCCGCGCGTTCTTCGGGGGCGGCGAACTGGATGAAGATGCCGATGACGAAATCGAAGGCGGCCTCGGGATAGGCCCACTCGATCGCGTCGGCCAGCACGAAATCGACCTCGACGTGGCGGCCTGCGGCGAGGCGGCGCGCCTTCTCGAGGGCCACCGGCGAGATCTCGATCGCCGTCACCTGCAGGCCCTGCTCGGCGAGCCACACCGAGTTGCGGCCCTCGCCGTCGGCCACCGACAGCGCGGTCGTGCCGCGCGCGAGCAGCCCGGCGTGGCGCGCCAGGAAATGGTTCGGGTCGGTGCCGAAAACGTACTCTTCGCCCGCATCACGGTAGCGGGCGGACCAGACGGCCTCGTGGTTGATCTTGCTCATCGGCGAACCCCCCAAGCGTTGTGGAGAGGGCGCGATGCAAGCCCGCGCCCTTCCCCGGAGCGTATCAGCATTTACCGCCTGGCCGCGGGGCGCCACGGCCGCACGGCTGACATCTTCCTGCAATCTTGCGGGCGCACCTGTTCGGGGAGAGCCCGCGATGCACACGCACTCCACCGCACTTCCATCGGCCAGCCTCCGTCCCATCGCGGCATGGACCGCGCCCAACGGCTGCGAACTCGTCCTGCGTCGCCCCTGCCGTGCCGACGTTCGCAAATCGCTCGCCTTCCTCCGCGGCCTCTCCTACGCGAGCCGCTACTTCCGCTTCGGCCGCGGCGACCTCGAGTTCCGCGAAAGCGAGGCACGTGCCCTGTGCGATCCCGACCCGGCGATCTGCGCCGATTTCATCGTGCTCGCGCGCGAGCGGGAGGGCGAGGTCGAGGTCGCGTCCGCCCGCTATTGCATCGACGCCGACGAATCGAGCTGCGAGTTCGCGCTCGTCGTCGCCGATCGCTGGCAAGGCCTGGGCCTCGGTGAGCGGCTGATGCGGGTGATGATCGACAGCGCGCGCGCCCGAGGCCTGCACCACATGCACGGGACCGTTCTTGCGACCAACTCGCGGATGCTGCAGCTTGCCGAGGAGTGCGGCTTCGTGATCGAGGAGAGCGAGCAGGGGCCGGGGGTGAAGCGGGTCAGCCGCGCGCTCGGCGCGCCCGCAGCCGGCGCCGCCTCGCGCAAACGCCCGCAGCCCCTGCCTCGCGGGCGCTCAGCGAACGAAGACCGGTTTCACGCCACCTGACCCGCCCTCCCCCCACGCCCCCGCCGCCTCCGGCGCCGGCCGCACCCGCAGGAAGCCGGCCGGTGCGGTGTCGCCGACGACGATCGACTGGCGTCCATCCCCGCCCAGGCCGGGCCGCAGCCGCTCGGCCTCGTCGATGATCCTGGCGAGGATGGCCGGAATCTCGAACACCGCCCGGTTGTCCAGGCGCGCCACCCTGGCCCGGAAGTGATCGAGCCGGCCCAGCAGCTCGGCCACCGCGCGCTCGATCGTGCGCACGCTGCGGTGGCAGATGCCGACCTCCATCTCGCGCACCCACTCGGCGTTGTAGCGTTCCTGCGGCATGGTGAAGGCGTTGTCGATGACGATCACCGGCAAGCCCTGCTGCAAGGCCTCGCTCAGGCTGCCCGGGCCGGGCTTGCCGATGAAGAAGTCGGCCAGCCGCATGTAGCGCGCGACATCGTCGGCGAAGCCCAGCACCACCCGCGGCGCCGTCGACGGCAGCGCGCGCAGCTCGCCGGCGAGCGCCTCGTTGTGGCCGCACACCAGGATCAGCTGGGTGTCCGCCAGCCGCCGCGCGATCGTCCGCATCGCTTTCGAGCCGTGACCACCGAACAGCACGAGCCCCACCGGGCGCGCCGGGTCCAAGCCGAGCCGGCGACGTTCGGCGTCGCGATCGAAGCGCTGCTCGGCATAGAACTCAGGCCGGATGATCATGCCGGAGGTGGCGTGGACACGGTCCTCGGCGTGGCCGAGCGCACGCGCCTGCGCGACCGCCCGCGGGGTACCGCAGACGAAGTGCTGGCGCTGGCCGCGCTCGATCCAGAAGTGCGGCGGCACGTCCGCCATGTCGGTGAGCACCGTCACATAGGGCACGCCCGGCAGCGTGACGGCGAGGCTCTGGTACAGCGCGCGGTTGAAGTTCGGCACCAGGGACACGACCAGATCCGGCTCGGCCCGCAGCCAGTAGGCTTCGAGCTGGCGCACCAGGCGCGGGTGCGCCAGCCGGAGGAAGGCCTGGAACAGCCTCAGCTCCTGGCCGAGCCCGATCGTCCACCCGCGCGCGAGGCGCTTGTTGTAGAGATCCTCCGGCCCCATGCCGGTCAGGCTGCGATAGCGCCCGCGCGGATCGAGCACCTCGAACAGGTTCACCAGCCGTACCCGCCAGGGCCGCCCCTGGGCGCGGATCGCCGCCTCGAGCGCCAGGGCCGAGGCGCGATGGCCGCCACCGGCGTTGAAATAAATCAGATCTACCGTCGTCATCGCTTCCGTGTTGCGTGGGCCGCGCGCCGGCATCTGCCGCCGCGCGGCGACAGAATGCGCGAACACCGTTAAGCCCCGGTGACAGGCGCCGCGGTCGATGATCGGCGCATGTTGCTTTCCGCCTCCGCCTGCCCCATCTTTCCGGGGCGATCCGCACATGCGGCAAGGGGACCTTTCATGCCAGGCACGCAACCCGCCGAACTGCAGGAGCTCGAACAACTGCTCGCGCAGCTCGACGAGCGCATGCAGACGCGGGGGCTGTGCACCGTGGAGGCCGGCCCGCGGACGCTGCCGGTGCACGCCATCACGCTCGGCAACCCCGACCCCGAGGTGCCTGCGGTCGGCTACTTCGGCGGCGTGCACGGCCTCGAGCGGATCGGCGCGGCGGTCGTGCTCGCCTTCCTGCGCAGCGTGCTGATGCGCCTGCGCTGGGACGCGAGCCTTGCACACCAGCACGAGCGCCTGCGCATGGTGTTCATGCCGGTGGTGAACCCGGGCGGGCTGTGGCTGGGCACGCGCGCGAATCCCCAGGGGGTGGACCTGATGCGCAACGCGCCGATCGAGTCCGGCGAGCGGGTCGCCCCGCTGGTCGGCGGCCAGCGCCTGAGCCGCCGCCTGCCCTGGTATCGCGGGCCGCGCGAGGCGGCGATGGAACGCGAGAGCCGCGCCCTGTGCGAGCTGGTGGAGAGCGAGCTGCTCAGCCACCGCTTCAGCATCGCGATCGACTGCCACTCCGGCTTCGGGCTGGCCGACCGCATCTGGTTCCCCTACGCCCACACCCATGCGCCGATCGCCCATCTCGCCGAGGTGCACGCGCTGAGCGAGATCCTCGACCAGACCCACCTGCATCACCGCTATGTGTTCGAGCCGCAGAGCCGCCAGTATCTGACCCACGGCGACCTCTGGGACCACCTCTACCGCCAGGCCTGCACCGCGCCGGAGCGGGTGCTCCTGCCGCTGACGCTGGAGATGGGCTCCTGGCTGTGGGTGAAGAAGAACCCGCGCCAGCTGCTCTCCGCCCGCGGCCTGTTCAACCCGCTGATCGCCCACCGCGAGGCGCGGGTGCTGCGCCGGCACCTCGCCTGGCTGGACTTCGTCGCGCGTGCGGCCAGTGGCGAGGCCGGCTGGCGCCCCACCGGCCGCGCGCGCGAACGGCACCAGGCGCTCGCGCTGCAGCGCTGGTATGGAGCGAAGGCACGATGAGCACCTGGGTCCTGCTGCGCGGCCTCACCCGCGAGGCCGGCCACTGGGGCGGCTTCGTCGAGCAGCTCGCCGCGGGCCTGCCGGGCGCGCGGATCCTGACCCCCGACCTGCCCGGCAACGGCGTCCTCCACACCGAGACGAGCCCTGCCCGCGTCGAGGCGATGGTGGACTCCTGCCGCAGGCAAGTCGCCGGGCAGCCCCTCTGCGGACCGATCCATGTGCTGGCGATGTCGCTCGGCGCGATGGTGGCGGTGGCCTGGGCCGCCGCCCGCCCCCAGGAGCTCGCCGGCTGCGTGCTGATCAACACCAGCCTGCGCCCCTTCAGCCCCTTTCATCACCGCCTTCGCCCGTCGAGCTACCCCGCCCTGCTCGGCGTCCTCGCCGGCGGCGACGCCCGCCGCAAGGAAGCCGCGATCCTGCGCCTGACCAGCCGTATCGCCGATCCGGTGGTGCTCGACGACTGGGTGCGGCTGCGGCGGGTCCACCCGGTGTCGAGCGCCAACGCGCTGCGCCAGCTGCTCGCGGCGGCGCGCTTTCGCGCCCCCTGCCGCGCCCCGCGGGTACCGATGCTGGTGCTGAACGGCGCCGCCGATGCGCTCGTCGATGCGCGCTGCTCCGCCGCGCTCGCGGCGCGCTGGGGGCTGCCGCTCGCCCGTCATCCCTGGGCCGGTCACGACCTGCCGCTCGACGACGGCGCCTGGGTGGTGGAGCGCATCCGGGCCTGGCTCGCCGCGGACGGCGCGCTCGGGCCCGGACCATGACGTCTTGCCCGCCAGCCGGCGGCTTCAGCTCATGCGCTCGCCGTTGCAGCCTTCACTTCGGTGATGAACGCGTGCTCCTTGTCGCTCACGCGGACACCGCCGAAACCCAGGAATCCACCTTCCCTTGATGCGTTCGCGGCTTGCTCCGCCGCGCTCACGAGCATCTGCCTGTAGGCCTCTGCCTCGGCCATCGTGGCTTTCGCACCCACCACGGCCACCGCGGATCTGACCCGTTCGAGCACGGCATTCTTGAGGCTCTCCATCTGCTGCTCGCGCGAACCATCGCCCACCAGGGACTTCGGGTCGGGCATGCCCGGAATGCTGCGATCGGCCGCCAGCGCAGCGAAGAGCTCGAGGCTGGTGTTCGCCTTGAACGCCTCCGCCACACCCTTCGCGGCGGCCACCGATTCCTTGATCGAAGAAAAGATTCCCGACGGATCGGCGGCGGTGACGCCGCTGGCGACGAGCGCGGGCGCCAGCCGCAGCAGCGCCCATTCCTCGCTGGTGAACCTGTCCTGCTGGGCCATCGATGTCTCCCCCTTTCATTGTCCGTTGGTTTCGACCCGGCCCGCCTCTGCGTCACGACCGGCGATGGCAGGCGTGGAACATCGCGCCGCGGTCGGCGCATGCGACAAGGAACGCTCGGAGCGACTTTGCGCCCTCACCGTAAGCAGCGTCAATTGGACTGGGGCGAATGCGCAACCTGCGGATGGAAAAAAGCCCGACGTTTTCAGGCGTCAGGCTTGGCTGGTCATCGCAACTCGCTCACTCCCACTCGATCGTCGCCGGCGGCTTGCCCGAGATGTCGTACACCACGCGGTTGATGCCGCGCACCTCGTTGATGATGCGGTTGCTCACCTTGCCGAGCAGGCTGTGCGGCAGCTCGGCCCAGTGCGCGGTCATGAAGTCCTGGGTCTGCACCGCGCGCAGCGCGACGACGTATTCGTAGGTGCGGCCGTCGCCCATCACGCCGACGCTCTTGACCGGCAGGAACACCGCGAAGGCCTGGCTGGTCTTCTCGTACCAGCCGGCGGCGCGCAGCTCGTCGATGAAGATCGCGTCGGCCTGGCGCAGCAGGTCAGCATAGTCCTGGCGCACCTCGCCGAGGATGCGCACGCCCAGGCCCGGACCCGGGAAGGGATGCCGGTAGACCATGTCGTGCGGCAGGCCGAGCGCCACGCCGAGCTCGCGCACTTCGTCCTTGAACAGGTCGCGCAGCGGCTCGAGCAGCTTCAGGCCCAGCGTCTCGGGCAGGCCGCCGACGTTGTGGTGGCTCTTGATCGTCTGCGCCTTCTTGTTCTTGGCACCGCCCGACTCGATCACGTCGGGATAGATCGTGCCCTGGGCGAGCCACTTCGCCTTCGGCTGTTTCCTCGCCTCCGCCTGGAACACCTCGACGAACTCGCGGCCGATGATCTTGCGTTTCTGCTCGGGGTCGGTCACCCCCTTGAGGTGGCCCATGAACTGCTCGGTGGCATCGACATGCACCACCCTCGCGTGCAGCCGGCCGGAGAACATCTCCATCACCATCCTGCCTTCGTTCAGGCGCAACAGGCCGTGATCGACGAACACGCAGGTGAGCTNNGGTGAGCTGGTCGCCGATCGCCCGATGGATCAGCGCCGCCGCCACCGAAGAGTCGACGCCGCCCGACAGGCCGAGGATGACCTCCTCGTCGCCCACCTGTTCGCGGATCCGTGCCACCGCTTCGGCGATGTAGTCGGGCATGTTCCAGTCGTAGCCGCAGCCGCAGATCTCGTGCACGAAGCGGGCGAGGATCTCCTTGCCCTTGATCGTGTGGGTGACCTCGGGATGGAACTGCACGCCGTAAAAGCCGCGCGCCTCGTCGCCCATCGCCGCGATCGGGGTGGACGCGTTGCTGCCGATGACCTTGAAACCCGGCGGCAGCCCGGTGACCTTGTCGCCGTGGCTCATCCACACCTCGAGCAGGCCGTGGCCCTCCTCGTTGCGGCGGTCCTCGATGCCCTCGAACAGCTTCGAGTGGCCGCGCGCGCGCATCTCGGCGTAGCCGAACTCGCGGTGGGTGGCGCTCTCGACCTTGCCGCCGAGCTGCGCCGCCATCGTCTGCATGCCGTAGCAGATGCCGAGCACCGGCACGCCGAGCTCGAACACCGCCTGCGGCGCGCGCCATTCCTCGGCCTCGTAGACCGAGTTGGGCCCACCGGAGAGGATGATGCCCTGAGGCGCGAACTCTCGAACGAAGGCGTCGGAAACGTCGAAGGGATGCAGCTCGCAATAGACCTGCTGCTCGCGCACGCGGCGTGCGATGAGCTGCGAGACCTGGGAGCCGAAGTCGAGGATGAGGATTTTCTGGTGGGCCATGGCGCGTGCGTCCCTAGCGGCGGAAAAAGGAAAGGCGGCCTCGCAGCCGCCCGGAAGGTGTCGGACCGGCGCGATCAGATCAGCCGATCTGGTAGTTTGGCGCTTCCTTGGTGATCTGCACGTCGTGCACATGCGACTCGCGCATGCCGGCCGAGCTGATCTCGACGAACTCGGCGCGCGCGTGCACCGCGGGGATGCTCTCGCAGCCGAGGTAGCCCATCGAGGAGCGCAGACCGCCGGTGAGTTGGTGGATGACCGCCGTCACCGAACCCTTGTAGGGCACCCGGCCCTCGATGCCCTCGGGCACGAGCTTGTCGATGTTGCCGGTGTTCTCTTCCTGAAAGTAACGATCGGCCGCACCCTTTTCCATTGCGCCGAGCGAACCCATGCCGCGATACGCCTTGTACGAGCGCCCCTGGAACAACACGGTCTCGCCCGGCGCTTCCTCGGTGCCGGCGAACAGGCCGCCGAGCATGACGACGTCGGCACCGGCGGCGATCGCCTTGGCGATGTCGCCCGAGAAGCGGATGCCGCCGTCGGCGATCATCGGCACGCCGCTGCCCGCCAGGGCATTGGCGACGTTGTCGATCGCACTGATCTGCGGCACGCCCACGCCGGCGACGATCCGCGTGGTGCAGATCGAGCCCGGACCGATGCCGACCTTCACGCCGTCGGCGCCGGCGTCGACCAGCGCGCGCGCCGCGTCGGCGGTGGCGATGTTGCCGCCGATCACCTCGATCTGCGGAAACTGCTTCTTGACCCAGGTGACGCGGTCGAGCACGCCCTGCGAATGACCGTGCGCGGTGTCGACCACGATCATGTCCACGCCGGCCTCGGCCAGGCGCTCGGCGCGCTCCTCGGTGCCCGCGCCCACGCCGATCGCCGCGGCGACGCGCAGACGGCCCTGCTCGTCCTTGGCGGCGAACGGGTGCTCGGTGGACTTCATCATGTCCTTGACGGTGATGAGGCCGCTCAGCTCACCGGCGTCGTTCAGCACCAGCACGCGCTCGAGGCGATGCACCCGCAGCAGCTCGCGCGCCTCCTCGAGGCTGGCGCCTTCCTTGACCGTGACCAGGCGTTCCTGCGGCGTCATGATCGCGGACACGAGCTGGTCGAGGTTGGTCTCGAAGCGGGTGTCGCGGTTGGTGACGATGCCGACCACCCGGCCGCCATCGACCACCGGCACGCCGGAGAACTTGTGCCGTCGCTGCAGCTCGATGACCTCGCCGACCGTCATCGTCGGCGGGATCGTGATCGGGTCCTTGAGGATGCCGGACTCGTGACGCTTGACCTTGTGCACCTCGGCGGCCTGCTCCTCGGGGCCGAGGTTCTTGTGCACCACGCCGATGCCGCCCTCCTGCGCGAGGGCGATCGCGAGCCGGGCTTCGGTGACGGTGTCCATGGCGGCGGACACCAGCGGGATGTTGAGACGGATGCGGCGCGTGACCTGGCTCTGCAGGCTGACGTCCCGCGGAAGGACCGTGGAGTGGGCAGGCACGAGAAGGACGTCGTCGAAGGTCAGCGCCTTCTGAATCACTCGCATGGCTTCTATCCTTTGAACCAAATCCGTATTATACAGGCCGCCTTCCCGCCGCGTAAGCGGGTCCAATCGGAGATTCCGGATGCGCCGTTCTGCCCTTCTGCTCGCCCTGCTGGTCGCCTTGCCGGTCTCGGCCCAGGTCTACAGCTGGCGCGATCGCGACGGCCGAGTGCACTACTCGGACCTGCCGCCGCCTGGCATGGGCGCGCAGCTCGTGCGCGGCGCCGCGCAGCCGGCAGCGGCGCCCGGGAGCGAGGGCGGCAGTGGCGAGGCGGGCGGGGCGCCGACCGGCGAGGCTTCAACGAGCGAGGGCCCGAAGAGCCTCGCCGAGCGGGAACGCGAATTCCGCGAGCGTCGCGCGGCCGCCGCCGAAGCGGAAGCCGAGGCGCAGAAGCAGGCCGAGCAGCAGGCCGAACGCGAGCGTGTCTGCGCCGACATGAAGAACCAGCTCGCCGGTCTCGAATCGGGCCAGCGCGTGGCGCGTTTCAACGCCGCCGGCGAGCGCGAGGTGATGGACGACGCCGCGCGCAACGAGGAAGCCGCGCGCCTGCGTCAACAGATCGAGCGCGCTTGCGACTGAGGCCCCCGTCCCGCGCACATGCTCGGCGCGCCACCGCCGCCGCGGGTGAGCGCCGCGGCGCTCACTCCTCCTCCGACGCCGAACCGCCGCCTTTCTTCATGACCTTGCCCTCGTCGGCGCGCTTCTTGCGCACCGCCTTCGGATCGGCGATCAGCGGCCGGTAGATCTCCACGCGGTCGCGGTCGCGCAGCACGGTGTCGGGCTTGACCAGCTTGGCGAACACGCCGAGCTTGTTCGCCCCCTCGAGGTCGATCTCCGGATACTTGTGCAGCAGGCCGGACGCCTCGACCGCATCGCGCGCGGTGGCACCGGCGGGCAGCTTCAGGCTCACCAGCTCCTGGCGCTGGTCGAGGGCGTACACCACCTCGATGTTGATGCTGTCGGACATGCTCAGTTCTTCCGGTAGATCTGCGCTGCGCGCTTGACGAAGGAGTCGACGAAGGTGTTGGCGATGTGATTGAACACCGGCCCCAGCGCCTTTTCCAGCAGTTTGCTGGAAAACTGGTAATGAAGGCTGAATTCGACCTTGCACGCGGTGTCGCCCAGCGGGGTGAAGCGCCAGTGGCCATCGAGATGGGTGAACGGGCCATCGGTCAGGCGCAGCAGCATCTCCTCCGGCCAGCGCTTGTCGTTGCGCGTGCTGAAGTGGGTCTTGATGCCGTGGTAATTGACGCGCAGCGTCGCCGCGGTCACCGTGTCGGTGCGCTCGTGCACCTCGGCGCCGGCGCACCAGGGCAGGAATTGGGGGTAATCCTCGCAGTGGTCGACCAATTCGAACATCTGCGCGGGGGTGAACTCGATGAGTACCAGCTTCTTGACATCGGCCATGGGAAGAGTCGGCTTCGGCGGCGCCATGGCGGAAAAACAGCCTGGGCGCCGACCTGCTAAAATGCGCGATTCTATCGCATGCGGCGGCCCCGGTCGCTGCCGCCCGCCCGATCAGGCGCCCGCGACGGCCGCACCCGAAGGATTTCCCGGCAATGAGCATCATCGACAACCGCAAGGCCTACCACGACTATTTCATCGAGGACAAGTACGAGGCCGGGCTCGTGCTCGAGGGCTGGGAGGTGAAGGCGATCCGTGCCGGGCGGGCCAACATCAAGGAAGCCTACGTCATCATCCGCGGCGAGGAGATCTTCGTCATCGGCATGCACATCTCGCCGCTGGCGAGCACGTCCACCCACCTCAAGACCGACCCGGTGCGAACCCGCAAGCTGCTGCTGCACGCGCGCGAGATCGCCAAGCTGATCGGCAAGGTCGAGCGCGCCGGCTACGCGCTGGTGCCGCTCGACCTGCACTACGCCAAGGGGCGGATCAAGATGGAGATCGGCCTCGCGAAGGGCAAGAAGCAGTACGACAAGCGCGAGGACGCCAAGAAGAAGGACTGGGAGCGCGAGAAGCAGCGCATGATGCGCGCCCAGACCTGACCGCCGGTCGCGCCGCGCGCGCGCCGGCTCAGGAGCTGCAGGACAGCATCGAGCAGCCCGCCTTGTGGCGCGCCCACTCCGGCCGCCGGGCGGCGAAGCGCTCGCACCCCGGCTGCGGTGTGTAGGGCTTGCTCAGCACCGCCATCAGCGCAGTCAGTTCGCCGAGGTCGCCCTGCTCGGCGGCGTCGATCGCCTGTTGCGCCAGATAGTTGCGCGGGACGTAGATCGGGTTGACCGCGTCCATCCGGGCCCGTCGCGCGGCGAGCGCCTCGGGCCCGCCCCCCAGCCCCTCGGCGCCAACTCGGAGCGCATAGCGGTTCAGCCACGCCTCGAAAGCGGCGCCATGCTCGGCGCGCTTGGCCTCGTCGTAGAAGGCGTCGGCGAACAGCGCCGGATCGGCCGCCTTCGGATCGAGCGAGGACAGCAGGCGATGGAAGATCGTCATGTCCATCTCCGCCGCCGCCAGCAGCCGGTGCAGCTCGTCGACCAGCGACTCGTCATCCGCCCGCCATTGCATGAAGCCCAGCTTGTCGGCGGTCATGCGACGCCTTTCGGCTTCGAAGACCTCGGCGAAGCGCGCCAGCGCGGCCTCCAGCGGCGCCGCCTCGCCGAGCGCCGGATAGATCGCGTTGGCGAGCTGCCACAGGTTCCAGTGCGCGATCCTCGGCTGATGGCCGAAGCGATAGCGCCGGCCGCCCGCGTCGGTGGTGTTGGGCGTCCAGTCGGGATCGAAGGCGTCGATCCAGCCGTAGGGGCCGTAGTCGATGGTGAGCCCGAGGATCGACATGTTGTCGGTGTTCATCACCCCATGCACGAAGCCGACCCGCATCCAGTGCGCCACCATCACCGCGGTGCGACGACACACCGCGTCGAACCATTCGATCCGGCGCGCCCGCGGCTCCCCCTGGATCTCCGGGAAATCGCGGTCGATGGTGAAGTCGATCAGGCGGCCGAGCAGTTCCTCCTCGCCGCGCGAGGCGAAGATCTCGAAGTTGCCGAAGCGAATGAAGGACGGTGCGACGCGGCACACCACCGCGCCGGGCTCGGGGCGCGGATTGCCGTCGTAGAACATGTCGCGCACCACCCGCTCGCCGGTCGCCACCAGGCTCAGCGCCCGGGTGGTCGGCACGCCGAGGTGGTGCATCGCCTCGCTGCAGACGAACTCCCGCAACGATGAGCGCAGCACCGCGCGTCCGTCGGCGTGGCGCGAGTACGGCGTCGGCCCCGCGCCCTTGAGCTGAAGTTCCCAGCGCTCGCCGCGCGCGTTGAGCACCTCGCCGAGGGTGATCGCCCTGCCGTCGCCGAGCTGCCCCGCCCAATTGCCGAACTGGTGGCCGCCGTAGCAGGCGGCGTAGGGTTCCATGCCCGGCAGCAGTTCGTTGCCGCCGAACACCGCGGCGAAGCGTGGACTGCGCACGTCGCGCTCGTCCAGGCCAAGCAGCGCCGCGACGTCGGGCGACCAGGCGAGCAGTTCGGGCCGCCGCACCGGCGTCGGCTGCACCCGCGAGTAGCAGGCGCCGTGCACCTGGCGAACGTGCTTGCCGGTTTCCGGGTCGCCCGGCAGTTCGCGCACGAAGCGGTTGTCGAAAACGAGGTCTTTCATGTCGGGAAGCCCGGGTCCTTGTGATCGGCGACGCCCGCCTGCCGCGCGCCGGGGCGCGCGGCCCGGGCCTCGCCTCATCCGCGGCGCGGATCGAATGCGTCGCGGACGACGTCGGCGAAGAGGTTGGCGGCGAGCACCAGCACGAACATGAACACGAAGGCCGCCGCCAATGACCACCAGACCATCGGTTCGCGCGCAAGTTCGGCGCGCGCCATGTTGATCATCGTGCCGAAGCTGATCGTGGTCGGATCGACGCCGATGCCGACGTAGGAAAGCACCGCCTCGGCGAGCACCAGGCCGGAGAAGTCCATCACCAGCGCGATCATCACGATGTGCATCACGTTGGGCAGGATGTGGCGGCGCAGGATGGCCGGCGTGCCGACGCCGAAGGCGCGCGCCGCCTGCACGTACTCGAGCTCACGCAGCTTCAGGGTCTCGCCGCGCAGCAGGCGCGCGAGGCCCGTCCAGCTGGTGATGCCGAGGATGAAGCAGAGCGCGAGCAGGCGCGCGTCGGAGCGCTCGGCGGCAGTGCCGAACCACTCCGGGTGGGTGTCGATGACCACCTGCATCATCAGCACCGCCGCGGCGATCAGCAGCACGCCGGGGATCGCGTTGAGCACCGTATACACATACTGCACGGCGTCATCCACCCAGCCGCCGAGATAGCCCGCGGCGATGCCGAGGGCGACCGCGAAGGGCATCATCACCAGGGTGGTGATGGTGCCGATGACGAGCGCCGTGCGCACGCTCTTGAGCGCGAGATAGAGGACGTCCTGCCCCACCTTGTCGGTGCCGAGCACGTGATAGACCGGTGCGAGCGTCGCACACAGGAAGGCCACCAGCATCAGCAGGGCGAAGGTCAGGAGCGCGGCCCGCCAGGCGAGCACGGTGCGCCCGCGCAGCAGCCGGCCCGCGGCCGCGGCGATCGATACCCGGCCGCTGCGGGCGACCCCGGCGGCGACGAGGACGAAGGCGATCGCGACCGCAGCCAGCGTCATCAGCGCCGCCCGCCCGGCACGGGCGGCCACATCCGCGCCCCGCTCCGTCGCCGGATCCGCAAGATGGGCCGCGCCGTGAACGAGCCGCGGATAGTCCCGGCGCTGACCGCCGCCCTCGAGCTCGATCGTCTCGCGCTGGTAGAGCCTCGCCGCGAAGGGCGCGGAATAGGTCTTCTCGGTGTTGAGGCGAAGCGGCGTGAGCAGCGCGTCGAGCGCGGACAGCACCTCGGAGGAATAGATGGGGGCCTCCGCGGGCGCATCTTCGGTGACGCCCTCGCCCGCGCCGGTCGCGCTCATGGGCGGCAGGGCCGGCCGGTAGTGGAGGCTGTCGATCACCCCCAAGCTCACGAAGGCAAGCAGCACGGTCGCCGCCGCCATCCCGGTGGGCCGCCTGCCCACCTTGCGCCACGCCTCGCGCAACGGTTCGCTGCCCCAGGCGTGGCGTGCGGCGAGCAGGCCGAGACCGAGCAGCAGGAACAGCAAGGCGTCGGTCCACAGCAGGACGGGCTCGAAGCTCAGGCTCATTCCAGCCTCACGCGCGGGTCGACCAGGGTGTACGAGAGGTCGGTGAGGATCAGGCCGATGATGTAGAGCACCGAGCCGATGAACACCATCGCCCGCACCACCGCGAAGTCCTGCGCGTTGATCGCGTCGATCGTGTAGCTGCCGAGGCCGGGGATCGCGAAGAAGGACTCGACCAGCAGGCTGCCCATGAACAGCAGCGGGATCACGACAACCACCCCGGTGAGGATCGGGATCATCGCGTTCTTGAGCACATGGCGGAACAGCACCGTCAGCTCGGACAGGCCCTTGGCGCGCGCGGTGCGCACATAGTCCTTGGAAATCTCCTCGAGGAAGATGGTGCGATACCAGCGCGCGCTCGAGCCGATCCCGGCGATGACGCCGATCGCCACCGGCAGCACCAGGAAGCGCGCCGCATCGAGCCCGCCGGCGTAGCCCGAGATCGGCACCAGCGCCCACAGCTTCGACACCAGCCACTGCCCGCCGATGATGTAGAACAGGCTGGAGATCGACATCATCGCCACGCACAGCACCACGCCCCAGAAATCCAGCGCGGTGGCGCGGAAGAACACCAGCATCAGGGCGAAGCTGATCGACACGATCAGGCCGAGCACGAAGGTCGGCAGCGCGATCGCGAGCGAGGGCCCCATGCGGTCGCGGATCTCCTGACCGATGTCGCGGCCGTCGTCGGCAGCGCCGAACTCGAGCGCGAACATGCGCAGCGACTTGTCGAAGAAGATCGTCTCCGTCAACTTGTCGCCGCCCTCGGCGTCTGGGTTGAAGAACATCGGCTTGTCATAGCCGCGTTCGACCTTCCAGCGCTCGATCGCCTCCGGGGTCGCGCGCTTGACCCCGATCTGCATGCGCGCCATGTCGTCAGGGGAGTTCACCACGAAGAACAGGACGAAGGTGAGCAAGTTCACCCCGACCAGGATCGGAATCGCGTACAGCACGCGGCGCACCAGGTAGGCCAGCATCAGCGCTTATCCCCGTTCCCGGCCCTGATGGAGGTGCCGGCCGCCAGTTCGTGCGCGGTCGCGGTCTCCCGCCGCCGCCAGTGCACCACCGCCGGCGCCACCAGCGCCACCAGCAGCAGCGCCACCACCGCCAGCGGCCACAGCACCGGCTCGTTCCACGCGGCGCGCGCGGCAGCGCGGCGCGCGATGTCCAGGCGCTGGTATTTCATCGTGTTGCGCACCATCGCCCCGGTCTTGCGGTTGAGCACCCAGCCGTGCTGCAGGGAATACGACATCGGGTGGAAGGCGAAGATCCACGGCGCGTCCTGCTGCAGCATCGCCACCATGCGGTCGATGATCCGCTGGCGCTCGGGGCCGTCGGACATCGCCTTCATGCGCTCGAAGAGCGCGTCGTACTCCGGGTTGGCGTAATTGGCGGCATTCTGCCCGTTGAACTTCACCTTCCCCTGCGGGCCATGAAGGAGGAACAGCAGGTTCTCCGGATCCGGGTAGTCGGCGTTCCAGCCGAAGAAGAACAGCTGGGCATTGCCCTGGCGCACCTTGTCCTGAAAGCGGTTGAAGTCGGTCGGCCGCACGACGAACTGCACACCGAGCTCGCGGAACTGCTTCGCCAGCCAGTCCGAGCGCGCCTTGTCACCCAGCCCGCCCGGCGTGGTATCGAGGTTGATCACCAGCGGCTCGCCGGTCTGCGCGTTGCGCCCGTTGGGCCAGCCGGCCTCGGCGAGCAGGCGGCGCGCCTCGTGATAGACCTCCTGCCCCTTGCGGGTCACGGCGAAACCGCCGCGCCCGCGCCGGCAAAGCTGGAAGCCGAGCACATGTTCGAGGTCGCGCACATGGGTCGAGATGACCGATGCCCCTGCCCCGATCACCGCCTGCGCCGCGCCGAATCCGCCGTGTTCGACGACGGCGCAGAAGGTGCGAAGATTCCTGATTGTATAGTCGCTGATCCGCATGGTTGTAAGATTACTTCAAAATCTCCGAAACAGACATCTTGTTTTCGTGCTGTTCCCGCCCCTTCCGATTACGTTAATGACTTGCGATCATGCAGCGGCCTTCATCGGGCAGTTGTGCAAAAGGGGGAGAAAGACATGAAACAACCATATTTCTGGAAAGCTGCGCTCGGCACCATCGCGGGGGTCATGCTGGCCACGCCGGTTCTGGCCGAGCAGTGGAAGTTCGCGATCGAGGAAATCCCGGGCTCGATCATGGACAGCTACGCGCAGGAGTTCAAGCAGCGCATCGAGAGCGCGACCGACGGCGAAGTGACCGTCGCGATCTATCCGCTGGGCTCGCTCGGAACGCCGACCGAAGTGGCCGAACAGACCGCCGACGGCATCGTGCAGTTCTCGAACCTCTCGGTCGGCAACCTCGGCACGCTGGTGCCCGAAAGCCAGATCCTGCTGACGCCCTACGCGTTCCCCTCGGACACGGCCGAAGTGGACCGCATCCTCCAGACCAGCGAGACGCTGAACGGCGACCTGGCCGCCGCCTTCGAGACCAAGGGGCTGAAGCTCGGCGCGCTCTACAGCGAGGGGCCGATGGTCTGGACCACCAAGAAGCCCGTGCACAAGCCCGAGGATCTGCGCAATTTCAAGATGCGGGTGATGGTGTCGCCCCTGCTGCTGAAGGCCTATGAGGATCTGGGCGCGAGCCCGACCCCGGTGCCCTTCGGCGAAGTTTACGGCGCGCTGCAGCTCGGCCAGGTGGACGGCCAGGTGAACCCGCTGCCGGCGATCGAGGAAATGAAGTTCTACGAGGTCTCGAACTACCTGATCTGGGCCGGTGAATCCGACCTCATCACCGCCATTCTGATCAGCGACGACTGGTTCCAGACGCAGTCGGCCGAGCGCCAGGAACTGATCGAGGAAACGCTGCGCGAGACGAACGAATATATCGGCCCGATCGCCGCCCGCTTCAACGAGGAGCGGCTCGAGAAGATCAAGGAGGCCAAGCCCGACATCGAACTGATCGAGCTTGACGAGGAGGAGCGCGCCGCCTTCCGCGAACGCGCCGAGGCCACCAAGGCCGCGATCGGCCAGGTGGTCAGCCAGGACGCCGCCGACATGTTCGAAAAGCTGCAGGCCGAGATCGGGCAGTAATGCAACCCGCCCCCGGGGCCGGCGGTGCCGGTTTCCGGGGGCATGTTCCCGCAGCAGGAAGACCACGCCATGACCAAGCGGCCATCGCCCTTCATGCATGTCCTGAATCGGGTCGATACCGGCCTTTCGTGGATCGAGGCCTTCATCGTCGCCGGCTCCATGCTGGTGATCGCAATCAACACGATCGCCAATGTGATCAGCCGCTACGTGCTGTCGCACAGCCTCTATTTCTCCGAAGAGCTGAACGAGATCTTCATGGTCACGGTCACCTTTGTCGGGCTTGGCTATGTGACGCGCAAGGGGCGCCATATCCGCATGTCGGCGATCTACGACATGGTGCCCGAGGCGGCGCGGCGCTACCTCATGGCCTTCATCGCCCTGACCACGGCGGCGGTGATGTTCCTGCTGGCCTGGGAGGCCTGGGAATACGTCGCCAAGGTCGCCGCGCGCGGCCGGGTCACGCCGGCCATGCAGGTGCCGCTCTGGACCACCTATGTCGGCGTCGTGGTCGGGCTGGTCCTGACCGGCATCCAGTATCTGGCGACCGTCTGGGTCAACCTCGCGCGGCGGGAATCGGTCTGGATCTCGCATGAGGAGACCGACGCTTATGACGACCCCGAACTGATCACGCTGCTGGAAATGCAGGAAGAGCACGACAAGAGGGAGACGACGCCATGACCTGGGTTCTGGTGAGCGTGATGTGCCTGCTTCTCGTGGCGGGCTATCCGATGATGATGCCGCTGCTCGGAGCGACTCTGGTCGCATTCCTGATCTATTTCCCCGAACTCAGCATGCAGCAGATCATCCAGCAGATGATCGGCGGGGTGAAGCCCTCGGCGCTGGTGGCGGTGCCGATGTTCATCCTCGCCGCCGACATCATCACCCGCGGCCATTCCGCCGAGCGGCTGGTGGACCTTGTGCTGCGTTTCATGGGGCACGTGCGCGGCGGGCTGGCGATTTCGGTCACCTCGGCCTGCGCGCTGTTCGGCGCGGTCTGCGGCTCGACCCAGGCCACTGTGGTCGCGGTCGGCGGACCGATGCGTCCGCGCATGTTGCGGGCCGGCTATCGCGACGATTTCACCATGGGGCTGATCGTCAATGCCGCCGACCTTGCCTATCTGATCCCGCCCTCGATCAGCATGATCATCTACGGCGTGCTCTCGGGCACCTCGATCGCCGAACTGTTCATCGCCGGGATCGGGCCGGGCCTCATCATCGTGGTGCTGTTCTCGGCCTGGTGCTGGTTCGTCGCCTGGCGCCAGCAGATCCCGGTCATGCCCCGCGCCAACTGGGGCGAGCGGCTGGCGGCGACGCGCCGCGCCCTCTGGCCGCTCGGCTTCCCGGTGATCGTCGTAGGCGGCATCTACGGCGGGATCTTCAGCCCGACCGAGGCCGCGGCCGTCTGCGTGCTCTATGCGGTGATCCTCGAACTGGTGGTGTTCCGCTCGATCGGGCTGCGCGATCTCTGGGACGTGGCGCTCGGCACCGGGGTCATGACCTCGATCATCTTCATCCTGATCGCGGCCGGCGCGGCGTTTTCCTGGATCATCTCCTTCGCGCAACTGCCGCAAAACATCATCGCCGGGCTCGGCCTTGCCGATGCGAGCGTGTGGAAGGTGCTGCTGGCGGTCAACGTCGCCTTCTTCCTCGGCTGCATGTTCGTCGATTCCGTGGTGGTGATGCTGATCCTCGTGCCGATCTTTTCGCCGCTGATCGCCGCCGCCGGGCTCGATCCGGTGCTGGTCGGGGTGATCGTGACGCTGCAGGTCGCCATCGGCGCGGCAACGCCACCATTCGGAGTGAACCTGTTCACCGCCGTCGCCGTGTTCCAGCGCCCGTTCATCGAGGTGGTGCGCGGGGTGCCGGTGTTCCTGCTGATCCTGCTCGGGGTCACGGTGCTGACCATGGTGGTCCCGGACATCGCCCTGCTGCTGCGCGACCTCGCCTTCCGCTGAGCCCAGAATTCAAGAAACCCGCAAGGAGACATGATTGCCATGGACAAATCTTCCCACGGCTATGAGGGCGGCCGCCTGAACCTGCCCTTCGTCGGCATCTCGACCTTCGCCAAGCGCCCTTATGTCGAGGACTGGAGCCGGATCGACGCCGATGTGGCGGTAATGGGCGCGCCTTTCGACTTCGGCACCCAGTTCCGCGCCGGCGCCCGCTTCGGGCCGCGCGGGGTGCGCGAGGCCTCGACGCTGTTCAGCTTCGGCCATGCCGGCGCCTATGACCACGAGGACGACTGCACCTATCTGCCCGAATCGGTGCGCATCGTCGATATCGGCGATGCAGACATCGTGCATACCGACACCGCGACGAGCCACGCGAACATCCGCAAGGGGGTCGAGGCGATCCTTGCCGCCAAGGCGTTCCCGGTGGTGATCGGGGGCGACCATTCGATCAACATTCCGTGTATCGAGGCCTTCGAGGGCCAGGGCGACATCCATATCCTGCAGATCGACGCCCATCTGGATTTCGTCGACGAGCGCCACGGCGTCCGCGTCGGCCACGGCAGCCCGCTGCGCCGCGCGGCCGAGAAATCCTATGTGACCGGCATGACGCAGGTCGGCATCCGCAACGTCTCCTCCACCGCGCGCGAGGGCTACGAGGCCGCGCGCAGCATGGGCTCCGACATCCTGTCGGTGCGGCAGATGCGCAAGCTCGGCGCCGAGGGCGTGATCAATCGCATCCCCGAGGGCGCGCGGGTCTATGTCACGCTCGACATCGACGGTTTCTGCCCCTCGATCGCGCCGGGCACCGGCACGCCGAGCCACGGCGGGTTCCTTTATTACGAGGTGCTCGAGATGCTCCAGGCGCTGGCGCGGCGCCACGAGGTCGTCGGCATCGACCTGGTCGAGGTCGCACCCGCCTATGATTCGGGCGAGGTCACGTCGATCCTCGCGGCGCAGGTGCTGCTGAATTTCCTCGGTTTCGTATTCCACGAGCGCCAGAAGGGCTGAACCCGCACCCGGGCGGCGTTTCGTGGAACGCCCCGGCCCCGTCGCGGGCCGGGGCGGATTGTTGCCCATCACCGGCCGGCCGGAACCGGAGCGCCACTCCGGACGTTGCAGTGGCATCGTTCCCCGGGCAACATTCCATCACCCCCAACCAGTATCGGAGCCAGCACCATGCGCCTCACCCCCAAGCGTCTTGCTTCCGCCACCTCTCTTGCCGCCGCGCTCTGCGTCTTCGGCGCGGCCGCCCATGCCGACGACGACGATTACGGCGCCTATATGTTCAAGGGCACCTGCGACGCCTATGCCGCGAACACGGTCGTGAAGGACGTGGGCGACCTTGAACTCGAGGATGATGGTGACACCGAGGAATGGAGCCGTGTCGCGCCCGACGGGGCGGCCATGCCCGCTGATCTGCGCGCCGAGGACGAATCGACCAGCCGGATCACCGCCGATGACCTCGCCGCAGGCGGATTCGCGCTCGCCGTCACCCGCCGGGACGAACCCGACACGCCGCTTATCGCCTGCGTCGAGTTCCCGCAGGGCATCACCCTGCCCCATGTGAGCGATCTGGCCGAAGTGGACGGCTCGGGCGTGGCCGGGCGCGTCGCCATCGAAGAGCGCGGGAACGGCGTGAGGATCACGACCACGGCATTTGCCAAGGACGCGGTGCCGCCCCTGCCGCAGGAGTGACCGCACCCGCCCGCACATGCGGGCGCAAAAGCCGCAAGGGGCCGCTGGTCGGAGGACCGCCGGCCCCTTTTTCATTGCGCGACTCCGGGGCTCCGCCGGCAGCGACAGGGTGTCGCTGGGGTTTTACCACAAGCGCCTTCGGTTGGCCGGACAAAGGCCATACAATCACTCAGGTATTCTGAGTCGCATCGCGCCGCCCCGACGCGATGTGCCGGCCGGAGGTTCGTGATGCCGTTTCCCGCCTTTTTCGCCGCCGCGCCGACGATCACCCTGCAGGATCCGCTTGCGGCCTTCCTCGGGATCGGGGACGGGCACATCACCTATTCCTATGCGGATGCGGTCAAGCTGGCCGGCCATTCCTGCCCGACAGTCGCGGGGGCCTATCTCGCGCTCTGCCACGGATTGCGCGCACTTTACGGCGCGGACACGCCCGAACGCGGCGCGATCGAAGTGGCGCTGCCCGAAGCGCCGGATGCCGGGGTGGCCGGTGTCATCGCCTCGGTGGCGACCCTGCTCACCGGGGCGGCGGGGGAAACCGGCTTCGGCGGGATCGGCCCGCAGCGGATGTTTTCGCGGCGCGACCTGCTGCGTTTCGGCGTTCCGCTCGAAGGCACGCTCGGGCTGCGGCGCCGCGACAGCGGGCGCGGTGTGAGCGTGACTTTCGACACATCCGCAGTGCCGCCGGCGCCGCAGATGCAGCGCCTCCTGCCGCTGGTTCTGTCCGGGCGCGCGAGCCCCGGGCAGCGGGCGGAATTCGGCGCGCTCTGGCAGGAGCGCGTGGCCGCGATGCTGACCACCCATGCCGGGGATCCGGCGCTGGTGCAGCTGCGCGACTGGCCTGCCCCGGGCTGACCGGCCGGCCCCCCGGCGCGGGATCGCCCCGTTTCCGCCGATCCATCCCCTATCGGACAAGCACCATGAAACCCAGACTGGACTATTTCCCCAAGGCCCCCGACCAGATGAAGGCGCTGCTGGCGTTCAACCGGTCGGTCGAGGACAGCGGGCTCGAACGCGGCCTGCTGCATCTGGTCAAGCTGCGTGCCTCGCAGATCAACGGCTGTTCGTTCTGCGTGGAGATGCACAGCCGCGAGGCACGCGAGGACGGCGAAACCGAGCAGCGCCTCTTTCTGGTCGCCGCCTGGCGTGAATCGCCCCTGTTCACCCCGCGCGAGCGCGCCGCCCTTGCCTGGACCGAGGCCGTCACGCGGATTTCGCAGGGCGGTGTACCGGACGACCTTTTCGCCGCGACGCGCGAGCATTTCCGGGATGAGGAACTGGTCAGGCTGACGATGGCGGTGTCGGTGATCAATGTCTGGAACCGGCTCAGCGTCTCGTTCCGGGCGATCCACCCGGTGGCGGAACAGCCGAGCGGAAGGGCGGAGTGAACCGCGAGGGGCGGCCTCGCTTGGCCGCGGTTGCGCGCTACATGTCCGGCATGGATGCAGCAACGACGAGGACAAGAACGTGAAACTCTATTACATGCCCGGCGCCTGTTCGCTCGCGAGCCATATCACGCTCGAATGGGTCGGAGAGCCCTATGAAACCGTGCGGATCGCCCATGACCGGCTGAAGTCGCCCGAATATCTCGCGGTCAATCCGCTCGGTGCGGTGCCGGCGCTCGAACTCCTTGACGGGACGGTGCTGACGCAGAACGCATCGGTGCTGGCCTATCTGGCCGACCGTCACCCGGAGGCCCGGCTCGAAGGCGACGGCACGCCGCAATCCCGCGCCGAGGTGCACCGCTGGTTCGGCATGTTGAATTCGGACATGCACCCGGCGTTCAAGCCGTTTTTCGGCAGCACCGCCTATCTGGGCGACGAGGCGGTGATCGAAAAGACGAAGGACAACGCCCGCGAGCGGCTGGACTTCCTGTTCGGACTCGTGAACGACGCGCTTCGCAACCGCGACTGGATCGCCGGGCATCGCTCGATTGCGGATCCCTATCTTTTCGTCATGACCCGCTGGGTCCATGATCAGGGCATCGACGTCTCGGGCCTCGGTGAACTCGCGCGCCATCACCGGACCATGAACGAGGACGCGACGGTGATGAAGGTGCTGAAGGACGAGGGCCTCGCCTGACCCTGCGCCGCAGTTGCACCGGCCGGCCCGCGGGCGGTGCGGCCTGCCGAACAACAGAGGACGTGACAGGAGAATCGACATGGCGACGGGAAACACCAAACCGACCGGCCCCGACCTGACGGCGGGCGTGAGCAGTTCCGACTTCGATGCGCGCGGCATGCTGGAGGGGCACGTGGACAAGAAGCCGGTTCTCCTGCTGCAGCGTGATGATGGCATCATCGCCATTGACGGCCGCTGCAGCCATTATCACGCGCCGCTGAAGGAGGGGCTCGTGGTCGGGGACACGCTGAACTGTCCCTGGCACCATGCCTGTTTCAGCCTGCGCACCGGCGAGGCGCTCGGCGCCCCGGCGCTGAGCCCGCTTTCGCTCTGGAAGGTCGAGGAAAGCAACGGGCGCATCTTCGTCTCCGAGAAGCTCCCCAAAAGCCGCGAGATTCCGGTCGAGCTTGTGGGTGCGCCCGGGCGCATCGTGATCATCGGCGGCGGCGCGGCCGGGTTTGCGGCGGCGCAGCGGCTTCGCGATCTGGGCTATGAGGGATCGCTCACCTTGGTGAGCGCCGAAGCGGATCTGCCGCTCGACCGCCCGAACCTGTCCAAGGATTATCTGAGCGGCGATGCCCCCGAAGCCTGGATGCCGCTGCGCAAGGAGAAATATTACGCCAACAAGGCCATCGACCTGCGGCTTTCGACCGAAGTGACCGGGATCGACGTGGCGGCAGGCGAGGTCCGGCTGGGTGACGGCACGAGCCTTGGCTACGACCGGCTTTTGCTCGCCACTGGGGCCGAACCCGTGCGCCTGCCGGTTCCGGGAATGGATCTGCCCCATGTGCACACGCTGCGCTCGATCCGCGATTGCCGGGCCATCATCGACCAGTTGCCCGGCAAACAGCGCGCGGTGGTGATCGGCGCCGGGTTCATCGGGCTCGAGGTCGCCGCATCGCTTCTGAAACGCGGCCTTGAGGTGCATGTGGTCGCCCCCGACAGGCGTCCGCTGGAACGGGTGCTGGGGGCGGATCTTGGCGATTACATCCGCGCGCTGCATGAAAAGCACGGGGTGATCTTCCATCTTGAAAACACCGTGACCGGCGTGACCGGCAGCGCCGTGCAACTGGAAAGCGGCGGCACCCTGCCCGCGGACCTGGTCATCGCCGGGGTCGGTGTGCGCCCGCGCACGCAGCTGGCCGAGGCGGCCGGAATCCGGGTTGAAAACGGCGTCGTGGTGGATCGCTTCCTTGAAACCAGCGTGCCCGGCATCTTTGCCGCCGGTGACATCGCGCGCTGGCCCGATGCTACGAGCGGCAACAATATCCGGGTCGAACACTGGCAGGTCGCACAGCGCCAGGGCCAGAGTGCCGCCGCGAACATGCTGGGCCTTGCGCGGCCGCATCACGACGTCCCGTTCTTCTGGAGCGAACATTACAACGTGCAACTGAACTATGTCGGCCACGCCACCGGCTGGGACGAGATCGACATCGACGGCGACATCGCCGCCCGCGACTGCGCCGTTCGCTTCAGGAAGGACGGGCGCGTGCTGGCCATGGCCAGCATCGGGCGCGATCTTGAAAACCTTTGCTGCGCGGCCGAGATGGAACGCGCCATCGCGGGACAGGACAGCCGGGGATGAGCTATTTCGTTCTGGTGACGCTGCATCTTTTCGCCGCGATCTTTTTCGTGGGGACGGTGTTCTTCGAGGTCATGATCCTCGAATCCCTGCGCGAGCCGCTCGGGCGCGACACCATGCGGCGGGTCGAGGTCGCAATCGGAAAGCGGGCGCGGCGCGTGATGCCCTTTGTCATCATCGTCCTTTACACCGCCGGCATCGGCATGGCCTGGCAGTACCGCGCCTCGCTGGCCAACCCGTTCGCCAGCAGCTTCGGCATGCTGCTTTCGCTCAAGATCCTGCTCGCGCTCAGCGTGCTTGCGCATTTCATCACCGCGATCACGCTCGGGCCGCGGGGCAAGCTGCGTTCGCGCCATTTCAAGATGATTCATGTGAGCGTCTTCATCCACGTGGCGCTGATCGTGTTCCTTGCCAAGGCGATGTTTTATGTCACGTGGTGAGGGGTGCGGGCGGCCTTGCCGGTGTGCCCCGCCGCGACAGCCCGGGAAAGGCACCGCATGACGGTCCGGCTCCGCCCCCATCACCTGCTCTGCATGCTGACCTTTTCGGGCCAGGGCTATACGCCGGCGTTCACCGCCAACATGCGGGCGATCATGGACCGGCTCGGCAAGGGCGAAGAGATCCTGATCGTTACCGGCCCCGATGACATCTGCGCGCCGCTGCTGTCGGAACCGGCGCCGCATTGTCATGACGGGGACGTGACCGCGCGCGACCAGGTGGCCGCTCAGGAGGCCGGGGCGCTGCTCGCGGTCGCGGTCCGGCCGGGCACGCGGCTTGCGCTGACGCCGGCGCAGATCGGGCAGCTGCGCGAGGGCTTTGCCGACGGGCAGATCCGCAGGGGCTGCACCGGCTGCCAGTGGGAAGAACTCTGCACCAATGTCGCGGCCCGCAGCTATGCCGGGGCGCAGCTTTGACGCCGCAGCCGGCAGGCATCGCCCCGGCGTTGCCCCTTGCGCAAAACGGGGCTGCACGCTAGGCGCCCCTCATGCCGCGCTATGCCCTCAAGATTGAATATCACGGTGCGCCCTTTGCCGGGTGGCAGCGCCAGAAGGATCAGCCCTCGGTGCAGGAGGCGATCGAGACCGCGCTGGCCCGGCTCGAGCCGCGCGAACACCGGATCAATGCGGCCGGGCGCACCGATGCGGGGGTGCATGCGCTGGCCCAGGTCGCGCATTGCGACCTGACGCGCGACTGGGATCCGTTCCGCCTCATGGAGGCGCTGAACCACCACCTGAAGCCGCTGCCGGTCGCGGTGCTGGACTGCGCGCAGGTTGCGGGTGACTGGCACGCGCGGTTCTCGGCGCGGGAGCGGCGCTACCTGTTCCGCGTCCTGCCGCGGCGCGCACCCGCGACATTCGCAAAGGGCCAGGTCTGGCAGATCGGCCATGCGCTCGACATCGAGGCCATGCGCGAGGGGGCCCGCCACCTCATCGGGCAGCACGACTTCACCACTTTCCGCGCCTCGATCTGCCAGGCGGCGAGCCCGGTCAAGACGCTCGACGAGATCACCATCACGCGGGTCGAGGGACTATCGGGCGATGAGATCCACTTCCGCCTGCGGGCGCGCTCCTTCCTGCACAACCAGGTGCGC
>JRYH01000907.1_pt1 | contig 25788 bp, 26 predicted proteins | sample 235351 | NCBI WGS metagenome assembly JRYH01 (sample SAMN03074221, study PRJNA261480) | activated sludge metagenome | biome: Wastewater Treatment Plant; feature: Wastewater; material: Activated sludge; isolation source: activated biomass of a wastewater treatment plant treating wastewater... ...
GGCGGATGAGGGGCGTTCGGCGTGCACGACGCCAGCCGTAGAGCCAGAGCAAAGTCCCTCACCGACCTGTCTTTTGGTGCGAGCCTCCGGCTCGACGGCCACCTCTCCCGTCCCGGGAGAGGAAAGAGACGCGTGCTTGCACCGCACTTCACTCCAAAGAGGTCTTACGATCTCCGGCGTTTTCGCTCGCCACAGCCCCCACTGAAGCAGGTGGCGCGGCCGCGCGGATAAAATCGGCCACATGCTCGCGCCGGACGCCGAGGCCGACAAGACGCGCGGGAAGGCGCTGCAGGCGCGGATATCTCTGCATCAGCCGCAGCACGAACGGCGGCCTGGGCGGCTCGCGGCGCTCCAGCACCGGCCCCACGATGGCGTTCTGCGCGACCACCTGAATGGCCTGCGTCACCCGCGTCGGAAACATGCGCCGCTTCTGGACCGCACGCAGATCCTCAAGCGTTACGCCTCCCGCACGCAGCGGCCCGGCCAGCCGGTTCGCCGCAGCCACCGCATCCTGCACGGCGAGGTTGATGCCGACGCCGCCGATCGGGCTCATGGCATGGGCCGCATCGCCGATGCAGAGGAGACCGGGGCGAAACCATTGCAGCAGGCGATCGACGCGCACCGTCAGGAGCTTCACGTCGCCCCACGAGCCGATTGCGGCCATGCGTGCCGGCGCCAGCGCCGCGGCGGCGGCCACCCGCGCGCGGAAAGCGTCCAGGCCCGCGGCTTTCAGCTTGTCGAGCGAGCCCTTCGGGATCACGTAGGCGCATTGCCAATAGTCACCGCGATAGAGCATCACGAGAATGGAGCCGGCGCCGACGCGTCCGACGGTGTCCAGCGTATCGCCGGGCTCGGCCGGGATGCGGAACCAGAGCGCGTCTATCGGCGCGCCCAGCTCCTCGATCGGAAGCTGCGCCTTCGTGCGCAGCACCGAATGGCGCCCGTCCGCCGCGACGACGAGGTCCGCCCGGATCTCCTCGGGGCCGTCCGGTCCGCGCGCCACGACCCCCGTCACCCGCGCGCCTTCCTCGATGAGATCCACCGCCTCCGTGCGCATAAAGAGCTCGAAGCCGGGATAGCGGCGGCCCTCCTCGGCGAGGAAATTCAGGAAGTCCCACTGCGGCATGAGCGCGATGAAGGGCGCGCGCACCGGCAAGCTGCGGAAGTCCGCGATCGTCACCGGCGTGTCGCCGACGACGCCGCCGAGACGCTCCACGCGCTGATGCGGCAGCGTCAGGAAGCGATCGAGGAGACCAAGCTCGGCCATGACCTCCAGCGTCGAGGGATGAACGGTATCGCCGCGGAAATCGCGCAGGAAGTCGGCGTGCTTCTCGAGAACGGCGACGCGCACGCCCGCCCGCGCCAGCAGATAGCCGAGCATCAGCCCGGCCGGCCCACCGCCCGCGATACAGCATTGAAAGGATGAGCCGTGTGCCATCCGCGCCTCCTCGGTGATCCGTGAGGGACGGAGAAGCCTACTCCGGAATGGAGAGCCCCGCACGCCGAAGCTGCTGCCCGAGGCGCATGCGCTTCTCCGAGGCGATCCTGACGCGGACCGCGATCACGCCGTCGTCGGCTGTGCTCTTCTCGATCACATCCGCATGCTCGTGAAGCCAGGCGAGGATACGGCCCTCATGTGCGGGCAGCGTGAGCGTCAGGATGTCGTCGGCGCGGCCGAGCCGCGCGTCGATCCTGTCGAGGAGAAGCGCGAGCCCCTCCCCCGTCGCGGCCGAGACGAGGGCCGGCTCCTGGGCGCGGAAACGTGCCGCGGCAAGCGCCGCCTCCCGCTCGGCGGGGGCCAGAAGATCGATCTTGTTCCACACTTCGAGGATATGGCCCTCGGTGGAGTGGACGTCGATGCCGAGATCGTCCAGCACCGCTGCGACGTCTCCGGCCTGGGCTTCCGTCTCAGCATGCGCGATGTCGCGCACGTGCAGAATGAGATCGGCCTCGATGACCTCTTCGAGCGTCGCCCGGAAGGCCGCCACGAGTTGTGTCGGCAGATCGGAGATGAAGCCCACCGTGTCCGAAAGGATGACGCGCCGGCCCGACGGCAGGCGCACCTCGCGCATCGTCGGATCGAGTGTGGCGAACACCTGGTCCATGGCGAGCACGCCCGCGCCTGCGACGCGATTGAAGAGCGTCGATTTGCCGGCGTTCGTATAACCGACGATGGCGACGATGGGATACGGCACCTTGCGCCGGCCCTTGCGATGCAGGTCCCGGGTGCGCACCACGCCCTCGAGCTCGCGCTTGATGGCGATGATGCGCTCGTCGAGCATGCGCCGGTCGAGCTCGATCTGCGCCTCGCCCGGGCCGCCGAGGAAGCCGCGTCCGCCGCGCTGACGCTCGAGATGGGTCCAGGCGCGGACCAGCCGTCCCTTCTGATAGGAGAGATGCGCCAGCTCGACCTGCAGACGCCCTTCGCGCGTCTGCGCGCGACGGCCGAAGATCTCGAGAATGAGGCCCGTCCGGTCGAGCACCTTGGCGTTCCAGGCACGCTCGAGGTTGCGCTGCTGCACGGGGCTGATCGCGTGATCGACGATGACGAGGCCGACCTCGAGATCGGCGACGAGCGCCTGGATCTCCTCCACCTTGCCCGAGCCGAACAGCGTGCCGGGCTTGGGCGTCGGCACCGGAACGAGGCGCGCATCCGCAATGTCGAGATCGATGGCCTCCGCGAGCCCTTTCGCCTCGATCAGGCGGTCCTCTGGAGAATGGAGCGAGAGCGTGCGCCCCCCTTTGCCGGCGCCGCCGCCCTCCGCGCGCGCGTGACGCGCCAGCACGGGGACGAGCACGAGCGTGCGCATCGGCGCCGCCCGGTGGTCCGCCGCCGCATCGCTGCGGGTGCGCGGAGCCTTGGCGCCTGCGTCGTCGGGGCTGGAGCTGGCCGGCGTGGGCGCCGACGTGTCGTTATGGCCGATGGGACGCGCTCACCCTTGCTGGCCGTCCTGCTCGATCTCCATCAGATGCAGGGGAGCGCCCGGCATGATGGTCGAGATAGCATGCTTGTAGACGAGCTGCGAATGGCCGTCGCGCCGCAAGAGCACGCAGAAATTGTCGAACCAGGTGACGATGCCCTGCAGCTTCACGCCATTGACGAGAAAAATGGTGAGGGGCGTTTTGCTCTTGCGAACGTGATTGAGAAAGGTGTCCTGAAGATTCTGAGCGCGATCCGCGGCCATGGACTTGCCTCTTATTATTTATGACTCTTGGTGGACCTCGATCGTCATCGCCGCACGCATGTCCCCGTGCGCGCCGCGTGCCCCAGGCTTGCAGAGTACCCAAGACAAACCAGCAGCTAACATAACTTGATCTCAAGACAATAGGGATGAGCACCCCCGGCGGCAATACGACGATTGGCAGCAAGCCTCCCTCAGGAGGAAAGTTCGGCAGCGCGATGAAAGTTTGAGCGCAACAAAAGCGTCAATCGGCCCGGTTGACCATCGCCGACGGGGGCGCCGTCGATGCGCACGACCGGCATGACGGTGCCGGACGCGGAGGTGATGAAGGCTTCCTGGGCGGTGAGTGCCTCCTCGATGCGGAACGCGCGCTCTATTACCGGGACTTTTTCCCGACTCAATAAATCAAGAAGAGTTCTGCGCGTAACGCCCGGCAGGATTGCATTTCCGGTGGGTCTCGTAATCACGTTTCCGGACCGATCGACGATCCAGGCGTTGCTCGACGCACCCTCCGTGACGAATCCGTCCGGATCGACGAGCCACGCCTCCTGGGCGCCTTCGCGCGCAGCAGCGGCCTTGGCCAGCACCCCCGGCAGCAGCATCACCGTCTTGATATCGCAACGGCCCCAGCGGATGTCGGGGAGCGTCTTCACGGCGATGCCGGAGGCCGCGCGCGCCTCTCGCGCCGCGCCGTCGATCCGGCGCGCGAGGCAGACGAGCGTCGGCTCGAGGCCGCGCGCCGGGATGGCGAAATCGCGCGGCGCCCGCCCGCGGGAGATTTGCAAGTAGACCAGCCCCGTCGTCACCCGATTACGGCGCACGACCTCGCGCAGGACATGCCCGAGCGCGGCGCGCGACATCGGCGGAGGAATCGAGAGCGCGTCGAGCGAGCGTTCGAGGCGCTCCATATGGCGCGTCTCGTCGACGAGGCGGCCGTTCAGGACCTCGCACACCTCGTAGATGGAGTCCGCGAACTGGAAGCCGCGATCCTCGACGTGGACCCCGGCTTGCCCATACGGCAGATAGCGTCCGTTGACGTAGACGACGCGCGTCATGCTTCCCCCTGGACGGCACGACGCCGCTCCCGTCTTGCCCGCGTGCGAGCCCCTGCCGCCTCAGCCCACTCTCTCGCCGACGCGCTGCTCCGAGGAGACACCGAGCGCGCGCAGCTTGCGATGCAGCGCCGAGCGCTCCATGCCGACGAACTCCGCCGTGCGCGAGATGTTGCCGCCGAAGCGGTTGATCTGCGCCAGCAGATACTCGCGCTCGAAGATCTCGCGAGCCTCCCGCAGCGGCAGGCTCATCAGGTGCTCCGCGCCGCCGTTGACGGGCAGCGGCACGTTGGAGCCGATCTCGTCGGGCAGCATGTCGGCGGTGATGACGGCCGTGGGATCGCCCCCGGCCAGGATCATGAGGCGCTCGATGTTGTTGCGAAGCTCGCGCACGTTGCCCGGCCAGTCATGCGCCTGCAGCACCGCGATCGCATCCTCGCCGATGCGCCGCGGCGCGAGCCCCGAGGCCTGCGAGAGCTGGCTCACGAAATACTGGATGAGATCGGGAATGTCCTCGCGCCGCTCGGCAAGGCCCGGCACGCGCAGCGGAACCACGTTGAGGCGGTGATAGAGATCCTCGCGGAAGCGCCCCTCGCTCATGTCGCGCTCGATGTCGCGGCTCGTCGAGGAGACGATGCGCACGTCCACCGAGACCTTCTGCGCCCCGCCCAGGCGCTGGAACTTCTGCTCGACGAGCACGCGCAGCACCTTGCCCTGCGTCTCGAGCGGCATGTCGGCGACTTCATCGATGTAGAGCGTGCCGCCGTGCGCCTCCTCGAGCGCGCCGACCTTGCGCGGCCCGCCCGTGCGATCCTCCGTGCCGAACAGCTCCTCCTCGACGCGGTCGGGCGCCATCGAGGCGGCATTGAGCACGATGAACGGCCCGTCCGCGCGGTGGGACTTCTGATGCAGGAGGCGCGCGGCAAGCTCCTTGCCCGCGCCCGAGGCACCGCGGATGAGAATGCGGCTGTTGGTCGGCGCGAGCCGGTCGATGGCACCCTTGAGCTGATTGATGGCGGGCGACTTTCCGATCATCTCGGCCGAGACCGTCGAGCGCTCCTTCAGCTCGCGCACCTCGCGCTTCAACTGCGAGGCTTCGAGCGCGCGCAGCGTGACGAGCACGAGCCGATCCGCCTTGAACGGCTTCTCGATGTAGTCGTAGGCGCCGCGCTTGATCGCCGTCACCGCCGTCTCGACGTTGCCGTGACCGGAGATGATGACGACCGGCAGCTCCGGATAGGTGCGCTTGATGACCGACAGCACCTCGAGCCCGTCGAGGCGGCTGCCCTGCAGCCAGATGTCGAGGATCACGAGATGCGGCCGCCGCTCCTCGATGATGCGCAACGCCTCGTCGCTGTCGCGGGCGAGCCGCGTGCGGTGCCCCTCGTCCTCGAGGATGCCCGCAACCAGCTCTCGGATATCGGCCTCGTCATCGACGATCAGAATGTCTGCAGCCATCTTCTACTCCTCGAGGTCTCGTCGTGGTCTGGCGGAAACGATGGGCTCCGCGGATCTGTCTAAGCGCATCCTAAGCTCCCGCCGCGTAGGCTCTCTCCGCGCCCTCGCCGGATGGCGGCGTCAGGAGAGAGAGCGGGAACGACAGGGCGACGCAGGCGCCCGATGGGCGCTGGTCCGTCACTTGCGCGTCGTCGAACAGCAGCATGCCGCCATGCTGCTCGGTGATCTTCTGCACGATGGCGAGGCCGAGACCCGTGCCCTTGTGCCCCTTCGTCGTCACGTAGGGCTCGAGCAGGCGCGAGCGGTTCTGCTTCGGCAGCCCCGGCCCGTTATCGGTCACGGAGATCGTCACCATCTCGCCGACGTCGAGCTGCACGTCGACCTCGCCTTTGCGGTCCGGCTCGCCATCCATCATGCTCTCGACGGCCTCGGTGGCGTTCTTGACGAGATTGGTGACGGCCTGCGTCAGCAGGCGGCGGTCGAACGAGGCGAGCACCGGCGCGTCGGGCAGCGACAGCCTGTAGGCGATGGCGCGATGGCTCTCCCGGAACAGGATGACGGAATCGGTCACCGCATCGCGCAGGTCGGCCGTCTCCATCACGGGCTTCGGGATGCGTGCGAACGAGGCGAACTCGTCCACCATGGTCTTGATGTCGCCGGCCTGCCGCTCGATCGTCGCGGTCAGCTTGTCGAAGGTCTCGCGGTCGTCGACGATGACGCGCCCGTACTTGCGGCGGATGCGCTCTGCCGAGAGGATGATCGGCGTGAGCGGGTTCTTGATCTCGTGCGCGATGCGTCGCGCCACGTCTGCCCAGGCCGAGGTGCGCTGCGCCGAGACCAGCTCGGTGATGTCGTCGAAGGTGACGACCGAGCCGACGTCACCCGGCCCCGCCTTCTCGCGCGTCACGCGCACGGCGAAAGTCCGCTCCTCGTCGCCGATCAGGATCGAGATATCCTGCGCCCCGCGCGACTTCATGCCCTGCTCCTCGCGCCGCTCGAGCGTGGGCGCGAGCACGGGCAGCGCATCGACGAGCCTCTTGCCGACGACCTCGGCCTCCGTGGTGCCGAGCAACTGCTCGGCCGCGCGCGAGACGAGCGTGATGCGGTCCTGGCTGTCGAGGCCGATCACGCCGGCCGAGACGCCGGAGAGCACGGCCTCCATGAAGCGGCGCCGATCGGTGAGCTGCTCGTTGGCGGTGAGCAGCGCGTCCCGCTGGTGCTTGATCTCGCGCGTCATGGTGTTGAACGTGATCGAAAGGCGCCGCAGATCGCCTTCGCCGCGCCGCTCCGGCAGCTCGACGGCGAGGTTGCCGTGCGACACTTCCTGGGCGGCCGCGATGAGGCGGCGGATGGGCGCCACGAACCGGCTCGCGAACCACAGGCCGACCCAGATGGCTGCCAGCAGCGCCGTCATGGAGATCATCGTGTAGATGAGGCCGTGCGCCAGCTTGAGCCCGCCGCGCGCGGCGCGCAGCCGGTTGTACTCGTCGACGCTTTGCGTCGTTCGCTGCAGATGCCCCATCACTTTGGAATCGAGCAGCCGCGTCACGTAGAGCAGCCGGTCGGCATAGTGGGGGAGCTTGGCGACGGCGGACACCTGAGCGGTGCCGGTCGGCATGAACAGGGCGACCTGCCCGGCCCCGGCCTGCCCCAGGTAGAACGGCGGCACGGGCGTGAACGGCATGGCGCCATCCTCGAGCGCGGCGATTACCGGATCGCCCTTGCCGTCGATGACGTAGGCAGTCGGAATATCGCGCAAGCCGGCCTGGCTGATGATGTGCTGCTTGAACGCCGCGGAATCGATCGGGATATGGTCGGCCGCCGCATCGACGTCGCGCACCATGTTGGCGAGGTCGGTGCGCAACTGCTGGCCGTGCTCCTCGACGTAGGCCTGCGCGACCTGCACCGAGTTGCTGATGATCTCCCGGCTCCGCACCGAGAACCAGCTGTCGATCGAGCGCGAGAACGAGGTCGTGGCCGCAACTGCAAGAATCGCCGCCGGCAGTGCCGCGATAATCGAGAACAACAGCACGATGCGCACATGCAGCCGCGCACCCGGCAGCTTCGCCCGCCAGGCCCGCCACATGCCGTAGAACTGCCAGGCGATCACGGCGATCATCGCCACGATCAGGACGACGTTGATGAAGAGAGCGGCGAGCACCACGTCGTTGGTAGGCGCGATCGGCGTCAGCCACGTCAGGATGAGGTAGGTCGCGAGCGCCGAGATCAGCGACAGCACGACCACCACGAGGCCCAGCCAGAAGGCGCGGTCCGTCAGATCGAGCAGCGGAGAGGCTGCGCTGTCGGGGAGCACCGTCCTCCCGGCCGTATCAGGTCCGCCCATGGGCCCTTCCCTCATCGGTGTGGGCGCAAGCCCGCATCAATGTATCAATCCGACAACAAACCGACAGGTCTAGCCGAGTCGGATCGCCATTTCCGCAACTGAGCTGACGTGCAGCGAGCACAAGGGACACCGAAACTGTGACATTCTTGCGACGAATTTGTGTGGCAGGACGACTTCCGTGCAACGTCGCTTGCGCCTCCCGCCAAAGCCAGCGCGGTCTCAGCGGCGAGGCCGAAGGGCCATCCGCCCGCCTCTCGCCCGCAGCCCTTAGCCGAGAGGCGTGCGCAGAACGCGGATGTCGAGCTCCTTGATCCGGCTGCGGAGCGTGTTGCGGTTGAGGCCGAGCAACTCGGCCGCCCGGATCTGGTTGCCGCGCGTCGCCGCCAGCGCCGCCGACAATAGCGGCAGCTCGACCTGCCGGATCACCCGGTCATAGAGACCCGGCGGCGGCAGCGCATTGCCGAAGCTCGCGAAATATTGGGCGAGATGGCGCTCCATCAGCTCCGAGATATCCCTGGGCTCGCTCTCCTCCGTCGTTCCGCCGTGCCGGGGGCGCGCGTCCGCCAGCTCCTGCTCGATGATCGGCGCCGTCAGCGTGTCCTGCGCATAGAGCGCGCCGAGCCGGCGCACGAAGTTCTCCAGCTCGCGCACGTTGCCAGGCCAGGGGTGAGCCTTGAGGCGATCGATCGCCGCCGTCTCGATCGCCTTCTGCCCGAGCCCCTCGCGTGCCGCCTGCCGCAGGAAATGGCGCACGAGATCGCCGATGTCCTCGGTTCGCTCCCGCAGCGGCGGCAGCCTCACCGGCACGACGTTGAGGCGGTAGTAGAGGTCCTCGCGGAAGAGGCCCTGCGAGATCTGGCTGCGCAGGTCGCGGTGGGTGGCCGCGATGATGCGCACGTTCGTCTTGATCGGGGTGCGGCCGCCGACCGTGGTATATTCGCCCTGCTGCAGCACGCGCAGCAGCCGCGTCTGCGCCTCCATCGGCATATCGCCGATCTCGTCGAGGAACAGCGTGCCGCCCTCGGCCTGCTCGAAGCGGCCGGGCGTACGTGTCTGCGCCCCCGTGAAGGCGCCCTTCTCGTGGCCGAACAGCTCGCTCTCGATCAGCTCGCGCGGGATCGCGGCCATGTTGATCGCCACGAACGGACCCTGCCGGCGCTTGCCGTAATCGTGCAGCACGCGCGCCACCAGCTCCTTGCCGGTGCCGCTCTCGCCCTGGATCATGACGGTGAGATCGGTCTGCGTGAGGCGCGCCAGCGCGCGATAGATCTCCTGCATGGCGGGCGAGCGGCCGATCAGCGGCAGCTCCTCGCTGTCCATATCGGCCGTCTGCGGGCGCGGCCGCCGCCCCGGCCCTGCGAGCGCCCGGCCGACGACGGCGACGACCTCCGACAGGTCGAACGGCTTCGGCAGGTACTCGTAGGCGCCCTTTTCCGCCGCCGTCAGCGCGGTCATGAGCGTATTCTGCGCGCTCATGACGATGATCGGCAGCTCGGGACGCACTTTTTTGATGCGCGGGATGAGGTCGAAGGCGTTCTCGTCGGGCATCACGACATCGGTGATGACGACGTCGCCTTCCCCCTGGCTGACCCAGCGCCAGAGGGTCGCGGCGTTGCCGGTGGCGCGCGGCGCATAGCCGGCCCGCGCCAGCGCCTGGTTCAGAACCGTGCGGATGGCCGTATCGTCATCGGCGATCAGAATGGTGCCGCGCGCCATGTGTCAGCCCTTCCTCTCCTTGCCCGCCACGCGCCGGGGCGCCTGGCCGCGCTTGCGGTCCTGCATCGGCAGCAGCACGCGGAACACCGTGCGGCGCCCCTCGCTCTCGCACTCGATGATGCCGCCGTGATCGCGGATGATCTTGGCGACGAGCGCGAGGCCGAGGCCCGTGCCGTTGCGCTTGGTCGTCACGAACGGGTCGAACAGATGCGGCTTGAGATCGTCCGGCACGCCCGAGCCGTTGTCCTCGATCTGGATCATCAGCGGCAGGTTGATGCGCTGGTCGCTGCCGGGAACGGAGAGGCGCACGCCCGGCCGGAATGCAGTCTGCATCACGATGCGGCCGTGTCCCTCCTCATCGTCGCCGATCGCCTCGGCGGCGTTCTTGAGGAGGTTCAGGAACGCCTGCACGAGCTTGTCGCGGCTGCCGGGAATGGGCGGCAGCGACGGATCGTAATCCTCGACGATGCGCAGGCCGCGCGCGAATCCCGTCTCCGCGAGGCGGCGCACGTGGTCGAGCACGTCATGGATGTTGACGGGCTCCTTCGCCAGCGGCCGCTCGTCGCCGAACACCTCCATGCGGTTGACGAGATTGCGGATGCGCTCCGTCTCCGCGCAGATGAGCTGCGAGAGCACGCGATCCTCATCGGAGAGGTTCTGCTCGAGGAGTTGGGCCGCGCCCTTGATGCCGGACAGCGGATTCTTGATCTCGTGCGCCAGCACCGCCGCCATGCCCGAGACCGAGCGCGCCGCGGCGCGGTGCGTGAGCTGGCGCTCGATCATCTGCGCCATCGTCCGCTGCTGCAGCATGACGACGATGAGGGACGGGCTGTCCATCATCGGCCCGGCGTAGACGTCGACGAGCTTCGGACTGGCGAACCTCGGGCTCGCCATCTCGACCCCGTACTCGTTCAGCGTCGAGCCGTCCGCCCGCACCTGCGCGACGAGCGACAGGAGCGGACAGCCGAACGCCACGAGATCGTCGAGCCGCTGGCGCGTCAGCATCGCATAGCTGGTGGAGAGGAACACCTCCGCCGCCGCGTTGCCGTAGTGCATCCGGTTATCGTCGCCGACGACGAGGATGGGATGGGGCAGCGCACCCAGCAGCCCCTCGCAATCGACCGCCGGCGGCCGCAGCGCAAGAGCCCGTGCTGCCGGTTTCCCGCTCATGCCGCGGCCTCCCGGGGCCCATCGAGGTCGGTCTCGTCCGCGTCGCTGTAGAAGGCGTCGAGGAGCGCGAGTGCGCGGACCGGATCCTCCTCGGTGCAGATCCGCTGCCGCCAGGCCTTGAGGCGCGCCGCGCGATGGCCGCTCGAGGCGAGATACCAGCCGATGTGCTTGCGCGCGTTGCGCAGGCCGAGAAACGCGCCGTAGTAGGCGAGCATCGCCTCGACATGGGCGCGCGCGATGCGCCCTTGCTCGGCGCGCGACGGCACCTCGGGCACCGCATCGCCGGATAGCGCCTGCGCCACCTGCCCCGGCAGCCACGGCGCCCCGTAGGCCCCACGTCCGATCATGACGCCATCGGCGCCGGACTGGGCGAGCGCCGCGCGCGCGTCCGCCACGCTCAGGATGTCGCCGTTGACGATCACGGGAATACCGACGCGCGCCTTGACCGCGCGCACCTCGGCCCAGTCGGCAGCCCCCTTGAAGAACTGCTGGCGCGTACGGCCGTGCACGGTCACGAGTTGCACGCCGGCCTCCTCGGCACGCAGGGCAAGCTCAGGTGCGTTGCGCGAGGCCTGATCCCAGCCGAGCCGCATCTTGAGCGTCACCGGCACGTCGACCGCCTCCACGACGGCCCGCACCAGCGCCACGGCATGATCGAGATCGCGCATCAGCGCCGAGCCCGACGCCTTGCCCGTCACCTCGCGGGCGGGGCAGCCCATGTTGATGTCGATGATCTCCGCGCCTTTGGCTTCGGCAATCCGCGCCCCTTCCGCCATCCAGTCCGCCTCGCAGCCGACGAGCTGCACGACGAACGGCGTGAGCCCCTCCCCGTCGGCGCGCCGCACGACATCGGCGCGATTGCGGGCCAGCTCCGCGCTCGCCACCATCTCGGAGACGACGAGGCCCGCCCCCTGGGCATGGGCGAGCTGGCGGAACGGCAGATCGCTCACCCCTGTCATGGGGGCGAGGAACACGTTGTTCGCGGCGGTCTGCGAGCCGATCGCCAGGCGCTTCAAAGGATGATCCTCATTATCTGCACATTTATTAGGCACATAATTTTATGCCCTCGTTTTAGGCACGATAGGTCAGCCGCCTCCTCTGCGCAAGCGCGAACAGCACCGAGGGGCGTTGCCCAAACGCCAGGGTGCGGGCTAAGTGCCTGGCCATGTCACCCATCCCGACCGTCAGCCAGGCCCATCCGTGAGATCCGCCGCCCTTATCGTCGCCGCAGGCCGCGGTGCCCGCGCCAGCCGCGCGGGCAGCCCGCCCAAGCAGTACGCCACGCTCGCCGGCCGCCCCGTGCTCGCCCATACGCTGGCGGCCTTCGAGGCGGCGCCGTCCGTCGCGTCCATCACGGTCGTCATCCATCCCGATGACCAGGCGCTCTACGAGGCGGCTGTCGCGGGCCGGTTCACGAAGCTGACCCCGCCCGTCTTTGGCGGGGCGACACGCCAGGACTCCGTACGCCGGGGGCTCGACGCCCTCGTCGCGGCCGGCGGCACGGACTGCGTGCTGATCCACGACGCCGCCCGCCCGCTCGTCACGCCCGACATCATCGCCCGCGTCCTCGACGCGCTCGAGCACCACCCCGGCGCCATCGCCGCCGAGCCGCTCCCCGATACCCTGAAGCGCGCGGGCGAGGACGGCACCATCGACGCCACCCTGCCGCGCGCCGGGGTCTGGAAAGCGCAGACACCGCAGGGCTTCCGCCTCGCGCCGATCCATGCCGCCCATCATCGCGCCGAAACATCGAATCAGCCCGAGTTCACCGACGATGCGGCCATCGCCGAATGGGCGGGGCTTCCCGTCGCGCTCGTTACGGGCTCCGAGCGCAATTTCAAGATCACCACTCCGGAGGATATGGCCATGGCCGAGGTCTTGCTCGCTGCCGCTCCCGCCGCCTGGGAGCCGCGCACGGGGACAGGCTTCGACGTCCACGCCTTCACCGCCGGCGACCACGTCTGGCTCGGCGGCGTCCGCATTCCCCACGATCAGGCGCTCGAGGGCCACTCCGACGCCGATGCTCCGCTGCATGCGCTCACGGACGCGCTCCTCGGCGCCATCGGCGAGGGCGACATCGGCCAGCATTTCCCGCCGACGGACCCGGCCTGGAAAGGCGCGCGCTCACGCATTTTCGTGGAGGATGCCGTCCGGCGCATCGCTGCCCGCGGCGGCCGCATCACCAATGTCGATGTCACCGTGCTCTGCGAGGCCCCGCGCATCGGGCCCCATCGCGACGCCATCCGGGCCGAATTGTCCGACATGCTCGGCATCGGCGTGGACCGGATCGCCGTCAAGGCGACGACGACGGAGCGCCTCGGCTTCACGGGGCGCCGCGAGGGGCTGGCCGCGCTCGCGACCGCCACGGTGCTGCTTCCCGTCTGATCCCGTGTCCCCCCTGGTCCCGTGTCCTCCATGTGATCCTTGCCAAGTTTTCCTCAAGGGGACGCAGCACCCGCGTTGACCCCCCTCCCAGAATCGCGGCATCACCACAGCGAGGCGGTTGTATCGCCACAAGCTTTTCCCCGGGGGACAAGTTCATGAGCCTGATGACAAACACAATGGAACGTCCCGCATCGGAGGCCGCCAGCGCGGCCAACATCGCCGATATCGCCGAGACGACGTCGGCCACCTGCCTTGCCACGCGCGTGCGCCAGCTCTCGCGCATCATCACCCGCATGTACGACGACGCGATGCGTCCGCTCGGCATCACGGCGAGCCAGTACACGCTTCTCGCCCAGCTCGCCTCGCGCGACGGCATCACCGCCGTCGAGATCGGCCATGAGCTCGATATCGAGAAGTCCACGCTCTCGCGCAACCTGAAGCGCCTGCTCGCGCTCGGCATGATCATCATGGATCCGCCCGCCGGCCGCCGCGGCCGCGGCCTCCACCTGACGCCGAAGGGCCAGCTGGCGCTGAAGGACGCTTTCCCCGTCTGGCAGGCTGCGCAGTCGCGCTCGGTCGCGGCGATGGGCGTCGATACGCGCGCCAAGCTCGACGACCTCCTGCGCGTCGCCGAGAAGCTCATCGAGGACTGACGGCCGCCGCCGTTTGCCTCACGCTCCCATTTGCGCCTAAGCTTTCCGGAGTGGATCGCCCGATGCACTCCGGTTTTTTGTGCGTGTCGCCAGGGAGGATTGCCGCCGGTGTTTTCCGCGCCCGACCTCATCGTCGCCGAGACCTTGCTCGCCAGGCTCCGCGCGCGCGGCTGGCGCCTCGCCACCGCCGAGAGCTGCACGGGCGGATTGATCGCGGCGCTCTTCACGGAGATCGCAGGCGCCTCCGATGTCTTCGAGCGCGGCTTCGTCAGCTACACCAACGCGGCGAAGATCGGCATGCTCGGCGTCGACTACGAGCTCCTCGTCCGCTACGGCGCCGTGAGCGGAGAGGTGGCCCGCGCGATGGCGGCGGGCGCGCTCAGCGCCTCGGCCGCCGACATCGCGCTCTCCGTCACGGGCATCGCCGGACCGGGCGGAGGCTCGGACACCAAGCCCGTCGGCCTCGTCCACATCGGCCTCGCGCGCCGGGGCTCACCGGCCGTCGCCCATGAATTCCGCTTCGGCGACCGCGGCCGCGCCGCCGTCCGCGCCGCAACCGTCGAGGAGGCGCTCAAGCTTCTCGCCGCCGCCATCCCCTCGCCGACGACGGGCGCCGAAGCGTAAAAGCCCCGGCCGCAGCCTCCGCGACGCCGGTCGCGCGGTCGTGTAGACTGCGCAAGACATCGCCCAGGGAGGACATGCCTCTCGAGGCCTGCCTCAGGAGATCGCCCTTTGGGACGCCACCCGCTCTGCCGGCTCAACGCCGTGTGTGCCCTCATCCTGTGCGGCGCGCTGAGCGCCGGTCCTGCGCCGGCCGCCGATATGACGGCCCGACAGGTCACGACGGCGCTCTATGGCGCATCCGAGGCCGCGCCTCTCGATTTCACCCGCCGCAACCTCGCGGGCCTCGACCTCGCCGGCCTCAAGTTCAAGAAGGCGCGCCTTGCGGAGGCCGACCTCTTCGGCGCCGATCTCACGAGCGCGGACCTCACCGGCAGCAACCTCCATGCCGCCCGTCTCGATCGCGTCACGATGATCGGCGCCCGCTTCGATCACGCGGACCTGAGCGGGGCGAGCCTCCTGCGTCCGACGGCGGCGACGTCGTTCGAGGGCCATCGCAGCGAGGCGCCGAGCTTTGCAGGGGCCGATCTCACGGGCGCGCGCCTGTTCGGCATCTTCACCGGCGGCAACTTCGCCAACGCCCGCATGGCCGGCGCGACGCTCGCTCCCGCAAGCGAGACGGGCTTCATCGAGATGCTCTGGCGCTCGCGGCTCGATTCCGCCGATCTCTCGGGCAGCGATCTCACGGGCGCGAACCTCACCCACGTCTCGCTCAGGTTCGCGAACCTCAAGGGCGCGAAGCTCGCCGGCGCCGTGCTGAGGAATGCGGACCTCTCGCGCGCCGATCTCACCGGGGCCGACGTGACAGGCGCCGACATGAGCCGGGCCGACCTCGATGGCGCGATCCTGACCGGCGTCACCGGCCTCGCCACCGTCAGCGGGCAGGAGACGATCCGCAACCGCGACAAGGCCATCAACTGACGCCGGTGCCGCGCCTCACACGCCCGCCGGCGTGCCGTAGAGCGTCCGCGCGCGCCCCTCGAACGCCTCCGTATAATGGCGCACGGCCTTGTCGAAGGCCGCCCCGACGATCAGCGCGAGCATGGTCGAGCGGAATGCGTAATCGATGAAGAAGTGCACGTCCGTTCCATCGGCCGCGGCGGGCTCGAACTGCCAGGTGTTGTCGAGACGGCTGAACGGCCCGTCGAGATGGCGGGCACGGATCTGACGGTTGCCGGGATCGAGCGTGACGCGCGTCGTGAAGCGCTCCTGGATCGCGCCATAGCCGACCGTCATCGTCGCCTCGAGCAGACGCGTGCCGTCGGCCTCCTCGTGCCGCTCGTGCACGGTCAGCCCCTCGCACAGCGGCAGGAAATCGGGATAGCGCTCCACGTCTGCGACGACGGCGAACATCTGATCGGGCGTAAAGGGCACGCGCCGGACGGTACGAAAGCTGGGCACGATCGGCCGGATCCTATCGAGACGCTGCAAGCGCGGCTTCGCGAGCCGTCTTGAGGCGGCGGAAATCGTCTCCCGCATGGAACGACGACCGGGTCATCGGGCTCGCCGCAACGACCAGGAAGCCCTTCGCGAGGGCGATGCGCTTCAGCTCCGCGAACTCGTCGGGCGGCATATAGCGCTTCACCTCCGCGTGCTTGCGGGATGGCGCCAGATACTGCCCGAGCGTCAGGAAGTCCACCCCTGCCGAGAGCAGATCGTCCATCACCTGCAGGATCTCCTCGCGCGTCTCGCCGAGGCCGACCATCAGGCCGGACTTGGTGAACACCTCGGGCGTCATCTCCTTCGCGCGCTGCAAGAGACGCAGGGAATGGAAGTAGCGCGCGCCGGGGCGAATGCGCACGTAGAGCCCGGGCACCGTCTCGAGGTTGTGGTTGAGCACGTCCGGACGCGCCGCCACGACATGCTCGAGCGCCCCCTCCTTGCGCAGGAAATCGGGAATGAGCACCTCGATGCTCGTCTGCGGTGCCGCCGCGCGGACGGCCTCGATCACGGCCGCGAAATGGCGCGCCCCGCCGTCGTCGAGGTCGTCGCGGTCGACAGACGTGATCACCACGTGCTCGAGGCCGAGCGTCGCCACCGCGGACGCGACGCGCTCGGGCTCGGCGGGATCGAGCGGCTCGGGCCTTCCCGTCGCCACGTTGCAGAAGGCGCACGCGCGCGTGCACACCTCCCCCATGATCATCATGGTGGCGTGGCGCTTCTCCCAGCACGAGCCGATGTTGGGGCAGCCCGCTTCCTCGCAGACGGTCGCGAGGCCGTGCGCGCGCACGATCGCCCGCGTCGCGAAATACTCGGCCGACCCCGGCGCGCGCACGCGGATCCACTCCGGCTTCGCCAGCATGGGGCTGTCCGGCCGATGCGCTTTCTCGGGATGGCGGAGGCGGGAGCCGCCGTCACCCCGGGCACGGGTATCGAGGAGAGTAACCATGGGCCTCGCTCAGTCGCGGATTCGAACGGGCCCGATCTTAGTCCAACGCCGCAGCGTCACAACATCCCGCGAAGGTCTGAGACGCCTCAGCGCCCGCCGAGGAAGCGCGCCACGATCACGACCAGCATCGCGCCGATGGTCGAGACGACGATCTGGTTGCCGTACGGGACGACGTCGAAATCGTAGGGGAGCTGCAGCAGACCCGCGTTGACGAGATAGCCACCCACCACGGCGCCGATCAGACCCACGATCAGGTTCCGGATCAGGCCGCCGCCGCCGAGAAGCAGCCCCGCCAGCCAGCCGGCGATCAGGCCGTTCACGATCATGACGATCCAGACCCGGTTGTCGGAGGCGAACTGCATGTAGTCGAATGACGCGTTTTCCATCGTCTCTTCCCTCGCTGGCCGGCGCGCGGCGCCGCGCCTTTGGTCCGGTTTGCTCCGGCGCCCGTTCTTTGTGGATGCTAACGTGACCTTAGCGTGGCCGATGGGCAGGAACTATCACCCGCCCCCACGCCGCCCGGCGCGACAACACCAGCGTGCGCAGTTCCGACAGCGCTTCGCCGCCGCCCGTCAGACGTGGCAGCGCGCGCCCAGATAGTCGTTGAGGAGACGGTTGTAGAGATCGGCGTCAGCCTTCTGCTGTGCGCTGATCTTGCGGCCGGCCGCCTGCGCCTGCACGGACGACGGCACGCCCCTGGCGTCGAGCCTGTTGAGCTGCGACTTGATCGACCCGCAGCTCTCGCCATTGGCCAACTGCTTGCCGCCCGGCCCGCTCCCGTTGCCAGAGGCGCACCCTCCGGCAAGCGCGGCGGCGCCGATGGCGCACAGAACGGATGCACGCAGTGCGCCGCGCAACCCCGCAGTCATGACCTTGAAGCCCTCTCCAAGAAAAATCTCTCTGCAAATACGTTAGGTGGTTCGAAGGGGCAGTTGAACCCCCGCGCCGTCATTTCAACCCATTCGCGCAAAAGTGTGGCCGCAGCGCAGCACCCCCATTTTCGGCCAGTGACCTGGGGCGATGGCTGGATCGCGGCCTCGGCGACAGAGCGTGGCCGAACCCCGCCCGGCGCAACCATGCGACCGGGCAGCGGTCCAAGAGCGAAGCCCGCAGAGCGTTACGGCTTCTGCTGCACGACGATGGGCGGCGCGATCGGTGCGGCCGCGGAGACGACCTGGGATGCATTGGCCGCGGGAGCGATGGAGCCCGTGCTCATCGCCGTCGGGCGCGGCCCGAGCGTCGAGCAGCGGGCCTGGAACTCGGCGTTGGCCTTGTCGAGCTCGGCGGCCTTCGCGAGCGAGTCCCGCTTGACGGATACGGTCGCCGACTTGCCGACGGAGGCCTTCTCGATGCGCTCCGTCACGCCGTCCTGACGCAGCAGATCGATGCGTTGCGACAGGGAATAGCACGCGGGATCGACCTTGCCGGCCATCGCCACGGGCGCGGTCGCGGCAGGGCCGGACGTGGCCATGCCGATCGACTGCGTCGTCAGCGAGTTGCCGAAAAGGCCGCTGTCCGACGAGCAGCCTCCGAGCATCGCAACCCCAAGTGCCACGCCTGCGATCCGTGCTGACAGCCTATGCATGATGTGTCCCCCGTAACGCCGCGCTGCGTGCGTTGCTGATCCATGTTGTGCTGGTCTACGGTCGATCCCGAGCCCCTCACAAGCAGCCCCCGCCAAATTGTCCGTGCATGGATCTATTTGACAGGTGCGAATCTGTGGGAAAACCCGGGCCAGTGGCGGAGGGGTCACAGGCACGCCATCGCCGAGCGCAACGCCCGCGGGAGCCCCTCTCGTAGCGCTGTTGTGGGGTGGGCGCGCTCAGCCAGCGCGCACGGCCGCGAGCACGGCCTCGCACACATCGCCCGCACGCGGCACGGCCAGGGCCTGAAGGGGGCCGGCATACGGCATGGGGACCTGCGCGCCCGCCACGCGCTGCGGCGGCGCCTTGAGCGCATCGAAGCACCGCTCGGTGATGGCCGCGGCGAGCTCCGCGCCGAGGCCCCAGCCCTCCTCGACCGTGACGAGATGGCCCGTCCGGCGGACGGAGTCCGCCACCGTCGCAACGTCGAGCGGCCGCACGCTCATGAGGTCGATGACCTCCGCATCGAGGCCATCGGCCACGAGCCGCTCGGCCGCATCGAGCGCGGTGACGACCGCATGCCCGCTCGCGGCGAGCGTCACGTCCACACCCGCGCGCACAACGCGGGCCGCGCCCAGCGCCGCCGGCGGACGGCCGCGCGGGCTCGGCAGCGCATGCGAACCATAGAGCTGCTCGTGCTCCAACACACACACCGGCCCCGGATGGCGGATCGCCGCGGCGAGGAGATCGTAAGCCGCATCGGCCGTCGCCGGATGCGCGATGGCCAGACCGGGGATCTGCGCCAAGAGACCTGCCACGCACCGCGCCTCCTGCCCGGTCGCGCCGAGCGAGAAGCCGTTCGGCCCGCGAAAGACGATCGGCACCGCCAGCCGCCCGCCCGAGAGATAGAACGTCTCGGCGGCCTCGACGAGATGCGGCATCATCACTTCGAGCGCGCGCCCCCACGAGGCCACTTCGACGATGGGCCGGAGCCCGGCCATCGCCGCGCCGACCGCGAAGCCGAAGAACGCGTCGTCCGCCGCCGCGACGGAGACGACCCGCTGCGGGCCGAACGCATCGGCGAGGCCCTGCGCCACCTTGAGCGCGCCGCGGTTCTGCGCGACGTCGACGCCGGCGAGAAAGACATTCGCATCGGCCCGCATGGCGTCGCCGATCGCATCGCGCAGCGCCTCGCGATAGGTTCGCGTGCCGCTCTCCCGCGCGAATGCGGGCCCGGCGCGCTCCTCGAAGGGAGCGGCGGCAAACGCGCCGAGCGCGGCAAACCCCAGCGGCTGGGCTGTCGCGCTTGGAGCGGGAGCCGGCATCACGATGGCAATCGGCGTATTCACCTTCACGCCTTCCGTGCCGGCCGGCACGAGGATGCGCTCGACCTGGCCTGCGGCGTCCGCCTCGATCTCGAGGGTCGCGGACGCCGTCGTGATCTCGACCAGCACGTCGCCGGCAGCCACATCCTGGCCTTCCGACACGTGCCAGCGGGAAACCTTGCCATCGACCATGGCGGGCGTCAGCGGCGGCATGAGAATCTCGCGGCGCATGGGCTCCCTCAAGCCTCCAGCGCCGCAAAGAGAGCGTCCGCGCCGGGCTCGGGCTCGGCCCGCGCGGCCTGCGCGGCACCCGCGACCTGATCGCGCACCTCCTTCTCGAGCACGCGGAGCTGCGCCTCGCTGAGGACGGCGGAGGAGAGAAGGCGCGCGCGCGCCTTGGCGATGGGATCCGCATCCGCGATCCGCCGCTCGGCAGAGCCGGGCTCGGCAGCGACACCGCCGTGGCCGCGATAGCGGAACGTCAGCATCTCGAGCAGCGTCGGCCCCTCGCCCGCCCGCGCCCGCGCGATGGCGCGCGCGCCGGCCGCACGCACCTGCCGCACGTCGATGCCATCGATCTGCTCGCCTGGCATGGCGAACGGCCTGCCGCTCTCGGCGAGCGCCGAAGGCAACGTCCCGAACACGATCCCTTCGCCGGGAGAGGCCGTGTTGTTGTCGACGACGAACACGATCGGCAGGCTCCATTTGGCCGCCATCCGATAGGCTTCGAGTACGCGCCCGCGCCGGGCGGCGCCATCGCCGAAGAAGGCCAGCGTCACGTCGTCCTCACCGCGGTACTTGGAGGCGAACGCGAGCCCCACGCCCAAGGGCGCCGCCGCGCCCGCTGCGCCGTGCCCGCCATAAAAGTGGTGCTCGGGCGCAAGCATGCGGACCGTGCCGCCCTTGCCGCCCGAGATGCCGCCCTGCCGGCCCATCAGCTCCGCCATCACGCGGCGCGGATCCGTGCCCCGGGCGAGCAGCGCGCCATGCGTGCGATAGCCGGTGATCACGGGGTCGCTCGCGCGCGCCGCCATCATCATGCCGACGATGGCCGCTTCCTGCCCGATCGACAGCGGGCAGATGCCGTGGATCACCTGCAGCGCATAAAGCTGCCCCGCCTTCTCCTCGAAGCGGCGGATGAGCAGCATCTGCCGGTAGGCCGCAATCTCCTCGTCCGGGGAGAATGCGACCTCGTCCGCGGCGGCCGATCTGGCCAGGCTCCCCATCTGTCCTCCTGGGCGTGCAGAAACGCGGGCCCGCTCCGATTACGTAACCGCATCGGGCGCGGGGCCAAGCCTCACTCTGCCAAATCGTCAGGGAAATTACACGACCAGCGCTCTGGGAGGCCAGTCTACCTAAGGGATCGCCTGCGCCCAAACAATGGCACATCGGGCCCGCTGCACCGCAATAGAGAGTCCTGCCGGACATCTCGGCAGGCGTGTCTCATCGGGAAAAGGCGCGGCAGGATCAGCCCTTCGGCTCCGGATAGATCCGGTCCTCGGGGCGGGCGAAGCCCAGCACCTCGCGGGCCACCTCCTCGACGAAGTCGGGGTCCGGCGGATCGGGCCGCAAGAGCGCGACGTCGCGCTGCAATTTGGCGCGCACGGCCTCGAGGCTCTGGATCTCGAACTGGAGCGCACTTTCGCGCTCGAGCAGAGCTTCGCGAGCCTCGAGACCGTGGCGGCCTTTCAAGGTGTGATAGGCGAAATAGGCTGTCATACCGACACAGAGAAGCAACACCAGCATCTGCCGGGGCCAGCTTCGCCGATCATTTTTTGAGTGACGCAGCACGGGGGTGTTCGACGTTACGCGTTATGAGAACCGGGAACGAGAAGAGCCTACCTCAGGTGCGATTAAAGCGAGGTAAAGCTCCGTCCCGGTTCGTGCCTGCTGCGTCGGCCCCTCGTGACCGCCTCAGACCGCGCGTGCGCCGCGCAGGATGCTCTTGCCCGCGTACTGCGCGATATCGCCCAGCTCGCCCTCGATGCGGATGAGCTGGTTGTACTTGGCGAGCCGGTCCGAGCGGCAGAGCGAGCCGGTCTTGATCTGTCCGCAGTTGGTGGCCACCGCGAGATCGGCGATCGTGGAGTCCTCGGTCTCGCCCGAGCGGTGCGACATCACGGCCGTATAACCCGCGCGCTGCGCCATCGACACGGCGTCGAGCGTCTCCGTCAGCGTGCCGATCTGGTTGACCTTGACGAGGATCGAGTTGGCCGTCCCCGCCTTGATGCCGCGTGAGAGGCGGGCCGTGTTGGTGACGAAGAGGTCGTCGCCGACGAGCTGCACGTTGCGGCCGATGGCCTCGGTCAGCGCCTTCCAGCCGTCCCAGTCGTCCTCCGCCATGCCGTCCTCGATCGAGATGATGGGGAAGCGCGAGACGAGATCCTCGAGGTAGCGCGTCATGCCGGCGCTATCGAGCGACTTGCCCTCGCCGGCGAACTCGTACTTGCCGTTCTTGTAGAATTCGGTCGAGGCGCAGTCGAGCGCCAGCATCACGTCGTCGCCGGGCTTGTAGCCGGCGTTCTCGATCGACTTCATGATGAACGAGAGCGCCTCGTCCGCGCTCTTGAGGTTGGGCGCGAAACCGCCCTCGTCGCCGATGCCGGTGGCGTGGCCGGCCTCCTTGAGGTTCTTCTTCAGCGTGTGGAAGATCTCGGCGCCCATGCGGACGGCATCCGCGCACGTCTCCGCCGACACCGGCATGATCATGAATTCCTGAATGTCGATCGGATTGTCGGCGTGCGCGCCGCCGTTGATGATGTTCATCATCGGCACCGGCAGAACGTGCGCCGAGGTGCCGCCGACATAGCGGTAGAGCGAGAGCCCGGAAGCCTCGGCCGCCGCCTTCGCCGCCGCGAGCGAGACGCCGAGGATGGCGTTGGCGCCGAGGCGGCTCTTGTTCGCCGTCCCGTCGAGCGCGATCATGGCCTGGTCGAGGCCGCGCTGGTCCTCGGCATCAAGACCGACGAGCGCATCCGAGATCTCGCCGTTGACGGCATCGACCGCCTTGAGCACGCCCTTGCCGAGATAGCGGCTCTTGTCGCCGTCGCGCAGCTCGATGGCCTCATGCGCGCCGGTCGACGCGCCCGACGGCACGGCCGCGCGGCCCATGGAGCCGTCCTCCAGCATCACGTCGACCTCGACGGTGGGATTGCCGCGGCTGTCCAGAATCTCGCGGCCGAGGATATCGACGATGGCAGTCATGGGGGGTTCCTTGGAAGTCGGGTGGACAAATACGCCGTTGTGATGATGGTGGAGCCGCCGAGGGCGGATCTCCGGATGGGTCGAGCGGTTGTAACCGGGTTCGCCAGACGCGGAAAGCCCCCACGGGGTAAGGCTCCCCCTACCCCGGCGGGCCAATGAGGAGACAGCACGATGGCAGACATTGCGACCTACCACGGCTCCTGTCATTGCGGCGCCGTGCGTTACGAGACCCGGAGCGCGCCCATCACCCGGGCCATGAGCTGCAACTGCTCCATGTGCCGGCGCAAGGGCACGCTGCTCGCCTTCATCCCCGCGGCCGACTTCAGCCTCGAAGCGGGCTCCGAGGCGCTCACCGACTACCAGTTCGGCAAGAAGGCGATTCACCATCTCTTTTGCCGCACCTGCGGGGTGACGAGCTTCGCCCGCGGCACCGGACCGGACGGTACGGAGATGATCGCCCTCAACGTGCGCTGCCTGGACGAGGTCGACCTCGACGCGCTCGCAATCGACCGCGTCGACGGGAAGAGCTTCTGATGTCCCCGGAGGCCGCGCTCGTCCTCTTTTCGGGTGGACAGGACAGCACCGTGTGCCTGGCCTGGGCGCTCGACCGCTACGGCGCGGTGGAGACGGTCGGCTTCGACTACGGCCAGCGCCATGCTGTCGAGCTCGCTCAGCGCGCGAAGGTCCGCGACGGGCTCGTCGCGGGCTTCCCGGCCTGGCAGGGCCGCCTCGGCCCGGATCACACCCTCGCCCTTCCTGAGCTCGGCCGCCTCAGCGAAACCGCCCTCACGCGCGCGGTCGAGATTGAGATGACGGCGGCGGGACTTCCCTCGACGTTCGTGCCCGGCCGCAACCTTCTCTTCCTCGTCTATGCCGCCGCCCTCGCCTACCGGCGCGGGATCACGACGCTCGTCGCAGGCATGTGCGAGACGGATTTCTCCGGCTATCCCGATTGCCGCGAGGCCACCATCCGCGCGCAGGAGCAAGCCCTCGTCCTCGGGCTCGACAAGCCCATCCAGGTCGCGACGCCGCTCATGCATGTCGACAAGGCGGGCACGTGGGCCATGGCCGAGACCCTCGGCGGGCCTGCGCTCGTCGCGCTCGTCGTCGAGGAGACGCACACCTGCTACCTGGGCGACCGGACGCACCGGCATGCGTGGGGCTGGGGATGCGGCACCTGCCCCGCCTGCATCCTTCGCGCGAAGGGGTGGACCCGATGGCAGGCGGAAAAGGCCCCCGCCTGAAGGCGCGCCCGCTCCCCGCAGCGCCTGCACGTGCGGCAACCTTGCCGGGCTTTAAGCATAGTTCTCGCGCGCCCCAGACTTCTAAAATCCCCTTAGGGTTCCTAACTTAGAGGCGCCTCACCCCCCACGATGGAGCCCCCCATGGCAGACACCAAGACCAACCTCAAGAAGGCCGCGGAGAACCGTAAGGCACCGCTCAAGACGCCGAGCGGCCTCGGCGACAACGCCATCCGCGACCTGACCGGCGCACTCAACGAGCTGCTCGCGGATGTGTTCGCCCTTTACCTCAAGACCAAGAACTTCCACTGGCACGTCAGCGGCCCCCACTTCCGCGACTACCACCTTCTCCTCGACGAGCACGGCGACCAGATCTTCGCCATGACGGACCCCATCGCCGAGCGCGTCCGCAAGATCGGCGGCACCACGCTGCGCTCGATCGGCCAGATCAGCCGCCTGCAGCGCGTCGAGGACAACGACGCCGACTTCGTCTCTCCGGAGGGCATGCTGGCCGAGTTGCGCGAGGATAACAGGGATCTCGTCCAGCGCATGCGCGAGGTGCACGACCTCACCGACGAGCACAACGACTATGCGACCTCGAGCCTGCTCGACGTGTGGATCGACGAGACCGAGCGCCGCCTGTGGTTCCTGTTCGAGGCGACCCGCAACATCTGAGCCTGTGATCGAGCCGCGATCGTGCCGTCGCGGTCTCGGATCCTCGGACGATCAGCGAAGCGCGATCGCCGGCCTCGCATCGGGACGGGCGGCGCGTTTCGCGGCTTCGAGGGCGGCGACGCGCGCCTCGAAATCGAGCCGCAGGAGATCGTTCAGCGCGGCGTCCGACACCTCGTATTCGCCGCAGTGCTTGCAGCGTACGACGAGGCCGTCGAAATCGCCGGAGGTGATGTTCTCGGCTTCCGCCCCGCAAACAGAACATTGCATGACCGATCCTCGCAGGAACGATGGCTGGGATTTGAGGGTCGCGGCCGCTCGATAGGCCCGTCGCGGCCCCGCTTGACTTCGCACCGCGAGCCTCTACGGATCGCCTTCATGTATGCCGTCAAGGAGATCTTTTACACCCTGCAGGGCGAGGGCGCGAACGCGGGCCGGGCGGCCGTGTTCTGCCGTTTCGCGGGCTGCAATCTGTGGTCCGGGCGCGAGGCCGACCGCGCGACGGCCGAGTGCCAGTTCTGCGACACGGACTTCGTCGGCATGGATGGCGCGGGCGGTGGCAAGTTCCGCTCCGCCCGCGCTCTCGCGGACGCCATCGCCGCGGCCTGGGCAGGCGGGGCCGGCCACCGCTTCGTCGTGCTGACCGGCGGCGAGCCCGCGCTCCAGGTCGATGATGCGCTCATCGCGGCCTTGCACGACGACGGCTTCACCATCGCCATCGAGACGAACGGCACGCTGCCGCTTCCCGCCGGGCTCGACTGGATCTGCGTGAGCCCCAAGGCGGGAACGCGCC
>JRYH01003254.1_pt1 | contig 25714 bp, 22 predicted proteins | sample 235351 | NCBI WGS metagenome assembly JRYH01 (sample SAMN03074221, study PRJNA261480) | activated sludge metagenome | biome: Wastewater Treatment Plant; feature: Wastewater; material: Activated sludge; isolation source: activated biomass of a wastewater treatment plant treating wastewater... ...
CTGGCCCTGCCCATCGCCCCCAACACCTGGTTCCGCCTCGCCGTGGTGGTCGATGAGTTCCAGGCCGGCAAGAGCCGCGTCTTCATCAACGGCTCGTTCGTGGGCGAGATCCTGAGCGACTGGGTCTACAACGCCGTCGACCCCACGCCCGGGCAGCAGTTCTACGGCGACGGGGAGGCGGTCGACCCGGGCGACTGGGCGGCCTGGGGCGAGTTCCCCAGCCCTTGGGCGTTCTCCAGCGGCGTGAACAACCCCGACCCGGACACGGGCGATCCCATCCCCAACCCGCTCGCCTCGACCTTCTGCCTGTTCAGCGATCTGCGGTTCGGGGGCTCGCGCCCGGTCTACCTCGCCAACCTCCTCTTCGTGGACGACATCCTGCAGGACAGCGAGGTCATCGCGCTCGGCGGCCCCAGCGGCGAGGGCATCCTCCTCCTCGGCGGGGGCGGGTGCAACGACGCCGACATCGCCGAGCCCTACGGCGTGCTCGACCTGGGCGACATCTCCGGGTTCATCGTGGCGTTCGTGGGGCAGGACCCCGCGGCCGACATCGCCCCGCCCAGCGGCGTGTTTGATCTCGCCGACCTGAGCGCGTTCATCCTGGCGTTCACCGCGGGCTGCCCGTAAGAGCGCCCTGTACCTCCAGTGATCGATCGGGCCCGGGGGCAACCCCGGGTCTTTTTCTTCGCGCGGTCATTCCGCGGCCTCGAGCTCGGCCCAGACCGGGAAGTGATCAGAGGGGAAGCGGCCCTCGATCTTTCTGCGGTCCATGCCGGCGCCGCGCACGCGCCACCCCGGGCCGATGAGCACCGCGTCGATCTTCTGCGAGCCGCCGTCGCTGTCGACACGGAAGCCGGTGAAGGTCCCCGCGGGACCTTCCGGGTGCACCGCTCGGTACGAATCCAGGAGCGGAATCGGCGAGCCCGGGCCGCGCAGGGTTTCCATCTCGGGGGTGTCCTCCCCCGCGTTGAAATCGCCCATGACGATCACGGGCGTTCCGGGCGGCGACCCGAGCCGCGACCGGATGAGCCGGGCGCTGCGCTCGCGGGCCGCCTGCGAGACATGGTCGAAGTGCGTGTTGAAGACCTCGACCGCTTGGCCGCTCTTCAGGTCGACCAGCCTCGCCCGGGTGCAGACGCGCGTGCAGGCGGCGCCCCATGTGTTGGAGGGCTCGCCCGGCGTGTCGCTGAGCCAGAAGGTCTCGGCCCCGGCCAGCGTGTAGCGGGTCCGGTCGTAGAGGATGGGGCTCGCCTCGCCCTCGGTCCGCCCGTCCTCCCGGCTCACGCCGACGGCGGCGTAGCGGGGCAGGGCCTTGAGCAGGTAGGCGATCTGGAAGGGGAGCGCCTCCTGCAAGCCGACGATGTCGGCGTCGAGGTCCTCGATCGTCTCGACGACCTTGTCACGCCGCAGGGGCCAGGCGTCGGGGCCGTCGTCCGCGGAACCGAAGCGGATGTTGTAGGTGGCGACGCGGTGCGGCTCGGCGGCGAACGCGACCGCGGCGGCCAGCAGGCAGAGCAGGATGGCGGGAAAGCGGTGCATGGCGAGGCTCCGGTGGGTTTACGGAGCGTATCTGTGCATCAATCGGTGCGGTTCTCCTCCCCCGTCACCGACGGGGGAGGTGCCGGAGCGAAGCGGAGGCGGAGGGGGGGCCCGATGTCCGGTGGGACAGGCGTCCCGCCTGTCCGAAAACGAGAGACAGGCGGGACGCCTGTCCCACCAAGACCCCCTCCGACGCGTCTGCGGTGGGCCACCGCTCCCTCTCTGAGGGCCCCGTCGGCGACGGGGGAGGAGAACAGGACGGACAAGATCGGTGCCCGCCGTCATCGCGCGGCGTGACGGCGGCGAACAGCGGACGCCATCCCCTCGTGGGTCACCCTGCGGGTTGACCCACGGCACCGGGTTGTCACTGCGCCGCCAACCTCCGCGCCGTCTCCTGCTCGATCAGCGCCTCGATCACCGGCCCCAGTTCTCCCCGGTCCAGCACGCTCGCCTTCTGGAACTTCTGCCCCAGCCGCTCGTCGGCCACGATGCCGTCCTGGTAGCGATAGACCCGCACCTTCTCGCTGCGCTGACCGGTCCCGATCTGCCCTCGCCGCTCCGCCGACCGCTCGGCCTCGGCTCTCGCCCGCTCGATCTCGTACACCCTCGCGATCAGCAGGCGTTTGGCCTTCTCGCGGTTCTGGGCCTGGCTCTTGGTCTCCTGCATGCGCACCTCGACGCCCGTCGGCGTGTGCACCATGTGCACCGCGGTCGCGACCTTGTTGACATTCTGCCCCCCGGGCCCCTGCGCGGTCGTCACATGTTCGACCACATCGCGGGCCCAGTCTATGTTCACCTCGACCGCCTCGGGCTCGGGCAGCACGGCCACCGTCGCGGTGCTGGTGTGGATCCGCCCCTGCGTCTCGGTCGCGGGCACCCGCTTGACCGAGTGCACCCCCGCCTCGAACGCAAGTTCCGCCCAGACGCCCTCGCCCCGGATGTTGACCACCGCGTGCCGCACGCCGCCGACCGAGCCGTCCTCGGTGAGGTCGAGCGTCTCCCAGGCCCAGCCCTTGCTCGCGGCGTACTTCTCATACATCGCGAGCAGGTCTCGGGCCCACAGCCCGGCCTCGTCCCCCCCCGTGCCGGCGCGCACCTCGAGCATCACCGACCCGACCCGCCGGTCGTCGGACTGCACGAGCGACGATTTCACCCGCTCGATCTCCTCCGCCGCCCGCGCCTCGAGCCCGGGCAGTTCCTCCCGGGCGATCTCGGCGAGGTCGGGGTCACCCCCCGGCGCGAGCGCCTCCCGGCATTCGGCGATCTGCGCCGCGAGCCGGCGGTAGCGCTCGTAACCCTCCGCCACCGGCGCGAGCGCGGCCCGCTTGATCGACAGATCGCGCACGAGGCGGTGGTCCGCGAGCGCATCGGGGTCGGCGAGCCGGCGCGTGATCTCTCCGTACTGCGACGAGAGCTCGTCGAGCTTCAACGCGACCGCGGCGGACAGCGGCTCCAGCGCCATGGAAGGAGCCTAGCGTCCTCCCCAAGGATCAGGATCCGACGGGTCGCCTCCCCGGGTGAGCCAGGACGGCCGGATTTGACCGATCCCCGTTCCACCGTGTGCTCGGTGCCGGCCGTCCTCTCGGAGCGTGACGGCGACGGACACCGTCCGCTCGTGGGTCACCCTCCGGGATGACCCACGGCACCGGGCCATGTGGAAAAAAAGACCGGCGCCCGCCATCATCCCAAAGGGTGATGGCGGCGGATGGCGGACCGCGTCCGCTCGTGGGTCACCCTCCGGGATGACCCACGGCACCGACGGCGGAGGACGACCGGGAATCCGGATCAGTCGCCCGCAGCGTTGTCGAGCCGCCGGAAGTGCGGGATCGGGAAGGCTTCGGGGGCCAGACGCCCGTTGATCGCCGCCCCGCCCGGCAGCGGGGTGTACATCTCGATCGAGATCTTGCTGAACGGGATCGGGCTGCCCGGCACCGCCGGCGGGCCGTCGAACGCGATCGACGCGATCACCATGACGGGAAGGTCCCCATCCGCCACATGCTCGAGCGGCTTGCTGGCTTGCGGGTCGGCCCCGGCCATCCCCATGAGCCGGGCGTGGGTCGGGGAGTAGTACCACCGCTCGGCGGCCGCCTTGTTTTCGAACCAGGCGATGATCGTGCTGAACCCGCTCTGGAACTGCCCGGAGTCCACGCCGAGGCACCCTTCGGTGGTCCGCAGCCCTTCGACGAGCATTCTCCCGAGGTCGCCCGGTCCGCCGCCCCGGGCGGGCGATGCGGGCGCCTCCGCGGGCTGGTTCACCTGCCCCGCCCCCAGACCCGCGCCCATCGCCAGCAGCGAGACGCCCCCGAGCAGCGCGAGCGACGGCACGAGCAGACGCCCCGGACGACAAACCGACAGGATCCGCGAGTGAGCCATGGACCATTCCCCTTTCCGATGCTGTTCTTGTTCTCGTTTCACCCGGTTGAGAAGGCGAGCGCCGCGGCACCCCCGTGCGCGGCGGACGGTACCATATTCGGGACTCTGAGCCCCGAGTTTCGAGGATTCCGACCGGGGCCCGAGACACACAGGAGCGCCGACGCGTGGAACCGGGCTGGAGATCCGAAGGAGAGCGAACCAAGCGACTCCCCCTCTGGGAGGGGGACCGCACCATGGATCTCCTCCTGCCGGCCCGCGTCGATCGCGACCGGCCGCCGGTGACCGTGGTCTGCCTCGCGGGGGGCGGCTATCGCTTCCGCTCCTGGCACGAGGGACCCGCCGTCGCCATTTGGCTCGCGATGCACGGTTTCGCCGCCGTCGATGTGCCGTACACCACGGCGGCGGACGGCGGAGCGGGCGAGCCCCTGGGACTGCGCCCGCTCCGCGACGCCTGCCGAGCGATCCGCGTCGTGCGCGACCACGCCGAGCAGTTCGGGCTCTCGCCCCGAAGGGTCGCCGTGCTCGGGTTCAGCGCCGGGGGGCATCTCGCGGGCTCGGCGGCCCTGCTGCACGCCGAGACCGACACCGGGGACGACCTCGCGGACACCTGGTCGGGCCGTCCCGACGCGGCGGCGCTGATCTACCCGGTCGTCTCGATGCTCCCGCCGTGCCACGAGGGGAGCGTCGCCAACCTCCTGGGGCAGAACGCGGGCGAAGCAGCGCGGCGGAGCCGGTCGCTGCAGACCCGCGTGACCGCCGACAGCCCGCCGATGTTTCTCCTTCACGCCCAGGACGACCCCGCGGTGCCGGTCGGCGGCGCGTTCGAACTCGCCGACGCATGCCGACTCGCAGGCCGCCCCATCGAGCTTCACATCATGCCGACCGGCGGGCACGGGTTCGGCCTCGGCCTCGAGCACCCCCGCCTCGGGCTCTGGCCCGAGTTGCTCCGCGCCTGGCTGGGCGGTCTCCCGCACTGAATCCGGCTATCCTCCCCCCGTGAACACCGAACAAGCGATCTCGTTGCGGTCCGTGCGCAAGACCTTCGGCGCCAAGGTGGCCGTCGAGGGGATCGACCTCGACATCCCCGCCGGCTCGCTGGTCGGGCTCATCGGGCCCAACGGGGCGGGCAAGACCACGACCATCCGCATGATCATGGCGATCCTCTTCCCCGACTCGGGCGAGTTGTCCGTGCTCGGCCGCAAGTCCGCCGTGGAGAGCAAGGACCGCATCGGGTATCTCCCCGAGGAGCGGGGCGTCTACAAGAAGATGAAGGTCGGGCCCTTTCTCCGCTACATGGCCCGCCTCAAGGGCGTCTCGCCCCGGGGGCTGAACGACAGGATCGCCGGGTGGCTCGAACGGGTCGAACTGCCCGGTGTCTGGAACAAGAAGTGCGAGGAACTCAGCAAGGGCATGCAGCAGAAGGTGCAGTTCATCTCCGCGGTGCTGCACGAACCCGACCTGCTGATCCTCGACGAGCCCTTCAGCGGGCTCGACCCCGTGAACATGCGCCTGCTGCGCGACCTGTTCCGGGCCGAGCACGAGCGCGGCGCCACCATCATCTTCTCCACGCATGTCATGGCGCAGGCCCAGCAGCTCTGCGACCACATCGTGATGATCCACAACGGGCGCAAGGTGCTCGACGACACGGTCCGTGATATCCGCGCCCGGGCCGCGCCGAGGGCCCTCTGGTTCGAGCCGCTCAACGGCGACTCGGGCACCGCGAGCGTCGAGGCGCTGCCGATGATCGAGGGCGTGCGGTTCACCGAGGGCCACTTCGAGGCCAGGCTCGTCGACGGGGCCGACCCCGCGGCCGCCGTCGCCGCGGTCGCCTCGGCCGCCCCGATGGCCCGCGTCGAGGTGCACCGCCCCACGCTCGAGGACATCTTCATCGACATCGTCAAGGGCAAGGGCGACTCGGGCGAGGATCTCCGCGCCGCGTTGCGGGCCGGGGCGCCCGCCGGGCCCATCGACGCCGAGGAGGTCGCCCGATGAATCCTGTGAAGGTCATCCAGATCGCGGGGCGGGAGTTCGCCTCGACGGCGCTCACCAAGGGCTTCATCATCGCGGCGTTGCTCGCGCCGGCGCTGGTCGCGGTGATCATGCCGCTGGTCGTCATCCTCGTCGAGAGCGCCAAGCCGCCGGCGGACCGGGGTGAACTCGCCCTGATCGACCGCTCGGGTCGCGTCGCCCAGATGCTCGCCGAGCGGCTCGAGCCCGAGAGCATCGTCGAGAGCCGGTTCGAGCAGACCGACGAGATGATGAAGGCGATGGGCGACATGCTGGGCCGGCAACTGCCCGAGTTCGGCAAGTCCCAGCTCGATTCGCTCTCGCCCGAGCAGCTCGAGAAGTTCTACGAGCAGTTCGGCGTGCCCCAGCTCCGCGTCAGCACGCTCGCCCCCGACGCCGACCTCGAGGCCCAGCAGGCCCGCCTGCGCGAGAACATCGGCAAGACCGAACGCGGCGCCGACCGCGGCCTGCTCGCCCTCGCCGTGGTCGATGAGCACGCCGTCGAGCCCGACCCGCAGAGCGGCGCGTACGGCGCCTTCGAGCTGTACACCGTCCCCAAGCTCGACGACCGGACCGTCAGCGAGGTCCGCTCGGCCCTGGGCTGGGTCATCCGCGAAGAACGCTTCGCCGCCGCGGGGCTCGACCGGGAGAAGATCGACGCCCTCACCAATGTCAACGCCGCCTCCACCCAGGAAGTCACCGAGACGGGCACCCGCGAGAGCGCCTTCGGGCTGAACATGCTGCTGCCCGGGGCCTTCATGATCCTCATGCTCATGGGCGTGATGACCGGCGGGCAGTACCTCCTCACCACGACGATCGAGGAAAAATCAAGCCGCGTCGTCGAGATCCTCCTCAGCGCCGTCAGCAGCGTCGAGCTGATGACCGGCAAGATCATCGGTCAGATGGCCGTCGGCCTCACGCTGCTGCTCATCTACAACGCCGTCGGCATCGTCGCCCTCGTCGCCTTCCAGCGGCTCGACCTGATCGACGGCGCCGTCATCGCCTGGATGCTCCTGTTCTTCGCGCTCGCCTACTTCATGTTCGCCTCGCTCATGGCCGCGATCGGATCGGCCGTGAACGAGCTGCGCGAAGCCCAGGCCCTGATGACGCCGGTCATGCTCTTCGTCATGGTCCCCTACTTCTTCTTCCTCCCCGTCGTGCGCGCCCCCAACACGGTGCTGAGCACCACGCTGAGTTTCATCCCCCCGATCAGCCCCTTCGTCATGATCATGCGGGTCGCGAGCAACGAGCCCCCCCCGCTCTGGCAGGTGCTCGCCTCCGTCGGCGTCAACGCCCTCGCCGTGGTCGCCTTCCTCTGGTTCGCCGGCAAGGTCTTCCGAGTCGGGCTGCTGATGTTCGGCAAGCCGCCCAACCTCGCGACGCTCATCAAGTGGGTGCGGATGGCCTAGGGATCGGGCGGGACTTCGGGTAGGCTGCGGGTTCCCAGAGCCGCCGAAAGGAGCCGCCATGAACACCGACCGCCTCATCCGGGAGAACCGCCGACTCCGCACCTCGCTCGTGGCTCTCCTCGCCGCCCTCGCCGGAGCGACCATGCTCGGCCTTGCTGATTCCCGGTCCGCCGCCAAGCGAACGCTCGAGCCCGTCGGCATCACGACCGACGGGACCTATGTCTATGTCCTCTTCAAGGACGGGAGCATCAACCGGATGGAGATCGAGGCCAGGGAACGGGTGAACCTGTGCGATCCCGAGTTCTATCACGGCAACGAGAAGTTCAAGTGGAACCGGTTTGTCGAGGCGTGGTAATCCGGGCTTTGATTGCGGCATGACCGATCCCACCCCGCACGACCTCTACGAACTCTGCGTCCAGAGCCCCAGGCACCTCGTGCCCCTCCTCCACGCCGTCCACCGCGGCGAGCCCCGCGTCCTGGGCGAAGATTTCGCCGGCACGGCCGCCCTCTCGCGCCTCTGGGTCGACCGGTCTGGCGACCACCGCGCCGTCGCCGTCGACCTCGACGCCGGGGCGCTGCGCCACCACCCCGAGCACCCACGCGTCCTGCGGCGGTGCGTCGATGTCATGCTCGCGGACGACCCTGCGGATGTGATCTTCGTCGGCAACTTCTCCATCGGCTACCGGCACTCGCGAGCCGACCTCGTGGCCTACCTCGCCCACGCCCGCGCACGCCTCACCAAGGGGGGCGTCTTCCTCTGCGACACCTACGGCGGCGAGTCCGCCTTCCTCACCGGCGAGGTCCACCGCGACCACTGGATCCCGAGCGAGGAACGCTTCGGCCCCCACGCCGGCAAACGCGTGCGCTACACCTGGGAGCAACGCGAGGCCAACCCCCTCACGGGCATGGTCACCGATGTGCTGCACTTCCGCGTCGAGAAGGGCGGCGTGATCGAGCAGGAGTTCTTCGACGCCTTTGTCTACGAATGGCGGCTCTGGAGCGTCCCCGAGCTCCGCGACGCGATGCTCGAGGCGGGCTTCGCGTCGACCGAGGTCTACGCCAAGACCGCCGACGCGGTGGACGAGGAGGGCAACGCGTATGTCCTGCCCGTCGAGGACCCCGAGGAACTCGACGATTCGTTCATCGTGCTGGTGGCGGCGCGGGCGTGACCCGCACCTCCGACCCCCGGTGCCCGCCATCATCCCGAAGGGTGATGGCGGTGAACCACCGCCACCGTCCTCCCTACCCTCCCCCCATGACCACGCTCACCTCCTTCAACCCCGCCACCGGCGAGCCCGTCGGCGAGGTCCCCGTCACCCCCGCCGCCGAGATCCCCGCCCTCGTCGCCCGCGCCCGCGAGGCCCAGAGAGCCTGGGGCGCCTTGCCCGCTCAGGCCCGGGCCGACATCATCCGCCCCGCGGGCCAGGCGATCCTCGACCGCAAGGACGAACTCGCCCACCTGCTGACAACCGAGCAGGGCAAGCCCCTCGCCGACGGGCTCAGCGAGGTCACGCACTGCGGCGAGAAGCTCCTGACCGAGGTTGACGAGATCGCCGAGGCCGTCGCGCCGCGCGATCTCCCGGGCGAGGGCCTGGTCACCACCCTCCGCTACGACCCCCTGGGCGTCGTCGCCGCGATCACGCCCTGGAACTTCCCGATGCTCATGCCCCAATGGATGGCCCTGCCCGCTCTGGTCGCGGGCAACGCGGTGGTTCTCAAGCCTAGCGAGCAGACGCCCCTGATCGCCCAGGCCTGGGCCGACATCCTCAATGAGCTCATCCCCCCCGGCGTGCTCCAGACCGTCCACGGCGCCGACGACCAGGGCAAGGCCCTCGTCGCGAGCGAGGTGAACCTCATCGCCTTCACCGGCAGCAAGGCGACGGGGCAGAAGATCATGGCCGCCGCCGCGGGCGGGCTCAAGCGTCTGATCCTCGAACTGGGCAGCAAGGACCCGCTCATCGTCCTCGAGGGCGCCGACCTCGACGCCGCCGCCGAGTTCGCCGCACGCAACTCGTTCCGAAACTGCGGGCAGGTCTGCGTCTCGACCGAGCGGATCTATGTGCAGGACACGATCGCCGACGCCTTCACCGCCCGCCTGATCGAGGCCGCGAAGGCCTATCCCGCGGGCGACCCGTTGGCGGAGGGAACCGTGCTCGGCCCGATGGTCATGCGCGCCCAGAAGGACCATGTCGCCCGCCAGGTCGCCGACGCCGTCGCGCGTGGCGCGAAACTCGTTCACGGCGGCGCCGACATGCCGGGCAACTTCATGCCCGCGACCGTCCTCACCGGCGTCACGCAGGACATGGACATCATGCGCACCGAGACCTTCGGCCCCGTCGCCGCCGTCACGACCATCAGAAACGCCGACGAGGCCGTCGAACTCGCCAACGACTCCGAGTACGGCCTCGGCGCCGTCGTCTTCGCCCCCGAGCCCCTCGCCCGCGAGGTCGCCTCCCGCATCGACGCGGGCATGATCGGCGTCAACCGGGGCATCCACGGCGCCAAGGGCTCGCCCTGGGCCGGCTCGAAGCACTCCGGCATCGGCTACCACATGGGCCCCGACGGGCACCGCCAGTTCTGCCAGGTCCGCACGATCACGCGGAACGCCTGAGAACCTAGACCTTCAGAACCCATCCACGCCGCTGCATCAGGGCAACGACGGCCCACCAGAACACCACGGTCCCCACCGCGAACGCGAGAGACGCATCGACCCCGCGCAGCCCGAGCGAGACAAGCCACTCGTAGATCCACTGCTTGAGTGCGATTCCGCCACCTTCGCTGCCGACCTTCATCAGCCCCAGCGTCCTGGCGCCGAGCCCCGACGCGACGAACGCGGTGATCGCGTTGAGCCCCATCACCTCCGCGGGTCGCGCCCATCGGCGCCACCCTCGCAGGTCTACCAGCCAGAAGCACGCCGCGAGGCAGACCATCGCAAGCCCCCCGGTCAGCGCAACATAGGACGGCGTCCAGAGCGGCTTGTTGATCGGCAGCACCAGACCCCAGACAAGCCCGATGCTCGTCAGCACCAGCCCCCGCATCGCGAGCGTCCGGGCCGTGCGCACCGATCGCCCCGCATCCCGGAGCAGCACGCCCGCCCCGTACCCGAGCAGGCAGGTCACCAGCGCCGGCAGGGTCCCCAGCAGCCCCTCCGGATCGGTCGGTGAACCGCCCCAGAGGTGCTCGGGCCCGAAGACGCCGAGATCAACAACCCGCTGGAGATTCCGATCGGGCTCCAGCGCCGGCGCCTCACCTCCGACCGGAACCAGCACCCCCAGCCCCCAGTACGCGAGCAGCACGGCCACGGCCACGGCCACCGCCGCCCGCGGCCCAGGCCGCAGGAACACCACCGCCGGCGCCGCCATCGCATACACCAAGCCGATGCGCTGCAGCACCCCGGGGATGCGGATCGTCGACAGGTCGTAGTACGGGAACCCGTTGAGCAGCAGCCCCAGCGCAAGGAGCAACGCGACGCGTCGGAAGAGCCGGCGCCAGAACGCACCGCCCGCCGGCTCGCCCCCCTCGGTGTGCCGCCGCAGGCTGAACGCCATCGCCGCCCCGACAATGAAGAGAAAGAACGGGAAGATCAGGTCCGTGGGCGTCCACCCGTGCCACGCCGCGTGCCGCAACGGCCCGTACACGAACGACCACGACCCCGGGTTGTTCACCAGGAGCATCGCCGCGATCGTCAGGCCGCGGAACACATCGAGCGACGCGAGCCGGGCGGAATCGGTCTGCATCGACTCCAGCCTAGCACCCCCTCCGCCGCTCACCGCTCCACTATCCTCCCCCCATGTGCGGCATCGCGGGCGTGCAGAGAATGACCCGACCGGGTGAACGCCCGCCGCCGCCGCACGCCTCCATCCCCGAACACTGGCTCGACATCCTCGACGATGCCATCAAGCACCGCGGCCCCGACGGCACCGGCCGATTCCGCGACCGCGCCACACGCCCCGACGGCACGACCGTCGATGTTGCACTCGTCCACTGCCGCCTGAGCATCATCGATCACCAAGGCGGCGCCCAGCCGATGGTCCACCTGCGCCGCCCGGACGGCTCAGGCGAACTCCTCCAGCCACGACCCACGCGCGACAATCCGTCCGAAGGGGCCCCGAGCGTCAGCGACGGGCCGAAGTCCGATGGTCCTTCAAACCCCGACGAGACCCCTCGCTTTCACCCGGGGCTCCTTCCGTCCACCGAATCGATCCGGCGGTCACCCCGCACCCTCGATGCCACCGCCATCCCCGCCGGGGCCGACCTCGTCGCCGTCGCCTTCAACGGGTGCATCTACAACCACCGAGACCTCCGCGTGGAGCTCGAATCGCTCGGACACCGCTTCCACACCGACCACGCCGACACGGAGGTATTGGTCCACGCCTACCGGCGATGGGGCGCCGACCTGTCCGAACACCTCCGCTCCATGCACGCCGCCGTCATCTGGGACCGCGCCCGGGCCGACCTGCTCGCCCTCCGCGACCCGTTCGGCCAGAAGCCGCTTTACATCGCGGCCGACGACAGCGACCCTGACCAGACACGGATCATCGCGTTCTCGAGCACGGTCCCCGGGCTCATCAGGCTCTTCTCCAAGGCCCTGCCCGACCGCGCCCCGCACTTGCACCGCTGGAACACCTCGGCCACGATCACCTACGGCCACGCCGAACCCTCCACGCCCTGGGACAACCTCTGGGCCCTGCCCCAGAACACCGCGGACTTCCTCGCCGAGTCGATCACCGCGCTCGCCGCCGCCCCCGAGCCCGCAGGCCCTGACCCCGCCGAAGCCCGGAAGGAAGAGCGGATCCTGCCCAAGCGCCCCGTCCGCAGCTTCTCGCTCACACGCGCCGCCTCGGTCGCCAAACGCGTCCTCGACCCGCTCGACGCCCTGCTCGCCGAGGTCGTCGCCGATCACCTCGACGCCGATGTCCCCGTCGCCTGTCTGCTCTCCGGCGGCGTCGATTCCTCCCTCGTCGCTTCTTACGCCGCGGCCTTCTGCCCGGGCCTGACCACGATCTGCGTCCGCATGCCCGACCCCCGGTTCGACGAATCCGGGCACGCGCAAGCGGTCGCGGACAGCCTCGGCACCCACCACCTCACCGTCGACGCCAACCCCGACGCCGCGTCCGACCTCGTCCGCCTCCTCGAAACGCTCGGGCTCCCGTTCGGCGATTCCTCCCTCCTGCCGACTTTCTGGGCCTGCCGCGCGGCCGGACGCGTCGCCCCCGTCGTCCTGACCGGGGACGGGGGCGACGAGATGTTCGTCGGGTACGACCGACACATGTTCGCCGATCGGCTCGGCCCCTCGTCCCCGCTCACCCTCCCGCTTGCCTGGCTCGTGCCCACCACCGTCCTGCCCCAGCGCGACCCGGCCTCGATCACCTCCCGCCTTGCCCGCGCCACCTTTGCCCTCCGCCGAGCCTCGTACGACAGCCTGCTCGCCATCTTCCCCGCTCCCCACGCCGCCCGCCTGCTGGGCGGCTCGGCGCTCAAGCCGGAATGGATGACCCTCCCGGGCAGCGGGTACGAGGCCGCCTGCCAGGACCGCGCCTTCACCCTCCCGGGCGACTACCTCCGCAAGGTCGACACCGCCTCCATGCAGATTCCCATCGAGACCCGGGCCCCACTGCTCGACGACCGCGTCCGCAGGCTCAGCGACGAACTCGGCGAGCACCTGACGCTCGGCGGCCGAAAGGGCCTGCTCCGGGCCCTCGCGCGGCGGGTCCTGCCCGCCGGGACCGTCGACCGCCCCAAACAGGGCTTCGCCATCCCCATCGGTGAGTGGTTCCGCTCCGATTTCGGGGGGATGCGGCAGCTCTTGCGCGATCACCTCGAATCCGCCGACCCCTTCCCGGGCCTGGACGGGGCCCAGATCGAGATCCGCCGGCCCTATGTCCTCAAGATGTTGCGGGATCACGACCAAGCCGGGGAGGCCAGCCGAAATCCGTGGCACGGCCGCGACCACAGCCAGCGTCTGTACATGCTCCTGGTCCTCTCGATCTGGTGCCGCTGGCTTCAACGCACCCAGCGCGGCGCGACCCGGACTCTCGGACCGGCCCAACCCGCATGACCCATTCCGCCGAAGGCGCCCGCCCGGTACCATTGCACCCGCGAAACTCCCCGAACCGATGGAAGTGGCGTGACAGACCAGACCGACAGCGCAGGCCGTCCGCCCTTGGGGCGTCGTGAGATCCTCGGGCTTGCGCTCTGCGCCGGCATCGGGGCGGTGCTGACCGGGTGCAGCGGCACATCACGCCGCCACAGCCGCGTCGGCGATCCCATCCCGGATTCACCGGGCTACACCCCCATGCCCGGACGCCGGGGTTCATCGCTGCCCCCCCGTTCAGCTCCCCCCTCGGGCTCTGGGCGGCTGACCGTGGTCAACCGCGCGACCTGGGCGAGCCAGGGGCCCATCATGAGCCGCGCCAACCGGATGGGGCGCGTCGAGTACATCACCGTCCACCACGACGGGATGAACCCGTTCACGAGCACGCTCTTCGAAGAGACCTCACGCCGTCTCGAGTCGATCCGCCGGGCCCATGTCAACCAGGAATGGGCCGACATCGGCTACCACTTCGCCGTCGATCCCGCGGGCCGCGTCTGGGAGGGCCGACCCGAGAGCCTTCAGGGCGCCCATGTCAAGGACCGCAACCCGCGGAACCTGGGCATCGTCGTGCTGGGCAACTTCGAGAAGCAGCGCCCCACCGACGCCGCCCTCCGCGCCATCGACATGCTCGTCGCCTCCAAGATGGACCAGTACGGCGTGCCGGTCAACAAGGTCATGACCCACCGCGAGTGGGCCGCGACCGCCTGCCCGGGCAGGCATCTCCAGTCCCACATGCAGGCCGCCCGCGACCCGGGCGGGTCCATCCGCGTCGCGCTTGATACCCTGCGCACCAGCCCGTTCGCCTGATCGCCCCCCGCGGCAGCGAACCAGCATCGAGCAGCCCAAACCGATCTCCGTGCCATCTCACGCCCGGTGCCCGCTGTCATCGCGAAGCGTGACAGCGGCGAACAACGGCCGGTGCCCGCCGTCATCCCAAAGGGTGACGGCGGCGGATGTCGGACCGCGTCCGTTCGTGGGTCACCCTCCGGGATGACCCACGGCACCGTGGCCCGAAGGCAACCGGGAATCCGCATCAGACGCCCCAACCGCGCGCGTCGAACAAGCCGCGCACGCGGGCCCGCCTCAAGCCGCTCGCCTCCCGCACCACGCCGGCATCCCCGCCGCCAGCGACTCGATCGCGTTCTCCTTCGAGATCACCGCGTCGAACCCCCACCGCTCCACCAGTTCACCAAGCAGCCCCGGGTCGTCGTGCGCCGTCAGCGCGACGATCGGCGTCCGCACGCCCGACTCGCGCAGCAGCCGGGCCGCGTCGCGACCATCCAGTCGCGGCATCTCGATATCGAGCACGATCAGATCGAACCCGCCCGAGAGCCCCGCCACGCTCGCCTCGAACCCGTCGTTCGCCAGCGTCACCGACGCCCCGCGCAGGTGCAGGCGGTGCGAGATTAGCCGGCGCATCGCCTCCGTGTCTTCCGCCACCAGCAACCGCCTCCCACGCAGCGCGTCGCCCCCGGGCGCCGGCCCACCCGCGGTGCGCGCGAACCCGAGTTCCTCGATCTTCGCCGCGATCTCCTCACGCAGCCGCGGAGACTTGACGACGATCGGGCACCCCAGCCGCGTCTCGACACCCCTTCCCAGCGAACGCGAGGTCACGAAGATCGCGGGGACCACCCGGTGCGTCGGGCTCGCGCGCATCGCGGCCACGAGCGAGGCCCCGGGAAGCCCATTCAACTCGAACCCGGTCACCACCAGCGCGGGCGTTTCCCCCGCCAGCACGCCCGTCGCGCTCTGAAAGTCCGACGCGTAGACCGGCGCCAGCCCAAACGGCACGCCCGCGGCCCCGATCGCGTGCGCGACCACCGCAGAGGAATCAACGACGAGCAGCGAGCGGGGCATCCGGGGGCTCCCTGTTCCGGGGCGCACCGACACACCCCGCGGAGCGCCTATCGGCCCAAACCGGGGCGAACTGAATGAGCCACCCACGCCCCGAGCCGGCCCCGCCTCGGACCCACCCGGTTCGGGTCACCCCTCCCCGTCGTGGTCCGTGTCCGGCTCCTCGGCCGGCGGGGGGCGGTCGGGGTGATGGAAGATCGCCGACCCCACGCGGACCAGGTTCGCGCCCTCGCCGATCGCGACCTCGAAGTCCCCGCTCATCCCCATGCTCAGCAGGTTGAACGCCCCGTCGCCCGCGCCCCGGGCCCGCAGGTCCTCGAACAACTCGCGGCACCGCGCAAAGTGCGGGCGTGCGTCCTCCGGATCGTCCGAGTACGGCGCCATCGTCATCAGCCCGCGCAGGCGCAGGTTGTACATGCTGTCGATCTGCTCGACCATCGCCGGCGCCGCCGCGGGCAGACACCCGCTCTTGCTCTCCTCCCCCGAGATGTTCACCTGCAGCAGCACATCGAGCCGACGGTCCGACTTCCGCAGGATCTGCTGCAACTCCTCGGCGATCCGGAGGCTGTCCACCGAGTGAACCAGCCGCACGCAGTCGACCACCCTCCGCGCCTTGTTCCGCTGCAGGTGCCCGATCATGTGCCAGCGGACCTCCTGCTCGGCCCGAAGCCTCGAACCCTCCCCGGGGCCTCCGAGCACCCGCACCCGCTCGAGCCACTCATTCGCCATCGCCGCCCGGTGTGACAGCTGCTGCACCCGGCTCTCGCCGAAGTCCACATGCCCGAGCTCCATCAGGCCCCGGATGTCCTCGGGCTCGGCGTACTTCGTCACCGCGACCAGGATGACCTCATCGGGCGCGCGGCCTGCGCGCACCGCCGCCTCAGCGATGCGCTCCTTCACCTCGCGGTAGCGTTCTTCGAGGGTCGCGCCCCCGGTGCGTGATTCGGCCGCCGACATGGCTCTAGCATACCGCCGCGGGCCCGGCGCCGAGACGCCCGCACGACACACTTTCACGGAGAACCCGAGATGCCCACCCCCGCACCCCGCGACACACTCATCGCCCCGGGCGAGACCGCGCCCGACTTCACCGTCCAGACCCAGGACCGCCAGCCCTGGTCCCTCGCCGAGCATGTCAAGAAAGGCGATGTCGCCCTCTGCTTCTTCCCCTTCGCGTTCACCGGCGTCTGCGGCACGGAGATGGAGTGCCTCTCGAAGGAGATGGGCCGGCTCGCCAAGGCGGGCGCCACCGTCGTGGGCATCTCCTGCGATTCCTTCGCGGCCCTCAAGGCCTGGGCCGAGCGCGACGGGTACACCCACACCATGCTCAGCGACCTCCACCGCACCGTCTGCCGCGCCTACGGGCTCTACTGGGCCGACATGAATGTCGCCAGCCGCGGCACCGTCATCATCGGCAAATCCGCCGACGGCGTGGGCAAGGTCAAGTGGTCCCAGGCCCGCCAGCCCGGCAACGCCATGAACCTCGATGAGGTCCTCACCCACCTCGCCTGATCCCTCGCCCCGGGCGGTCCTCGCCCCCGAACGCGGCCGCGACCGCGATACTCCCGCAAAAAGCAAGGGGCCCGGCGTCGAGCCGGGCCCCTCTTGATTCAGCCCAGGTCTGATCCGCCAGAGGTCCGGATCAGTCGTGGAACGAGCCCCAGTCCGAGAGCTCGCCGTTGGCGTTGGTGTCGTCCATGATGGCCGAATTCGACTCAATATCGACCTGGTTGTAGAGGGCGAGGAAGGCGTTGCGGTTCACCGAGCCGCCGTTGCCCAGGTCCTGCTGGTTCAACACCATTTTCCCGTCGGTGTCGTTCTCGTTGACGAACACATTGTCGGGCTGGGTCTGGTCCGCGGCCGGGGTCACCTCGGTGAAGGAGAAGGTCAGCGTCTCCGGGGCCGCGTCGTTCACGAACTCGACATGCGAGTCGTTGAACCCCACGAGGCCCTCCCACTTGTTCCGGTTGCCGTGCATCTGGAGCGTGATGGACCCGTCGCCGTACAGCGAATCCTCGGTCAGCTCCCACGGGTCGGTCACATCAGTCTTGGCCTGGAAGGTCGGCCCGCGGTTGCCCACGATCGCCTGGGTGGCGCTGAAGTTGTTCCGCCACAGCGAACGCCTCGCGCCGATCGCCGGCATGTGGACATACGACAGCTTGCCCACCGAGTACCTGCCACTACCGGCCGGCGTCGCCACGAACCCGGGGTCCCACAGCGCGTTCTGGGCGCGAGCCTGATCGGTGATAGCGCTGGGCTCGGAGAACTGGTACTCCGTGTCGGCCCGGAAGGTCGACGAGGGCTCGGAGGGGCTGAACAGGATCTCGGCCGCCACGAACTGGTCCCAGATCAGCACCGAGAAGATGTTTGAGGAGTTGTCCTTCAGTTCCGGATCGTCCAGGACGCCGGAGTAGGAGACAGTCATACCCGCGATCTGCGTCTCGTCGATCGTGTTGTTCGCCTCGTCGATCCGGCTCGGCAGCGGGTAGCGGCCCTTGTTGCTGTCCGAGAAGATCGCCAGGCCCTGGATGACCGAGCGGATGTTCGCCGAGTCCTTCAGGCGGCGGGCGCTGCGGCGGGCCTTGCTCAGGGCCGGCAGCAGAATGCCGATGAGCAGCGCGATGATCGCGATGACCACCAGCAACTCGATGAGGGTGAAGCCATACCGGCGACGGTTCAGAGTCTGCGAAATCATGGTTCCTTGCCTTTCGACTGCCCGGCGTGACGCACCAGCGCCACGCGCTCCAACGGATGGGCCCCCGCGAAATCGCGGAAGCCGCGGCTCAGACGGTCCCGGGATCCTCCCCGGGCCGCCACGCGACGGCTCGCGGCCGTCCATCGCTGCCGGATTGTCGGTTGTGGGCTCAGCCGGTCAGGCACAAGGGGGGCCGCGGTCAAGCGGCCGATGAGGGCAGGTCAATCGAATCCCAGCCTCACCACAACCATCGCACACGCGTGTGCGGGAAGAGTACACGATACCATCCGTCCGTCAAGCGACCCGTGTTCCCCGGAACGGACGAATCTCTCCGGTCCCACGCCCACCACGGTCGCCTTCAGGGAATCACCCCCATGCCCCACACACCCTCCGAACGCCTGGCCGCGCTGGGCCTGACCCTCCCCACCCCGCCCGCGCCCGTCGCCTCCTATGTCCCGGCGGTCCGCACCGGCTCGCTCGTCTTCGTCAGCGGGCAGATCCCCCTCCGCGACGGCGCCATGGTCGCCACGGGCCGCGTGCCCGACGAGGTCCCGGTCGAACTCGCCGTCGAGTGCGCCCGCCAGTGTGCGCTCAACGCGCTCGCCGTCGCCGCCCAGGCCGCCGGGGGGCTCGACCGGATTGTGCGCATCGTCCGCGTCGGGTGTTTCGTCGCCAGCGAGCCCTCGTTCACCAAGCAGCCGATCGTCGCAAACGGGGCGAGCGATCTGCTCGTCGAGATCTTCGCCGACGCCGGCCGGCACGCCCGCGCCGCCGTCGGCAGCGTCGCCCTTCCGCTGGGCGCCCCGGTCGAGGTCGAACTGCTCGCCGAGATCGCCGGCTGAGTCCTGCCCTACCCCTCCACCCGCGGGCCCTTCGCCTCGATCTCCGCGATCCGTTTGGCAACCCGCTGCCGCTGACGCTCGCGGTGCGCCTCGATCGCCTCCGCCGCGGCCTCTTTCTCGTTCAGCGACAGCAGCAGGCGGTAGACATACGGCGCGTTCCCGAGCCACCGGCGCCATTTCAGAAACGCCCAAATCAGCGTCGGGGGGCAGACCACCCCCGCCGCGATCAGGGTCGCGGGTGTGCGCATGACCAGCGCGTAGATCAGCAGGCTCGTCCCTACCATCGCCGCCAGCAGGCCCAGCACGAACAGCCCCGCCTCGCTCATGATCTGACCGGTCAGGCCCTGGCGGCCCCCGATCCGGCTCTGCCCCGCCTCGGGGTCGAACTCGCCCAGATCCGCGTCGAGCGCCTGCGGGACCGCCTCCGGCTCGATCTGGTCGAGCGATTCGTCCAACTCGACATCCGCGACGGTCTCCTCGAGCCCGTCGTCGTCTTCGATGGGGAGGTTGCCCCGCGAGTCGGCCATCTTCGCCCCGGGCTGTGTGCGCCGTTCGGTCTCTATTCCCATCCTAACACCTCAGTCCGCAAGCCGCCAACCCGCGCGGCTCGTGAGTGCATACCGGGACCTCCCCGCCACAGCGGCATATACTCCGCCACGGACGCCGAACAAAAGGCCCAGAACCAACGGAGTTGAAGATCATGAAACACCATCGTCGAGCGTGGATGGCGATCCCCGCGGCGCTCCTCGCCGCGCAGGCGTTCGCCCAGGACGAACAGGCCCCGGCCCCGGTCGAGACGCCCTCCTACACGGAGGTCTGGGGGGAGTGGACCCCGACCTGGTCCGACCAGGAGATCGCCGAGACCGCCGTCGCCTTCATCGGCGCCTGGAAGACCACCCAGGCGGTCGCCTCGACCGGTGAGGACTCGGCCTCGGTCGACATGCTCATGACCATCTCGCCCGCCCCGGTCGAGGGCGTCGCCGACGCGCTGTATGTCGAGCAGTACCGCTCCGACAGCCCGGCCCGCCCCTTCCGCCAGTCGGTCATGCAGTTCTACCGCTTCAAGGACGGGGTCCGCCTGCGCACCTACGAGATCCTCGGCAGCGAGGACCTCAAGGGCGTGCTCACCGGCATGGGCATGCTCCCCGAGGCCTTCCCCGAGTTGAGCCGCGATGACCTCATCGCCACGCTCGACCTCGACATCAAGGCCTCCTCCACCGGGTTTGCCGGCAAGACCCCCTACCCCTATCCCACCGGGGTCGGCGGCGCGGTCGAGATGACCAGCGAGATCAGCGTCTCGGGCGACAGCATGCGGACCGCCGACCGCGGCATCGCCGCCGACGGCGCGGTGGTCTGGGGCTCGGGGGACGACGCGGCCTACACCTGGTCGCGGACCAAGCCCTGGGCCAAGCTCGAGAAGCGCGACGGGGGCCTGGCGATCCTCGACCTCTACCACGCCGAGGACGACAAGCCCGAGGCCGGGGGCCGGGTCTATGTCCACTACACGGGATGGACCGCCGACGGGAACAAGTTCGACTCCAGCCGTGACAAGGGCCAGCCCTGGCCGCTCACCTGGCCCGTCTCCGAGATGCGGGTCATCGACGGGTGGAAGCAGGGATTCGACGGGATCATGAAGGGGACCGTCCGCAAGCTGGTGATCCCCGCGGCGCTGGCCTACGGCGAGCGGGGCGTGCCCCGCGCGGGCATCGGGCCCAACGCCAACCTCTATTTCGACGCCGAGGTCATCGCCGTCCAGCCCCCCCCGCCCCCGCCGGCGGAGGAGGCCCCCGCGGCCGAGGGCCAGGGCGAGGATTGATCGAGCACGAGACAGCTGCGCGTGACCCGGGGGCGCCGCGCCACGCGGCGCCCCCTTCTCGTTCGGGCCCGTAGGGGGTTGGCCTTGTCGAAGAAGGACTACTACCAGATCCTCGGTGTATCTCGCGACGCCACGCCCGAGCAGGTCCGCGCCGCCTACCGCGCCCTCGCCCGCAAGCACCACCCCGATGTCAACAAAGCCCCCGACGCGGCCCGTCGGTTCGCCGAAATCCAGGAGGCCCACGAGGTCCTCTCCGACGCCGACAAACGCCGGCGGTACGACCTGACCGGGCGAGCCGAGGGCCCCGGGGCGCCGCACGCCTGGCACGACACCGCCGACTTCGATCTCGACGATCTCGGGTCGGTCTTCGATTCGTTCTTCCGGGGGCGGGCCCCGGGCCGACACGCGGGCAAGGCCCGCCGCGGGGCGGACCTCCGACAGGCGGTCTCGGTCGACCTGCACGCCGTCGCGCGGGGGCAGACGGTCCGCCTGACCACCCCGGCCGGGGAGCAGGTCGAGGTGCGCATCCCGCGCGGCTGCGCGGACGGGGCCCAGCTCCGCGTCCGCGGCAAGGGCCAGCCCCCTCCGGGCCCGGGCGGCGAGCCCGGCGACCTGCTGCTGACGATCTCGGTCATCCCTCACGCCCATTTCGTGCGCGGCAAGCCGGGCGAGCCGGACCCCAAGAGCCTCGACCTGTTCTTCACCCTCCCGGTCTCGATCACCGAGGCGACGCTCGGCGCGACCGTCGAAGCGATGACGCTCGAGGGCCCGGTCCGCCTCACCGTGCCCCCCGGGACCGCGAGCGGCCGGTCGCTCCGCCTGCGCGGGCGGGGCCTGAGCGGCCCGGGCGACGGCGCGGGTGATCTCTATGCGACGGTCCGGATCGTGCCCCCCCACCCCGATGAACTCACGCCGGCCGAGCGGGCCGCCCTCGAATCGCTCGCCCGCCGCCTGCGATCGCCCCGCGCCGAGCCTGCCGATCGATCGGCCTGAGCGGGATTGACAACGCCCCCTCGGCGTGCTGTGATCGATCGTCCCCCCGGAGCGGCCCCGTGCTCAGGCAACACCACCAGCTCTTCGTCGCCCTCTTCGTCATCGCCGACGGGCTGATGATCGCGCTCGCCTCGGTCGGGGCGTGGGCCTTCCGCCTCCACGAGCGGGGCGAGCCCTGGCCCCGGCAGTGGGAGAACTACTTCAAGGAGTCGCTGGTCCTCTTCACCGTCCCGATCGCGCTGCTGGTCATGCGCACGCTCCGCCTCTACCGGCCCCAGCGCGACCGGAGCCTGGTGAGCGAACTCGGCGAGGTGCTCAAGGGCTCGCTGATCGCCAGCGCCGGGATCGTGCTGGCGATGTGGGTCGTCGGCAACGACCTGATCGACACCAGCGGCCGGGCCCCCCCTGCCCCGCTGCCCGGCGGGCTCGCGCCCGGGCTCGACCCGGCCCGCCTCCAGATCGGGGCGTTCGCCGTCCTGCTGCCCCTCTGTCTCGGGGTGCAGAGGCTCGCCGTGCGCACGACGCTGCGCCAGTTCCGCAAGCGCGGGTGGAACCTCCGGCATGTTGCGGTCATCGGGACGGGCCGGCTCGGGCAGATCGTCGCCCGCACGCTCAGCCGGAACACCTGGACCGGGCTGCGGATCTCCTATTTCATCAGCCACCACGACCGGACCGTGCGCGACCGCTGCCTGGGCCGGCCTGTGCTCGGGGGCCTGGCCGATCTGGAGCACCTGCTCGAGACGCGGCGGGTGGACGCGGTGTACCTGGCGATCCCGGGTCGGATGGCGGGGCGGATCCCGGACATTCTCCAGAGGCTCGACCGGTTCACCGTGAATGTGCGCATCGTTCCCGACATGCTCCCGCGGCACATGCCCCAGAGCATGCACATGGGCCAGCTCGAGGGGATGCCGATCCTTTCCTACCGCGAGAACCCGACGATGGGGCTGGGGGGGATCACCAAGCGGGTGATCGACCTCGCCGGCGCCCTCGCGGGGCTGATCCTGCTGAGCCCGCTGTTGATCCTGATCGCGGTGGCGGTCCGGCTCAGCGGCCCCGGCAAGATCCTGTTCAAGCAGAGCCGGGTGAGCCTGGGGACGGACGAGTTCAAGATCTACAAATTCCGGACGATGCGGTCGGATATGCCGGAGGACGAGCCCTCCTGGACGGTCCGCAACGACCCCCGGGTGACGCCGGTCGGGAAGTTCCTCCGCCGGACGAGCCTCGACGAATTGCCCCAGTTATTCAATGTGCTGCGGGGGGAGATGTCGCTGGTGGGCCCGAGGCCGGAGCGGCCCGAGCTGGTCCGGCGTTTCCGGGAGGACTGGCGGGGGTACATGCTCCGCCAGCATGTCAAGGCGGGGATGACGGGGTGGGCCCAGGTGAACGGGCTGCGGGGGGACACGAGCCTGCGGAAGCGGCTGCAGTACGACCTGTACTACATCCGGAACTGGTCGATCTGGTTCGATATTCGCATTCTGTTCATGACAATTCTTCGCGGAATTGTGCATCGCAACGCCATCTGACCCTCGTATAGGGACGGCAGCGGGGCGCGGCTCGCCGTGACGAGGCCCCCGACCGACCGCACGGTGTGTGATTGGACATTGAAAATTTGGTTCAACACTGGTAACCTGACCGCTCTTGGGGATGGTCACCGCCCGGGCCGGGTGCGGCTCGCGACAACTGAGTGAAAGGGGAATTCCGTGAGGAAACGGAACGCATTTACGCTGATTGAGTTGCTCGTCGTGATCGCGATCATCGCGCTTTTGATCGGGATCCTGCTGCCCGCGCTGGGCAAGGCCCGCGAGGCGGCCCGCCTGATGGCGTCGGCCTCGAACATGAAGCAGCTCGCCGTGGGCAACGCCAACTGGGCGGCCCAGAACGACGACACGATGGCGGGGTACGACTGGCAGAGCGCCGGCGGGTTCAACGCCCCCTCGTTTGACATCGGCGACGGCCAGACCGAAACAGCACGGGACAACCTCCAGGCGGCACAGATCCAGCAGGCCGCGATCCTTCGCAAGGCGACGGGGCGATACGACGGGCATGAGCGTCCGATCCGCGTGAACTTCGACCGCCTGCCGCACCGGCGCTACCTGCACATCCCGATGATCGATTTCATGACGGGTCAGCAGCCCGAGCCGGTGGCGGTGAGCCCGCTCGATGTAAACCAGCAGGACTTCGCGGAGAACCCGCTGGACATCGACATCATGCCGGGTCGCCTGGCCGAGTTCCGCGAGGACCCGGACGGGGCCTGGGGCAACATGCAGGTCGCGAATCGCTGGCCATATGCCTCGAGCTACCAGACGACCGTGTATGCCTGGTCGCCGTCCCGCCCGATCGATGGCGCTCTCCCGATCCGCCCCGGCGCGGGCGGCACGCTGATGTTCGTGGACGCCGCGGCGCTCGGACCCCGCAACATGAGCGAGGTCGCGTTCCCCTCGATGAAGGCCTTTTTCTTTGAGGAGTTCGACTACACCAAGGGCGCGGGCCCCGCGGGCGCGTACTACGCCGATCCCGAGGCGAATGTGAATGTCCAGTTCTTCGATTCCTCGGTCCGCCGGATCCGCACCTCCGAGGCGAACCCCGGGTGGGACCCCGAGGACTTCGGCAACATGAACTCGCCCGCGGAACTCCTCTACTTCTCGATCGACACGCGGTACTTCCCCAACTACGAGGACTTCCGCGACGCGGACGGCAACACCTCCTTCCCCGGGTACTACCGCTGGACCCGCGGCGGGCTGCTGGGCCTCGATGTCGGCGGCAACGAGATCGACACCTCCAGTTGGGACGATTGACCGACCCAGCCGTGAGCCAGAACAGGACGGTTCCGATGTTTGAACCGATCACCTGACCATGACTCGGAACGGCCGGTGAAACACCCGGCCGTTTTTCGATTTCCGCGGTGCGGTCTCGCGGCCCGGTCGAGGCGGCGGCGCGCCGGCATCGGAGTGTTCGCCGGCCTTCTCGGGTCGCCGGCGCGAATCGGAAAGGGGTCGCCGTGAAAGACCGTCGTGCCTTCACCCTGATCGAGTTGCTGGTTGTCATCGCGATCATCGCGCTCTTGATCGGGATCCTGCTGCCCGCGCTGGGCAAGGCCCGCGAGGCGGCCCGCCTGATGGCGTCGGCCTCGAATCTCAAGCAGCTGGCGGTGGCGAACGCGAACCACGCCTCCCAGAACGAGGACAAGATGGGCGGGTACGACTGGGGCGGGGGATTCGACTCCTCCTCCGGGGAATTCGATGTCATGAGGTGGGATATCGGCGGGGGCGAGACTTGGCCCGCCCGGAACAACCTCGAGGGCGCCCAGGTGCAGCAGGCCGCGATCCTGCGGAAGGCGACGGGGCGGTACGACGACCACGAGCGTCCGATCCGCGTGAACACCCAGCGCCTTCCGCACAGGCGGTACCTGCACATCCCGATGATCGACTTCATGACGGGCAACCAGCCCGAGCCGGTCGCGGTAAGCCCGCTGGATGTGAACCACCAGGACTTCGCGGAGAACCCGCTGGACATCGACATCATGCCCGGTCGCCTGGCCGAGTTCCGGGAGGACCCGGACACGAACTGGGGGAACATGCAGGTCGCGAACCGGTGGCCCTTCGCGTCGAGCTACCAGACGACGGTGTACGCCTGGACGCCGTCGCGCCCCATCGACGGGGAGTTGCCGGTCGCCCCGGGCGGGAACGGGACGCTGATGTTCGTGCGCGACCCGAGCAAGATCGAGTCGCGGACCATGACCGAGGTGGCGTTCCCCTCGATGAAGGCGTTCTTCTTCGAGGAGTTCGACTACACGAAGGGGGCGGGCCCGGCGGCGGCCTACTTCGGCGACCCCGAGGCGAATGTGAATGTCCAGTTCTTTGATTCCTCGGTCCGGCGCATCCGCACTTCGGAGGCGAACCCGGGCTGGGAGCCGGACGATTTCGCGAACATGAACGAGTACGCTGAGTTGCTCTATTACTCGATCGATGTCCGCTACTTCCCCAACTACGAGGACTTCCGCGACGCGGACGGCAACACCTTCTTCCCGGGCTACTACAAGTGGACGCGGGGCGGGCTGCTGGGCCTCGATGTCGGCGGCAACGAGATCGACACCAC
>JRYH01006519.1_pt1 | contig 25583 bp, 21 predicted proteins | sample 235351 | NCBI WGS metagenome assembly JRYH01 (sample SAMN03074221, study PRJNA261480) | activated sludge metagenome | biome: Wastewater Treatment Plant; feature: Wastewater; material: Activated sludge; isolation source: activated biomass of a wastewater treatment plant treating wastewater... ...
ATGGGTTCAGGGGGAAAGGTCAGAGACGTCCCAGGGTCTCGATGTGCTGCGCGTCACGCATCGCCAAACACAACGGGGAACAAGAAGAACAAGAAGACGATCCATGAAACCACGGTGTAGCAGCCAATCGCTATACCGATGTCTCGACTCTCCTTGGCAGCAATGATTGCGCAGAATGTCGAAAACACCAGCGTAATTACTACAGCTTGTCCGCTCTCGATAATCCCTATGCCGATCAGTGCAACTAGCGCACCTATGGCAAAGAGTGCTGCTACTCCGCCTTCGCTCTCGCCGGATCCTTGCATTTGCTTGGGCTTTCTCCTGCTGACACGTGCAGGTTTTCTGCTTGAACGAGTGGTGTCGATGGTCGCAGCGACAGCATCGGTGAGCGACTGGATCGATAGACCAGCCGCATCTGCGCGTTTCTCATCCAAGACAAGCCACCGAATGCGGTCGGCTCCTTTGTTCTCCGACCATCCCCGCTCGATGACCCAGAGCGCTGCTGGACGCTGGTTATGGTCGGCAGCAAGGGCGTCGGCCAGGTTCCCGAACTTGATCGTCGAGAACCCGGTCTGCTTGACAAGCGAGTCGACCATACGCTGCGACGTTGGGGTCGACTCTTCATCCACGATGCCAAGTTGAGGTCCATTACCAGCGGAGTTACGCCCGAACGAGAGGCCCTTGATACTGCTCGCCGGATGCCACTCGTCTTTTCCGACCTGCTGGATCCGATCGTCACGCCCGATCGTCCCATCGGCAGCGAGTGACCTGAGGGCCTGAGCAGTCAGCGGACCCGATCTGGATCCATCGGTATGCTGCACCATGTACTGCCGCAACTGCTTGTCCTGAGACATCTTGAGCCTCCGTCGACCTGCGACCCGGAGGCTGTGCGGGACGAAGGCCCACTCCAAATCCTGCTCCGAGTGTTGCGCATTGTCTGTAGACGGATTGTCTGCGGACCGGCGACGCTCTTCAAGTGGCAAAGAGCGCGTTCAAGAACGACTTCGGAGACAGGGTCAGGAGCCTCCGGGAGGAGCGGAACCTCTCCCAGGAGGCCCTTGCGGACGCCGCCAAGCTGCACCGGACGCATATCTCTCTGATCGAGCGGGGAGAACGCTCGGTCCGCCTGGAGACCATCGAGGCCCTCGCCAGAGCCTTCGGGGTTCAGCCAGCAGACCTGATGCCGTCGATCATCCTCTGAGCGGGCAACAGGCTGAGTGGAGGCTGTCGAGAAAGCCGCTGCCGCCTGGTAAGGCGACAGCAGCGCGGCGACTGACCACTATCACCGCTATGTAGCTGGACGGAGAATCAGCTTGCGATGCTCATCGGAGACCCTGACCTCGTATGGGTGGTCATTGACGTACGCCTGAACATCATCGGTCGTCGGATGAACCATCAGATGCCCCAGGTCGGTAGCCATGGTTTCGCCATCCATGAGTAGAGCATCTTCGCATGCCCGAGCCAATGCCATGAACGGGCTTCCAGCNNCACCCAACCAGCATTACCAAATACTTTTCCACAGCAACATCCTCGTACTACCAGCCAATGCTTGGCACCTCTTCGATCTGGCGGGGGCAGTCGCTACGTCGCGGCGCCGGAGATGGATGGTGAGCAGTCATGCTGCTGTAGAGAGTCCATTTTACTGACCCTTGTTTACACTTTCAGCGATGCATTTCTTCAAGTCGAGACCGCATCGGGATGCCGAGGGCCGAGCCGATACACCCGACAGCGTCCCTGACCATTGATCGGGTAGATTGGACGACTGACGACCTTCAGCAGTCCATTGCGGCGGAACCACCGCATTGCCGCCTTATACTTCCCGCCGTTCAGTCTCTCGTTGAAGATCGCTTGGAGTCCCCGTTTGATTTGTTCGTACCCGATAGTTCCGGTGCCACGATTCCATCGCAGACTGTTGCTCACGAGCGCGTAGACACGGCAAAGAGTCAGCATATGGAGACGCTCCGCCTTCGAGGACTCATGCCGCGCCAGGCGTCTTCTCTCTCGCATGGCTAGGTCTGCATCAAGGCACGCCACTCGACCATTGCTGTTCAGGATGTCGCCGATCACTTCCTTTGCTTCTACGGCCTGAGCGTGAAGGCTGCGACTCTTTGCCTTCTGCGGATTCCAGGTACGTTCACTGAATTCCCACGCTTGATCGAAACATCGCTGGTCAGAGCTTCCGTAGTCGAGCCGCTGCTTGACATACTGTCTCCAGAGTTGCTCCTTCGTCCAGAGCGGATGCCTCGGTCGCTCCGTGCAGATGAATCGTCGGGCACGCTCAAAGGTGTCATCTGACGCATCCGCCTGAACAAGCTGCTCTTGCGGTTTGTGTGAAAGTGACAACATACTGTTATGCCCCTCCCCTCCGCCTCCCTCTCTGTCGTTTTCAAGCAGAGGCTCGATGTCATTGCTCCGAAGAGAGAGGAGGGCATCAGCATCAGCCTTTGTTCTCGGAAGCGGCAGCTTTCCGAGAACGCCAGGGGAGACGAGGACTCCGTTTTTTTCGAAGACAGGAGGAGATGCCTTGATGGCATCGAATTCTGAGCGGAAGCCCCAGGATGAGGTCTGGTCCTTCCAGAGACGAGAAAGTTGATTGAGAGAGTCACGGATGCGCTCATTTGAGCTATACCGAGGGAACTCAAGCCAGCAGTAGCAGTGGCAGCCTTGCCCGTTGGTCGAGGGTTCTAGATACGCAGACAACCCGCATGAGGAGACGAGACGGTGAGCGAGCGCTATCGCATCTGATTCCATCTGATCTGGATCCGAGTCATGCAGATCAATGTCGAGCATTACGAACACTTCCACAGCGCCATCATCGGAGCGCCTTGGTCGTGACTGGAAGAACAGCAGGTCGGTCTTCTCACCGGTATCGAGATGGCTGATGTGACGGTCAAACAGATACCAGCGGAGAAGATCAAGAAAATGCGGGTACTTGGAGACAGATGCTCCGGCCTTGCGTTGCTTCATCCACTCCTTGTTGAAGTTGATGTCGTCCGTTCTGTTGGCGTGAATCGGGCGGATGGATCCGATCTCCTCGTCTTCCAGCATCAATCCCCAGCACTGCCTGTAAGTGATCGACCTGTAGAACTGGCGGAGCTTTCCGTACGTCTCTTCTCCATACCGTGAGATCGCAGCGGCCTTCTCTCGGGCTCTTTTGTGCTTCTCTGCCTCGCGATCTTCTGATGACTTCGGCATCCGTGTATCTCCATAGGACAAGCGGTAACCCGGTTGGAGTTCGGAATCGCTCCGGGTCACCGCTCGTCGCTATATGGGCTTTGGATCCGAACTCCGAAGCGTTCTCTTCTGGATCGACGGCCCGTTCGGAAGGGACCAACCATTCACGGAATCGAGTCAGGCACTCAATGCTTCGACGGGCTCCGGGCTGTCCGGCGTAGCGTCTTCCTCGCTATCAGAGACAGCCTCGGTTGACGAGCCCGGAGAAGTTGCGCCGGAGATCATGCGGCCAAGCGCCTTCCGGATCTCGGTCGAGGGCATGCGATCCGCCTTCGCTTCGAGCCGCCAGGTATCGAGTTCTTCGTCCGTCGCCGCAAGACCCGTGCGCTTTGCCTCGAAGTAGTCGGTCAAACGACTGATCCCGAAGTTATAGTTGTCCGGGTCGAGTTCGATGTAGCGCCAATCGACGCCCATCTGATCCGCTGCGATGCAGCAGCTAGCAGAACATCCGCACAGGTCCGCCATCATGTCGCCCGGCAGGCAATGCTTGCTCAGGACCATCAGCAACTGGGCCTCGTTCTTCTGAAACAGATGAACCTCGCCGGGGCGGTACTCCGGGCGTGCCCGAGATGAAGAATGCTGCTTCGTGGCGTTGGCGCGGATGAGTCCGTTGGGGTGATAGCGCCAGAGGCGACGCTGGTTGAGGATCTGCCATTCGGCTGCATATGCCCGAAGCTGCCGCTCAGAGATGACCGACGTGTGCGGGCCGAGCAGGTTGCCATGCCCGTCGGCGTCCGTGAGAACCCTGGTATCGCAGCGAATCAGGCTGTCGCTCTTCCGCTTGATGACCAGAAGCGACTCTGAGGAACGTCCATACGGATGGGCGGGATTGGCGAGCTTCGAGTGGCCCGTATCGATCTGAACCAGGAAACGGATCTCCATGTCGGCCTCATCAACCGCTTCGATGATCTCGGGTAGGACATACTGTCCGCCCGCTTGCATCACGAGCAGCACGCCTCCGCCCCTCGGGTTGTCTCCCGACCCATCACCCTCTGCGAGCAGGTATCGAGACTTCTCGATAATGCCAACGGTCAGGTCGATGGCTTGCTGCCGCTCCGCATTCGCGCAATTGACTCGCAATCCGCTGACCTGGGAGTGATCCACAGGGAGCTTGTCGTACGTCGTGTATGGGTAGGGGACATCGGCGTACAGTGCGCGATACGACTTCGGGTTGATGAGCGACTCCTCGTCCATCCATTGGAGGCAACTCTGAGGGAACACCCGCCCCTCGAAGGAATGTGTGCCCGAGACTTCGGCGGCCCGTTCCGCATTCTCCTCCGATGCGGCCTTGAGTTCCTCGTCAGACCACTTCCGTCGCACCTGCCGGGGAGTCTTGTCGGCTGAGTCCTCAACAAAGTCCTTCAGGCTCCGACGATCACGAACGCGCGGTGAGAGCATCTTGTAAGAGGTCTCGACCTTCTTCGCCTTGTGAACGCCGCCGAGCTTCTCCCGGTAGTCGGGCATCTCTTCCTTGACTGCCTCGGCAACCCGTCCAGCGGAGACCCACTCCGAGACAGTCGCCTTGGCCTTGCCGAGTCGCCGGACGAGCGTCGCCTGCTTGACGCCGTGAACATGGACCAACTGGTAGCAGATCTCGGCAATCTCCCAAGCGGTGTCCGCCTGCGAGGTCAGGTTCCGAAGCTGCTCGATCAGAGCCTCGGCCTCATCGGAGAGTTGCTCGTCGTCGGGTTCGGGTACCCGAACCTCCTCTGCATCCGACTCGCTGAGTTCGGGTACCCGAACTTCTTGAGCATCCGAATCGTCGAGTTCGGGCACCCGAACTCCGCTCTCAATCGACGACGCGCCATCTTCGGCGGAGTCTGCTCGGAGCCCCGAGAGCCCACGGGCGAGCGAGCGAGAAGCGGCATCGGTTCCCATCGAGCCATCGGGCACGGTGGGGGCGATGGGGGGTGCCATGGACTCGCCCCCGCCCGGCTTGGGCCGGACGCTAGCGGGGTCCTGATTGTCAAAGGTCTGATGAACGGCGATAAACGATTGGTTCTGGTTTGTCATGGCCACCAGCAGGCCGGTACACTTTTCAGTGATGACACAGCGTCATGTTCAAGATCCGATACCCGAGGGGGACCAGCAACTCTTCGGTGGTACCCCAGAACCAGCGGATCGGGCAGCGGGCATGCTCCGCCGGGCCGTTCAGAGGGCTGTCGAAGGCCGCAACTTGTCGATCAAGGGCGTCGTCGAGATCACAGCGGCAGCGGGGAATCCGGAGGCGCAAGCCGACCTGGAGGCTCTGCGTCATTGGATGGCAGGACGGCGGAACATCCGAGTTGATCGGGTTGAGCGTGCCTTGTGGGCGCTAGGCATCACGGAAGCCGACCTGGCTGAGGTTCTACAGCGACGGGACAAGCAGATATGGTTCGTACGACTACACGGCTCCGATCGGCGGGATCGGCAGTTCGTTCGTGCCGACAGCGAAACTGAAGCGATTGCTCTTGCCGGGACGGAACTTGGCATCAAACCCGAGATGATCGAGGAGGTGGGGGTCTATGACGCTCGAAGGTTCTCCGGCGATCTTGCTGCGAGCAAAGTCGCGCTGCGATATGACCCGGCGCGTGGGGTTGTTCTGATGCATCGTGCCCGCAGCCCGCTCCCGAGTCGCTGAACCATGCCCGTGGTCGTGGCCAAGCAGCGGAGCAGGCTGCTGACATCAACATGCTCAGAGCCGTGGTAGCTAAATGCCGAGTCGCTGCTCCATCCGATCGATCACCTTGAACAAGGACTCAAAATTCTGCCGCCTGTAGTGCTTGCTGATGCCGTGATCCCGGTCGCCAAGCATTTGCTTGACGAGGTGGGGGGCATCGCCCTCGGTGAGATCTTCAACCATCTGGCTAGCCGTTGAGCGAATGCTCTTCGCGGTCCGGCGTTCTCCATACGGCAAGTCGGCATTGCCCGGGATTGTCGCATCGATGTACTGGGTCATCCGATCCGAAAGATACTTGAATCGTGCAAACGGATAGCCGTCGTGCGATCGCTCAAGCCAAGGGCGGATGGTCTGAGCGGTGGTTTCCCAAAGGCGATGGCACTGGGGAACACCGCCGAAGCGCTTGGTCTTGTTCCGGACTCGAATGATCTCCCGTTGGGCGACGTGGATTTCTGCCGCGCGGAGAGAGAGAATATCGGCTTCGCGATACGCACAGTTCATCCCGAGGATCAAGCCGACTCTCAACTCCGAGTCGTCTGTTGAAGCCCAGAGCAGACGCAGTTCATCGTCGCTGAAGAACGTCGGGTTTGGATCATCGACGCCAACGCTCATCCAGTCTGCTGTGATGCTTCTGGGCGTCGCAGAAAGGTACCCCCGAGCCACGAGCCAAGCCGCAAAATGCTTGGGGCCGTCGAGATTCTTCCTCGCCCATCCAGCGGACTTGCCCGGCTGCTGGGAGACAATGGAGTCACGATACTCTGCCAGAGCCCTTGGACACGCTTCGAGGTCCGAGGACGTCTCGATTCTCGGGTCATACGCAGCGAGGTACTCGACGACTTTCCGGGATGACGTCCTGATCGACTGCATCGTCTTGTTCGATGTTCCCTTTCCGCGAAGTTTCGCCCAGTGGGCATCGATGAACTGCTCGACAAGGTCTTTGAGTGGTCCGCTCTCAGTTGCTGCAGACCGACCTGCAGCGATCACGATGCTTCGGAGATGCTGATTCTCCTCGCGGAGCTTCGCGGCTTCCTCGTCCAAGGCCACAGCCCGGTTGGCGACGGGCTCAAGTTCGGCGATCCGATTGATGAGGCGGAGTTGGGGCTGCTTCAGACGTTGCTTTTCTTCTCCAGCGTCGCAATCCATCTCATAGCCTTGCATCGCCATTGCAAGCGCGACTTCTCGGGGAGTCTCGCCGTTGCGGTAGCTAGCCGATGCGGATCGCATCATTTTCAGCCCGAGATCGCTCTTGGCTTCCGCCGCCTTCAACGCTTCCCGGTGGTTATCGATGTCTCGCTTTTCGGCTGCCGCCCGCTCGTGATTGTCGATCCAAATCGACGCCTCCAGCACGGCTTGGGCGTAGGCCTCGCGGTCTTGCTCATCGACGCCGGTAGGGCCGAACAGCCGGATGATGTAGCTGCCATCTCCGCGCGGGTAACGGAGCCGCCAGCAGCGGCGAGTCTTCCAATATCGGAGGCGGTCGAGGGCACCCTTGGCCATGCCAAACGCTAGCCGTGCAAATCGGCGGGCACACCGGCATTTGGGTACAGATTTTGAGTACAGGCCTTGTGGGTACGGCTTTGGGTACAACCATCAAAAAAGCAAAAGGCCCTATGTTTCAAGGGCATTTCGCATTGCCGGAGGAGGGACTCGAACCCTCACTCTGTTTCCAGAAGCGGATTTTGAATCCGCCGCGTCTGCCATTCCGCCACTCCGGCCAGAGTGCGCCGAGATAATACGCGGCGACCCGCCGGGCGATCCGAACCGAGGCGACGCCCTCCACGGCCCGTGAGCTGAACGATCGCCACAGCGAGCACCAACCGGGCGACTTCCCCCCCTCGCCCAGCCCACCCCCCGCCTCCTTGGCCCAACTCCCTCCGCCCCCTACACTTCCCGCCCTCCACGCCGGGTCGGAGACGCGCGTCCTGGCGGCGTGGTTCGAACCAACAGCGCGGAGCACAGACCATGGCCAAGAGCCCCGAGTCGACCATCGCCAACACCGTCACCATCGCCGACGACGGCCCCAGCCGCAAGAAGCTCACCATCGAGATCCCCGCCGAGGCCGTCGACGAGAAGATCTCCGGATCCATCGACACCATCGCCGCCGAGGCCGACCTCCCCGGCTTCCGCAAGGGCCGCGCCCCGCGCCGCCTCGTCGAGAAGCGCTTCGGTGAGCTCATCACCCGCGAGGCCAAGAGCGAGCTCATCACCTCCGCCTACTCCCAGGCCGTCGAGGAGCACAAGCTCAAGGTCATCGGCGACCCAGTCGCCGACGGGCTCGGCGAGGTCGAGATCGTCCCCGGCAAGCCCCTCAAGTTCGAGATCGCCGTCGAGGTCCTCCCCGAGTTCGACCTCCCCAGCCTCGAAGGCATCGCCGTCGCCAAGCCCCTCCTCGAGGTCACCGACGAGCAGGTCAACCAGGAGATCGAACGCCTCCGCGTCAACGAGGGCGATCTCGAGCAGCGCGAAGCCCCCGAGGCCGGCGATTACCTCACCGGCCACGGCATCATGACCGGGCCCGACGGCGAGGAGTTCTACAACATCCAGGGCGCCGTCGTCCGCGTCCCCCTCCCCGAGGACGAGGGCAAGGGCATGATCCTCGGCGTCATGGTCGAGGACTTCGCCAAGCAGCTCGGCCTGCCCAAGCCCGGCGACACCGCCACCGTCAAGGTCAACGGGCCTCAGAACCACGAGCGCGAGGACCTCCGTGGCAAGGCCCTGAGCATCACTTTCAAGGTCGACCGCGTCGACCGCATCATCCCCGCCCCCTTCGCCGACATCGTCGCCCGCCTCGGCTTCGAGTCCGAGGACCAGGTCCGCGAGATGTTCCGCACCCGCCTCGGCCAGCGCGTCCTCGTCAACCAGCAGGCCGCGATGCGCCAGCAGGTCGCCTCCCACCTCCTCGACAAGACCGCGATGGACCTCCCCCAGCGCCTCACCGCGGGCCAGGCCGAGCGCATCCTCCACCGCATGCGCGTCGAGATGATGTACCGGGGCATCGACGAGCAGGCCATCGAGCAACGCATCGCCGAGATGCGCGACGCCTCCAGCGACCGCGCCGCCCGCGAACTCAAGCTCTCCTTCATCCTCAACAAGGCCGCCGAGGACCTCAATGTCCGCGTCGAGGAAGCCGAGGTCAACGGCCGGATCTCCATGATGGCCGCCGAGCGTGGCGCCCGCCCCGATCAGCTCCGCCAGCAGCTCATCCAGTCCCGCCAGATCGGCGCCGTCGTCCAGCAGATCCGCGAGCACAAGACCATCGACGCGATCCTCGCCAAGGCCAAGGTCGAGGAGATGTCCGCCGAGGACTACAACAAGAAGTTCGCCGGCAAGGAAGAGTGATCTCGCCCCTACCCAGTTGATCGCAGGGCCCGGGCCGCAAACCCGGGCCCTTTCTCTGCGCTCACACTGCCGGGGCGTGCAGACCCTCGCTCAACCCGCGGAGGAACGACTCCGTCTCGCCGACCGCGTCCGCCGCCTCGCCCTGCCGCTTCACCAGCGCGCTCCCCACGATCGCCGCGTCGGCGTGCTCGACCACCGCACGAACATGCTCCGCGGTCGAGATCCCGAACCCGCACGCGATCGGAAGGTCCGTCATCTCCCGCAGCCCCGCCACCCGCGGCCCCACATCGGGCGCCCGGTCCCGTTCCCCCGTGATCCCCGCCCGCGCCAGCAGATACACGAACCCCGTGCACCGCGACGCGATCTCCGCCGCCCGCTCCCGCGTCGTCGCCGGCGCGATCAGCAGGCTCAGCGTCAACCCCGCCGCCCCGGCCGACTCCACCAAAGGCCGCGCCTCTTCCAGGGGAGCATCAGGAACGATCAGCCCGTCAAAGCCCGCCTGCACCGCCATCTCGCAGAACCGCCCCGGCCCGCCGAGCCCGCTCACGATCGAGACGCTCACCATCGAAACCAGCCCGATCGACACCCGCTCCCGCACCGCCCGCACTTCCTCGAACAGCCGCTCCACCCGCGCCCCACGCCCGAGCGCCTCGTGCATCGCAGACGCGATCACCGGGCCATCCGCGATCGGGTCCGAATACGGCACACCGACCTCAACGATCGAAGCCCCCGCCCGCGCCGCTGCCTCGATCATCGGCCCCGTCGACTCTAGCGACGGATACCCCCCGCACACAAAGGGCATCAGGCCTTTCCGCCCCTCCGCCCGCTGACGCTCGAAGATCCCGTTGATCCGGTTCATCAATCCCCCGTTGTCCCAGCAAGCCCCCGCCGGAGCCCCTCGCCACCCCAGTCAACGCACGATCACATCCGGCAACTCGTCCAGACCCTCCGTCAGCACCCGGGGCCCATCCTCCGTGATCAGCACATCGTGCTCGTGGTGCGACGACATCGACCCGTCCGCCGTGTAGATCGGCCACGATCGAGGATGCTGCGCCGTGTGCGGCGTCCCGACCGCGATCATCGGCTCCACCGCCACCAGCACCCCGGGCTCGCAGGGCCGGTCCGAATCCGGCCACTCCCCCGGATAGGTCGGCATCACATTGCTCACGAACGGCGGCGTGTGCAGCTTCCGACCATACCCGTGCCCGCCCAGCCCGCGCACCAGGTGCAGCCCGCACGCCTCCTCGACATGCCCCTGCACCGCCCGCGCCCACGCCTTGTAGGTCTTCCCGGGCCGCAACTGCTCGATCCCGAGCCGCAGACAGGTCTTCCCCGCGTCCAGCAGCCGCCGCACCTCCGCCGTCGGCTCGCCGAACACATAGGTCCACGCCGCGTCCCCGATCCACCCCCGGTAGCTCACCCCGATATCGACCTTCAGCACATCTCCCGGCGCCAGCGGATTCTCGTACGACCCCGCCGTCCCGTGAACGATGCATGAGTTCACGCTCAGGCACGCGTGCGACGGGAACGGCGGCATCCCCCCAGGGCGATACCCCCGGAAGCACGACCGGCACCTCATCCCCTCCAGGGTCGACGCCACAAAGCCGTCGATCTGCCCGAGCGTCTGCCCGACCGCCAGGAAATCCACCAGCCGACGGTGCATCTCCACGACCTTCTGGGCGGCCGCGTACGCCGCCTCGGCCTCGTCCGCGTTGATCCGGATCGTTCTCGACATCGGCCCCATACTAGGTGGAAACCCCGCCCCCGACCCTACCCTCACCCCGTGCCGGTCGTCCTCGTCGGAAATTCCCGCTCCGGTCGCGGCGTCGCCCGCAGGCTCTTCCAGCGCCTCCACGACCGCCTCGAAGCCGCCGGCTTCCCCGTCATCCCCCTCGCCCTCGGAGACCCGGGATTCACCGGACTCGACCGATACAACCCCGCCCGCTTCCGCGGCGCCACCGCCCTTATCGCCTGCGGGGGAGACGGCACCGTCAACGCCCTCGCCGCCGCAGCCGCCCGCACCGCCACCCCCCTCTACCACATCCCCACCGGGAACGAGAACCTCTTCGCACGCTCCTTCCGCATGACCCGCGACCCCGCCCAACTCGTCCGAGCCCTCCAGACCAGACGCGTCGTCATGACCGACACCGCCGCCTGTGCCGACGGTGGTCGCCCCGAACACCAGTTCCTCATCATGCTCGGCGTCGGGCCCGACGCCTCCGTCATCCGCCGACTCCACGCCGCCCGCACCCGGGCCATCGGCCACCTTGCCTACGCCGAGCCCATCGTCCGCGAGACGCTCGCCCCGTGCCTCCCCCGCCTCCAGATCGCCGTGGACGGAACGCCGCTGGTGCACGACCGGCAGGGCTGGCTCATCATCGGCAACCACCGCCATTACGCCTCACGCGTCGACTTCGCCTCCCACGCCACCCCGACCAGCGGCGATCTCGATGTCATCTTCATGCCCGCCCGCAACCTACGCGATTGCCTCAACTGGGTCTGCCGGGCCCGCCTCAGGCTCCACCGCCGAGACCCCCGCCTGATCAACGCCTTCGGCCGACGCGTCGAGATCACCTCCGCCGACCCCGCCTTCGCCTACCAAGTCGACGGCGAGGCCCCCGAGGCCGCGGGCGACGCGGGGAACCACACCGGCCCACATTCCCTCGTCGTAACCCTCAATCCCCGCGCCCTCCCCGTCCTCGTTCCCTGATCCGCCCTGTGATCGCCCGCAGCGCGTGCGCAAGCGGCACCACCACCCGCCGCGCCATCGGCGCGTGGCGCGGATCCCCGCCCGCGAATCCACCGTGACACGGGTGTCCCGACCGTGTCCCCGTGGTTCTCCTCGCAGCTCCGCGTTCGCCCAACCGGGCGTTCGACCGAGGCCCTAGACCCCGCGCCGCGAGATCACCTCGCCCCCCCTGATCACCACCGCCACCGGATCGCCCCCGAACCCGTGCCCCAGCTCCCGCTCGTCGCGGTGCCGCAGCAGCACCAGGTCCCCGCACGCCCCCTCCCCGATCCAGCCCCGCTCGCCCAGGCCCAGCAGCGCCGCCGCGTTCGCGGTGCACGCCGCGATCGCCTCGGCCACCGTCAACCCGCAGAATCGAACCCCGAGCGCAATCGCCATCGGCATTGATGAACACGGCGCCGACCCCGGGTTCAGGTTCGTCGCCAGCACCAATTTCCCCCCCGCATCGACAAACCGCCGCCCGTCCGCGTACCGCCCGTCCGTATGGAACCCGGAGCACGGCAGCACGACCCCGAAGGTCTCGCTTTGGGCGAGCAATGCCAGGTCCGCCGCCGCCGACGCCTCGAGGTGATCCACGCTCAGCGCCCCCAGCCGCACCGCCTCGCCGACCATCCCGAGGCTGTGGAACTGGTCCGCGTGCACCCGCAGCGGGTGACCCAGCCCCCGCGCCGCCTCGAACAGCGCGACCGTCTCCGCGAGGCTCCACGCCCCCTCCTCGCAGTACGCATCGATCGCCACACCGGGAAACGCCGCGCACACCGCCGGCAGCGTCTCCCCGATCGTCCGCTCCACGAACCCGGGCTGCCCCGGGTCCTGCGCATGCCCGATGCACGCGGTCGCCACCACCGGCCCGCCCCAGCCCGCCCCGGCCGACGCGATCGCCCGCAGCATCTTCAACTCGTCCGCCGTCGTCAGCCCGTACCCGCTCTTGACCTCGACCGCCCCCGTCCCCTCGAGAGCCATCCACCCCAGCCGCTCGGCGAGCCCGCTCGCCAGGTCCCCCTCCGATGCCGCCCGCACCGCGCGCACCGTCGACATGATCCCCCCGCCCGACTTCAGGATCTCGAGGTACGACGCCCCCCGACGCTTCGCCTCCCACTCATCCAATCGCTCGCCGGACCAGCACGCGTGCGTGTGCGCATCGACAAACGCCGGCATCAGGACCCGGCCGTCCGCCTCGATCACCCGCCCGTCCCTGAACACCACGCCCCCGACCGGCCCGACCGCCGCAACCCGTCCCCCCTCGATCAGGACATCCCCCCGTTCGAGCACGCCCAGGTCGCCCATCCCGGGGCCCCGCCGCGCCCCGCCCCGCCCGAGGGTGAGCACCCGTGCGTCCCGGATCAGCAGTGGGGGAGGACGATGCCCCGTCATGCCCGACGCTCCGAGACTCCCCGCAGGAACTCGAGGAACAGCCGCGCCGCCAGCCGCGCCGTCCGCCCATCTCCCCCCGTCGGCGCATCGTTCGGCGGGCTCAACTCCATGATGTCAAAGCACCGCACCCGCTCGCACCGCCCCGCCGATCGAGCCCACCGGCACGCCGTCTCGGGCGCCCAGCCGCAAGGGTTCATCGCGCTCACCCCGGGTGCGTACGCCTGATCGATCACATCCAGGTCGAGGCTCACGAAGAGGTCGCCCGAAGGCCACTCGTCCTCCGGCCCGAACGGGTCCACCCGCCCGCCGTGCGCCTGGAACCACGCCAGGTGCTCCCCGGTGTTTGACATCGCGTCCAGCCCGTGCACATGCAATTCCCGCACCCCGCACCGCTCCACCAGCCGCCGGAACGGCATCCCCGATCCTTCCTCCTCGCGCACATCCAGGTGCGCGTCGAAGTACACCCCGACCAGCGGGGCGGGGCACCGCGCCGCCACCGCGCGCACGAACGGAAAGGTCAGATCATGCCCCCCGCCGATCGCAACCGGGATCAACCCCGCCTCGAGCAGGTCCGTCGCCGCGTCGGTCACCCGCGCGTGCGTCTCCCCGAGACTCCCCCCCGGCACGACATCGCCCGCGTCGAACACCCCGGGCCACGGCCCGGAATACGCCTCCGCCGCGCCGTACCGCGCCAACGCCGCACGAAACGCCCCGGGCCCCTCCGCCGCCCCGGGGCGACCACCATTCAGCCGCACCCCGGTGTCATCGGGAATCCCGAGCAGCCCGACCGCGCACCCCTCCGGTGAGTCACACCGGAACAGGCTCGCCGCCCGCGAGGCACGCACACCCTCCGGCCACGCCCCCCGCTGAACATTGCGGATCACCATGTCTTGAGCATACCAGATCCCGGCTCGCTCAAGACGCGAGGCTCCCCAGACGCATCGGGATCTTCACCCCCTGCGACCGGGCGCACCGCTCCGCTTCCGGATACCCCGCGTCCAGGTGCCGGATGATCCCCATCATCGGGTCGTTCGTGAGCACGCGCTCCAGCCGCGCCGCCGCCTCCGCCGTCCCGTCCGCGACGATCACCTGGCCTGCGTGCTGGCTGAACCCGATCCCGACGCCGCCGCCGTGATGGAACGAAACCCACGACGCCCCGCCCGCGGTGTTCACCAACGCGTTCAGGATCGCCCAGTCGCTCACCGCGTCCGTGCCGTCGAGCATCGACTCCGTCTCCCGGTTCGGGCTCGCGACCGACCCGCAATCCAGGTGATCCCGCCCGATCACGATCGGCGCCCGCGCCCGCCCGTCCGCCACCATCTCGTTGAAGAGCAGCCCCGCCTTGTCCCGCTCGCCCAAGCCCAGCCAGCAGATCCGAGCCGGCAGCCCCTGGAACCCGAACCGCGGCTCGCACGCCCCGAGATCGCCCCGCTCGACCGCCCCGGGGTTCGCGTGGCACGAGAGGATCCACCGCCGCAGCCGCTCGTTCTCCGGGAACAGCCCCAGCAACGCATGGTCCGTCGCGTAGATGTCCCTCGGATCGCCCGAGAGCGCCGCCCACCGGAACGGCCCACGCCCCTCGCAGAACTGCGGGCGGATGAACGCCGGCACGAACCCGGGGAACGCAAACGCATCATGGAACCCGTGGTCGTACGCCCTCTGCCTGATGTTGTTCCCGTAGTCAAAGGTGATCGACCCGCAACGCTGCAACTCCACCATCGCCCGCACATGCCGGTCCATCGACGCCGTGCTCAACTCGATGTACCGCTCCGGGTCCTTCACCCGCATCTCCGCGGCCTCGCGGATGCACAACTCCAGCGGCACATACCCCTCCAACGGGTCGTGCGCCGAGGTCTGGTCCGTCAGCACATCCGGGATGACGCCCCGCTTCAGCAGCCGCTCGAGCAGCTCCACCGCGTTGCAGTGCACGCCCACGCTCTCCGCCGCGTGCCGCGCCGCCAATTCCACCGAGAGGTCGATCGCCTCGTCCACATCGAACGCGATGTGGTCCAGGTACCGGTCCCGGATCCGACGCTCCAGCCGGCGGTGGTCCACATCCGCGATCAGGCAGGTCCCCCCGTTGAGCGTCACCGCCAGCGGCTGCGCGCCCCCCATCCCGCCGCACCCCGCCGTCACGCACAACTTCCCCGCGAGCGTCCCCCCGAAGTGCGCCTTCCCGCACTCCGCGAAGGTCTCGTAGGTCCCCTGCAGAATCCCCTGCGTCCCGATGTAGATCCACGACCCCGCCGTCATCTGCCCGTACATCATCAGCCCGCGGGCCGCCAGCGCGTCGAAGTGCTCCTGTGTCGCCCAGTGCGGCACCAGGTTCGAATTCGCGATCAGCACCCGGGGCGCGTCCCGGTGCGTCCGCGCGATCCCCACCGGCTTGCCCGACTGCACCAGCAGCGTCTCGTCCGCCCCGAGCGACCGCAACGCCGCGCAGATCGCGTCGAACGCCTCCCACGAACGCGCCGCCTGACCCCTCCCGCCGTACACGACCAGCCGGTCCGGGTCCTCCGCGACCTCCGGGTCGAGGTTGTTCATCAGCATCCGCAGCGCCGCCTCGGCCTGCCAGGTCGCGCAGCTCAGCGTCGTTCCACGCGGCGCACGCACCACGCGGTGCTCAGGCGAAGGCAGCACGCCCGTGCTCTCGTTTGCCATGATCGTCATCGTACCACCCCGATGCTGTTCAGCCTGCGACCGCGCAGGTGCACTCGAGCCTCCCCCCGGTGCATTGTGCGCCCAACACAATCGGCGCACAAGGGGCAGGCGACCACCTTGTTCAGATCGGTTCCGAGAAACGCCCCTCCGCAATCAACCCCGCGATTGCCTCAATATCCGGCGACGGAGGGCGGTCCGCGTCGAGGCGGGGCACTTTCTCTCGGACGATCCCGTGCACCCGCTCCACCCCCGCCCCCGAACGCAGCGGCCGGTGCGCCTCCAGACCCTGAGCCGCGCACAGCAACTCCGCCGCCACCACCCGCTCCACCAGGTCCATCGAACGCCACGCCTTCGCCGCCGCACGAGGGCCGAACGAGTTGTAGTCCTCAATCCCCGCGCTCGTCGGGATGTTGATCACCGACGCCGGCGACGCGAGCCCCGCGATCTCGTTGCACAACGCCGCCGCCGTGTACTGCACGATCATCAGCCCCGAATGCAGCCCCGGCTTCGGGCTCAGGAAGGGCCTCAGCCGCGTCTCCGGGTCGTGGGCGCTCAGCATCTGGTCGATCCGGCGCTCCGCGATCCCCGCAAGGTGAGCCAACGGGATCGCCAGCACATCCAGCGGGATCGCCACCGGCATCCCGTGGAAGTTCCCCGCCGAGACAATATCGACCGAATCACCCGTTCCGGGCAGCACCAGCGGGTTGTCCGTCACCGCGCCAAGCTCGCGGTCCAACGCCCCCCACACGAACCACGCCGCCTCCAGCGCCGCCCCGATCACATACGGCGCGCACCGGATCGAATACGGGTCCTGCACCCGCGGGTCCTCCGGCGTGTCGTGGCTCGGGATGATCTCGCTCCCCGCCAGCAACCCCCGCATCCGCTCGGCCGCCCAAGCCGGGCCCGGCTGATTCCTCGCCTCGAACACCCGCGGGTCCAGGAACGCGTCCGTCGCCCGGCACGCTTCGAGAGACATCGCCGCCCCCGCCAGCGCCGCGGGCACCAGCCGCTCAAATCGCCCCCGCAGCAGCGCCAGCCGCCCCGCCATCAGGTGCGTCCCGTTGATCAGCGCCAGCCCCTCCTTCGGCTCGAGCACAAGCGGGGCGATCCGCGCGTCCGCCAGCGCCGCCGCGGTCCCGACGCGCCGCCCCTCCCGCAGCACCTCCCCCTCGCCGATCAACGAAAGCGCGATGTGCGCCAGCGGCGCCAGGTCGCCCGACGCGCCCACCGAGCCGATCTCCGGCACCACCGGCGTGATCCCCGCGTTCAGAAACGCCGCGATCGTCTCCACGACAACAGGCCGAACCCCAGACCGCCCCCGGCACAGCGACGCCGCCAGCACCAGCATCGTCGCCCGGACAGTGGGGGGGTCGAACGCCGCCCCGACCCCCGCCGCGTGCGATCGGACCAGGTTCCGCTGCAGATCACGCAATTCCGCCGGCGCGATCCGCTCCCGGCTGAACGACCCGAACCCCGTGTTGATCCCGTAGTGCGGCTCCCCGTCCGACGCCGCCCGCTCCAGCCCCCCGCGCACGCGGGCCATGAGCGAGACCGATCCGCCGCTGATCTCGACGCGAGCGCCGTGGCGCGCAACCCGCTCAACCTGCTCGAACCCGAGCGCCTTCCCATCCAGCACGACCGCGGGCACGACAGAGTCAGACGCCATCCACGCTCTCCTCGCCCCGCGCAGCAGGGCCGAAACGAGAGCATACGAGCATCGACCGGATCACGCCGATCGCCGAGAAAGCCGCGAGCCCCCTACCCCCCGATCATCACCTGCGGGAACCCCGCCACGATCGAGCCCCCGTGCGCCGTCATGTCCCCCATCCGCGCCGCCGGCTTGCCCCCGATCAGCACCGTCGCCGATCCCTTCGCGATCGTGTCCGGCGGACCCGTGCACACGCACATGTCGCCCACCACCGCGGCCGGCATGTTCCCGATCAGAACAGTGGGGCACCCCGGCCCGGTCACGGGCCCGCCCACATGGGGGATCGGGGGCGTGCCCGGCGTTTGCATCGGGCAGGTATGCATGTCGGTCAACCGTGCGGCCGGCGGCATCACGAACCTCCTCGTCAGCCGCCGTACCCGGCGGCGATCTTGCGAACCTGCGCGATCTCGTCCTCGCTGTACGGCGTCGGCCGGGGCGTCGCGAAACCCACCTGTTCACCGGTCGCCTTCAGCACCGCCTCGACCGCCACATCGCACACCCGGAACGGATGCGTGTCCGGAAAGTCCGGCGCCAGGTGGATCGCGACATCCGTCCGGTCCAGCATCAACGCCAGGTGCGGAACGATCCAGGTCTCCTCGAAGTAATCCGTTCCCCGCACCAGGTCGAACACCGCACGACCCTTCGCCTGCTTCATCTGCGCGACATACGCCTCTCGGGCCTTCTCATCCCCCATCTTCGCCAGCGCCTTGCAGACATCCGCCTTCGCGTAGGGATCTTCCTCGTTCAACCAGTTCGCCCGCCACGCGTCCACCATCTCCGGGGGTTTCACACGCCCCGCGAGCAGCGCGATCTCCCCACGCAACGCAGGGTCGCGCGCCGTCGCGAACGCCGACAGCATCTCCGGCATGTGCCCGCTCGGCGGGTCGGGCCGAAGCACCGCCACCGCGAAGGTCTTCACCTCGTCGGTCGGATCACCCAACGCCTTCACCGCCAAGGGCCTCGCCCGCTCCCGGTCCGCCGCGTCCAGCACACGCAGCGCGATCGCCCGCGTCTCGGGCGAAGGATCCGACAGCAGAGGCTCCACCGGGCCGAAAACCGACGGGCCCGAGGCCGTCGCCACCTCGATCGCCCGATCGTCGTGCCCCATCCGGATCAGCGAGATCAGTTGCTGCGTGTCCATCGTGTCCTCCGCCCGCTGCTCCACAGCCCCAGGAGCCCCGGCCGTGCCCCCCCCGCCAGCGGGCGCCGAGCCCCGCTCACACCCCGCCAGCACCACCGCGGCCGCGATCGCGACGGTTGCAATGTACCTCATACCCAATCAACTCCATTTCCCACCCTGCACCGCCTGAGCACGCTTCCTCGCCTTCGCGACCTCGTCGTCCGTCTCGTGGTGGTCCAGGTTCTTCAGCGTCAGCATCCACCCACGCACCCGATTCCCGTACCCGTTGTCGTTGAACCGGTGCTCGCTCGTCAGCGTCCGCGGCGTGACCTCCGCCACGATGTTCGAAAGTGGGTACATCAGGTGACGCCGCGAATAGGTGTCGCCCGCCGCCTCCGTCGCGTTCTTCCGGTGCACATGCTCGAGCGTCAGGAAGTGCCCGATCTCGTGCGCGATCGTCCGCGCCCGCAGCTCAACCTCCGCGTTGTTCCCCGTCACGCCCCGCGCCGTCACGAAGATCCCCGGAGGGCAGTTCAACTGCGCCGCCAGATCGGGAGTGATCCCCAGCCCAACCGTCGTCAGGTTCGGCGTCGCCGGGTTCGGCGTGAAACTATCGATCACGAACAGGTGCACCTTGTCGTCCAGCTTGCTGAAACGGTTCAGCACCTGCGGAACCTCCCCGAACCCGCCCCCGAACAACTTCACCTCGTCCTTCTTCACCAGCGTGATGTCGTTGTTCTGGTCCGGCCTGGCCGCGGGGTCATGGTCCATATCCAGACCCGCCGGCCACCAGATCGACCGCACACGCTTGGCCATGTCCGCGATCGGCAGCGACGCACGCGTCCCCTGCCCCGTCCCATCGTCAACCCGAAGGTTGTGCACCACCAGCTTGATCTTCTTCGGCGTGAAAATGTGCGGCTCGATCTCCCCCAGCACCGGCCCCGACGCGCTCCCCAGCCTGATCTGCACCGAGACCGGCCGGTTTGCGTAATCCGCCACCCCCTGGATCTTGAAGTCCCCCGACGCCGGGATCGGCCCCCCGCCCCCCGGCTCGATCACCTTTACCACCCCCGTGTCCGTGCTCTTCGCGAACAGCGGCGCGTCCGCGTCGATGTCCTCCCGGATCACACGCAGCGTCACCGTGAACCCAGTCGTCAACCCCACCATCGGCCCGCGGGCCTTCGACTGACCCCAGGTCCCCGCACGCGTCCCCATCTCGTACCCGCGGTCGTCGATCTCCGGGAACTCGCGCTCCGCGTCCGCGTCGCTCGCCCGCCGGAACCGCAGCGGCACCACGATCTGCTTCTTGTCCGTTACGCTCAGTCGGATCATCCCCGCCGCACCTCTCGCCGCCGATCACGGGATCGAGTTCACCGCGTCGTTCAGTTTGCCCGTCGTCCCCGCCTCCACCTTGCCGTCGAACGCGACCTTCTGGTCGATCTGGAAGTCCAGGATCGCACGGTCCGTCAGCTTCGTCACATCGCCCGAAACGCCAACCTGCTCCGTCCCCTCGTGCCCGACCTGGTAGCCCAGCATCCGCAACCGACGCTGCACCCCCTTGATCGTGCTGTCCGACTCCAGCGCCGCCGAGTTCGCCTTGACCTCGTACTTCGCGACCGTCGCCCCGTTGTGCAGCAACTCGAGCACCACCGAGCCGCCGACGATCCGTACCTCGATCCGGCCATCCTCCCCCGTCTTCCCCGTCTGCACCACATTCGAACCCGCCATCACCCGGTACTCGAGCTCCGCGATCCCGCGATCGTTCCCCACGCCCGGCGATGTCTGGAAGATCACCGGGACAGTGGGGGTGTTCAGGGTGTTGTGCCCCGTCGCCCCGAACAGCAGCCGTGTGATGTACGCCGCGATCCGGCTCATTGCCCGAAGACCTCCCGGAGTTTCGACTTCGTCTTCTCGTCCATATCCCCCGAAGGCTCGAGATCCTGAGCACGCTGGAACCCCCGGACCGCTTCCTTCAACTCGCTCGGGTCGAACCCCAGGTCGTGCAATCGCTGCTTCTGCCCCGAGGGCGTGTCGATCGGGTCAACCGTCCCGAACTGGAACTCGTAGTGGTCCGTCCCACCGTCCTCCCGGTCGATGATCAACTCGCCCCGCTGCGCCCCGGCCGGCAACTCCTGCTCCAGATACCCGTCCCCGTCCGTCTTCCCCTCGATCACCTTCCCGTCGATCACGAGCCGGTAATCCGCGTGTTTCCGAGGCTCCCCGTCGTCCAGCAGCCGGATCTTCAACTTCCCCGGCACCCCCTTGCGCCGGAACCGGTGCCGCTTCTCCTGGGCCTTGCTCTCCTGCTTGGTCTCCACATCCGGGATGTGGACCAGGTCGCCCGGCGCCAGCGTGTTCGGGTCCTTCCGCTGCTGCTTCAACTCGCGGTTCTTCGCGTGGTTCCACAGCGTCTCGGGGAAAAACCCGTACCTGTCCGCGATCGACAGGAGGCAGTCTCCCTGCTTGACCATGTAGTCACTCGCCATCGCTCGCCCGCCCTGCCCCTTCTCCGCCGTTCACTCCGCCGATCACTGCAGCTTCACCGGGGGGTGCTTCTCGCCCACCGACTCGATGAACTCCCACGCCTCCTTGTCAAGCTTCGGGAAGCACACCTTGCAACTCCCGGGCTTGAACCCCTCCACACGCGCCCAACCCTCCCCGTCCAGCGTCCCCGAAGCCACCCGCCCGTCCGGCAGGGTCACCTCGTAGCGCTCCCCGCCCACCGGGTTGTCCGCCTCGTCCACCAGCTCGATCTCGATCCAGCTCGTCTCCTCCGGGTCCGTCTTCTCCTCCGAGGGCTTGAACGGCTCGATCTTCTGCTGCCCGTACTTGCCCTTCTCGATCTCCCGCTCCCGGGCCTTCACCTGCGCCACCTCGCCCGGATCGGCCTTGTCCGCCTCCAACGCCGCCTTCGGCGCCTCGGGCGAGACCAGCGTGCAAGATTTCCCGTCCTTCGGCTTCATCCGCCCACCTCAGTTGATCTTCACCAGCGACCCCTGCACCGTCATGATCGCCGAACTCTTCACAGTCGTCGGGCCCGTCCCCTCGAAGTTCGCCATCCCGCTCGACTTCACATCCACCTGGCTCTTCCCCTCGACCGCGACCTTCAGCCCCTCGGCCTTGAAGTTCATCGTCGCCTTCTGCTCGATCGACTTCTTCGCCTCCACCTTGATGTCACCCGTCGTGTCCAGCCCGATCCCCGAGCTCTCCAACGCGATGCTCGTCTTCCCGACCTTCAGCGTCAGGTTCTTCACCGCCTCGATGCAGATGTTGTCCGCCTTGATGTACAGGTTCTTCGTCACCTCGGTCGACTGGTTCGCCTCGAACACCTCCGCCACATCCCCCGTCACCTTCTGCGAACTCGTCCCCTTGATGTGCTCGGCGTGCTTGCCCTCGACCGTGATGTTCCGATCACGCTTGATCTTCTCGAAGTGGTCGTTGTCCACCCATTCGTGCCGGTCGTGCTTGACCCGCTCGAACTTGTCGTTCTCGACCACCAGGTGGCGGTCGTTCACCACCGTCTCGAACCGATCGTTCAGCACGCGGATGTCCATGTTCTTCTGCGCGTGCAGGAACACCTGCTCCTCGTCCTTCTTGTCCTCGAATCGCAGCTCGTTGAACCCGCCGCCGCCCTTCGAGGAGTTCGTCTTCCAGGTCGCCACCGTCCCGAACTGCTTTGGGTCGTAGGGGGGGGTGTTGTCCCCGTTGTACACCCGGCCCGTGATCAGCGGCCGGTCCGGGTCCCCCTCAAGGAACGAAACCACGACCTCCTGACCGATCCGGGGCACCTGCATCGCGCCCCATTTCTTCCCCGCGAACTCCTGCGAAACCCGGATAAAGCACGACGAATTCTCGTCCGCCTTCGCCGCACGGTCCCAGTGGAACATCACCTTCACCCGACCGTGCTCGTCCGTGTGGATCTCCTCGCCCGAAGGACCCACGACCACCGCCGTCTGCGGCCCACGGATGAACGGCGCAGGCGTCAGCCGCGCCGGGCGGAACTGCTGCGTCGCCGGGATCGCCCGGAAACGAGACGCGAACGACGACCCCGGCCTCGCCCCGCGCCCCGTCGACCCGAACGGATCCGCCTCCGCATCGAGCTCCGAGGAAACGATAAGGTACGACGCGTTCATCGCCGTCACCGGGTGCTCGATCAGCTCGAAGGTCCGCCCCGTCGCAATCCCGCGGCAATCCCCCGATCCCTCCGCCACCTCGTAGCGCCACTGGTGCTCGTCCAGCCGCACGCTGCTGTACCGATCGCCCTCCGCCGCCTCCACATACTCGCCCGGATAGTCGAAGATCTCCGCCGACGCCAGGTCGTGCTCCCGCGCCACCGCCGCCTTCGACTCCAGCTTCTTCGTCGGCTTCACGAAGTCGTAGTCCGTCTGCGCCAACTTCCCGGGCTGGATCTCGCGGTGGATCGAGAACTCGTGGATCAACTCCGAATCCGCCAGCACCCGCTCAAACGGCCTGAACTCGATCTTCGGATAGTCCGCGATCACCTCGTGCGACGCCGCGTCATCGATCAGCACCAGCGTGTGCTTCCCGTTCTCGTGCTCGAAGTAGAAGTAGATCCCTTCCTGCTCCATCAGCCGCGAGACGAACGCAAGCGCCGTCTCCCGATACTGGCAGCAGTACTCCCAGGTCCGGTATTGGCCCGTCAGCGTCTCCTTGAAGTCGGTGAACCCGAGGTCGCGGAACACCTGCTTGATGATGTCCGGCGCCGTCATCTGCTGGAAGATCCGGCAGTCGCTCGTCCGCCCCAGGAACCACAGCCACGGCACCACCGTCATCCGGTAGACCGCCATCCCCTCCTCAACCGCCCCCTGCGTGAACGAACTCACCAGCCCGTTGAAGTACCGCGTCTTCCCCTCCAGGTTCGGCAACTCCATCCGGACCGTCACCGCCTTGCCCAGGATCTCCTTGGGAGTGATCGTCGACTTCTCGCTCACCACATCCAGTTCCATCCGGAACGGACGCCCCAACTCCTCCCGGTACGACATCCGACGAAAAAGCAGCACATCCTCGCCAAGAGGGGTGGCCACCGCGAACTGCCGTTGCGCCTGCGATCGTGGCATGAAGACCGCTTCCTTTGCTCACACAACCCAACGCGCGGCGAACGCCGCCACCGACTCAGCGTAGCGGGAGCACTCCCCGCACGCCCCAGACCCAAAATTCCGCCCCGGCCCCGAACGGAGCCAAGCCCGGCCCCCTCTCAAGCGACCGAACCCCCCCAGACTCACGCCCGTATTCCACAAGGTCCGAGAATACATATTCCGTAAAATCACGCGGGGGCAGCACCCGACGCCACCCCGACCACCAGCGGTCTCCTTCCCCTCGTGCCACGGGCATCCCGCCCGGTTCCCTCTTGTCCACTACCACTTCCGACCCAGGCCAATGACCGGCGTTCTCAGGCACCCGTCAAGAATGCCACCACCCGCTCCGCCACCCCCGCGATCCCAAAAACCTCCCCGAACCCAGATTCCCGCCTCCCCTTCACCTCCGCCCCCCCCTTCTCCAAGGTCTTCGGCCCGATCGTCACCCGCACCGGGATCCCCACCAGGTCCGCGTCCTTGAACTTCACGCCCGGCCGTTCCTTTCGGTCGTCGATCAGCACATCCACCCCGCGTTCGCTCAGCGCCCGCGCGATCTCCGCCCCCGCCGACGCCGTCGCCTCGTTCTCCGGGTCCACCAGCGTGATCAGCGCGTGATACGGCGCGATCGGCGCGGGCCACACGATCCCGTTCTCGTCGTGGCTCATCTCCACGCACGCCGCCATCGTCCGGCTCACCCCGATCCCGTAGCACCCCATGATCACCGCCTGCCGCTTCTGGTCCTTGTCCAGCACCGCGAACTCGAACGCGTCGGAGTACTTCGTCCCCAGCTTGAAGATGTGCCCGACCTCGATCCCCCGCCTCGCATCGAGCGCCGCCCCCGCCGCCCGAGGGCTCGGGTCCCCCGCCACCGCGTTGCGGATGTCCGCCACCTTTACAGAATCTGCCGATCCCGCGTGATCCGACCCCGGCAGCCCCACCCCCGCGTCCCGCCACCAGTTGAACCCCGTGTCGTGGTGGTCCGCCCGGTCCGAACCCGTCGCCCACGCCCCAGCCCCCGTCGCGTCCGGGTCCACCACCATCAGCGTTCCCGGGATCTTCCCCGCCATCCGCGGGCTCACATACCCGATCGCGAACCCCGCCGCCCGCGCCGCCTTCTCCTCCGCCATCTGCACCGCGAACCCCACGGCGTCGCGCACTTTCCCCTCGTTCACATCGTGATCCCCGCGCACCACCGCCAGCACCCAGCGCACCCCGCCCTTCACGGGCGCCGCCGGCTCCATCACCAGCGTCTTGAGCATCCCCCTCGCCGTCGTCTTCAGATGGGCCGCCACCAGGTCGATCCCCGGCATCCCCGGCGTGTGGTGCGTCACCAGATCAGCCGTCGCCGCCGCGTCGAACGACCACGCCCGCGCCCCGATCTCGCACTTCTCCACATTCGCCGCGTACCCAGACTCCGGGCACACCAGGATCGTGTCCTCACCAGTCTCGCAGTTCACCATGAACTCGTGGCTCGCCGATCCCCCGATCGGCCCCGCCTCCGCCTCCACCACGCTGAAGTCCAGCCCGCAGCGCCGGAAGATGTTCACATACGCCGTGTACATCTTGTCGTAGGTCTCGTTCAGCCCGCCCTCGCCCTCCACCGACATGTGGAACGAGTACGCGTCCTTCATGATGAACTCGCG
>JRYH01008916.1_pt1 | contig 25561 bp, 28 predicted proteins | sample 235351 | NCBI WGS metagenome assembly JRYH01 (sample SAMN03074221, study PRJNA261480) | activated sludge metagenome | biome: Wastewater Treatment Plant; feature: Wastewater; material: Activated sludge; isolation source: activated biomass of a wastewater treatment plant treating wastewater... ...
CCCGACCCCGCTTCCCGGGCCTTGGGGTGGCTACTCTGCGTTTTCCTCCGCGCTAGGCTGTGGCGGATACACAACCGTGATCCTCGCACCGTCGCTCATCTCGACCGTGCCAACACCGTCTCGCACGCGGCTGATTGACACGACCTCACCGAGATCCGCCGTGTACCATCCAGTCGAGACCGTTACGCGGGCTCCGATGGGAAGGCGCCTGCTCGGAGCAGCACTGCTGCCGTACGGAGCCCTGATGCCCAGTTCCTTAAGACGCTCGTGGATAAAGTTTGGAGACCTGCCCGTCCGACGGGCGATCTCACACACTGTGCATCCAGCATGAGCCAGATCGGCGATTTCCCTGTTGTCTCTGGCTCGCCTCTCCAGCTTGATTTGCTCGACTAGGTCTTTGTAGTGCCGATTAATATGCTTGTCGACCGAAGCTTTGCTGCGATTCAACTTCACGCTGATCTGCTGGTGTGTCATCCCCTGACGCAGCATGTCTGCGACAGCCTGTGACTCCTCCTCTGTGTACCCCCGCACCGTCTGGCGAGCTGCTTTTTTCCCGTGTCTGACGAGCCCTTCCTCGCAATGCAGGTCGTCGCACACACTGACGATCCTGTACACCCTCTTGAGTGGCAGTCTCTTCCCTGCAGCGGACGACAGCCGCTCGGCCAGATCCGCGTATGGCATAGGACCGTTCTCTCGGATGATGTCAGCGGCCTGCTCGGCGAGCGTCTTGCGGCGCGGCTTCGGTAGGCCAGCGACAATTTTGGCAACGGACGCTTTGCATCGCCCAGATCGCTCGGTGATCTCTCGGAGCGACAGCCCCTCGATTGTCCTCATTCGTTTGATCTCCTCGATCTCGCTGGGTTTGAGGTACGGTGCCATCGCCATGATTGTTCCCCCTTTCGCTTGTGAGAAACCCCCGACCCCGCGGACAGTGGGCCTGTGTGCTGCGGAGCCGGGGCGGTTGTGTCAGTTTCTATGACGATTGCGGTTCCTTCTCTCGCACGACCGGCTGCCATCCGGCCCACTCGGGAAGGTCCGCGTGAAAATTGACCGCATAGGCCAGCGGCTCCAACTTCTCAACCTGATCGTCAGACAGGCGAGCGGCGGCTGTGTCGATGTGGACGTACTCGGTGGAGTCATCCCCGCCGATCACCCACTCGATCCCCTCCGGGACGACCGGGCGGTCGAACTCTTTATAAATATTTCTAATGAACGGGCTGATGCCGAGGACGCGGAGAGCATCATCGACCAGTGGCCCCGACACGGTCAGGTGTGCGATCTCTCGCTCTGGTGACGTGTAGGTCACCTCGCAATCAGACCGGTCATCTCCCACCGTCATCAAGCGAGCTGCGACAGGACGACCGCGATCTGTGACGCACATTGGATCGCCCGTGCGGTGCATCCGGAACCACAGGGCTGGCCAACGGTCCGTCGTGCCATCATCGAGAGTGACGTCACGCCACCCTGGGACGCACTCCAGCGGGGAGATGTTCCAGTGACTGGACTGCCAAAACTTAACGCCGCCAACGCTGTTGATGTCAACGAGCTGGTAGCGTCCCTGCCTCCACAGCGACGCCGGGACGTCCTTCATGTCATCCTCGGACAACTCCTCCCGGAAAACCCTTGCCGCGTGCTCCCACACGCTTGTTGCTCGGCCGCTTGGGACGGCCATCGTCAGCCACGCAGAACGCATGACTGCGACGCCACCGATGGCCTGTACAATCTCCTTGGCGAACCGGATCGCGTCCTTGTCGCACCGGTATGCGTCGAATTTGATCGACGCAAGATCGCCGACCGCGACCACTCCGTTCTTGACGAGGCAGATCGCAATCTGCCTCGTCGGTCGCGATGCGATGAGATATCCGACATCGTCACTGACGTATGCGTAACATCGATTCAACATTCCTCATCTCCATCTGTGCCCTTTCGGGGCGGTCGAGTCTGGGGGCGAGCGAACCCGCCCCCGTCGTCGGGGCTACTCGGTGTCACAATCTGTGCATGTCACGTTGAGCCGCCACTGTATTTCGCATCCCTCATCAGATCAACAGTCACAGGGATGACAACATCGACAACAAACTTGTTGACATCTTTGCCGCCGAGTTCGGCGGCGTCGGCAGCACGCACTGCTGCATCTGCCGCGAGTTCCATGACGTGCACCCTGCATACAGGATCGGGCGCGTACTTCGGAGAGTCTGCTTCGAGATCGGCAGCACGCGCTGCCGATCGGGCGGCAGAGACAGCAGCGTCAATTGCAAAAGCTGCCCGCCAAGACTCGCTATCTACCGGCCCTACGGTAGGGCGGTGATTGTAGAATACGTCACGGGCCGCATCTGCGGCGGCGTCAGCTGCACGGGCTGCGTCATAGGCATTGGCTGCTGTCACCGGAGGCAGTGCCTCCAGGACCTCAGCGTGGCTAACGAGGCCAGCATGACGCATGGCCTCAGGCGCGAACCGACGCACGGACGCGTCAATGAGACGCCATCGGCTGGCATCGGAGTCATTCGATCTCTGTGCCATTAACAGAAGATCGAAGATATCCTCGCGCGTCTCGTCGCTTAGCTGGTTGGTCGTCGTTTCCATAGCCTCGTCTCCCCGTTGAAGGTGGTGAATAGAACCGAGTCTGGGGGCGACACTCGCCGCCCCCGTGGTCGGTGCTACTCGTAATATGGCAGAAATCCGCGACGCCCATTGGCGTCGATCTCGATCATTCCGGCCACGGACGGCCCGGAGATCCGCGTGACCGTCGTGCTCCGCATGATCGCACGGCGGATTGCCGATGGGCTGACCCCTGCGGACTCGGCAGCGTCGGCGACGCTGTACCAGCACGGCTGACCATTGGGTGGCGTGTACATCCCCGCGTGTTGCGTTGCGTTGATCTTGTACATTGTCTTGCCCTCGTCGATGCTCAGATTTTTGATGTCGGTCGTTTTCATTGCTCGCTCCCGTCGTGCCCCTCGTACGCCTTTAATTGTACCCACAGTTTCCCAGTCGTCAATACTGTGGGTTCAGTTTTTTGAAAAAACTTCGAGGCGAGACGATAGAGCCTCACTCGGCAGCGAGGTGCCGCGCCGGCCGCCGCCAATCACAGAGCACCCGGAGACCGTGAGCGCGGGCCAGCCACGGATCGTACCAATCCGACTGCCGCGGACCGTGCGTCCAGACGTGATCGCGGATGATGTGCGACCGGATCAGCAGGCAGCCACAGCCGGCTCCGTCGACGTGCTCCACACCATCTCCTGCGTCGCCAATCAGCACGCTCCGGCCAGAGCGGAACACCACCCAGTGGTCACGGCTCCGAGAGATGTACGGCAGTGCAACGGCGTCGGCAGATCCCGTCACCGTGCACAGGAGGTGCTCGATCGCATCATCCGGAGGAATCACGTCATCCTCGACCATCAGTGCCCATGGCGTGTCGAGACCTGCCGTGAGCCGCCGCCACGCCCTGAGCACTGCGTCTTGCACCAGGTACGGTCGCAGATGTCTTGGCTCGTCTGCGAGACCGCGAGGACCGACTGACGTGACGATGTGTCGCACATCCTGGTAGTGACCGCACGCAATCCAGTCACGCACTCGAAGAGAGAACGCCGCGTCACGCGACGTGTCGCACAGGAGCAACCGGCACTGCTCCCGTGGCCATAATTGCCGCTCGAGCCATGAGGATAGCTGCCCCCATTCGTCGTGCCGCCCCGCCAGGGGAATCACGATGGAGACGTCTACCTGGCACAGGCCGAGTCGATCATACTCCGAGAGATGGGCGCGCCGGTTGATCTGGCTTTCGCCGTGCCGTCGGTAGCGGTAGATCGCTGTCGATTTTCTCGCGCGCCATCCGTGATCGAGCACTCGCCGCCACAGGATGTAGTCGTCATGCGCGCCATCTGGGTACTCGCGAGAGAATGCGTCAGAGATCCGCAGGGCCGAGCGGCGGACAACAGACCCTGCATGAATGTAGTTGACTCGACCGAACCGGTCAGGTTTGTGTTCGTGCGGGAAATTGGACAGCCCCGACTCGTCGCCGAACCGCTCGAAATCTGAGTACGCAATCCCGAGTTGCCAGTCAGCAGCGAACATGGCTGCTGCGGCCTCCAGGTAATCGGGAGGCAGAACGTCGTCCGCATCGAGAAAACAGATCAGGTCGGACTCTGTCGCATCGTAACCGGTGCGACGAGCGATGTGCGTCTGACCTGCATCGATGCTGATGCACCGGACGCCTGCTGCCTCCGCCACCTCGCGAGTGTTGTCGGTCGAGGCGTCATCGATCACGACAACGTCGACCGGCTGGAGAGTCTGGCGGCGCACTGACTCGATCGCCTCTGCCAGATACCGGCCATAGTTGTGACAAGGGATGACCACGGCAACCGTGAGCTGGTGAGACGGCTGGACGGACGCCCCCGGAGCAACGCGATCACCACATCCCGCACACGCCCTCGCGCCTCGCACCTCCTCACGTTGCCGTTGAGTCGCAACGCATCGACCATGCACGGCGCATGACCAGACCGGTTTGCCGTTGCATGCGGCGCAGCCCGAGACGATCTCGTCAATCACGGGACCGCGATGGACGCACGGGAGCGGAGTCGATGACTCAGGGACGTGGCGGACAGGTGGGGGAGCCGACGACGGATCGTCCATGAGGCGGCACGACTCGCACGCCGAAAACGTGACCTTCCGCGGNNTGCGGCCACGATGCGGGCACTCGGGGATGGTCGTCATACTTGAGGAATCAGCTCTACGGATTGGGAGATGGCATCGAAGAACGCCGCGCTCTGCAGGCCACTCGCGTCGAAATACCCGGAGTCGTTTCGCCCGCAGCGGATCATCGTGGCCGTCTGTTGCTCAACCAACCTGATTGATGGGTCACCCGGGAACACGACCATGAAAACCCACGTGTCGCCACGGTGGTTGCCGATTGTGAGTTCGCCTGCCCGCAGGTATGACACCGGGACCGTCTCGCACGATGCTGTAGAGTACGGATTGTCACTGGTACTCGATGTGTTATCACACGGCCTAAACTTCGCTGAAACGGCAAGCGTTACGCCACCGATGTCGTTTGTCTTCTCTCCGATCCACGTCTGCGTGTTGAATTGCCGCATCATGATCGGCCCGAGAGAGTTCGCCCATGATTCGAACTCATCAGCATAGAGCACACCTGTTGCCCCGCTCCATTGCAAACCGGACACCGCAATGAACTCGGGCACCGTAGTGTCAGCATAAACTCGATGCTCTTTTTCTGCGTCGCCAAGGCGGACATAGTCGGGCACGCCGAATGTGTCTTCTCTCTGGGCCTGCGTCGCGATCACGCCGTCCGACCAATGGTACAGATCCTCCATGCACGGCAGATCGACCAGCCCGGTCGGTGGCCGCAGGCAGACCATACACGGAAGGCTCGCGCCAACAGGCATTGAGTAGCCCGGCATCAAACGCAACTCGTTTGCAGCAAGCGGAAGCCACGGATGAACGTTGGACCACGTCGCTGAGAACTCTTCGCAGTTCTCGCCCGACTCCCGCGACAGCTCCAACGTGACGTCACCGATGCCTGTCCCCGAGACAGTCAGCGTCAGCTCGTAATCATCGGTCCCGTCTTCGCAATCGAATTCGAGAGTGTCGGAAATCCACGTGCAGTCGTCGTCATACTCAAGTTGAACGGATCCGAAATCGTCGCCCAGCTCAACCGTCCACACCTCGACGTGATCGAGCGATTGGCACTCGACTGAGCCAGCAATGACCATTTGGCACTTGCAGAGCAGCGACGACCGCGACAGCGCACTCTGCGCCGCCCCGAAGATGTTCGGGCGATTCTGCCTGCTCGTCCTCCGGTCGATGTCACGCCGGTTCGTTCGCCTTGTTCTGGCCATCACGTCACCCTGTCATACGGTGCCACGGTCAGCACAGTCTCGATGTCCGGTGCAAATCGATGCTCGATCCCCACGATCACCAGATAGGTCGGATCATTCGCCGCTCGCGTCTTGCGATTCAGACTGAGTGCCCGCCCCTCGACCTCTGTGATGATGTCGCCGATTTCATACTCAAGGGCCAGTTCTCGGCAGACGACCTGCGCCGTGATGACCGCCGCCGATGCCGTGCGTGCGATCTGTTCGGCGTAGTCATCAATCGCATCCTGATCGTCACGTTCATCGGCCGGCCCGGTCAGTACGCTGGCGTAGTCGCCGGTGGTCTGTCGCTGCCGATCAAAAAATTGGTCGGATGCGTCGACAAGCCGCTCACGTGTGTTGCTGTTGGGACTGCTCTCAGTCCGATCGTCCGTTCCCTCAATTCTCCAATCTCCCCTTAACGTGCCAGTGATCCTCAGCTCGACCGTGTCGGTGAGCACTTCGCTCGGGATGCCGTCGACCGACGCGTCGTCATCGGAGGCGCGAACACCCGTGAACCAAATCCCGACTTGATCGGGCAGCAGCCGCCACCCCCATTCCTCCGGCACCGGCTGCCAGTCGGTGCTATCGTCTGGCCGCCACTCCAGCACCGGCGGGATGCGCTGCCCATCTCGCATTGTCAGACAATCATCGAGTGCGCGGCGTTTTGGCGTCCACCCCACTCCAGAGAATCCGACCAGCTCCGGCGGCTCGGTAATCTCCGTTCGCAGGCCGTTGTAGTCGCCGGCTTCGTTTGCGACCCATTTTCGCCCCACGCGATTGTCGACGTCACTGTGGTCGACGTCGCCGTCTGCCGATTCGCCCCAACATCGATAGAGGGGCAGCGTAAACTCCCGTTCAATCAGCGCGCCCTGCACGCGAATGAAATTGTGCAGCCGCCCGATATCGACATTGAGCGAGAGTGATTTCACATTGCTCAATGCGAGATCGAGATCCTCGCCGATTGCCTGGAGGAGAAGCGTCTTCTCTTCTCCTGCGCCGACGCGAAACACCTCGATCCTTGGCTGCATTTCGAGCGACTCTTCGGAGTCGCCTTTTTTGCACACAAGCCGCCAATCATAGCCAAACGGATGTAGCGCGGCGTCCAGCGCCTGCGGCACGTAGAGACCGCGGGGAATGATGAGATTGCGCACCTCGGGAGCCGGCTCGTCAGCGTCCTCTCCCATCACGTCGTTCACCTGACTGCCCGGGTTTTCGACGTGATCTTCGTCGCCGTTGGCCCACTCTGTGATGACCTCGACCACATCAGCCAGTGTCCATGCCTCGATGTCGTCGGCGTCGCCTCCGGCTGCGTACTCCTTTGCCGTGTCGCTCTGGACTGATTCTGGGTCGACCCAAATCGGATGCGTGGCAATCGAGACGCCCGCCTCGTGTTTGTTGGGGACGGGGATGCCGTCAATCTCCGGATTGAATTCAAGGTCGAGGTCGACGACGTACGTTTCCCCATCCTGAGGATCCCAGACAAGCTGGCCATTGAGGGGGTCACCGAAATGCTCTCCCTGCACTCTCGCAATCAGCGTCTCTGTCTCTGTTTCACCGGGGCCAACCTGCATCGGTTGAGCAAGCAATTCGCCCCAGAACAGCGGCACGTCACGTGGATCGTCCGACGCCTCATCGTCGACATCGTTGCCCTCACTGCCCGACTCAGACGATTCCGATTCGCTGTCCTTCATCACCCAGATTTCGACCTGCCTGTTTCTCGCTCGATGAATCTCGGCATCCTCGATCCGTTGTTGTCTCTTGCCGAGATCCACGGAAAGCACCGCCTCAGCCATTGCGGAACCAGCGAATCGTCTAATCGAAATGACGCGAAGCGTTTCATCCTCGTCGTCTTTCGTTGGCTTCTCTCCGGTCGCTGGCGCCACAAACACGCCGATCCGGCGCCGTTTGCTGGCGAGCGACGCTCTCGTGTTTGTCGGAGTGACGGCTGTCATTGAATCAGGCTGTTGTGACGGTGAATGAACCGGGCGAGGCCGGCCCAGTGGCATCGGCCGTGAACGTGATGTCGGTCAGTACGTCACGTGCCGTACCGCCACCGGTGGTCTGTGCGGTGACCTTGTACGTGTAAGCTGATGAGTCACTGAGAGCCGGCGTGTCGGCTGAATAGATCCTGTCTCCGACAGACGTGACCGTGACGTCACTCGGTGATGTCGGGCCGGCTGTGCGAGCCACGACAAACTCATCTGGCTGAACGCCGGTCGGGGCTCCGACCCACCGCCACCTGATTCGCACGACCCCGCCGGCACGCACCTCAGTGGTAAGGAGAGTTGCCACACCGCGGATTTCGTCGACCTGGTCTCCGCTCCCATCGAGCGTAATGCGACGTGGCGAGATGACGCCGTTTTCGATGTCGCCATTGTAGTGGCGGACGTCAATCTGGATCTCGTCATCGGCAAACGCCGACAGGTCAACTGTGGCCTCAACAGCCGCGCCCGCACTGCCTGACTGCGAGGCAATGCGGGCTGTTTTGGACACGCTGTCTTTGTCGACAGGAAACTCAGTTGAAACGCGAATCGGGGGGCGCGACCCGATGATTCGCAGGCGCCGGTAGACGAGAGTGTCGGACGATGGCGCCGCGTAGACCGAAACACCCTGCCCGCTGAATGGGCGATGAGCGAAGAGCGGGAGGCTGCGACCAATTGGCCAGAGACGCTTTCCCGGGCGCGGCGTGTACCCACCCGGCGGAAAGAAGCGAGGAGCAAAAAAACGAGGAGCAAAAAAACGAGGAGCGAAAAAACGAGGAGCGAACATCAATCATCACCGTCGAGAGTGACTGCAGATCGATTGCCGAAATCATCCACGGTCGCAGTGATGCGGTCCTTTCCGTCGTCCGCTGCACGAATCGTAACTGTCGTGCTGTTCGCGCCGGAAAGTTTCCCTGATACAGCAGCGAGGACCAGTCGCATTGCCTGGAGCCAGTTGAATCCATCGATCATGGAGAGCAACCACCCACGAGGCTGACGAGATGCAGTGGTGTGATAGGTGCCAGTTGATGCCGCCACCTCGACCCATCCAGTTGCCAATGACGTCGTGCCGGAAAAGAGAACCGCGCGATAGACCCCTGCAGGCAGGTCGGTGAACGCGACAGAGTAGACACCCTCCCTGTTTGTTGCCTCGGTCGCCGAACCACTGTCCGCGACCGTGTCAGATCCATCGGCGAAGAGCTTCAGTGTGAGCGTCTCCCCGGGTGAGTAGCTAAATTCAACCGTCTGCGTGGCCATTCACCTGCTCCTCAATGCGTGCTCGCTCCGACTCGATCGACTGCTGCAACTGCGAGAACGAGTCATCGGACGTCGGCCTGTAGACGGTCATCGGTGCCCCTGCCGTCGCGCTGATGACTTCGCCGTCTCCGTCGCAGACGATGTATTCAATCTGGACTTTCGCAGACAAAACTTTGACTGTCTTCATTCAGCCGCCCCGTCAATGACTGTGATTGCCGCGTCGGCCTGCTCGACTGCATCTGCAACCGACTGCACAACAGGTGCAATGCTCTTGTGCCTCAGGTGCGCGGCCATGACTTGAGATGTCCTCTGTCGCCACATCGTCGCGAGTGCCCACCAGCGGTTGAGAGGATTTGGAACCTCGTCGCCGTTCTCATTTTTGATCGTGTCGGGCCAGCCAATCGCCCAAGCGGCCGCATCCGCTGCCCCCACTGCCGTTTCGTCATCGAGCTCAACGATCGGGTTCGCGACTGTCTCGCCGTCCTTGATAAACCGAATGTCGACGCGCATTGTCATGTCTCGATCTCCTCATGCACGTAGCCGCCCCCCAGCAGATCGTCCACGGCCTTGACAAGCCGTTCCATGTCGACTGTCAGCCTGCGTCCGGTGTTGACATTGCGCGACTCGTAGACCCACTCTCCCTGTTCGTTGTGTGGCGAGATCTGGGTGACGTTGCCCGACCCATCCATCACAAACCACTCGTCGGCACCGGAGACAGTCTTGCTGTAGAGTGCGGCCCTCGTGCCCCACGGGCTCGGATCGCTGGCCACTGGTGTGTACTGCCAGAGCACACCTTGGTACCAGGCTGTGACGAACGTACCGGTCTCTATGACAAATGGCTGTGCGGCCGCGCGGAAATTTGTCCCCAATCTCGATCCCAGCACTGCGACGTCCTGCTGCAATTCGACATACGCGCCTGTCGCGGAGGCCGGCGACTGACGGAACCCCAGCCTCGCAATGTTACCAGACAGCGACGTGAACAGCTGCTTGCCTGCTGGGTCTCCGGCGATGACAAGGTCACCAGACGTGGGCAGGATTGCGGCGTTCGTGCCGTCATGTTGAATGACGACCTCATCGACGCCAGCCGTGCCGCCAGCCTGACGCACGACGAGGGAACCGGGGACTGACAGCTCGCTGTTGCCTGAGTCCCACTCGTCAAGGCCAGTGAGAGACGATGGAATGTCCGCAAACGACATACCACCACTGCCGTCTGTGGTAAACGCCTGGCCGTTCGTGCCGTCGGATGACGGCGCGCGGAATGACGCGCCATTATAAACGATCGCCGGGAATGTGTTGAGCTCGCCCATCACCTATCCAAAACAGGAAATGACACTCTCGCCGTTGTACGTGACGGAATTAGCAACAATCGTCGCTTTGGCGTGATAGAGACGGTCGGCAGTGAATCCCGGATCGCTGATTTCATCCTCGATGATTCCTGCAACGACATCGGCAGCGGTGAATGACTCATCGACGAGCAGCGTTGACGCACCGTCGCCGTGCTCGCGAATCGTGAGTGTTCCTGTGCATGACGCATCGAGAGTCGTCGGATCAACCTGAGTGCCGTTCTTTAGCAGCCTCAACGTGACCTGCATGTTGAGACCCTCGGTGGTTTTGAGGCCAGGTGTAATTTCCACGGTCCACCTGTCCGTGGCCTCCTCAATGTCATCAACGAGATCATCAGCATCCTTGCCTGTGCTCCCGCCAGTCGCATTGATCATCACGCCTCGATCAAGCTCTGCGATGAGCTCCAGATTGTCCGCCGCCGTGGCGTCGTCGCTGATGCTCGCTGCGTCAACCTCCGGCAATCCCGTGGTGGCACTCGTCGTCACGGCCGTGCCCAGCCATGAGCCAATATCGACTCGCCCTGAGCTGTCAATTGCCGCGACGGCGCCTCCCGCTTCGGGCTGCAGCGGCGTCACGTCATAGGCTGTCACTGTGACGTCGACATCGACATCACTCGCATTGCTCGATTCGAGCGTCACCGAGAGCGTCTCGCTGGGGAGCCAGATGATCGGATCGATCTGGTGCCGCCGCCTCACCTGGCTGTCCGGCACCGTGACCTCGATGTCCTGCTGAGCGACGCCGCCATTACTGACAACCATCGTCAGCGTTGTCGCTCCGGTGCCGTCAAGATCTTTCGTGCCATCACCAACCATCACGTCGAGCATGACGAGCACCCGCTCAGAGCCTCCATTGGTCGCGCTGAACACCGTCACCGGTGACGTGAGATCGACGTCGTCATTGTCTGTCGCAATTGCATTCAGCGGGTTCGCCACGTTATGGCCTCCTCGTCAATCTGCTGGCAACGTGGCCGTGATGGTTGCCGTGCCAGAGTGCACCGACACGGTGAAACGCTCGCCCCCAACCTGCACGAGATCTGGAGGCGTGGCAACAACTGTTACCGATCCGGTCGCAACCGTGCCCTTGTTGCCGCCGCCTGGCTTGTCGTCATAGCCGGCCACCTCAATGTTCCACGTGCCCGATCCCTGTAGAGGATCGGTCTCTATCGTGTAGTTTTTCTCGCCTGCATAGAGGACCGTCTTTCGTGGCGCCGTGGTGTTAACCGCTTCGCCTGGTTCGTCCGAGCGAAACAGCTTTATCAAATCCGCATCAGCCGGCCAACCAGCAGTTGAAAACGTGACGCGACCGCGGATGTAGGCTCGCGGAGGGAGAGACGATCCGAAATCGACGAACTTGTCGACATGGTCGACCGCAACGAGCTGGAGGACCTCGGGATATCGCGACGCCGAACACTGAGCGATCAACTCACGCTGCCCCTCACGCTCCGTCACGGCGACACGTCGTCGGCCAATGTAGAGCTGGTAGAGTTTGCCGGTGAGACTCGAAACGAAACGGACTCTCATCGCCGTCGCACTAATCCATGCGACTGACGTGATCCGGTGTCCGCTTCTCAGTCCGACCCCCATGGCTCGCTATCACTCCGCTTCGGGGCCATCAGGCGATGTTGGAGACGTGGCCTGCTCAACAAGAGCTCGCCCCCACTCCAGCCGAAATACGTGTAACGTGACCTGATCGGGGAACAGGTCGGCGTACGCTTGATCGCACTTTGCGCCGGGGTTCGCCGCCCGGAAGTCGCGGATTTTTCGGCGCACTTCCTGAATCTTTTCGTCGCTCAAATGACGCATCGAATCACCTCCTAGAATGTTTGTTGAATCCACCTGAGCCGGCCGCGCTGAACCCATCCGTTCACGCCAGACCCGTCAACGAAATAAGGCCCATTACGCTCAAACCCGACGAACACTGCATCGTCAATCGCCTGCGCATCGTTGCCAGTGACCGTGACCGTGCCGGTGAGCTGACCGGCGTTGCGGTCGATGTCGAGCAGTGCTTCGAGTAACTCTGAGTGAGTCAGTCCATCAAGCGTGTATGAGCACCAAAACTCACGCCCGTACGGCTGCCCAGTGATGATCGACTCGCCTTTGAGGCCCGGGAAACGGTCAATCTGGATCGGTACCGCGACCGGCCCGAACTGCATCACGCCGGCCTTGTGGCCGAACGTGAAACCGTCATGGGTGATGCTCACGGCCGATTCTCCCGACTGAGGGAATCGAGCTGTGAGGGGGCGGAAGGACTGTGTGTCGGGATCGCTACCGGGAGCGTTCCGGGTTGCCGCTGCTGCTGAACCGCTCGGGCGGTTTCGCGTGACGCATCAGCACTTTCTCGCGTGGCCTCGACCATCTGCCGGAGCAGCTGCCGCGTCTCAGGGTCTCCGGCCGCAGGTGGAGCCCCAGCCGGCCCCGTGGTTTCGAGCACCTGTTGCACTTCTGCCGATGATGTCTCGTCAAGAAAGTAGCTTCGCGGGATGCCGAGACGGTTCACCAACTGATCGCGGAAAAACGCCGTGGCCGCATACACGGGTTTTTCGATGAAGTCGCCCACAAAACCGCCTTCGCCATTGTCGAGGATAAATCGACGGTCCTGGGCCTCCTCAATGCGTCGCTCGATCGCTCGCCGCGTGGCCTCTTGCTCGTCCTGCAGTTCCTCGCGTTTTGCTCGGACATCGAGGCGAGTTTCGGCCGCAAATAGACCGGACTGTGCAATCTGGACGGCCGAGTTGAAGCCGCTTCGGTCGCTCTGAACTCGGTTGAACTGGCCGAGCGAATCGAGGTTTTCGAGCAGCACCAGAGCCGACGCCACGTTCTCACGATCAAACAGCTTGGTGAGCGTCGGTTGCCGCTGCTCCTCCGGGAGATTGCCGACTGCCGTCTTGAGCTTCCGAAGCGCTTCCGGCAACGTTTCGCCCACGAGGTCGACATCTTGCGGAGTAAGCCCGAGCGTTCCCAACGCCTCGGTCTTGCTGTTCGTGGCCGATGCCGTGGCGAGACTCTGCGTAATGTTGCGGACGCCTGTTGACGTCTCGCCGGCTGTGCGGACTTGCCGCAGTGCCGTGAAGATCGAAAGCGAATCCTCAAGACTCACGCCAGATGCCTGTAACACTGGTGCAGCCTTGGCGAACTCCGGCAAATCGCCAATCTGGACGTCTGTATTCTGAAACAGCCCCCGAAGTCTCACGCCAAGATCGAGGAGATTTTCCGAAGACTTCTCGCGCCCGAACGCCTGCAAGAACTGTCCCATTCCCTTGGCGAGTTCTGCCGGGTCACCGTCCTGCAGGTTGCCCGCCGCGATGATCTTCAGGAACGAGTCGAGCGTTCCGGTACGCTCCGGCGCATTAAATCCGGACGAAACCAATTGCGTGGCCGCTGCAAACGCCTGGTCGGCTGGGACTGCGTTTCGCTCTGCCGTGGCGAGAATGCGGTCTCGTGCTTCGATCGCCTCCTGTTCCGCCAAGCCGGCCTGGACTGCATACCGACGCGCCGCTTTGTCGACCGATGCCGCCGTTTGCTCTGCGCCTTCCCGCAACTGGCGAATCTTGTCGAGTGCGCCGAGTGCTGCCGCGCCAATCGAGACGAAGCCCGCTGCGGAACTAGCCAACTGGCCCTGAAGGGATGTGAACCCCCCGCCGATACCCCGCAGCTCGTTTCGAGCCTGGGCCATCGCTCGATTGTAGGTTTCCTGATTGATGCGACCTTTGGCGAGATGATCGTTCAGCCGCTTTTGTTCAAGAACGTACCGCTCTTGAGCCGTGCGGGTTTTGTCAATCGCCTGTTGAGCGTCGCGCATCCGCCTTTGCTCTTCTCGTGCCGCATTCTTCGCGGCCTTCGAACTCTTTTCGAGTTGCTGTTCGAGCTTGCGGTTCTGCTCTTGCAGCTTTTGATACTCGCGCAACAGGTCCGCAGCATTGCCAGTGAACGTGATTTCGGCGGTGTTGCTACTGGCCACGAGACACTCCCCGTGGCTCAGTCGTACCAAGCAGAGTCGCAGCGAACGCGACTCGAAGAACCGTCTCAGTGTTCCAGATCGGTCCGATCTGATCGGCGATCTCTGGGATCAACCGATAGTTGGCGGTCAGTCCCAGCTCGCAAAAATCCCGCAGCTCAGAATAGATTGCACGTCCGCCAACGTTCGTGTTGCACAACGTTTGCCGCCAATAATCAGCCGCAAGCGCAAACTGGTGGACGCGACGCTGGGGGATGAATTTTGTTGATCCGTCGTCGGCCCGGATCATGTCATGCGGCAATCTTTCGGCATTGGGGACGAGCCACTCACGGCCGTCCCCAAGTTTGATCCACTGGCCGCCGAACTGGTAATCGCGCGCCAGATCGCCCGGAGTCGGTGGGCTCGCCTTGTAAATTCCAACCCAGTACCGAGCCGGCTTGAGATCGCGATCCGGATCGGCAATCGCTGGAATCCAGTCCTGTTGGTCGGGGTGGAAATTGTGCCCGGGCTCCCAGCACACGACCTGACCGCGATTGTCGTCTGGCCCTGACTGGCATGCCTTAACGATGACCTTTCCGCGGTCGAGCAGGTGCGAAAGGCCAACGTCGGCAAGCGTCGGATTGACGCCTGCTCGGTCGGTCTTCGGCAGATAAATGACGTAGTGGGCCATGAGGCTTTCGGGGACTTCGATTACGCCGACAGAGCCTGATCGGTCGCGACGGTCAGCTCTTCGCCGACGAGACGCAGGGTCGGCACTGACGTGCTTGATTCCTGCGCTGACAGGTTTTGCACGTCGACGATCCCGTCGGCAAAAGTGAACGTGATGTGAGCCTCGCTGGTGTCTGCAACGACGGTGCCTCCTGCTGATTTCTCTCTCAGGGAGAACACCGCCGCGGTCATCGCGTCGAACAGGGGGCCATGCGATGCGAACACCGCTTGATTGCGAAACCGCACATCAATGGTCGGGTTGACGGCCGTGATGTAGACCGCCTGGGCATACGTGTCGCCGTCGACTCGCTCCAGTTCGGTCTCAATGCCGAAATTGACCGTGAATCCGGTGATGCCCGTGACGTCCGATCCGTTGATTGAATTCGGCCCAAGTCGAAACTCAGTGCTGTACGAGGGACCGCTGACCGAGTAGCTGCCATCGTAAGACACTGGGGCCGTCTGACCATCCGTCGAGAGGAACACCGCCTCCAGATCCATCGACGCCGTGCCGTCCTGCTCGACGGTCACGGATTGCGGAATCACAAGGCCATCTGTGCCGTACACACGGATGTTGTTGGATCCAGAGACGAACGTGCCGCCGCTCGATCGCACTCGCCACGGCAGAATGATGTTGCTCGACGTGATGCTGAGACCGGATGTCGGATCGATGGCGCCAAGTGCACCCTCAACGTCCGTCGTGGTCCAGCGGGCACGCGGCTCACCGAACATCACGTAGTGAGCACTCGCGGTGATGTCGGCCGACGCGCGAGCCGGAGCGATGTTGTTTCCCGGGGAGAAATCTGCCGCGGAACACTGTTTGAGCGTCGTCGCGCCGAGCGTCGCATCAAATAACGTGACAGCCATGAGGGGACTCCTACTTGATCCGGCGTTTTCTCTTGCGTCGGTATTTTGGTCGTGCGGCCTCAGCAACGTAGTGATCGCGAGCGAATTCGCGCGACTCTGCCGCTTCCTGCGGCGTGATAGCCTCCAGCTCTGCACGCCGGTCAGCGTTCATCGCAAAATAGTTGCGGAGGCGGACGCGGGCCCGATGGCGAGTCGCCGTGATGCGTGCGTTGTTGCGCACAAACCGCCGCATCTTGCCTGTTCGAACGAGCGGCAGCGTTGAGCCGAAACGCTTCCGTTTGCGCTCGAGGTAGCCGTCATTACGCTTCGTGTATCCGTACGGGCCGCCCGGTCGTGTCTCCGGGAGGTCCTTGAAGTGCTTGCCCAGCGTGACCTGCACGTGACGCTGCGCCGCTGCTCGGAGCGACTCGCGCATCAACAGGCCATGGTTGCGGCGATTGACGAGACCCTCAGGAAACGAGAAGTCGGCGACAAGCTCAGCGGTCATGGCGTGCTCCCGTCGTACGTGAGAATCCATGACGCAGTGCGGACGCGCTGCCCGTTGTTTTCGTCCGGGGCGATCTCCCCCATCAAGCCGCGGGAGATGCGGACTGTTGACAGGTATCCGGGGGCATTTGTGTTCGCGAGCAACTCCCGCCGAAACCGTCCGATCTTGTTGAGGAAATCGACAGTGGCGAGTCGCGTCGAGCTACGGTAGTCGCTCGGAATCTCGAGATTCATCTCGATGTAGAACGACGCTGTGATGTCCCACTGGGCGCCACCCTGGTGGATGAAATCATCCTCCTCGGCGTGGCGGATCAACACCGCAGGAACCGTCTGTGATTGCCCCTCGTCGTCGATGCGGTCGTAGTGAATCGCGTCAATCGCGTCGTCTCGATCCGACGTCGCCGCATCGGCCAACGTCTTCAGGTCGCTCCAGACATAGCCTGGCTGCGCGACGATGGCACGCCACACCTCGCAGTCCGCGATCATGTTGCGGAGGTGAGCAAGCGCAAGGGCTTCCTCCTCCTCTGCAACGATCGACAGTGCTCCCTCGATGATCGTGACCGTCACGATGATCCCCTACAGAATTCCGCCGCGCATCTCGCGGCGTGCCTCAATGTCGTGTGCCTGAATCGTCACGACCTGCAGACCGCCCTGTGCCGGTCGCACGGATGTGGCCTGATACGTGACGCTGTCAACGATCCAGTGGTCTTTCACACTGCATGAGACCGAATCGGCAACGCTCAATTTGCCGCTCTGCCGCACCTCGCGACCATGACTGGTCTCAACCGCTGGCTCGTCCCACTCCACGATTGCCGTGACTGTCGCGTCGTTCGCGGTGATGCCGAGTGAGCGATGCGTGACGGTCTCCGCGAAGTGGTTAGTATTAAGAAACACGGATGTCGCATGCGACTCGATCAGCGATTTGAGCGTCATCACAGCGACTCCGTGTTACTCGTTCACCATCTCTCGTTGGGGCCCTCGCCCCGTAGAGGCTATGCCGTGGTCAACGTCCGTCGGCCACGCACGTACCAGTGATCGAGCGTGAACCCGTCAACGTTAGTGTCGGCGGTCTTCTGGATCTGAGCGAACAACTGGAGCGATCCGGTGTATCCGCTCATGTCGAACGTCGTGCCGGTCGCGACAGGCTGACCGTTGACGAAGAACCGCACGTCGCCCGTGCCATTGGCGAAGCTGATCAACAGGTCGGCGTACTCGTTGATCAGCGTCTTGCCCGTGGCAACATCGTCGTTGTTGGTCGTGCCGTCATCGGTCTCGACAACGAGAGCCGTGGTGTCATCGGCACCGACCACGCGGAACAAAGCCGCCTGGGCAATCGAATCGATGGCATCGTTGCGGTCACCTGTCAGGCCGATCGCAAACATGCTGGTCGCATCCAGCGCGGCCTGATTCATCTTCACTCTGCAGCCGAACTCGACAATCTTGTCGATGTCGAACTGCAGCTTGTCACCCTGGTAGAGGCAGACGTTTTCAGGCTCATTTGTGCTTGCCATGTCGATGGCGATTTCACCCGCCTCCGAACCGTCAACCACTGCATAGGTCGGCGAACCGGAGGACGACGTATCCGCGATCGAATAACCGTGACCGACGTTCGAGGCTTGCGTCGCAGAGAACGTCAAGTTCCCGAAGAAATCGTCGGAGAATTCCCACATATTCCGGGACATTGGATCACTCCTTCTGAGTGCTGGTTGTGAGTCCTGATTCAGTCAGTGACGAAACCTCGCCACTCAGTTGGTTACGCGCCGGTGTGCTTCTGCAGGCCGCGAAAATCGAGCGGCTTCACGCCGAACGCAAAGTAGATCCGCTGACGAACGGCCAGACGATCAAACGCAGTTTGCTGCTCGATGACTGGAGCTGGCATGCCCTGCAGGTAGGCGTACTCGATGGTGTCGACCTGCGAGGAATTCGCCGCGAGGTAGAACGCGGTATCGGACCCACCGGCAGCGGCCGACAGCTCGCCCTCCTCAACGGGAGTCAGTGCTCCTTGCCAGATGTTTTTCGTGCCGGAGTTTCCGGAAGAGCTGGTCGCGACGCTGGTCGAGCCGAGAACTTCGAGCATAATTCCGCGAATTGCCGGAGGCAAAATCACGAACTCGGGCATCAGGTTCAGGATCGACGACTCGCTCGACAGGCCGCGTTGCTGCATCATCTTCGACGTCATCGTGTTGAACGCGGCGACGTACGCTGCAGCCGTGCTCAGCGTGCCGGTGGTCTGGTTGTTGTGACCACCGGCCGTGGTGATGGCATTGGCGTTGAACAGGTTCCCCGTATCAGACAGGGCGCTGTTGTCCTTCAATGCCTGATAGGCCAACTTGTTGACTTTGCGCCGCATGGCAGCACCGAGCTTTGTCGGCGTCTCCATGAACGAGTCAAGCTGATCGTTGACAACCAGCTGCCACGAGTGGCTGAAGACCTGCCCCCAGACGGTCAGGCGGTACGACTCTTTCCCGTCGGTCAGGGTCGACTCGTCGAACGTGCCGTCCTCGGGGATCGCCTTCGGGTCGCCAATCTCACCGGCGATCACGCGATTCACGAGCTTGAAATCGCGGATGTCGGTGCCTCGACCCATCCAACGATCAAACGTCGTGCGAGCCTCATCGTAGGATCGCCGCAAAGTGACGTTCGCCGCGTCAAGCAGGATGTTTGAAAACATCCCGCTGACGTTGTAGGCGGGGCCATCGGCAGACGCGAGAAACCCGCCGAGACCGAGTTGAGACGGATCGGCTCCCATCACCAACTGCCCGATGTGCATCGGGGCAAGCTGATTGATTTTTGCCTGCGGAACACCTGCCATCACGAGGCACTGAGTGGCGATTCCCAGAGCGCTCGATAAGCCGTAGTTGCGACCCTCCGGTTTCCAGGCGACGTAGTCTCCGGTCCGGTGATCATAGACTTGATCGGGACGGGCACCACGGAACGCACGGGTGAGGATCGCGTCACGCGCCGCCGCGTGAAACTTGTCAGCCGCAGTCTGCGTGACCTGCACGTCATTCGCCGCTCCGGCCGGCTTGCTCGCGGCAACCGCACGATCGTTGATCTTATCGAGCACCTGAGACAGGCTCAGGCTGTCACGAGATTTGAGCAGCTCGGTCTGCAGATTGAGCTTCTCTGCGTCCGGCAGCGACGCACCTGCCGACGCAACAAGCCCGGTGATGTCCTCGACAGACAGCCCCGATTGCAGTTCGACAGTCTTGGATTCAACAATCGGCTTGGCTGCCTGCGGCGTCGCAGGCGGCTTGCCTGTCGCCTTGGCGATTGCCGCAGTCATTGCCGTGACGTCGTCGCTGACGTCGACACCAGCCACGTCACACGCCAATTGCAGTGCCGCCTTGGCGTCGTCAGTCGATGCCGATGCGGCCATCAGTCCGGCCTGAACGAGAGCCAGGCGCACTTTCGGGTTCATAACAGACATCCCTTGCGTTGCGACGGCGCGGTGACGTGACCGCTCTCCGCCATCTCCACCTTGTGACGGAGTGGCAACTGCGCCCAACTCCTCAATCACTGATTCGAACGTGGCGATTCGATCGATCATTCCGACGGCCAACGCCTCGTCCGCCGTGAGTGTTCCACCTCGCCCGAACTGCTCATTGACGACATCAACAGACACGCCGCGGTTGCGAGCGACAGCCTCAACGAACCGCTCGTGCAACATCTCGGCACGCTCTTGGAGCCTCGCCCGTGCCTCGTCGCTCAGTGGTTCAACTGAGAGTCCCTCAGCTTTTCGCTCAACAGAACGAATGACCGTGTAGGTGTCCCCCTCTCGCTCGTCGCGCCGTGACGTCTCGTGATGAATGCTCAGGACGCCGATGCTGCCGATATCAAGAGCCGATGGAGTCGACACGATCTCGTCTGCGGCAGACCCGATCCAGTAGGCTGCCGAAGCCATCATTGGGTCGACGACAGCGATGACCGGTTTTGCCCCCCGCGATTCGTAGATCTTGTCTGCAAGCTCCGGAACACCCGTTACCGCTCCTCCCGGCGAGTCGGTCCGAATCACGATGGCCCGCACGTTGTCATCGTTCAGCACTCGGTCAAATGCCTTGCCAAACAACTCGGCGGACGTCCCGCCACTGAACTCCATCATCAAATTCATTCTGTGCGCGATCGTGCCGTAGAGGTTGAGCACGGCAATCGACTCGCCCTGTTCGCCGCCCCTCGCGCCACGTCCGCCAATGCTGATTGCAGACATGAGCGGTGGATGCGAGTCACGGACATGCCGTGCGTCAGCACGTGACACGGCTCGACCTGTGTCACGTGACTCAACGAGATCGCAAATCTGCTCCAGCTTGTGGGGGAGGATCGCCCACGCCTCGCTCATTACAGCTGACCGAATTTTGCTGCATCTGCGTCGCTTCACTCGGCGTTCTCCTTGTCTTCATCGCTCGGCTCATCGACGGGCGATTGTTGCGGCTCAACTGGCGATGACGGCGCGACCCCAGCGTCAGACATGACTTCATTCTCGCGGCCGAGCAGCTCAGCAGATCGTCGCCAGTTCCTCCCCTGCGATGCAGCAATCTCCGTGCGGGAGATCGTGCGATCCTCCAGCATTTGGTGATGGGCAAGCGCATCGTCCTTGGGGTTGGGCGACTCCCATCCAGGCGTCTGCCAATGCTGTGCATCGAGCCATTCGTCCTCGATTCCGCCAGCAAACTCGGATGGTCGAGGAAACCCCGGGAGCATCGCGCCAACGGCAGCCCGGCTAAACCTCTTGATTGTCGGGTTGCAGAAATGATGGATCATGAAAAACTGCAGCGGGCGATAGCGTTTTTTGTCCTGCCCGCGAGCAATGCGGACAGAACTGAACGATACCTTGCTGTAGTCGCGAAACACCTCCTCGTACGACAGCCGCACGCCGATCGCGATTGACCGCTGAATCATCGTGATCCACGGCAGCGAGTCGCCACCGGGAACGTTCGGGCCCACGCCAACAATGTCGTCAGCCTCGTCACCTCGCCAAATCATCCCCGGCTCGTGACGGTCGATCGGATTGCCGTTGACGTCGGTAAGCTGGCTTTCGCTTTCCCCTGCGAGTCCGCCGTAGCCATCGACGCCGCTTGTTGTGCGGATGATGTACGCCCATGACGATTTCAGATCTGACGCTGCAAGCTCGTTGTCCGTGTAATAACCGAGAGCCCACAGCCACATGATTGAATTCTTGAGCAGCGACGTTCCCCGCTTCGCACCGATTCGCCCCTTGACGTATACGTACTCGCACTGCTCGCAAGGCAGGCGGATCGTTTCAAGCGGATCGAACTCAAGATCGTTCGGCTGTGCCTTGCGCACGTGATACGCAACCGACCGGCCAGTTGCGGAATCGATCTCGATGCCGTTTCTGACAGGATTTGCCGTCTTTTTGTTCGGCCCACTCATTTGCAGCTCGGTTGCAAAGCGGTTCTCTCCGATCAACTCGATTGCCAACGGCACTCGCTGAGATCGTCGCGGCACATCAACAAAATGGACGAGGCAGCCACCGCCGACAATTACCTCTGTGAGAACCAACTGCTGCAGCTCGTAGAACGTCTGATCGCGAGACAAGTCGCAGTCTCGCGTTGCGTGAGCGCTGACGCCGCACCATCGACGCCATTCAGCCTCACGGGAATCGCCGTCGAACTCAGGGACGATCCCGCACTCAATGACGTTGCTGATGTAGGCGTCGACCGCCGATCCTGCGTACGGATTGTTGTGATAGAGATCCCACGCTCTCTCCCGCAGCAATTGCCCATCCATCTGATGAGCGCGATTCGGGCCGACCTCGCCCGGCCGCCAGTCCTCTGTCAGGCGAGTGGCCTTGCCTGCCGTGTATCCTCCACGGGTGTTGCCACCCGACGAGAATGGGTAGGACGTAAAACTGGCCATCCACGACGGCATCTGCAACGCACGCTCACCGGATCGCGAGCGACGCGAAAAGAGACTGCCAATGGATTCCCAAATGCTTGCCATTACCTGGGCCTGCTGAGCCGGCCAACTCGGACAACGGAACGTGAGCCTTGAGCAACCTCGGTCTGCAACTCTGTCCGCAGCCTCCGTAGTGAGTCTAATGCCGACGGGAAATCAGCTCGCTTCCACGTCCGGCCGTTGTACGAATACTCCTGCGTCGCCTCATCGGCCATCGCTGTGAGCAATGACTCAATGGCCGAATTGACTTGCGACAGGAGTGACTGTGCGGTAGCCATGCGAGCACTGTACGCGATGTGCCACCGCTCGTGTGGTGCAATCAGATTGCTTTTGCTACGGCGTGGTAACGAAATCTCTCAGCGTGTCGCAGATGCTCCTTGCGTCTGCGTCAGCCAGAGTGATGACCTTGCCGTTTGGCGTGTCAACTCTCTCGGCAGCCTCAAGCGAGTCGGCCAGCTCTGCGAGATACGCAGACAACGGATCACCATCGTCTGCGGTTTGCTTCCACGTCTCTCCGCAATCGTTGCATTTGCAGTACCGGATCTTGCCGACCGTCCGGTACACGCGAGTCGCAGTATGGTTGACGTTGCGCGGGCAGTTTCCGGCTCGCACCTCCGGCTTACGTGCTCGTGTCGACGTGGTTGATGTCGCTTCCTTGGCCTTAGCCATCGGTTCTCCCTGGCGTTAAACGGGGCCTCTGCCCCATACGAAACGTCGGGCCTTGCAGCCCTGATGATGATTTCGGCGTCTCGCTGACTGGCTGTGCTGATTTGGTCGATGCCGTGCGTTTTAATCCCTCGCCAGCCGCAATCGATCTCGCAACCATGTTGCCGACGTGGCAGTCGAGCAGGTGATTGTCTCGCGTGAGGACCCGCCATCCCTGCACGTACCCTTTGCCCTGTTCAAACTTCTTCTCGAACCGCTCCGCGCAGATCTGCTTGCCGAACTCGGTGTGTTCGTTGGGATCGTCGCCGAACAACGTGACGGCCCCGGATCGTGGCTCGCCAGAGTCCCGCAGCGGACGCACGAGGAACGCGTTGTGTACGCGGTGCTTCCACCAATCTGGATTGAAGTTGGCCACCAAGATGCGGTGCTGAGCCTGCCGACTGAAATACCACTGGTCGCCGTTCGGGCTCGGTTTTTTGTCGGCCGTCCGCTTGCTCGGATGGCTGTATCGGTTGTCCCCCATCGACGGTCGCCACGGGCCGCGAGCGCGTTTCGCGAACGCGTACACAACCTTGTTCCAGTTGCCTGAGTCGACGAGCCCGATCGACAGGTCGAACCGCTCCGAGAGCATCACGTCCAACTCATCGAGAGCGTCGGCAATCGCTGTTTCCTCACCGACGACATCCGGCTGCTCGGTCTCGTAGGCACCGTAGTCGACGACGTGCGAACCACCACCACGGAAGTGCGCGACGACCTCCCATTGCAGGAACCGCCGATGCACGTCGATGAATGCCGTCAGGTGCTCCGTCGACGTCGGCACCGATCCGCGATCACGGCCATTGCAACGACCGGCGTAGTCACGTGACGACCCACGCACGACACCGATCGAGATATCGACTCGTTCGGCCTCCTCGACTTTGCCGGGAATGCACCACACCTGCTGACCGATGACGAGCTGTGCGTTGTCCGGATCAACCTCATCCTGGGCCGCCGTCCACTCCTCTTGCCCAATGGCTTCAGTCGGCACGAACAAGTTGTTGAATGCCGACCACCGGAAACCGAGAGTGTCGGTACGCACGGGGTCTCCGACGATCTCGCCGGACGGCGTGACCTCTTGTCCGCGGTGTATCACTCGAGCGCGGAGATTCATTTCGCGTCGATCATCCTCAGTGAGCAGCACGCCGCACTCAGGGCACGCCCACCGGGCCGACTCGCCAGCCGAGACTTTGTCGGGAGCTTCCTGCCAGCCGATCAAATCCTCCTTCTGCGGCGACACCCAATGATCGCCGTGGGGGCACGGACAAATGATTCGCGACGCCGTTCCACGGCTGTATTCTTGCCACGTCCGGCCGTGCTCATCCGTGACAGTGCATTCCATGTAGATGATGTAGTTGAGCCCGAACGCGCGAACTCGCCCTTCGATCTGACTGAACTTGTCACCCTCCCGGGAGAGCTCCGAGATCTCGTCAAACCCGTCGGTCTCCGTGACGACCAATACGCGGGAGGTTGCACCGGCGCGGCCCTTGCTGCCTCCTCCCGCCGTCATAAACGTGAGGGATCGCCCGTTGCGAAAATGGATCTGGTTTGGTGTCCCGCCGCTCGCTCCGGGGCCTTTTTTGGGGAGCTGGTCGCGGTATTTACTGGACTCGATGACCGGCTTGAGATCCTTCTGCCACTTGTCACGGACCATGTCGAGATTGGGGACACCGCAAATGACGTCCTCCCCGACCTCGAACAGATGGTAGAGGATCGGAGCGGCGAAGCAGCTCAGGGTCTTGCCGCTCTGAGTCGGGCCTGTGGAGCATCGCCGACGCCACTGACCAGACTGCCAAGCGTCGAAAAGCAGCCGCACGTACGGTTGCCGGTCGAGCCGAAAACGGCGATTTTCATACGGCCCATTCGGAAGCCATATTTCATCCTCGCACCATTCGGCGTAGCTCCTGCGACGTGGCACGCGAGCTGACTCCAGCAGGCGGCGCAGCATCTCACGCTCATTTCGCCTGGTCGTCTCTCGTATCGTCGCCGTCGCGTCCAATGGTCTGCAGTGCCTCTCTGATGGCCTCATCGAGAATGTCGAGAGCTTCTGGGCCAAATCGCTTCTGTAATGAGTCGCCCGCGTTTCTGATGTGCCCCATCGCCCGCAGGTACATCCGCTCGATCTCGGCCTGATCGACCAATTTGCCTTCGAGCTGGAGCCGCTCAAGTCGCTTAATCAGGTACTGCTCGTGACGGAGTTTTTCGAGCGACTCGGTTGACGGGCCATCGAGCAGCTCGACCTCTTCGCCGCTCCATTTGTTGATGCGGGCCCACGCGATGATCTCTGCGATGTCGTAATGGCGGTGCTCGTACGGGCACCCCTCGACGAGCCAATTCGCGAATGTCCTGGCCCCGATCCCTATGGTCGCAGCCGCCTGTGCCTGAGACGTCGCGACCAATCCCCCCACTCAGTCACTCCCCAACGCGTGATGTTGCAACGGCTTTTGACTTCTTATCGACAAAAAAAGCCGCCACTCGGACGCC
>JRYH01000559.1_pt1 | contig 25427 bp, 24 predicted proteins | sample 235351 | NCBI WGS metagenome assembly JRYH01 (sample SAMN03074221, study PRJNA261480) | activated sludge metagenome | biome: Wastewater Treatment Plant; feature: Wastewater; material: Activated sludge; isolation source: activated biomass of a wastewater treatment plant treating wastewater... ...
GCGGGGATGGCGGAGAGGGAGACCCTCGAACCCATGAAAAGACAGGCGAAAAGATGCAGTATAAATTGGGTGCGCCAGCAGTGATACCCCCGGTCGCACCCCCTTTCCAATCAACAGGAACTAGAACCAGTTCTTGATGATATCCGCCCGCTTCTTGATGATGAGCGCGGCCGCGACAAGGACAATCGCCACGCCAGTCGCGATGAGCGGATAGGTGATGAAGGCTGGAACGCTCTGCGAAAGGGTGCCGGTCGTCTTGACGCCCTCCCCGGCCCCGCCTGCAATCGTCGCGCCGCCGCCTGCCGCGAGCGCCTTGCGCTCCTTCTCCGTCGCCGCGTCGATCACGTCTTTAGGTGGCGTCGATGTTGGCGGCGAGCCCGGCAGGCGGTTAATGATGGCTTCGTTGCCGGCCATGCGCGCGCGGCGATCCGCAAGCCCGTTGGTGCCGCCGTTCCACAGGCGCACGCACCCGACGAAATCGCCGAGGTCCGCTTTCGCGTTGAGCTTCTTCCACGTCCAGAATGCAGCCGACACGGCCGCCTGGTTCTCGTGCTTGGCGGCAAGCTCGGGGTTCGCTTCGAGCGGCAGCTTCGCGATTGCGCCGACACTTCTATAGCCGTCGCGTCCCGTGATCTGCGGGCCCCCGCGTCCGATGAAACGGGAGCCGTCATCACTGCCCGGCCGGTTGCCCATTCGACGACCGTAGATGTCATCGAACGCACGCTTCTGCCAGCCACGCGCCGAGCCGAATTTCGCGCGCACATCTGCCGCGCTCCTGAAACGGTTCGGCCAAACCTGCGCCATGCGTGCGGCAGTGTAATTGATGTTCTCCGTCAGGTTCTTGATCGTGAACCCGTCAACCTCATGCTCGATGTTGGCGAAAAAGAACTTCAGTCGGTTGCGCGTGTGATTGATCCCGGCCGGGCCGAGGATGGCGTCTTGCTTGTCGACGAAATCTTTGAGGACTGCTGCGGGCGCTTTCGGGAACAGAGCGCGCATGCTCGGCAGGTCAAGGCGGATTGTCATTGCGGATCTCCTAGCGTGAAACCGCGACAACCCTTGCCCAGCCATAGTTGCCCCGAAGAACACCCCGAGGTGGGCTTTCTCACCTATCCAGCCAGGGAGGATAGGTTAAACATGGCTTTGATCGCCCGCGCAGAGCGGCATGGGACTGCCTCAGGGGTACCGCATTGCCACCCGTGTAATCAGAGCAAACCGGATAAGTGGGCCGCAGTGCGGAATGAGCCGTGCTGCGGCTCGTTTATTTTCTGCCACGCATGATACGAACGGCGCACCCCTGATCGGCGAGCAGCATGCGCGCAATGTTCTCGGCCGTGCCCATGCCAGGCGCATCAGCATCTGGCCAAATGATCACGCTACGGCCCCCGAGCGGCGACCAATCCGTGTGCTTCACGCCTTCAGTGCCGCCCGCCCACGACACGACGGTGCGGCCGGTTGCGCGCAAAAGCGCATCGCGGCACTTCTCGCCCTCGACAACGATCACCTGGCCTTCGCCCAGCGCCTCGAGCCCGTACAGCGGCCGCGGTTTCGGAAACGGATAACGGCACCACGTCTCGCGCCCGCTCGGCAGGCGGACCCACATCACCATGGGCGTTTCTTTTTTGCCGTCAGGCAGATCGCGCCGCAGCACGTAGCCGAAAAGAGATCCATCTGGGCGACGATACGGAAAGACCATCGACGGCGCGAACGATCCAAACTCACGCTCAGTCCCCGTCCGCTTCGGGTTGTAGAGCGTCACGCGCCTACCCGTCTCGATCTCGCCAGGCGGGTCGATCGGGACGATACCAGCGTACACGTCGCGGACCTCGACACGGCGCGGCGCTACGTTCGGGCCGGCCGCCGCGCCGTTGAGGATGCGGATTGCCTCGGGAAGATCGACCCTCTTAATCTGCTGGGCGAAGTCGAGCACGTCGCCCTTCGCCCCGCAGCCAAAGCAGTGCATGCGCTGCACCCGATCGCGTCCCGTGAAGATCGTGAACGACGGCGTGTCGTCTTCGTGGAACGGGCATTGCGCGATCCACTCGTTGCCGTCCTTCGTGAGGGAGACGCCGAAGCGCTCCGCCGTTTCCGCAAGCGAGACATCTCGCCTGATGCGGTCCGTGTCAGAGATCATGCCAGTATCACCGCCAGGTCGTCATCGCTTCGCGCGATGCCCGCGCGGCCGCCTGCCTTCGTCACTGCCTCGATCCAGGCAAGCTGCGCAAGCGACGCCGTGCCCGTGTCTGTCTTGACCTCGACCTGCGCGTAAACGGCGACGGTCGATCCGACCATATCGGGCGTGACGACGACCGGGACCCATCCGCCGAGGTCGGACATGCCGACCACTCCGGCGCGAAACGGACGAGCCCGCCGGATCACAACGTCCCCGGCAGAGAGCGTCACGCGCTTTCCGGGGTAACCCTGCTCGACACGGCCGGCCCAGGCCATGCCCACCTGCTGGCGGAAAAGCCGCGCGCCGAGTTGCGACGCGCGGGCCTGTAGTCGGCGCATGAGATCGGCTTCAGCCATCGATCGCACGCCTCAGAACGGAATTTGGTCGTCGGCGTAATCGGCAGCGCCATCAGCAGGCGCTTTGTTGCCCGGCCTGCTGGCGTTGTCGTTCGGATCGGACACGCCGCGGCCGCCGCCGCCCTCGCCGAGCAGGATCAGCTTTGCATCGAAGCCGGTAAGCACCACCTCGGTCGAATAACGATCCTGCCCCTGCTGGTCCTGCCACTTGCGGGTTTGAAGCTGCCCTTCGACGTAGACCTTCGAGCCCTTCTTGACGTACCGCTCGACGACACTGACGAGCCCGTCATTCCAGACGGTGACGCGATGCCATTCGGTGCGCTCCTTCTTCTCGCCCGAGGACTTGTCCTTCCACGTCTCGGTCGTAGCAATCGACATGTTCGCCACGCGCTGACTGGTGCTCACATCGCGCAGCTCAGGGTCCCTGCCCACGTTGCCCAGGATTGAAACTTTGTTGAGATAACCCGCCATTGTCATTCCCCCTCTAGTTCGCTGAAAACTTCCCCAACGCTGATGCAGATTTTGTCAGCAAGCAGCGCCATAAGCTCCGGTTCCTCGCCGTCTTGCGTGAGGATCAATGTTCGCTTCCCCGCGCCGGCCATCCATCCAAGCTCGAGATGCGCGGAGCGCCCGCACGGGAGAACCAAGAGGCCAACGTTTGCCCACCGCATGGCCGCGAAATCGGCGTTAAATCCCTGCGCCGCGCGCGGGTGTGTCAGCAGCGCATTGCGATACTCGACGGCCGAACAGTTCTTGGCATCGAGCCCGATATCTCGCCACTGAAAGCCGCTCGAGTTAGGCGGATTGCGGAAGTCATAGACTTGATGTCCGCGGTCCCTAAGCCCTTGGATAAGGGCCGGCTGGTATGGGTTGCGCCACGAAGACGCCAGATAAATTCTAGCCATCTTGCGCCCCCTTGATCACGAGCCGGTATCCCCTCCGATACCCGACCGTTTCGATTGCTATGCCGGATCCCGCCAGCTTCTTGCGCATGTGGCACAACGCAACTTTGAACGAGAGATACATGCGCGTCGGCGACGGCCCGCCGTCCGGGTCATCGGCGTACATAGCATCGAAGATGCGCTCAGTTTTTACCGGGTGCCCCTTACCGCGCCAGATCGCGCGGAGTATCCGCGCCTCGTGCGGCGTAATCCCGTAGTGGTCAATCACGATATCCAGTGTTGGGACGCGAACATTCTGACTGCAACATGGACACGCGATTGGTTGTTGAACGAGCATAGTCATGCTCCGCTCTCCCCGCCTTCGCCTGTCTAGATGTGAAAACGTGAGCCGCCCACTTCTCGGGCGACTTGTACCCGCGCGCCGTCGCGAGCGTGATTAGGTCGTCGAGCGTCCGGCATTCCGCCTGCTCGCGCCGGCGTTCGCGGCGGATCGCCTCGACATCGATTTCCTGAAGCTCGCCTTCGACTTCCTCGAGCACGCGCCCGCTTGTGGCTTCGGGGCGCGCCTTCTCGTATGCGTGCCCGCACTCCGGGCACTTCGGCGCGGGCGGATGCGTTGCAAAGCACTCCGGGCAAACGAGCAGATCAACGTCGCGCTTGGTCTTCTTGCGCCCCTCGAGCGACCATTCGCGATCCTCGTCTGGGAGGCCGAGGTGCGGCTTCGCAAAGCCGCCCACCATGTCGATCAGTATATGCGGCACGCCCGTGCCGTCTTGGCGAAGTCCGCGGCCGTGTTTCTGCAGATGGCGCGCGAGCGATTGCGTCGGCGAGTTGTCGAGCACGCACTCAATCGTAACCGGGCGATCAACCTGGGCCGCGAGGTCGAACCCCTCGCAGAAAAGCTGGCAGTTCACGATGACGTCTATCTGCCGGTCAGCGAAGCCATTAAACGCTGCGTGCCGATCCGCCTGGGCGGTGTTGCCGTCGAGCGCAACGGCCATGATACCGGCGTTGCGAAATTCCGCGGCCAGGCGCTCAGCGCTTTCCACGGACGGCGAGAACGCAATGGTGCGCTTGCCTTGCGCCTTGCTGCGCCAGTGCTTGACAGCGTTCGCGAGCACGGCCTTACCCGACATAAGGCCATCAAGCTCCGATGTGATGTAATCCCCGTTGCGCGTGTGCAGACCGCTTAGATCGAGACCCGCAGGAGAGAACGCACGATAGCGCGACAGGTGCCCGTTCTCGATCAGCCACCGGACAGACGGCCCCATGACCATCGTGTCCCACACATCGCCGAGCGGCTTACCGTCCAAACGCTCCGGCGAGCCCGTCAGGCCGATGAGCTTCGCGCCCGCAGACTTGTAATGGTGCGCGACTTTCGCCCAGCCGTTGGCGGCGCTCAGGTGCGCCTCGTCAACCATCACGTAGTCGGCAGGGATTTTCCCCAGCCGATTTTTCAGCGTTGCGATGGATGCGATGTAGACGCGATGATACGGGTTGAAGTGATACCCGGCAGCGACGTACGAGAACGGGATGCCGAATTTCTCGAACGTCTTCGCTGTTTGCGTGATGAGATCCACGCGGTGAACGCAAAATATGACGCGCTTGCCGGCCCCAAAGATGAGCTTGATCAGCGCGCCCGCCAGGACGGTCTTTCCGAACCCGGTTGGCGCGAACGTGAGCACCGACGCATGCGAGCGCAATGCGACGCGGAGCTTGGCGCGAACGTCTTCTTGATCCGGGCGCAGTGAGATCATCGCCCCACCACAATGCGCCGGATTTCCCGCTCATGCGGGGCCATGCGTTTCAGCCGCGCAACAAGCTCGTGCAACACCTCAACGTCGGCCTCGTGGAGCAGCAGGGACACGGGCCGAACGTTCTCAATCCCGTGACGCCAGCAGCACATCGTCAGCAGAGTGTCGAGATATTCCGCCTGCTCCTTGATGCTCAATCGTGGTTTGACATTTGCCAAGGTCATTTGTGCCTCGGCATGAAATCGCTAGGCTTTAGAACGACTTTTAGTTCTTCGGCAACCTTCAAGAGCTGTTTCTGATCGCGCCCGCTAATCAATCCTTCGTCGTCTTTGAGTACACGGCTGACCTTGGAACGATGGCGCTTGATCGCGCGCGCAAACGCCGACTGGGAGAGGCCGAATTTAGCGTAAACCCGCCGCCAAGGCGTCGAGCAATCAGTGTTGTGTTCCACGAGCTTGACCGTTCTGATAGTGCGATAACCGCAACATACGTTGCGATTAACGCATCGTCAAGCAACAGTAGCATCACACCACAATCTAGACCCGGGGGCGTCATGGGCCTTGCAAGCCGTTGCGGTAAATGCAACATGGATTCACATCATTTGGAGTTGTGCTTAGAACAATGTCTGACGCGTCGCAGATCGATAGCGAATGGTTCCGCAGGAAGTTCGCCGAGAGGAAAACGTCATACCGAGCGTTTGCCAGGGAACATGGCATGGACCCCTCTGCGGTGTCGCGCATGCTGAGCGGCGGAAGACGAATGCAGAAGGACGAGGCCGCCGCCATCGCCCACTTTATCGGTGCGCCGGTTAGCGAGGTCCTGAAACACGCGGGCGTCACTATTGACGGTCAGTACACGCCAATCCTGCTAGTGGCGACGATCAATGAGCGTGGACAGGTGGAGCGCTTGCCCGAGCCGCGGCCATTGCCGCAATCGGTCATAGAGCGAGCGCGGTCTACCATTGATGCAGTTCCCCGCGTGCTCGCCGCTCAGATAAGAGCGCTGTCAGGGCCGCTAACGGTAATGGATGACGCGGTTGTCCTGTTCGGCCACACCGACGACGTTGAGGCGTCATCAATCGGCGCGCTATCCATTTGCCGGAATTTTGCCGGCGAGCAGATCATTGCAAAGATCGAACGCGCGAGGAAAACCGGCGAAGCGCGTGTCGTCACCATTGATGGAAAGACGAAAGAGTTCGATCTACAGACAGCAACACCCATTCTCACAATTATCCCATAGCGCTGAAAGGCCGACGACCTCGCAACTGGTCATCGGCCTTTCGCTTGCGCGGCACCCCGCTGCCGAGCAACCAAGAATTCCATGCGGCCCCAGATGGGCGGCCCTGCCTCGGCGATCTAAACGGCGATAGTACCGTGACGGCCGCGCCGGGAGCGATGCGATAACAGCATTAACGATGTGATAATGTCAACGAATGATGCGATTTATTTCAAAAAATCGCATCACCCTCTTGACCGGCGCCGAGTGTTGCGCTTAGTGTTGCGCTTATCGCAACGCATCGCAACACAGGTACATCAACATGAGCGCAACCCCGAAAGTCAAAGACGACATTAAGCCCGGAGTGTACGCCGGGATCCCCAACGAGGCCTACCACTCTGGGCCCGGAATTTCCAAATCCGGCCTGTGGACGATCCACACCAAATCGCCAGCTCATTTCAAGTTTGGAGAGCGCAAGGAAAGCAAGGCTTTCGATATCGGCGAAGCCTGTCACCTTGCCATCCTCGAGCCGAACCTGTTCGAGAAGAAGGTTGTGCGCGGCCCGGACGATCGGCGCGGCAACAAATGGAAGGACGTTGCGGAGGTCTGTCGCATCGACGGTAAGCTTCTGCTGACATCCGGCGACTACGACAGCGCGCTTGCTGTTCGCGACGCCGTGCATGCCGACGCGTTCGTGAGCAGCATCGTCATCAACGAGAACGCAACCGTCGAGGCGTCCGGCTATTGGCTCGATGAAGCGACCGGCATGCTTTGCCGGTGCCGCCCGGACCTTTGGCGCGAAGACCTCGGCATTATGGTGGACGTCAAATCCACGGCGAGCGCGCACCCCGACGACTTCGCCCGCAGCGTTATCAACTACGGCTATCACGCGCAGGAAGCATTCTACTCGGACGGCTGGCGCGAACTCGGCAAGAACGTCGAAGGGTTTGTTTTCCTCGCCTGGGAGAAGGCGTCTCCCTACGCCTGCGGCATTTACGAATTGCCCCCCGCGATCGTCGAGGAAGGCCGCGCGATCGCCCGGCGCGCACTCGAGACATACGCCCAATGCCAGAGCGCCGGCCAATGGCCAGCCTACGGCGAAGGCGTGCAGGAGCTCGAATTCAAGCGGTGGGCATACCGGCTGACCGAAGCGCCGTCTCTTGAATTGGAGTTGCCGCTGTGACCCTCGCCGAACAGACGCAGAAATTCTGGAACGCCTCACACTTTTATCGGCGCTCCGGACGAGACATCACCCTTGCAATCAAGGTCTTGGAGCAGGTTGCGGCCGACGCGCCCGACCGCCTCAAAGACCGCGCAGTCACCGTTCTTGTGGAGATCGACAATGACCAACTCAAACGTGCCAGCAACGTCTAACGGCCGCGAGGTCACGCTTCGCGAAACCGTCGCGCGGATGGCTCCTGAATTTGGCAAGGCGCTCCCCGGCCATATCTCAACCGAGCGTTTCGTGCGGACGGCACAGACGGCGATTGCGCTGACGCGAAACATTGACAAGGTGAGGAGCCCTCAATCACTTCTCGCAGCCTGCACCAAGGCCGCAGCAGACGGGCTCATTCTCGACGGCCGCGAGGCCGCGCTCGTCATCGATTACAAGGGCGAAGCGCAGTACCGGCCTATGATGCGCGGCCTTCTCAAGCTCGCGTATCAGAGCGGCGAACTAAAGGGCCTCGTCGTCGAGATCGTGCGCAAGGGCGATCTTTTCAGGCATCGGCCGACGAACCTTGTCGAGCCGATCACGCACGAAATCGACCACGACGCCGAACGCGGCGAGCCCCGGCTTGTGTACGCCATGGCCGAGCTGAAGGACGGCGGCATCGTCCACGAGGTTATGTCGGTTGCCGACATCAACGCCATTCGTGACCGCTCGGATGCATGGCACGCCTACAAGGCCGGCAAGATCAAATCAACGCCGTGGGCAACTGACTGGTCGGAAATGGCGCGCAAGACCGTGTTTCGCCGCCTTTCAAAATACCTGCCGTCAAGCAACGAGAAAAGCACGCTTCACCAGGCGGTCGATCGGGACGAAAGCATGGCGATGACGATCGACATTGAGCCCGTCGAGCAGTCACCCGGCAGGACGAAGCCCCCCGCAGGGCCGAAGAAGCGCGGCGGCGCGGCGGCAGCCCTCAAGGTCGCGCAGCAGGCAGCGCAGGCGGAGCGCGAGCCCGGCGATGAAACCGAGATCGACCCCGAGACGGGCGAGATCATCGAACTGAGAGATAGCGTGGAACTGCCGGGCGACGACATCTGATGCCGCCCGGCATCGTCAACCTTTGGGGATGGGAAACTGCCATGCGAATTGAAGCTGGGAAATGGTATTTGAACCGTGAGGGAAACTGCTCGGGGCCGATGCAGCGCAACCCCTACGGCGGCGCGCACCACTGGAAGGACGGAGACGACCGTTACTATTATCTCGACGGCCGCGCCGGAATTGGATTGGGCCCGGAGCACGACCTTGTTAAGGAGTGGATCAACCCCAACGCGCCGCAGATCGGCCGCACGTCGACGCCTCGGCACGACAGCGCTTCGTCGCCGATCCAGCCGCAGCGCGCGAGTGTCGACACGTACCATGAACTGATCCGGGTACTCAAAGACGCCCACGCGCAGGCATCATCAGGCAAAGGCAAGGAGCGCCACGCCAACGGCCGGCCGTTCGATCGCCAGCCGATAATGGAGCTCGGCCGCATGTTCGGGCCCGGCTTCGCTGCCGGTCAGGCCGCTAAGAAAGCTCAAGAAGCCATGGGCATGATCAGCCGCCAGAACAACGATGCAGCGGTGGCCGAGCTTCTTGGCGCAATCAACTACCTCGCGGCGTGCGTCATGCTCGTTCGCGAGCGCCAAGTTTAAACGCTCCATTCAATCCGCACCACGGGGACGGGACATGACGACGAGGGGGCAATGTTGCCTGGAATGCTTAGCGCCTCTCAGTGCGCGCCGCAGAGGGCAGGAGTTTTGCGGCGTGGCCTGTCGCCAGCGCTTCAACAATCGGCGGATGCAGCGCGGCGCGGAACTCTACGACCTGTTCCGCGCACTGCGCCGGGAGCGTGACACGGCAAAAGCCATGGGCCTCTGGACCGAGATTTGCCGCCTGGAACTCGGCTGGAACATGGAAGACCAAAAGGAGCGCCCTAACAGACGGTCCTATATGCGACCGCAGAAGGCGCTCGCGAACCTGTACGACAAGGGGTCGCTACAGCGTGGCGAGATCCTTGTTACCGGCCGCGCGCGGTAGCCGCAAGCGCTGGCTAGCGCTTCGACGCCACCGCACCAAGAAGGCGCGCGGCAATGTCCGTCGCTGCTTTGCTGCCGAAGTAGAACCCGATTACCATCATGACGATGCCACTCACCTGCGGCCCCGGATCTGGCGTGATGCCCCAGCCGAGCACCGTATCCCATACGACGATCTTCCCGACGTAAATCAGCGCGCACTTGCCAATGAGCTCGCGCGTCGACCACCACTTGTCATTCTGTGCCGCCGTCGTCGCGAGCGCGATTTGCCCCTCGTAGAACTTGATGGCCTGGTCGGCGGCGAGCTTGTCTTTGTTCGTCTGCGCGGAGATCTTCGCCTGATAGGCGCGCTCAAGCGGCGCAATGAACCTATCGAGCAGACCGCCCGTCAGGAGCGATAGAAGCCAGCTCATTTCTCGCTCCCGAATTTACGGTCAGCATAAAGCCACGCCTCGGCAGCGAGGCCAGTCAATGCCCCGAGTGCGAACTCAGTCATTTGGATGATGTCGGTATCGTCCGCGAGCGTCGCCCCGATCTCGGGCGACAGGAGGCCCCGCGCCATTAGAAATGCCGCGACGTACCGCAACGAAATTCGAATAATGATGCTGATCATGAGACACCCCCGGGCAGAGCACTCGACTACGCCCGTAAGGGTTGGTGCATTAAACGCCAGGGATGCCACTGCCGGCAGAAATGACACGCCACACCGCTGTTATGAACAGGGCAATGATGATCCATATCGCCTTGACGATGTGACCGTTTAGACGCTCAACCGACCTTTCGATACGGGCCAGAGAAGCATCGATGTGCGGTCGTTGCGCCTCAAGATTTGCGACGCGCTCTGTCAGGCCCGTGATGCGATCGTGAGCCTTGCCTAGCTCGGCTCTCATTTCCTTCGTGCTGCATCGTGAGGCTGGTTGTCTCGCTACCACGTGATCCCCGCCATTCTAGTGACGAGACGGGCTTACTCCGGATTAGGTTGTCCATAACATCACCCCCAGCCGCGAGCATGGTGTTGCCGCCATCGGGTAGAGAGTGGTAGGTGCTTGCGACTTTGGCACAAGTTGGAGCTTGATGTGGGCGAAGGGGCTGGGGGACTATCTCGGGAAGAGATTGCAGAACTACAAGAGGCGGTGGACAGCTACCAGAAGGCAATGGAAGCCCAAGTCCTGGTTGATGAAGAGCGCGCCAGGGATGCTGGGAGGAAGTTTCGTATGGGGATGTTGCTAGGAGCCGTCATAGGCGCGGCCGCGTGTGTCGCGGTCTGGCACTTCACACGCTAGATATGGAAAAGGCCGGGCGTCCCACAGGGTACCCGGCCTTCTATGTATCTAGCCTGCTGGCTACTGAGTGACAGGCCAGTTGATGATCGGTAACTCTTCCAATAGCTCGCTGACGGTCGGCTGCGCGCGCGTGCCAGACTGCACTGCGTCGAGTTGCCTATAGGCGTAGGACCAGACTGCATCGCGCCACGCGATGTATGCGGCAGCTTCGGCGGCCCACACTGCGTTAGAACTGGACACGTAGGATGCGAGGGACACGCCGTTATCGTAGTCGCGATCGCGGGCTATCGCGTCCACATGGCTTTGGATGGCGAAGGCATAATCTGATCGCGTGAGGGGCTGCGCATCTTCCGGCTCTTCGGCGTCTAGCACGATGGTTGGCGGATCAACTAACTCAAGGCGGCCATCTACCACGACGCGCTTCCCGTCCAGCATCGCGGCCAGTGCATCCTCGTATTGCTGTTCGGATATAGGCAGCCAGCCATCTACGCCAGTCATATCGTGGGAGGTAATGCTTCCGGACGATGCCCAATATTGGCTCATTAGAGTACCCTCATAACGTAAGTGACGCCCACGTTTTTGGGACGTGTTTCGTCGCCGGTTCGTGCGTCGGGCGAGAGAGAGCTGTTAAAGCGGATGTCGCGCCCGCCTGTCGCAGTGCCTGCTGTTGACGAACCTCGGGACGCGCCGTTGGCGCTAAACACGCCTGACTTGTTCGCGTCTGTGCGAACTAGACCGTTGCCCGAACCTGATAGTGAAATGTCGCCTGTTAGCAACTGCATCTGGTCGTCTTCGTCCACGCCCGGACTGCCTGCGCGCAAGAAGCGCCTCTCGGTGTTGATCAGCCGCACCGTCTTTCCGTTTAGGGGTGATCCAGCGAGACTGATGACGGCAGTAGCGCTGACGAGCGGTGCAGAGCCTGACACGCTCTCAGAGGTCAACACGCCAGCGTTATACTTGCCAGCGCCACCTTCCCCCGCCGTCAAAAGTATGTAGCGGTAAGACTGGTCTGTACTCGGCAATGCGTTGGCGAACAGGTTGTCAAAAACTGGGATCGGCACACCAATAGGCTGCACGCGCCACGGATCGGAGGCGGGCGAGATTATGTGCTCGTAACCGTCCTCCGTAGTATTCACGGCCAGAAACTTCCCGCCCTGGCCAACCAAGGTTGCCGGCAGAAGGGCGGACCATGCTTCGATAAAGATCCTCGCCGCCACGGCCGCGTCGCGCGCGTTCTCTGCACCACCTCTCGCAATCACCGCAGCGCCTTCCGCGGCCACGGCCGTGTCGCGCGCATTCTCTGCGCCGCCCCTCGCAACCACGGCAGCGTCTCTTGCAGTGATGGCCGTATCGCGAGCGTCCTCGGCAGCAAGCGCGGCTGCTACGGCGGTGTCCTTCGCGGGGACGGCGGTGTTCTTCGCTGAGACGGCTGTATCGCGAGCGCCTTCGGCAGCAGCTTGCGCAGCTTCACCAGCGCTCTTGCTTGCCGCAGCGGATGCCCGATCCTGCCCGGTCTGCACGCGATCGGCCGCGGTAGCAAGCGCGGCGGCGGCGGCAGCATCTGCGTTCCCTGACGCCGCAAGCACACTCGCCATGTTCTCGGATACATTGGAAACTTCGTTGACGGCAGCAGCAACCTTGTCGACATTGTCGGCACTGGCAGACAGCCGCAAAACGCCACCAACCAGCACTTCTAAATCAGAAAAATCCGATGTCGCCGGAATGACGATCGCGCGGTCGATTTTTTCAGAAAGCTGTTGATCGCGCATCAGCGCAAGATCAAGGGCCCTCTCCAAGGTTTCGGCGTAGTAGGCCCCTTGGTTTTCGAGGTCAGTTTCCTGCACGAACGGGATATTCCGCAGGATGATAATCGACTGCCCCTCGATCGGCGCGATAGTGGTCTCGATCTGTCCCCCTGCGTCGCTTCCAACACCAATGACAGTGTAATCAACGCCGAGTTCCAAGATCGTCTCGAGGCCATCTTCGGCTCGGATAACCTTGATGTGGGCCTCGTCAACCACCTTGAATTTGTAGTCGAACAGATCCGTGACACCGTTACCGAAATACGGACCGGATCTGTTGATCTCGCTGGATATAGTCATAGGTATGAGGCCCCAATGTTTGGGCCACCATACGGCTAGATGGTTATTTGGCTCTGCGCCCCAGCAGGTACTCGAGCGGCGCAACATCCTCGCCCTGGCTACTTCTCATGAGCGCATCAACGCCGCGGTTGACTTGCGTCGCTGGCAGACCAGCCGCCAGCCCGGTCGCGTTGATGATACCCTTGATGTCGCTCGGCCTGATGTCCTCGTCCGAAAACGGAGCGCTGATCACGTTCCATAATCCCCGTGCGCCCTTGCTCGCATCACCGACAATGCCGCCATACGCGCCGCCACCGTCAAAGCCCTGCAATGCGCTCGCGCCGTCGCGAACGAACGGGATCGTTCCGAGCAGGCCCAGCCCGGTTTCCTTCACGAGGAACGCGCCCCAGCCGTCTTCGTCGTCGTCCCCACCGCCTGGAAGCTGGCCACGGATCGCCGCCATAACGACTGCCTCGACCATGAACAAGAACGCCATATCGATCGTCCATGACGCTACCTCTTTCGCCGACGCGAGGTTCAATCCTTCCCGCTGGATCGCCTGGGACGCCTTCCCCGTCCGCTCATAAGCGACGTTGAACTTGGCGAACATATAGGACCCGAGCGCCGTGAACAGCCGAACAACGTCATTCTGCCGGGCCTCCCTGTTGACCGAGCCGCGCTCGACCGCCGACCGATCGGAGAACAAGCCGGACGCCTGCGCACGCTTTACGATGTCGTCCGCGTGCGCGATCGCCTTCGCCTCGTCGTTGCCGAAGCGTCGTAGGCCCTGCTTGTACCCGGCAAGCCATGACGGGATATCGACGAGATACCACTGCACTTTTGTCATGAGCCAGAACGAGGCCGGACCGATCCATTCCGATTTGATGTCGCCCCAGCGAGAGGCGACGGGCCCGACCTTCGGATCACTGTAGTAGTCGTTGATGTCCTTGTTGAACGTCGTGGCGCGCGTGCTCATGAACGGCGACTTCGCGACGATGTCATCGATAGCGCCCTGGCGGAACAACGAGCCTTGTAACCCACGCACGAAATCGCGCTTGCCTACAACGACCATCGTCTGCGAAAGGCCGGTCACCTGCAATGCGACAGTCACAAGGTTGAATGCGAGCTTTGCCGCCGTAAAATTCGACTTGAGCACGCGGGCGCTGCGGTTGACGAAATCGCCAGAGCGCACTTCACCCTCGGCCACGTCCTTCAGCCAGATCTCAAGCGCGTCAAAATCCGCCTGCTTCCCCGCCTCTGTGAACGCGTCGCGAACGCGCCCGCTTTGAAGGATGCGCCAGGAGTTTGCGACAGGCTCGCTCAATTCGATGTCATAGATGACCTGGTTAACGTGCCGGTGCAGCACAGACATATCCAGCTCGACATCGCGGCCCGACGACTGCGCCCGCTCTTTCAGGTGTCCGTTGCGGGTCTGAGCCTTGCCAAAGCGCCCCGCCTGCAACGACTGTGCAATCTCCTGGGTCTGATCGTCCCGCGCCAGCGACGAAAGGCGGGGGTCGTACTTGATCGGGTAATAGCCGCCCGCCATCGTCTTGCCTGCGATCGTGACGGGCGACGCCTCAACCCACTTTGGCTCGACGCCCGTCGTCCGCTTCTCGCGAGCAGCGATGTCGTCGCGGAACGATCCGACGTAATCCCAAACCGACTGCACGAAGCCCGCGTCGCGTTCGTCAAGAGATGCCAGGATTGCCGCCACCTGCATCTCGGTGAACGAGCCGCGCACCTTCGGATCCGTCAAGCGCTGCATGTTGCCATCGTTGCCCGTATTGAGCGCGACCGCGATCCGCTCCCACTTTGACAGGGCCAAGTTGATCTCAGGCATATGGCGACGCACGGCCATATCGCGGCGCTCGGTCTTCGAATAGACCGAATAGAGCTTCTCGAGCGCGGCCGCAGCGTCCTGCTTGCGCACAACCAGGCGGCTCATTGCGTCGTCGATCGGCGACTTGATGTTCCGATACGCCGCGCCACCGTCCTTAAACCCGTCGATTTCCCGCAACAGGGTGGTCGCGTTCAGCACCAAATCGAGGAATTGGCGGCCGGCATGGCGAACGGCCTCCGCCTTTGTCTTGACGCGGCCGGGCGGACGCTTCTTCACGTTCTGCTCAAATGCCTCGGCGATGTCGGTTACGACGGCGTCAAGATCGCGCTCCTTCTGCGCGTCAATGAGCTTGTCCCAGCGCGTCGCGACGTGCTCAAGGTTTTTGAGGCTATCGATCACGCCGCGCAGTTGCTCGACCGGCAGGGTCTTGTAGGGCTTTCGCGCCGCGTCCGCCAAGACGGTATCAGGTATGGCCAGCTCGTTTTCGCGGCCGGCCGTTTTCATCGCTTCGACGAAAGCGTTGAGCGAGCCGCGCCTCCGTTCGGCCGCACCGCTGATCTTGCGGAAATCGTAACGCTCAAGGATTTCATCAATCGCGGACAGATAGTCGATGCTCGCGTTTTCGCGGCGTCCGGCTCCTGCGATGCGCTCGCGGGTTGTCTTCTTGTTCAGGCGCTGAACGTAACCCTCCGCGGCCTCGACTTCATCGGCGGCCTTGCGGCTTTCCATGTACAGAGCATGATTGAGCAACTGCCGACGCTTGGCGTCGATCAGCTTGGACACAAGCTCATTGTAACCGGCCCTGTGCGCCGTCCCATCGGTCGCGGAAATGAACTGCCCGCCATCCGGGCTAAACCGGCGTTCGGTGCGGGTGACTTCAATGTCCTGGCTTTCGAGCAACGCATTGCGCCGGTCGATCTCATTGGCGAGCACATCCGGCGACACTTTCCCTTTGGCCGCCGCCCGCGCCTTGGCCTCAATGCGGCGGTTCGCGGCGTTGAGCCACACGCGGTTGCGCGCCAGTTGAGCACCGAGGCGCGATGCCTCTTCGGCCGCCTTGCGCTCTGCCGCGAGGAACCGGCCCGACGCAATCGCATCACGAACGCGCATCCGGGAAATGGTCTGCCGCGCGGACGCCTTTGCCTCTTTCGCGGTCAACGCTACGTCGAGCCCAGCGACATCCGACACAGCTTTCAATTCCGCCGCGAGCCACTGGCCACGCTTATCGACATGAACCGCTTCCACCGCTTCCGCTTCAATGGAGCCATCATTCAAAACGTCGCCGTGGCGTTCCTGCATGACGCGATCCGTCTCGGCTTCGATCGCCTCGCCCCGCTTCGGCGCGCGCTCCATAGCCTGGATCATCTCATCGCCGCTGCCGAAGCCGAACCAGCCCGCCGCCTCATCGGGGTCAACACCGCCGCCCGTGGCATACACGGCCTGTTTCCCGCGCGGCAAAGTCTTGAGGACGCCTTCGCCGTACCGGGCAACGAGAATTTCCTTGGACAGCCGCATGTCGGGCATGTCCTCGGCCTTGCCCTCGCCGAGCCAGCGCTTGTTCCCCATCCACTCGATTGCGCGATAGTAGGGATACGCATTCACCTGGGCAGAGACTTCCGCCTTGACCTTGGCCCGCTCGTCTTTGAACCACTTTTCCTTTTCGCGTTTAATCGGGCTCATGATTTCGCGCAGTAGGCGAGATTTGGCACTGTCCTCGGCCTGCTGCCGCAGCTTCATCAAATTGGCGTGCTCGCCCTCCGTAAGGCCGAGTTGTTCGGCCGTGGCAAACACGGGCGTTGATCCGCCGACATCAGCCTGCGCCTTCGAGATTTCCTCATCGCTGGCAATCATCCGATCGAACACGCGACGAATGTCATCCGACAGATTGACTTCGAGCGCGGTCAGCCGCCGATAGATCGACATGAGCCACGCGCGGAACTTCTCGAACGCGGACCTCAGTTCGGCATTCGGTGCGCGACCCTCCATAAGATAGGCTTCGAACCCGCGCGCGAACTGCTCTTGGCCGCCGACCACAATGGCGCGGTCTTTCGCGGCGTCGCCCGTCGTTCCGGCTTCGAGCCACGCCGTAACGTCGTCAGCGGAGACTTCGACATCAGCCGCGGATCGCGTCGCATCCTTTGCAACGGCGGCGGTGTTCTCCCCCCACCATGCCCGCACGGCATTAATGTCGGCCGCCGCCTGAGCCTCACCACGCGCGGCAAGGTCTTCCATGACGGTCAAGAAATAATGGCCGCTCTCATGAACCATCGTCGAGAGATCGGCCCTCTCGAAGAGGCGAATGATCGTGTCGCCATTACCCACGCCGCCTGCCGGGAATTGGATCAAGCCGCGAACGCCACCGGCTCCCTGGAACAGAGGAAAGTCGCCCAGCGACAAATTGTTGAACGGAGCAACCAGTTCGGATACAGTGAACCGGCGCGCGGCCCCCGCGCTCCCTACGTCCACGGCAAGCCCTTTGCTCGCCGCCGTAGAAATAGGGGCCACTTCCACCCCTTCAATCTGATGCAGGCGATTGCTGTGATACTCCGACTTGGAGACAGCAAAGCGAACGGCAACATCTTGACCGTCGAGAACAAGGTGCGCGATGGCGTAATTGAACGCGTCGCCCTCGTGATACGTAACCGACCGTTCAAAGATTTCGACAAGGCGCGGCGCGAGAGCCCGCTTCATGGCATTGGCGTTCGAAGAAAACCATTTGCGAACGGACTTCTTTGTAATCTCGACCGCCTCACCAGAGGCGTTTTCAGCGTCGCCGAGCGGAACCGCATCGCGCGCAGCGGCATGCGTCGCAATTGCGGACAAATCAGATACGGCGACGGGCTCCACCTCCACATTGCCGTTGGCGTTGACGGGTGCCGAACGACCGCCGCGATCCTCACGCGACTGACTGTACGTTGCGCGCGGCTCTCGGATCATCGTTTCGCGCGTCGAGAAATCCCTGCTACGGCCCTTGTTCTGCACAAATCCGAACCGCTTGTAGAACGCCGTCAAACGCTTGACGGACGATCCGCCGAAATCCGTGGAAGGCGTCAGGGCGATCCTCTTGCCGGTCGCATCTGCGTACTCCGCCAAGGCGGACATGACCAGCGATCCAACACCGTCGCCGCGCTTCTCCGCGACGATCTTCCTAACGGTGATCAAATCGCCACTTTCGGAAACAGAAAGGTCAACGCCGTTAGCAGCGGCCAGGGCCTCAACATCGGCTAGCGTGGCTGCCTGCTCAAGTGTCGAAGCGCCAGCCGCTTCGAGTGCCGCCCGGATCGTCGCGTCGTCGTCGCTTAGCGACACGCCGAGCGTGGACAGATGCTGCTCGATGTCGTCGAGCGCGGCCGCCTGCTCTATCGCGGGGTCGATAGCTTCGTGCGCCGAATACTGCGGAGCGCCGGCCAGTTCCGCATCAATCGCATCCCACAGCGCGGCCGAAAGATCTGGTACCGCACTGCCCTGCTCAATGGCGCGGAGATATTCCGCAACGGCTGGGCTATCGGCCATGTATCCGCGCTCGACGGCCGCAAGCGCCACGTCGTCAGCACCGTGCCGCTTGCCGCCATCGCCGGGGAGCATGGAGGCTTGGCCAGCGATGAAGCCCTTGCGCGCCAGGCGCAGCGACTTTTTCCCTTTGCCGCGGTTGACCACGGTGGCATCGCGCGCAGCGAGTTCGCCACCGGCATCGTTGATCCCGCCATATTCGGAAATGAACTCGAGCAGCGATTGCCGCTTGTCGCGGATCGTTCTTTGCGCGCGCGCCTCTGCGAGCGTCCGCGTCAGCGCATCAACGTCACGGAACTGCATCCCCTCCGGGATCGCGCCGCGAACGCTCGGCAGCGGATATTGCTGCATGAATTCTTCGGTCGACATACCGGAGCGCTGCGCCATCACGCGATAGAACGCCGGATATAGCAGCGCCTCCGTCGTCGCGACATCGGTCGAGCGGCCCGCCTCGCGAAGACGCGACACCATCGTGTCGTAGATTTCCTGCTCGAATGACCGCAGTTCCTCGTCCTGCTGGCGCAGACGCTCGGCAACCTCCCACGCCTCCCCGAGCGCTTCGTTGGCGCGCGCATTGAACTCGGCCGCCTCGGCCGGCGTGAATTCGTCGGGATCGAAGCGCATGTTTTCCATAAGGAACGCATCGTGCTCAGATCCGGCGATGTGTGCGGCATAAGTCGCGGTGGGGATTAGGAGATCACCGCCACCGGCCAGGGCCGCGTCGAGATCGTCACGCGTCACCCCTTCGAGGCTATCGACGAGCTCGTGCGGGTCAACGCCGATGGACTGGAAATATTGCGTGAACCGCTCGGCCGGGACAAAGACGTTCTCCACCGGGCCATCTTTCGTCGCCTCCGCCACGAACTCGCGGAACTTGTCGGGCATGCGCCGGCGCAGCGCCGATGACTGCGCCTGGCCGGAGAGTTCTTCGAACAGCGCCTTACGGTCACCTGCCGCCTTGGCCTTGGCCCCGTAGTCGATGAATTTCCGGCCGCCGACGCCAACCACCTCGACAGGCGCGGTTGCAAATTCGGCAAGCCCCTCGAGGAGGATATCGCCGAGGCTCATCTCCTGGCCCGAGAAGTATTGTCCGCCCGCCTCGCCAGCCGCGCCCATGGCCGCCTGTGCGAAGGATTGCAGCACCATGTTGCCGATGTGGCTTTCTGCCAGCGCCTTGCCGGCGATACCGCCTGAAAGCCCGTCCATCGCGCCGATGACCACCCCGCGCACAAGCCCGCGCTCAGCGGCGGCACGCATCAAATCGGGGTTGGTGACGGCCGCGAGCGCGTCTTCGGGCTTCGATATATCCAGACCATGTTCCTTGAACAGATCGGCGGGCGCGGTTCCCATTTCCGTCGCGGCGGAAATCGAACCCATGGCTACGGCACCGGCAGAAGGGTTGCGGGTCGCGAGCGTCACACCCGTTGCGACAGCGAGCGCCGGCAAGCTCTCGGCGGCCGTTTCTGCCGCGAAGGCAGCGAACGCGCCTGGGTCTCTCGCGATGGCCTGCATGTAAGCGCTGAGATCGGTCAACAGATGGCCGGACGGCTCCACCTCAAGCCAGTTCGCGCGCCCACGATCGCCCGCAGGCGACATCGGTATCTCTGCGATCCGATCGTTGATCAAACCGACTTGCTGCTGATAGTAGGCGGCGCTGTCCTTCGCCGCGTCGGGGCCGATCAATTCCGACACGCGCGATGTGGCGTATCGGGAGACGGCCCGAAACAACTCGACCGGGCCGGGAAGGTTCGAGTAAAGAAGCCGCCCATCATCGGCGCGAACGTCGGTTTCGCCCGCGAGGATATCGCCGAACGAACGCTGCTGATCTTGCATGCGCAGCGTGGCCGCGTTTGCCTGGAGCTGGTTGTACACCATGGGCAAGCGCTGGACGCCGCGCGATATTGCGTTCGTCGCAGCAGCAAGCGGCGTTTCCCACCAAGACAGCCCGTCGAGATCGTCCTTAGAGATGACGGCGTTCTCAGGGTTGCGCAGCCATTCCGTGAGGCGCGGCGAACGCGAAAGGATCGTCGTGTTTTTCTGGCGCGCGATCTCGGCCTGAAAAAGATTGCGGTGCTCTTGGACCATGGGCAGCGGCGGGACGAGGCCGCCCGTCGCATTCCCGAACTCACTGGCCAGGTTCAAATCGCTTGCAATTTCGTCCGGATCGCCATCAGTTGCGGCAAGCACGACATTCGCAGCGCCAACGCCGCTCTGCTGCTGCTTTGCCTTCCAGGCTTCGTAATCTGCAAGCGTGTCCACAGGCCACTCCCAAAAGCGATTGACCTACAGGATTAGAGAGTGGACGGTTGCCGTTGAGAATTGCCGGATGGGCTGGACCGTGGAACCATTTGAACAAGTGCTGCAATCCCACACTCCGATGCTATGGGCATGGGTGTTTGCTGCCACCTTGGTCGTCTTGGGTCTGATTGGACGGAGTTTTCAGCCGCGAGCCGTGATGACGACGCTCATCGCCTTCGCGGGGGTGTTTGTGGCCATCATCGCCGGCGCGCTCGGCGTCCTGTCGCTCGCCATCTGGCACAACCCAGCCCGGTTGCTCCCAGCGATAGGGAATGATCCGGCTTCTATGCTCGCCTATTTTACCGAGCTGGGGATCGAGTTTTCCCTCCCTGGCATTCTCAGCATCTTGGTCTTTTGCTGCATTCAGATTTCCAAGAGCAGAGCAACGCGTTTAGCGAGTTAGCGGCTAAGCACAAAATCCTCGTAACGCTGAACGACCTCATCCTGGCTCGGCTTCCGGCCAAGCTCGCGTTCAAGATCAATCGCGATCCCGCGCCGGAGATCAATCGGAATATCGCCATAGTCGACGGCGACCTCTGCCGTCGAGTCATCGGGACGATCAGCGGCCTGGAACGCGAGCGCCTGCGTCTCGTTTGTGCCCCACAGCATGCCAGGCGTCTTGATGACCACCGGCAAGAGAAGCTTGTTGATCATCGACTGCACTTCGATCTGCGTCGGGGCCCGGTTGTCATTTTGGCGCTTAAACGCCTCCAGCTCGGAGGCCAAGGCGTTCTGGAATTTAACGACCTGCTTGGCTGCATCCTCGCGAGCCGATCCCTTCTTGCCCGTCGTCGTGATGCCAACGGCCTCAAGCTGCGTGTTCGCTTGGCTGAATGCGCGGGACAGATCGGCCCCACTCTCCTTGGCCTTGCGCTTGTTCGTCAGCGCGTCCTGTCGCCAGCCGCGCACCTTCTCCCAATCTGAATTCGAGAGCCTGTCGCGATACTGGAATAGGTCGATGGTCCCGAAGCCTTCAGGATCGGTCGCGAACTCGGTCTGCAAATCGTACATCGTGCGATCGTCGGTCTGCGGCTCGCCGTGGCTCCGAAGCTTTTCCTGATAGTTCATGAGCGTCGTCATGCCGGACGCGCCGAGCGCCTGCTGATAATCGAGCGGAAGTCTCGAGATTTCCATGCCGGGGTTGCGCATAAGCTCGCCTTCGGCCCACGACTGAACCTGCTCCCGCTGCGCATCCATCTGCTTCTTTTGCAGCGTATAGTAAGCGCTCAGGGCCTCTTGCGTCGCCTTCCGCTCTCTCGGATCCTTGATCGCCATCAGGCGTTCATTGATGCTGGCCAGACCGTTCGGGCTATAGTTCGGCAGGCCCGCTGTCTGCTCTGTCACGGTCCCGGCAGTACGGAAGCCCAGGACGCGACCCGCGTCGTACGCCTGCACGTTGACGCCGTTGCTCTGGTTCCCGCCAAGAACAAGAACGCGGCCGTTGCGGTCGAAGCCCTGGAAAAACCCGACGTGACCCTTCCAGCCGTTCGGATCTCCGCGCGACAGCACGACTACATCGCCCCTTTTCGGCCGGTCGGTTGCCGTTCCGAAATTCAAGAACGACCGGGCGTTGAGCTTCCCCGTCCCCTCAACACCGCTCTCGCCGAGAACGCCGTTGACGAAGGCCGCACACCACGACGTAACGCGAGGATCGACATTCTGCCCCGCCGAGCGCCGGATAAAGTCAGAGATCACCGCCGCGTCGCGGCGCTCGTTCAGGCCGATGAAACGCGACGCAATGTCGTTCGCACGAATGCGAACGTCCCCCACCGGCCGCGCCTCATCCGCAGACGGCTGCACCTCGTCGGCGTCGCGATCCGGCGCGGGCTCGTCGAGCCCCATGCGCGCGGCGCGAGCGCGGGTCGGTCCCCGCTGCTCATCGTCATACGTCTGCATGGGAATGCCGGAAACGATGCTGGCGACGTTGCGGTTTGCCTTTTCGGCGATCACCGGCCCCTCGAGAGCCTTCTCGAGATTTGCCTTGTCCGCGGCCGAGATCGCAGCGGCGTGGTCGTCGATGTATGTTTTTGCCGCCAGGGGATCGCCTTGCGCGAGACGCGTTGCGATGCTCTTGTGGACCCCGGACGTGAATTCCTTTTCTTTCAGGCTGAGCGTCGCGGCGTCCCATCCGTGCATCGCGCCTTGCTCGCGGATTTCCATGATACCGGCCGCGATGTTCCTGTTGACCAGCGCCGGGTTACTGGCGTTCTCCAACGCATCATTGGCGAACGTGCCGACGCGGGCCGCCGACGTTTCATTGAACCAGCCTTTGCGCTCTCGCGCGCTATGAACAATCGACTGCTGGAATATCGATCTCAGACGAGCCTGAGACGAATTCTGGTAGTTCTGCGCTGCGCCGCCCGTCAATTCCTTGCCGAACTCTTTGCGCTTCTCTTCGGCTTCCTTCTCAAACGCTGCGCGGCCGTCTACGGCATTTCGGCCCTCGAGCGTCATGTATCCGCCGTCACCGTACATCCGTTCGCGCAGCCAATCCGAATAGCTGTTGTCTGCGTCCTTCGCGCGGTTGGCGTCATCAAGCGCTTGCAATTGGGCGGACACGCCGGCTGCGGCGTCAAGCCCGCGCGCCATCCCTTGCATGCCGCGGCCGATATCAGCGCCGAACGCTTCCGGCGTCGCGCGAACGTCGATATCCTGCCGAAAGTTCGGGCGAAGAGAAACGTTCGGCGTATACTCCGGGACGCGAACCATGGTTATGCCCTCCCCTCTTCCCCTTACGAAATCGTGCCCATGGTCGATTTCCTATACTGGCCGTAAGCGCTGGCCCCGCCGCCGAGGATCGTTCCCGCCGCGCCGAGGTATCCGCCTGCTGTCGCGGCGCTCGCGCTCATGTTGCTCATCTGCGCACCAGCTCGCTTGTTCTCAGCATCGACCTTGTGTTCGTATGCCTCCCGATACGCATTGGTGCGGATTGTGAGCGCATCGATCTCACCGAGCGCCGCGGTATCAACCAGTGTATCGAGCGGAGATCCAAAGCTCAGATCAACGCCGTTAGCGGCCATCGCCGCAGTCTGCGCGCCCTGAAGGCGGGCCACCTCTTGTCGCTTGCGCTGCTCTTCCAGCTTGCCGCGCTCGATCGCATCCTTTGCCCTGCGATCGGCAATGGTGGCGTTCATTTTCTGGACTTCCGCATTGTAGCGGTTAGCCTGCGCCGTGGCCTGCGCTTGCTGCACCTGACCGACCGCGCCGAGCAGCGTCGAGCCGAGCATTAATGCCATAGTTAAGTCGCACATCAGCCGACCTCAATTCGAAGATGTAGAACGTATGGCCGCGGTGCTCGACCGGATCAGAAAGAGAGAACCCGAGCCATCGCAGCCAGCGAACCGACACCTCGTTGCGGGCATCGACAAAATTCCTGAGTATCGAATATCGCCGCAATAGTTGGCCCCTCCATTCGAGCGACGAGCGGAGGAACTCGGTTTGGTGCGCCAGAACTACATCCGTGCCGAGCAGCCAGGGCGCGCCGGACCCGGCAAGAACGTTGAGATCGCCAACGCCGAACATCAATTCCGGGCGTCCGTCGACGATCCACGTTCGGGCAAACGACGATTTGCGGAGCGAGAACGCGAGCGCCTGACCGGGCGTCTTTCCCGCGGCGGCATGGACCTCGAGACGATCAGCCTCGCGCATCCTCTTCGCAATGGATCGGATGTGCTCTGGCCGCGCTGGAACAACCTGGGTTGCGGATTTCATCGCCCAAGCGTCACGTCAGGCATGATCGCCAGGATGGTCATCGGGAGCGGGTCGAACTGCTTTACGAACATACGCCCGTTGGTGTTCCAGTCCCACTGCGGCGTGATTTTCAGATCGCCCGTATAGAGCTTGATCGCCTCGCCCCATGCCTCCGTTGCGCGCTGCTTGTACTCGACGAGGTGCTTGCTTTCGCGGTCGCCGTCGTACGGTCCGATGAATATTCCGCGCGTCCTCTCAACCCGGAGCGTGACCTCGCTGATTGATTTCTGTCGGCCCTGCGCAGTTCCGAGCCCAGGCACCTGACCAAGATCGAGGTTGAGAGTTTCTAGCGTCGCCGTCATTGGCAAGCCGACGTGAACCTTGGAGGCCGCGTTCGGGAGCGTCACGCCGACGCCGCCAGTTACTTCGCCAACGACGAGATTTCGCACCACGTTGCCGTCCGCCAGCGCGACAACCTCTTGGCCCATCAAATGGTCAAGACCGGTGATGACCGTTGCCGGCGCTCCGGTATAGGTCAAGCCGCAATCAACAAAGAACGCGTCTTCGACCTTTTTGAAGCTGCGGGAATGAAGCCGCTCGATGTAGCGCTTTCGCACGCCCCCGACCGTCCGCCTGACGACGAAGTAGGGGACATCCTCGTTGCCTTCTTCAACGATCGCGACATCTTCGAAGATCGCATCGTTATCTGGGCCGCTCTCATGGCGTGTCCATGCCCACACGTCATGCTCTTTCATGTACGTGAGCGAGACGAGCGACCCGTCATCAAGAACAACCCAGGCAATTGAGTGTGGGGCCTGCGCGTATCCCCACGCCTTGATATTTTTATCCTCGAACAAGTGCCGCGCAAGGATCGTCAAATCCTTATCAACGAAGCCATCATCAGCAAACTGGTAACTGAAATCGCGCACGACACCACCGCGCGCCTGTGCAAACAGGATCGTCTTCCCGACGACAATCGGTTGCACGCGAGCTGATCCCCGATAGCCCTCGTTGTCGATTTTGATCGCACCCGGCGTTATGGCGTCCGAATTTGTCCCGCCACTGACAAGCCACTC
>JRYH01001662.1_pt1 | contig 25418 bp, 19 predicted proteins | sample 235351 | NCBI WGS metagenome assembly JRYH01 (sample SAMN03074221, study PRJNA261480) | activated sludge metagenome | biome: Wastewater Treatment Plant; feature: Wastewater; material: Activated sludge; isolation source: activated biomass of a wastewater treatment plant treating wastewater... ...
CATGGCTCCGCCATGATGCCGGGATGACGTTTGCTTCGGATCACCCGATCCGCTCAAATGAAACGTCATCCCGACGAAGGTCGGGATCCAGACACGTGTGACGCCCAAAGACGGACGGGCATTGCGCGCGGTGCGGCAGTTTCCTATTTTGCGAGCAATGGCTTATTTCTGGAGCAATCCCTCATGTCGCTCGAAACCGAAGCCGTTCTCGACCGTCGGCGCATGCGCCGACGCCTCGCGTTCTGGCGGACGGCAGCGGTGCTGTTCGTCGGCCTGCTCGTTGGCGGGCTGATGTTCGGCAGCCAGGATCTCTCGACGCTCGCCGGCACGAAGCAGATCGCGCGCGTCGCCATCGAGGGCACCATCATCGACGACCGGGACCGGATCGCGATGCTGAAAAAGATCCGCGATGCCGCAAACGTCGAGGCGCTGATCGTGTTCATCAACAGCGCCGGGGGAACGACGACGGGCGGCGAAAGCCTCTACGTCGCCCTTCGTGATGTCGCCGAGAAGAAGCCGGTGGTGGCGCAGTTCGGCACGGTGGCGGCCTCGGCCGGCTACATCGTCGGGCTCGGCACCGATCATATCGTGGCGCGCGGCAACTCGATCACGGGCTCCATCGGCGTGCTCGCGCAGTGGCCTGAGATCTCCGAGATGCTGGGCAAGCTCGGCGTCAAGTTCAACGAGGTGAAGAGCGGCGACCTCAAGGCCGCGCCCAATCCGTTCGAGCCGGCCTCGGAGGAAGCACGCACCGTCATGCAGGAGACCATCGACGACGGCTTCCGCTGGTTCCTGTCGCTCGTCCAGGATCGTCGCGGCATCAATCCGGCGGACGTGGACGGGCTCGTGCGGGGGCGCATCTATTCCGGGCGCCAGGCGCTCGCCAACAAGCTCATCGACGAGATCGGCGGCGAGGCGGAGGCGGTGCGTTGGCTCGAAACCACGCGCAACGTGAGCAAGGATCTCAAGGTGGTCGATTGGAAGCCGACGGCGGACGGCCCCTGGGGTGCGTTCTCCAGCGGAGCCTCCCACGCGGCCGGCACGGCGCTGGCCTATGCCCTCGGCGGATTGGTTAATCTCGTGGAGCTTCCCGCGAACATGCGGCGCGTCGGCCTTGACGGCCTCGTCTCGGTTTGGCAACCTTCGGAAAACTAAAGAAATAATACCGTCGGGAGGCCTGTGCTTTGATTAAATCGGAACTCATTCAAAAAATTGCAGCTTCGAACCCGCACCTTTATCATCGTGATGTCGAGCGGATCGTCAACGTCGTGTTCGACGAAATCGTCGATGCGCTGGCGCAAGGCGACCGCGTCGAGCTCAGGGGTTTCGGCGCGTTCACCGTGAAGCACCGCGCGGCACGGCAGGGCCGCAACCCGCGCACCGGAACCCCGGTGCCGGTTGCCGAGAAGTTCGTCCCGTTCTTCAAGACGGGCAAGGAGCTTCGCGACCGGCTCAACACGACATCCTGACCCAGCGGAGCGCGCAAGCGTCCGTAACCGGCGGCCCAAAGGAGCGAGCGTGCTCAAGCGAATTCTCTGGCTCTGCGTTGCATTTCCGGCGGCAGCACTGCTCGTTACGCTCGCTGTCGCGAACCGTCATTCCGTTCGCCTCGTGCTCGATCCCTTCCGGCCCGAGACGCCGGTCCTCTCTATCGTGCTGCCGTTCTACGGCTACCTTTTCGGCGCGCTCGTCATCGGCGTGCTGCTCGGCGGCACGGCCACGTGGCTCTCCCAGAGCCGATGGCGTCGCACGGCGCGGACCCGCTCAGGCGAGGCGAAGCGATGGCAGGCGGAGGCCGACCGGCTCATGCGCGAACGCGATGCCGAAGTCGCCACCCGCAACAAGGCGCTCGCCGCGCCCGACAAGCGCAACGCGGCATAGTCTGCGGTGCGCGTCACGCGCAGATTGATTCCGGACCCGAGAGACGTGTCTGGACACCGGCCTTCGCCGGTGTGACGGTTTGGTGGTAAGCCGCCGGAATAAGCCAACGTCATCCCGGCGAAGGCCGGGATCCAGATCCGCCTCAAAAAAAATCGCAGAACTCTCCAACCCAAAGCAGTTCATGTCCACACGCGTCAAAATCTGCGGATTGCGCACCGCGGCCGCGCTCGAGGCGGCGCTTCAAGCCGGCGCCGATCTCGTCGGCTTCGTGCTCTATCCCAAGAGCCCGCGCAACGTGAGCCTCGCGGAGGCGGCCGCGCTCGTGCGGCAGGCACGGGCTGACGGCCACGCGCGGACGGTGACGCTGCTCGTCGATCCCGACGACACGCTCGTCGACCGCGTCGTTGCCGAGATCGGGCCCGACCTCATTCAGCTTCACGGCCACGAGACGCCCGAGCGGGCCTTCGAGATCCGGAGCCGCAGCGGGCTTCCCATTCTCAAGGCGGTGCCGGTCGCCACGGCCGGCGAGGTCGAGACCGCGTTCGGCTATCTCGCCCCGCGCGGCGGCGCGAACCTCCTGATGTTCGACGCCAAGCCGCCGCCGGACCCGGCCGCGCTGCCGGGCGGAAACGGGCTTGCCTTCGACTGGCATATCCTCGAGGCAGCGCGGGGGCGCGATTTCGCCCTCGCCGGCGGCCTCACGCCCGAGAACGTTGCGGCGGCCATCCGCCTCACGGGCGCCTCCCTCGTCGACGTGTCCTCCGGCGTCGAGAGCCGTCCGGGCGAGAAGAACCCCGAGTTGATCCGCCGCTTCCTTCAGGCCGCAAAGGCCGCTAAGCAGTCCTGAAAATTTCCGCGTTTCGGTCACCGCTTTTCCGGACGCACTCGAAAGGAACGGGCCGATGGCCTCGAACACCCAGAAGACGAGCGAAGCCAAGCTCAACACGCTCAAGGCCGGGCCCGACGAGCGCGGTCATTTCGGGCTCTACGGCGGCCGGTTCGTCGCCGAGACCTTGATGCCGCTGATCCTCGATCTTGAGGCGGCCTACAACGCCGCCAAGGACGATCCCGGCTTCCAGGCGGAGCTCACCGATCTTCTCAATCACTACGGCGGGCGGCCGAGCCCGCTCTACTTTGCCGAGCGCCTGACGCAGCATTTTCGCGAGGTGGCCAAGGCCCAAGGCGGCACGGGCGGCGCCAAGATCTATTTCAAGCGCGACGAGCTCAACCACACCGGCAGCCACAAGATCAACAACTGCCTCGGCCAGATCCAGCTCGCGCGCCGCATGGGGAAAACGCGCATCATCGCCGAGACGGGCGCCGGTCAGCACGGCGTCGCGGTCGCGACCGTCTGCGCGCGTTTCGGCTTGCCGTGCGAGATCTACATGGGCGCAACCGATGTCGCGCGCCAATCGCCGAACGTGGCGCGTATGTACATGCTCGGCGCCAAGGTCAATCCCGTCACGGCGGGCGCGGGCACGCTCAAGGACGCCATGAACGAAGCCTTGCGCGACTGGGTGACGAACGTGCGCGACACCTATTACCTGATCGGCACGGCGGCAGGCCCGCATCCCTATCCGGCGATGGTGCGCGACTTCCAGTCGATCATCGGCGAGGAGACGCGGGCGCAGATGATGGAGCGCGAGGGCCGGCTGCCGGACACGCTCGTGGCCTGTATCGGCGGCGGCTCGAACGCGATCGGTCTCTTCCATCCGTTCCTCGACGACGAGGGTGTCGCGATCTACGGCGTGGAGGCGGGCGGGCACGGCCTCGACATCGAGAACGGACACGCGGCCTCCATGAACGGCGGCCGGCCGGGCGTGCTGCACGGCAACCGCACCTATCTCCTGCAGGACGGGGAAGGGCAGATCCTCGAAGGGCATTCGATCTCGGCCGGGCTCGACTACCCGGGGGTCGGCCCGGAGCATTCGTGGCTCAAGGATACGGGCCGCGTGCAGTACGTCTCGATCACCGACAAGGAAGCGCTCGCCGCGTTCCAGCTCTCGGCGAAGCTCGAGGGTATCATCCCGGCGCTCGAGCCCTCGCATGCGCTCGGCTGGGTGACCAAACTCGCCCCCACGCTGCCCCAGGACAACCTGCTCGTCATGAACATGTGCGGACGCGGCGACAAGGACGTGTTCGCCGTCGCCGGCTATCTGGGGATCAAGCTTTGACCGACACAAAACCAACACGCATCGATCGGCGCTTTGCGGCGCTGAAGAAAGAAGGGCGTGCCGCGCTCGTCTGCTTCGTCACGGCGGGCGATCCGGATCTCGAGACCTCGAAGGCGATCCTCCTCGGGCTGCCCAAGGCCGGCGCCGACATCATCGAGCTCGGCATGCCGTTCTCCGATCCCATGGCCGACGGACCAGCCATCCAGGCCTCGTCGCTGAGGGCGCTCAAGGCCGGGCATACGATGCGCAAGACCCTGGACCTCGTGCGCGCGTTCCGGGAGACCGACGCCGACACGCCGATCGTGCTCATGGGCTATTACAATCCCATCTACGTCTACCCGAACGAGGCGTTCCTCGACGACGCGGCCGCCGCCGGCGTCGACGGGCTGATTGTTGTGGATGTTCCGCCCGAGGCCGACGACGAGCTGTGCCTGCCGGCGGTCGCGCGGGGGCTCAACTTCATCCGCCTCGCCACTCCGACGACAGACGATAAGCGCTTGAAGACGGTGCTGAAAAACACATCGGGCTTTCTTTACTATGTGTCCATCACCGGCATCACGGGCGCGGGCTCGGCCGATCCGGACGACGTTCAACTGCAGGTGGCGCGCCTCAAACGTGCAACGACCCTTCCCGTGGCGGTCGGATTTGGCGTAAAAACACCGGGACAGGCGCGCGCCATCGGCCAATCGGCCGACGGTGTCGTAGTCGGTTCGGCGCTGGTCAATGCCATCGAAGCAAGCTTAACCCAGGAGGGGCGCGCGACTGGCAATACGGCGGGTGCCGTCCTAAGTCTGGTCGAGGGCCTCAGCGGGGCGCTCAGGACGTCGTGACCGACGGGCGCTCGTGCGGCAGCACCATCGTTCCACCTGCGGCCGTTCGATCTCTAGCCGTTCGACTTCGGCATGTTTCATTCTGCCTCCCCCGCGGAGCGCACTTCAGGAGCGGTGAAGCGTGAACTGGATCAACAACGTCGTCCGCCCCAAGATCCGCAGCTTCCTCACGACGAAGCGCGAGGTGCCGGAGAACCTCTGGGTCAAATGCCCGGAGACGGGCCAGATGGTCTTCTACAAGGACCTCGAGGCCAACCAGTTCGTCGTCCCCGGCTCCAACTTTCACATGAAGATGGGCTCGCGCGCGCGACTCGGGACGCTGTTCGACGGCGGCGCATTCGAGCTGGTCGCGGCGCCGCCGGTGGCGCAGGACCCGCTGCGCTTCCGCGACGGGCGCCGCTACACGGACCGCCTCAAGGACGCACGCACCAAGACCTCGCTCGACGATGCGGTGCTGGTCGGCGAAGGCCGCCTCGACGGACGCCCGGTGGTGGCGGCGGCGCAGGATTTCGAGTTCATGGGCGGCTCGCTCGGCATGGCGGCCGGAGAAGCGGTGATCGCGGGCATGCTGCGCGCCGTGGAACTCAAGGCGCCGTTCATCCTGTTTGCGGCCTCGGGCGGGGCGCGCATGCAGGAAGGCATCCTGTCGCTCATGCAGATGCCGCGCACGACGATCGCCGTGCAGCGGCTGCGCGAGGCGCGGCTGCCCTACATCGTCGTACTAACCGACCCGACGACGGGCGGCGTCACCGCCTCCTATGCGATGCTCGGCGACGTCCACATCGCGGAGCCGGGCGCCCTCATCTGCTTCGCGGGCCCGCGCGTCATCCAGCAGACCATCCGCGAGCAGCTTCCGGACGGCTTCCAGCGCGCCGAATACCTGCTCGAGCACGGCATGATCGACATGGTGGTGCACCGCCACAAGATACGCGAGACCCTGAGCCGGCTCTGCAACCTCCTGATGCAGGGCGGCGCCGAAGCCGGGGCGTCGCTCAGCGGCAACGGCAAGACGCAGACGAACGGCGCCAGGATCGACGGGAAGCTGATCGGGACCACCCCGCTCGAGCTCGAGCCGGTGACCGGGGCCGAGCGCTTCAAGGCGCAGGGCGAGGGCGAGCGCGCCGAGCCGCGCGACCACGATCCGTTGAGAAACTGATCGAAGCGGCTCTCGACAACGAGGCCGCCCTGGCGCAAGGGTTTCCACACACGCTATGGACGACTTGACCTCGCGCCGAACTCCTGATGGGCTTCGGCGGCCTCGACAGGGAGGGGCGTAACATTCCGACGAGCGATCAGCTCCTCGCCGACATGAAGCTCCTGCATCCGAAGCTCATCGATCTCTCGCTGGGCCGGGTCGAGCGGCTTCTGGCCAAGCTCGGCAACCCGCACAGGACGCTCCCCCCCATCGTCCACATCGCCGGCACCAACGGCAAGGGCTCGGTGACCGCGTACCTCAAGGCCATGCTGACGGCCGCCGGCCGGCGCGTGCATGCCTATACCTCGCCGCACCTGGTCCGCTTTCACGAGCGCATCGAGCTTGCGGCGGCGCCGGGGATCTCGCAGCCGATCTCGGAAGCCGATCTCGTGGACGTGCTCTCGCGGACGCAAGCCGTCAACGACGGGGACGACATCACGCAATTCGAGATCACGACGGCGGCGGCCTTCCTCGCTTTCGCCGAGCATCCCGCCGACGTCGTGCTGCTCGAGGTCGGCCTCGGCGGCCGGCTCGACGCGACCAACGTGATCGAGCATCCCCGCCTCACCGTGCTGACGCCGATCTCGCACGATCATGCCGACAAGCTCGGCAACACGATCGAGGCCATCGCGGGCGAGAAGGCCGGCATCCTGAAGCCCGGCGCGCCCTGCGTCGTCTCCCAGCAGGAGGACAGCGTGCACGACGTCATCGCGCACGCGGCGGCGCGGGCGGGCGCGCGCCTTGTCGTCTGGGGGCAGGACTACGATGCCTATGAGCAGCGCGGCCGGCTCGTCGTGCAACGGGCCGACCAGCTCCTGGACCTGCCGCTGCCCGCGCTCATCGGACGCCATCAGATCATCAACGCGGGCACCGCGGTGGCGGCGGCGCTCGAGCTTGGCGCGTGGATCGACGACGAGGCCATCGAACGCGGGCTCGTCTCCGCGCGCTGGCCGGCCAGGATGCAGCGCATCGACGGCGGGCCGCTGCCCTCCCTTTTGCGCCCCGGCTCGGAGCTGTGGCTCGACGGCGGGCATAACTCCGCGGCCGGGCTCTTCCTTGCGCAGTCGCTCGCAGACCTCGAGGAACGCTCCCCGAAGCCGCTCTATCTCGTCGTCGGCATGCTGGGCCTCAAGGACGCGGCCGGGTTCCTCGGCTCGTTCCGCGGGCTCGCGCGGCACGTGGTCGGCGTGCCGATCCCCGGCGCGCACGAAGCCCCGTTCTCGCCGGACGCGCTGGCAGATGCGGCGCGCTCGGTTTCGCTCAGCGCGGAGCCGGGCGTGTCGGTCGAAGCCGCCCTGAAGCACATCGATGCCCTCGATCCCGGCCCCAAGCGCATCCTGATCACGGGATCGCTCTATCTCGCGGGTCATGTGCTGGCGCTGCAGGAAGGCGTCGAGCCGCAGGCGAACTGATCGCGTGCAACGAAAAGGGCCCCGAGAGATCTCGGAGCCCTTTGTGATTCCGGATTGTGAGGCGGCTACGCCTTGGCGACGAGGGTCTCGCCGATCTGGGCGCCGAGCCATTCCTCGAGCTTGCGCTTCTGGACCAGCGCGCCGACGTGCTGACCTGCGACCTCGCCGTTCTTGAAGACGATCAGGGTCGGCATGGCGCGGATGCCATAGCGGGTCGTAATCGCCGGGCTCTGATCGACGTCGAGCTTCACGATCTTGACCTTGCCCTTCTGCTCGGCGGCAACCTGCTCGAGAGCGGGCGCCATGGCCTTGCACGGACCACACCATTCGGCGAAGAAATCGACGAGCACGGGCTCTTTCGACTTCAGAACCTCATCGTCGAACGTCTTGTCGGATACCAGCGTGGTCATCTCATCTCCTTCTCGGCCGGGGGCCGAACGGTTGTGCCCCCAGCGGGGTTTGAACGTAAGAATGGGCGTCTCGGGCGTCAAGTCTCGGGCGTCTCGAGGCGCCACAGCTTGTCGGCATATACGTCGAGGATCTCGCCCCGGATCTCCATGAGAGAGGGCTGCTCAGTCCAGAGCAGCGCCGCGCGCACGGCCTTGCCGGGGAAGGCTTCGCGCACGGCCAGGCGGTAGGCTGCGAGCTGATAGAGATAGACCGGCGCGACCTCCTCCACCGACCGGGGCGCGCGGCGGTTGGTCTTGTAGTCGACGATGAGGACCTCGCCGCCGGAGACGGCGAGGCGGTCGATCTGCCCGGCGATGCGCAACGGCGGGCCCGATCCTGCGACGCGCGGGATGACCGCCACCAGCGGCACCTCGGCTGCGCTTTCCGGACCGAACACCGGCGCGAAGGCGGCATTCGCGAGGAGCGCCAGGGTCTCGGCAGCAATCCCGGCGCGCACGTTGGCCGGTATCCCGCGCGCCCGCTCGGCGAGGAACGCGTCGGCGGCCCTCTGCCACGTCTCGGGGGCGAGGCACGGCAAATGCTGGAGCAGGGCGTGGGTCAGCGTGCCGCGCAGGAACCGGCTCTCGCCGCCGAGCCCGCCCGTCCCCGAGGCTGCCGGCCTCAGGACCGCCGGCTCGGATCGGGGATCCCGCGGCGGCGGCGCGGGGAGCGGCTCGCCCTCGTCGTCCGTGTCATAGGGGGCAAGGCGCGACGGCGCGAGCGGGATGGTGAGCTGGGGCTCGCGTGGCGCGGGCACAGAGCTCCAGGGCGGCAACGGCGCCGCGTCCTGCAACGCCGTGCGCGCCGTCCTCGGAGCTTCGGGCGGCGCGACCTGGGGCGCGGCGAGGCGCCCGACCTCGCGGCCGTCAGGTCCGGTCGTGCGTTCCAGAACGCCGTCGAGCCCGGAGTGGATCACCTCGTACCAGCAGCCCGGCGCGGGACCCTTCTGGCCCTCGAACCCCGCCACATAAAGCCGGTCGCGGGCACGCGTCATGGCGACGTAGAGCAGGCGGTTCGCCTCCTCGCGCTCGCGCTGCCGCAACGCTTCGCGCGCCTCGCGGAGCCGGTCGAGGGTCCCCGTGCCTTTCACCGGCCAGACGAACGGAGCGGGCATGCCGGGCGGGCGCTCCATCGCGGCGAGCACGATGGGACGGCCGCCCTGGATCGCGGCGGAGCCGGCGCTCGTCGTATCGGGCAGGAACACGATCGGGGCTTCGAGGCCCTTGGCCCCGTGCACGGTCATGACGCGCACCTCGTTGCGGCCGTGCTCCATGTCGCGCTTGATGTCGCGATCGCCGTCGCGCATGAAGGCCAGGAAGCCTGCGAGCGACGGCGGGGCGCCGTCGTCGTAGGTGAGCGCGAGATTCAAGAACTCGTCGAGCGGATCGGCGGCCTCGGGGCCGAGGCGCGCGATGAGCTTCGCGCGGACGCCGTCGCGGTCGAGCAGATCCGCGAAGAACTCGAACGGCGGACGGAAATCGGCGGCCTTGCGCCAACGCTTGAGCGTGGAGGCGGCCTCGATGTAGCGCGCGTTCTCCCGGCTCTTCTCCAAGAGCGCCTTCCAGAGCGTGCCCTTGCGCTCCTCGCTGGCTTGGCTCCGGTTCCAGAACGCGAGATCGGTGAGATCGGCATCATCGAGGCCGAAGATCGGGCTTTTCAGAACCTCCGCCAGCGCGAGATCGTCCTCGGGCAGGGTCAGGAAATCTCCGAGCGAGAGCATGTCCTCGACGGCGATCTGCTCCGTCAGGCGCATGCGGTCGGCGCCGGCCACGGGAATGCGGCGCGCCTTCAAGGCCTGCACCATGGGCTGGGCGAACGGGGCGCGCTTGCGCACGAGGATCAGGATGTCGCCCGGCGCGATGGGACGGCCGGTCGAGGCGAGCGTCTCGCCGTCGTCCAGCCAGCCCTTGATCGTATCGGCGATGCGGTTGGCGAGGCGCACGACCGATGGCTCGGCCGACCGCTCGTCCAGCGGCGACCAGGCGTCGGCGGGCGCTGCCTCTTCGTGCTTCTCCGTCGGCCACAGCTCGACCACGCCGCCGTGGCCCGCGCGCCGGACGGCGTGGGGCGCGGGCGAGACGCCCGGCGTGCGGGCGGGGTCCGCGAACACCCGGTCCACCGCGTTCAAGACCGGGGCGACAGTCCGGAACGAGAGCGTGAGCGGCACCGTGCGCCATGTCGCGCCGGCGCTCCTGCCGAGGTTGGCGAAGCGGTCGCCCATGGCGGAGAACATTTCCGGCGCCGCGCCCTGAAACGAATAGATCGACTGCTTCTCGTCACCGACCGCAAACAGCGTCCGCACGGTGTCGGCGCGCGCGCCCGAGCCGGCGAAGAACTCGGAGGCGATCGCCTCAACGACCTTCCATTGCGAAGGGCTCGTATCCTGGCTCTCGTCGACGAGGATGTGGTCGAGGCCGTTGTCGAGCTTGAACAGCACCCACTCGGCGGAGCCGCGTGTTGCGAGCAACGCCTTGGTGCGCGCGATCAGATCGTCGAAATCGAGGGCGGCGCGGCGTACCTTGGCGTCGGCATAGCGGACCGCGACGGCGTCCGCGAGGCGGATCAGCGCCATGGTCGCCTCGACGACGGCCGCGCCCCGGTGCTCGGTCCAGAGCGCGAGGAAGCGGCCCTGCACACGCCCCAGCATCGGCTCGATCTCTGGGTTCTTCGCCTTCAAGGCATTGGTCAGGAATTTCTCGCGCGGGGTTCCGTCGGTCTTGAGGAAGAGGCCGGACAGGGCCTCCATGCGCGCGCGTCCGGCTTCGGCCGAGAGCGCGGCGGCAACCTTGTCGGCGAGCCCGGTGTCGGTCTTGCTGCCGCCCCTGAGGACGTCGCGCACGTGCATCAGCTCGCGCGGGGAGAGGAGCGTTGCGGCTTCGGCTTCGATCGCGGCGCGCGTGAGGCCATCGCGCACGCCGAAGTGGCGGCGGTAAAGCGCCTCGACGGCGTCGAGGCTCATGTCCGCTGCGGCCGCGAGCCATTCTCGCTCCTTCAGCGCGTCGGCCAGCGTGTCGTCGAAGCGGTCGTCGGCCGCGTAGGCGATGGCCTTCGCGAGGGCCTCTCCAAGCCGGCTCTCCCGCGCCCGCGCGGCCCTGCCGATCACGTCGTCGATCGCTTCGCGCATCAGCTTGCGCGCGCTTGCCTCGTCGAGGATAGCGAAGCCCGGCGTGACGCCGGCTTCGAGCGGAAAGCGTTGCAGCAGGCGCTCGGCAAAGGCGTGAATGGTCTGCACGGAGAGCCCGCCCGGCGTTTCCGTCGCGCGCGTGAAGAGCGCGCGCGCGCGCGCCATCTCGGATGCGTCGGGCTTGCGGTCCAGGAATGCGAGCAGGGCCGCCTCGAGCGCATCGTCCGGCAGCATCACCCACTTGGACAGGCTGTCAAAGACACGCTTCGACATCTCGGCGGCGGCGGCCTTCGTGTAGGTGAGGCAGAGGATGCGCTCGGGCGGCGTGCCGGCGAGGAGGAGGCGCAAGACGCGCATGGTCAAGACGTGCGTCTTGCCGGTGCCGGCGTTGGCGCTCACCCAGACGGAGGCGGCGGGGTCGGCCGCGTCCGCCTGGCGGCGGCGTGTGCGCTCCAGCTCGATCTCGATGGACTTGTGCTCGATGAGCGCCGACATGGTTAGGCATCCTCCTCCGCAACGGCGCCGGACGACCATTCGGCGACACGCGCGAGGTGCGCATAGGCGTCGTAATCGTAGCCGAAGCGCGCGCGCCGGAGCGGCCGGTAGGGTGTCCTCTCTTCGTCGAAGCGGGCGACGTGGCGCTTCAAGCCGTCGAGGGTCTGGCGTGCGAGCGCGGCAATATCGGGGGCCTTCACGTCACGCGCGTCGCCCGGCGGCTCGCCGCCCGAGGCGCGGATGTAGCGCAACGTCGCGACCGGGCGCTTCGGCAGCCTGTCGAAGCCGAGCGCGGCGTCGGCGGCGATGGCGGCTTCCAGCGGCAGCTGCGGCGAGACGCCGTCCAGCACTTTCCTGTCGGGCGGCGGCGCGCCGGTCTTGTAGTCGGAGATGACGAGCGCGTCGTCCCTGACGTCGATGCGGTCGGCGCGCGCGGTCAGATGGAAGGGACCCGCCGGCGCGTCGAGCACGAGTTCGCCCGAGACCTCGGCCCTCACCTCCGTGACGCCCAAGCGGCGCGCGGGCTCCGTCGCGGCGAACCAAGCGGCGAAGCGCTCGAAGCGCGGAACCCAGAAGGCGGCGATGCGCGGGTGGGCGGCATAGGCGTCGAGCGCCTGGCGCGCGAAGCGGACCAGCTCGGCCTCAATATCGCCGGGGAGTGCGGCCGGATACGCCTTGGCGAACTCCGAAAGCGCATCGTGGATGATGCTGCCGCGCAATGCGGGGCCGGGTGGCTCGCCGAGCGGCGGGAGCGGAGCGAGCTTCAGGATCTCGCCGGCAAAGATCGCATACGGGTTGGCGATCCATGTCTCGATGCGCGAGACCGAGAGCCGGCGCGGGCGCTGCGCGCCCGTCGGCCTCGGCTCCGGGGCGGCGAGGCGCGCCACAGGCGCGATGTCGTCGCGCCGACGCGCCCAGGCGAGCCAGGGCTCCTTCGGCGCGAGCGCCTCCGCTACGCCCATGCCCTCGAGCAACGCCTTGAGTCTCAGCAGCCAGCGCGAGGGGACCGTCGGCACGCCGTCCTTCTTCTCGGCGCGCGTCAGGATCACCTGGGGCGCGGCGAGCAGGGTCGCGAAATCGTGGGCGGACTGGCCGATCTTCTCCTCGGGCGAGGGCAGGCCGAGCGCCTCGCGCATGGGGCGGTTGAGCCAGGCGCCGGGATCGGACGACTTCGGCCACGTGCCGTCGTTGAGCGAGCCGAGAACGACGACATCGGTCTGCTGAAGCCGCGCCTCGAAGGGCCCCCAGATGAAGAGCCGCGGATGCACGGGGCCGCGCGGGCGCACGGTCTCGGCCGCGGCGAGGCTGCGGTAGAGGTCGGCGTAGTCCGCCGCGGGCAGATCGAGCGGGGGCAGCGCCGGATCGAGCAGGCCCGCGAAGAATCGTGCGGCCGTCTCACCGGCCTCGTCGCGCCAGAGGAGGCTCTCGTCGTCGTCTGTTTCCCCTCCCCCTTGTGGGGAGGGGTCAGGGGTGGGGGAAATCCCTACGGCCGCCGTTCTGGAGTCCCCCCCTCCCAGCCTCCCCCACAAGGGGGGAGGGGAAGTGGGGTGAGCGATGGCTTCCGCGGTTTTGCAGTGAGCGTCGACGAGATCGTGGAGCAGGACGGGCTCCGTCTGTTCATAGAGTGCGAGCAGCGGCGCGTACGCCGCGCGCAGGCGGGCGATGAGATCGCGCGCGCCCTGCCAGTCCTCCGTCCAGAGCCGCTTCACGGCGGGGTGGGCGCGCACGCCGCGCTCGCGGTCGGCAGCGGCCCGCTCGAAGGCCGCTTCGACGCCGGCAAGGCCCTCGCCCAGATACGGCGCGCGGAAGGTTGCGATCTCGAGCGCGCGGGCAGCGCGGCGGGCGGCGAACGGATCGAGGCCGAGGCGCGTCAGCGGGTGCTTCAACAGGGCGACCGTCTCGGCCGGCGCAAAGCGCGTCGCCACGGCGTTGACGACGAGATCGAGGAAGGCGCCGGGCGGCGTCTTGGCGAGCGGACGGCCCGCGGAATCGTCGACCTTGATGCCCCAGGCTTCGAGGCGGATGGCAACGCGGCGCGCGAGGAAACGATCTGGCGAGACGAGGGCCGCGGTCTTGCCCGGCGTCTCGGCGGCTTCGCGCAGGATCAGCGCCACGACCTCCGCCTCGTCCTGCGCGGTCGGCGCCTCGACGAGGCTCAAGCCGGACGGGGCGGCCCGGGCCGGATCCTTGCGCGCGGCGGCGGCGAAGCTCTCCCAGCGCTCGGTGGTGCCGGCAGGCCGCATGGCCTCGGCAATGAGGCGCGTACGCGCGCGGGCCGGCGGGGAGGCAGCAGCGCCGAGGCGGACGACGGCCGAGCGCGTCAGGCCGAGCGCGTCGAGGAGCTTCTTCAGGCCGAACTGCGGATGCTCCGGATGCTCGGGACCGATGGTCTGCCAACTTTCGGAATCGAGATCGGTATCGAGGCCGGGCAGCACGATGGCGCCGTTCGGCAGGCTCGCCACGGCGCGCATCAACTCGACGGTTGCCGGAATGGAGCCGGTGACGCCGGCGACGATGACGGGCGACGCCGGCGGCGACGCCACAAGGCGCGCGGCCTCGGCGCGGATGACGGCGTTGCGGCGGCCAGCCGCCGAGAGCATGCCGGATTGGGCGAGATAACCCGGCCAAGCCTGCGTGACGATCTCGAGAAACGCGAGCGTCTTCTGCCAATGCTCGGAGAAGGTCTCGGGCACGAGCGTGTCCAGCCGGTCGAGGCTCACGTCCTCCGTCTCGACCATGTCCATCAGCGCCGCGAGCTCCTTGGCGAGAACGGCCGCCTGCTGAGAGGTGGCGGCCGCGGTCGCTCTCTCGGCGCCGTTGCGGTGCATGGCCTCCGTCCAGCGGCGGATGAGGCTCGTCAGCACGAGCCGGCGCTCGAGCTCGCCGATGGCGGGCGGGATGGCGCCGACGTGCTGCTCGGCCCCTGCGGCGGCCGCAATCAGCGAGAGATCCTCCTCACCCTCCGAGATGGGCACGATCCTCGGCAGCAAGAGCGCGCGCCCGCCGCCGGCGCGCAGGAACGCGTCCTCGACCGCGCGCGTCGCGCGCCGTGTCGGCAGATAGAGCGTGAGGCGCGGCAGATCGAGCAGCGCCGGCCGAGACCCGCCGCCGGCCGGCAGGGTACCGTCGAGCACGGCGCCGGCGAGGCAATCGAGGAACGGGCGCCCGGCTTCGATCGTGTAGATGTTCGCGGAACGGGACAGTGGAGCTCCCCTGGACGGATTTCGGACCTTCCGGCCGGATATCCGATTCCATGGCCGTCTTTCAGGCGCTTGCGGCGCGGCGCATCCAGCTTTCCGCGTCTTCCACAGACTGGGGGGTGCCGACGTGCATCCAGACGCCGTCGAGGCACAGCCCGAACAGGCGGCCCTCAGCGATGGCCCGGTCCCACAGCACGTTGAGCGAGAAACGCCCCTGGGACGCATCCTCGAACAGGCGCGGATGGGCGATGGAGACCCCGGTGAAGGCGAACGGGGCTTCTCCACCCTCGCCACGCCGCGTCAGCGTGCCATCGGGCGCCATGAGGAAATCGCCGTGGCCGTCATAGCCGAGGCTTTCGGCGCCGCGGGCGAGCAGGAGCAGGCTGTCCATGCGGTCCGCATCGAAGGCGGCAACGAGCCGCGCGATGTTCGAGCCGATGCCCTCGACCCAGACCGAATCGGAGTTGTGGATGAGGAACGGGGCCTCTCCGAGCAGCGGCAGCGCCTTGACCACGCCGCCGCCGGTATCCAGCAACACGCCGCGCTCGTCGGAGATGGCGATCGCGGGGCGCGTGCGACCGGCGAGGCGGGCTTCGATCTGCTCGGCGAAGTGATGCACGTTCACCACCGCGCGCGTGATGCCGCCGGCGGCCAGACGATCCAGCACGTGATCGAGGAGCGGCTTGCCGCAGAGGGGCACGAGCGGCTTCGGCATGGTGTCCGTCAGCGGCCGCATGCGCGTACCGAGACCGGCGGCCAGCACCATCGCGGTCGTCACGCGGTTGGTCATGTTTGGTGCCCCCTCACCCGGTACCGATACGTCCATGCGGAGCATGGCTCCGCCACGCCCGAGCGGCGGGTGAGGGGGAGAGGAGCGCGAGATTGCATGCGAGGCTCTTCAAAGAGACGGGACGGTGCGGCGAACCGCGTCGGGGAAATGGTCGTCGAACCAGCGCGCGAGCGGCGCGAGGTCCGCGTGCGCGAGCCCCCGCGCCAGATAGCGCCATATGCGCGGGATGTGACGCACATACGCGGGCTTGCCGTCGCGCATGGCGAGACGGGCGAATATACCCAGGATCTTGGTGTTGCGCTGGACGCCCAAGGCCGCGTAGGCGAAGCGGAACGCGTCTGCATCGAAGCCCGGCTCCGCGCGACGCCTCTCAAGGTAATAGGCCAACAGCTCGTCCTCGAGGGCGGCCGGCACATCGAGGCGCGCGTCCTGCAAAAGCGAGACGAGATCGTAGGCGAGGGATCCCTGAAGCGCGTCCTGGAAGTCGAGCAGCCCTGCGCGCCGCGCGCCGTCACGCTCGGGAAGCCAGACGAGATTCGGCGAATGGAAATCGCGCAGCACCCAGCCCTTGGGCTCGGCTGCAAGGCGCGCGAAAACCCCGTCCCAGGCGGCCATAAAGTCCGCACGGATGTGCGGAGGGATCGGCGTCCCGTACACGGCCGGCCAGTACCAGTCGGGCAACAGCTCGATCTCGATGCCGAGCACGGCGGCGTCCTGTGGCGGAACGCAGTGGGCCGTCCCGTCGGGGAGAGGGATCTCGGGAGGAACGGCGTGCCGGCTCAATGCGAGGAGCGCGTCGGTAGCGGCGCGCCACAGCTCCGGCTGTGAAGTGCCACGCGCGATCTCCGCGCCGTAGACGCGATCGCCGAAGTCCTCGATGACGAGGAAGCCGCGGTCGAGATCGGCGGCGTAGATCTCTGGCGCGCTGAGGTCCGCGTCACGCAATGCGTTCGCGACGGCGACGAACGGGCGCACGTCCTCGGCCAACCTGGCGATGCGGCTATAGGGCAGCCCGTTGCGGATCGGCGGGCCATCCGGCTGGCGCGGCTGGTCCATGAGGATGGCGGTGCGCGGTTCCCCTCCCACTTGTGGGGAGGGGCTAGGGGTGGGGGGAATCCCAACGGCTGCTGTTCTGCAATCCCCCCCTCCTAGCCTCCCCCACGAGGGGGGAGGGACCTCGGCGAGGGGAGAAGAAGCGAGGCGCGCATAGGCGCGGGCGGAAGCGTCGCCCTGCAGATAGACGGCGCTCGCGGTGTTCCAGGGCGCGTGTGCGTCGATAAAGTCCGACATGGCTTCGAGGCGGGCGAGGCGCGGCGCCCAGGTGCCGTGCCCCACGAGGCGCACGGTGCGCTGCTCGGCGTCCGTGCCTTGCGACAAATGGATGTTGAGGCGGTTGGCGGCCGCGAGGCCGGGCGCGCGCTCGGGCCATTCGACGACGGCGGCGCCGGCCGTGATCAGCTCGTCGAAGCCCAGCTCGACGAGATCGTCGTCGCCCGAGAGGCGATAGAGGTCGAGATGGGCGAGCTCGAGGCGCGGGGCGGCGTAGGTCTGAACCAGGGAGAACGTCGGGCTCGGGATCTCGGCGCCCCGATCGGCAAGGACGGCGCGGATGAGCGCGCGCGCGAACGTCGTCTTGCCGGCGCCGAGATCGCCCGAGAGCGCCACCACGTCGCCCACGGCGATCTTCAGCGCGACGCGCTCGGCGAGACGCGTGATCCCCGCCTCGTCGGCGTCAGGCACGCGCCAGTCTTGCTGCTGCTTCGGTATCGGTCGGGACATGCTTCTGCTCGAGCTCACGCGCGGGGAAGCGTACCGTGACCTTGGTTCCCTTTCCAGGCTCGCTGTCGAGCGTCATGTCGCCGCCGTGCAGGTCGACGAGGCTCTTGACGATCGAAAGACCGAGGCCCGCGCCCCGGTGCTTACCGCCCTGGCTGCGGCTCTCGAAGCGCTCGAAAATACGGGCCTGCTGCTCCTTGGGAATGCCGATCCCCTCGTCCTCGACCGAGAACACCATCACGCCCTCCTCGCGCCAGCAGGAGAGATGCACGACGCCCTCGGGATTGGAAAAGCCGACGGCGTTGGACAGGAGGTTGTAGAGCACCTGGCGCACGCGCTGCTCGTCGGCGACGAACACTGCCGCATCGTCGGCGACCGCGATGTCGAGCGTGAGGCGGGCGCGGGCGGCACGCTCGCGGATGCTGTTGATCGCCTGATCGATGACGGCCTGCACGTCGACGGCGGCGAGCTTCAGCTCCAGCCCGCCGGCGTCGATGGCGGACAGATCCAGGATGTCGTCGATGATGGCGAGAAGGGTCTTGGAGGAGAAGGCGATGTCGTCGAGGTACTCGCGCTGGCGCGGCGTCAATACGCCGAAGATCGGATTGGCCAGAAGCTCGCTGAAGCCGATGATGTTGGTCAGCGGCGTCCGGAGCTCGTAGGAGATGTGGCCGATGAACTGGTTCTTCAGCCGGTCGGCGGTGACGAGGGCCTCGTTGCGCTCGATGAGGGCGCGCTCGTAACGCTTCGAGTCCGTCACGTCGACGAAGGTCAGGAGCGTACCGCCATCGGGGAGCGGCGTCACGGCATAGTCGATGACGCTGCTGTCGGGGCGGATCATCTGGCCTTCGAGGGGCTCGCGCTCCTCGAACGAGGTAACGGCGCGGCTGATCTCCTTCCAGGTCGACATCTCGCCGTGCAGCACCTGCGTGACGCGGACGAACTCGTCGATGTGCGGCTTCTCGGCGAGCTGCTGGCGCGAGAGCTTCCAGATGGCCGCGAAGGCGGAATTGTGGAGCTGCAGGCGGCCGTCGGTGCCGAACACCGCCACGCCTTCCTTGAGGCTGTTCAGCGTCTCGGTCTGAACCCCGATGAGCGCGTTGTAGCGGCTTTCGAGCGCCAGGCGCTCGGTCTCATCCTTGTAGAGATAGGTGACGCCGCCATCGGGGCGCTGCGCGGCCATGACGTGGAGATCGCGGCCGTCCGGAAGGTGCCACCAGTCCTCGTGCTCGGTCTCCTGTTTGTAGCACTTGAGGACGTCCGCCTTCCATTCGCGATACTTCACGACCTCGGGCAGGCGGCCGAGCTCGCGCAGGCGATCGAGCACAGCGCCGTCCATCGGGCCCGTCGCCAGCCAATCCGCGTCGAGCTGCCAGAGCTTCTGGTAGGCGGCGTTGAAGAAGGTGAGCTTCTGCTCGGCATTGAAGATGGCGACGGCGGTCGCGACGCGGTCGAGCGTGCGGTCGTAGGCGGCGATCTGCCGGTCCATCTCGCCCTTCGCGCTTTCGAGATCGGCGACGTCGATGGCGGCCCCCGCGGTCGCGTCGCCGAGCGGCAGCACGGTCACCTCGTGCATCTTGCGCTCGGAGCCGACCACGAGCGGCAGGCGCTCCTTGAACGTCTGCCCGGTCTTTACGACGCGGGCGACCTGCTTGCGCTGGCGCGATTCCAGGAGCTGGATCTGGCCGTCGACGGCCTCGGCCTCGCTTTCCGCCTCCACCGCCTTGACGTAGGCGCTGTTGACCCAGGTGAGCCGCCCCGCCGCGTCGAGCAGCCAGGCCGGATGCGGCAGCGCCGAGAGCAGCGCGCGGCTCGACCGCACGTCGCGCGCGAGGCGCATGTGCTGGTCGAGGATCACGGAGAGATCGCGCTTATAGCCCGCGACATCCTTGAAGCGCAGCACGGCGCGGCCGCCCGCGGCGCGACCGTCGGCCTCGACGTGACCGCCGGCCGTGGTCTTCAGGATGAGATTGAAGGCGCGTCCTTCCGAGAGCAGACCATCGAGAGCCGACTTCAAGGCGGCATTGCTCTTCTGGTCGAGCCAGAAGTTGAAGCGCACCAGCTCGCCCGTGTTGGCGGGCAGGCCCGGCACGCCGGAGAGCGTGTTGGTGACGACGGAGATGCCGCGCCCCTGCTCCCAGTGCATGAGCACCTGAGGCTCGGCCTTGATCAAGGCCTCCGCCGCGGCAAGCGCCCGGCGCAGCTCGCGCGATTCGTCCTGGGCCCGGCGCGCCTGGCGGCGCATGGAGGTGATGGCCTGATAGAGAAGGTAGATCGTGCCGATGCTCGCCACGCCCGCCAGCGCGGCCAGGAGCCAGGTGTCCCCTTGCAGCCCGCCTTCCTCGACAATCCTGCGCCCGGAAGCGAGCGTCGCGGTCAGAACGGTGACGACGGCCAGGCTCGCGAGCGCGAGCATGACAAGCTCGACCCGCGTGTTCTGCCGCTCAGGCGTAGGGCTCTTGGGTTGCATCGATCTCGGGGTTCGATCGTGGCCGGGCACGTGGCAACGCCCGCTCAGAAAAAGCGAATCGCTTCGGAAGTATGAGGAGCTTCCGAGGCCGATGCCAGCCCAAGAGAGGCACATCGCTCAGCCAACCTGCGCGCGGGCGGGCGCGCGAAATGCAAAAGCCCCGCAGGCGGACAAAAATGCCGCTCGCAGGGCTTCGGTCCTCTATGGGACCGGCGTTTCGCCGTCCGGTGGGGCGTTGCCCCGTCAGTAGCGGTAGTGGTCCGGCTTGTAGGGGCCGTCGACGGACACGCCGATGTAATCGGCCTGCTCGGGGCGCAGCTTGGTGAGCTTGACGCCGAGCTTCTCGAGGTGGAGGGCTGCGACCTTCTCGTCGAGCACCTTCGGCAGCGTGTAGACCTTCTTCTCGTACTTGCCGGGGTTGGCCCAGAGGTCGATCTGCGCCAGCGTCTGGTTCGAGAACGACGACGACATGACGAACGAGGGATGGCCCATGGCGTTGCCGAGGTTCACGAGGCGGCCTTCCGACAACAGGATGATGCGGTTGCCCGACGGGAACTCGATCTCGTCGACCTGCGGCTTGATGTTGGTCCACTTGAAGTTCTTCAAGCCCGCGACCTGGATCTCGTTGTCGAAGTGGCCGATGTTGCAGACGATGGCCCGGTCCTTCATCTGCCGCATGTGGTCGACGGTGATGATGTCGCGGTTGCCGGTCGCGGTGACGTAGATGTCGGCACGGCTAAAGGCATTCTCGATGGGGGCGACCTCGTATCCCTCCATCGACGCCTGGAGCGCGCAGATCGGATCGACCTCGGAGACGATGACGCGCGCACCGGCCTGGCGGAGGGAAGCGGCCGAGCCCTTGCCGACGTCGCCGAAGCCGGCGACGAAGGCGACCTTGCCGGCCAGCATGACGTCGGTGCCGCGGCGGATGGCGTCGACGAGGCTCTCGCGGCAGCCGTAGAGATTGTCGAACTTCGACTTGGTGACGCTGTCGTTGACGTTGATCGCCGGGAACAGGAGCTGGTTCTGCTCGGCCAACTTGTAGAGGCGGTGCACGCCCGTGGTCGTCTCCTCGGAGACGCCGCGGATCGAGGTCGCCACATGGGCGAACCAGCCCGAGGGCTTCTCCGCGAGGAGCCGTTTGATCAAGGCGAAGAAGATCTCCTCCTCCTCCGAGCCCGGCTTGTCCAGGAACGCCGTGTCGCCGTTCTCGGCGCGCAGGCCGTGGTGCACGAGCATGGTGGCATCGCCGCCGTCGTCGAGGATCATGTTGGGCACGCCGCCGCCGTGCCAGTCGAAGAGACGGGCGGTGAAGTCCCAGTACTCGGTCAGCGTCTCGCCCTTGAAGGCGAACACCGGCGTCCCCGTCGCGGCGATGGCGGCGGCGGCGTGGTCCTGCGTCGAGAAGATGTTGCAGGAGACCCAGCGCACGTCCGCGCCAAGCGCCTTCAGCGTCTCGATCAGGACCGCGGTCTGGATGGTCATGTGGAGCGAGCCGGCGATGCGCGCGCCCTTGAGCGGCTGCTTGGGGCCGTACTCGGCACGGATGGCCATCAGGCCGGGCATCTCGCTCTCGGCGAGGTCGATCTCCTTGCGGCCGAAGGCGGCGAGCGAGATGTCCTTGACGATGTAGTCCTGGTTGGCGGTCATGCAGGGTCCCTTTTTCGTGCGGCCGCCGGCAGCAGCGGGCATGCCGGCGCAAAGTCCGCCCCCGTATAGCGGCGCGGGACAGGGACCGCAATAAGATATAAATAAGTCTTTATGTCCTTGGGAAAGGCGGTTGGGAGCGGGCAGCAGGCAGGGCTCGTGAGGGAGGTCAGTCTTCCTCGGCCAGCTCCTCGCCGAAGCCGGTCTCGACCAGATCGACCAGGGCGGCGAGGGCTTCGGGACCTTCCTTGCCCTCGGCGGTGATGTAGAGGACCGAGCCGGGCCCGGCGGCGAGCATCATCAGCCCCATGATCGAGGTGCCGCCGACGGTCTGTCCGTCGCGCGTCACGGTCACGCTCGCCTGGTAAGTCTCGGCGAGCTTCACGAACTTCGCCGAGGCGCGGGCGTGAAGCCCCTTGCGGTTGACGACGGTGACGACGGCCTCGGGTCGCTTGCTGTCTTGGATCTCAGGCATCGTGCGCCGTCCAACCCCCTACTGCTCGCCCGACAGTTCCTGGCTCGCAACCTTGATGTACTTGCGTCCGGCCTCGCGCGCGAGCGTTACCGCTTCATCGAGGGGTGCCTCGGCCCTGAGGCCGGCCAGCTTGACCAGGATCGGCAGGTTGATACCGGCCAGAATCTCGACGTTCGCCTCGTCCATGACCGAGATGGCGAGGTTGGACGGCGTCCCCCCGAACATGTCGGTCAGGATGATGACGCCCGATCCCGTGTCGGTGCGGCGCACGGCCTCCAGGATCTCGGAGCGGCGCGCTTCCATGTCGTCCTCGGGACCGATCGAGATGGTCTCGAGCTGTGTCTGAGGCCCGACGATGTGCTCGAGTGCCGCACGGAACTCGATCGCCAAGCCGCCGTGTGTGACGATCACGAGTCCGATCATCTAAACCAAGCCGAGGTTGTTACGATTTTGTATTTTTTGAGCATCGGCTCACCCCTGGGCCGTGCCCCAAGTCTCTGTGGCGTCACGACAATCTCCGTGGTGTCATGAGCTTCAGGACTACGTCCCCGCCCCGCCTTCGCGGCGGGCCGGAGACTTACAGGGGTTCGCGGGCAAAGCAAGGGGTTTTGCTGGCGCCTTATGGCGCAGCTCCCGAGCCCAGGCCCCCTCCGAGCGCCAGAAGGAGCTTGACGGGGGCAGAGGCTTCGAACGGCGCAAGGCGAAGAAGCGGAAACGCGACGCCGAGATAGCGCGCCGTCATCGGCTCCAGCGGAAAGCGGGGCACGTCGGCCGCCGGCACGAGGTCGACCACGAGCGCAAGACGCGCCCCGGGACAAAACGGAAGGCTCAGGATACCGAGGCCGCGCACCTCGATCTTGCCGGCGATGGCCGGGGGCGGACTGGCCTCGACCGCCTCGCCCTGACGCGTGAGGCGCACCTGATCGTCCGAGACGAGCGCGGCACGGAGCGCGCCCTCTCCGAACGGCGGCGCGGCGATGCACCTCAGCGCAAGGTCCGACTTGCCCGATCCCGACGGCCCGCGGATCAGGACGGCCTTCTCGCCGAGGGCGAGCGCCGTGCCGTGGACCAGCTCAGCTCCGTTCGCGGACTGATTCATGCACGAGATCCGATGCCGCGCGCCGGCTGCCGGCCATGCCCGCCCGGGAGGAGGAGACGCGGCCCGGAAGGCGCACGACGAAACGGGCTCCGCTCGACGGCCCGCACTCCGAGCCGGCCGCCGCGGGCTTGTTCTCGGCCGAGATCTCGCCGCCGTGTGCGCGGATGATCTCGCGCGAGATCGAGAGCCCGAGGCCGGAGTTCTTGCCGCGAACGGCTTCGGTATCGGGGCGGTCCGTGTAAAAACGATCGAAGATGATCTGGCGGCGATCCTCGGGAATGCCGGGCCCCTCGTCCTCGACGGCCAGCTCGACATCGGAGCCGATGCGCCGCAGCGAGATGGTCACGGGCCGGCCTTCCGGCGAGAAGGAGACGGCGTTGTCCACGAGGTTGGTCAGCACCTGGCCGAGCCGCCCGGCATGGCCGTTGACGACAAACGCGCCTTCGAAGGGGGCAACGGCGATCACCGTCTCGACGCGGCGGCTATCGCCCGAGAGGATGTCCTTGAAGATCTGCGTGACGCTGGCCACGACCGAGGCGATGTCGAGGGGGCCCATCTGCTGGCGCGCGAGCTCGGCGTCGAGGCGCGAGGCGTTGGAGACATCGGTGATCAGCCGGTTCAGGCGCATCAGCTCGTTCTGGATCTGCTTCACCACCTCTCTGCGCTGCTCGTCGGTGCGCGCGTACGAGAGGGATTCGGCCATGGAGCGTGCCGCGGTGAGCGGGTTCTTGAGCTCGTGGGCGACGTCGGCGGCAAAACTCTCGCTCGCTTCCACGCGCCGGTAAAGGGCTGCGGTCATGGCGGCGAAGGCGGCGGACATGCGGCCGACCTCATCGGTGCGGTGCGAGAAATCCGGCAGCTCGTGGCGGGCGCTGATGTTGCGGCTCACGAGGTCGGCGGAGGCCGACAGCCGGCGGATCGGTCCGGCCACGGTCCGCGCCAGGACCAGCGCGCTGATCAAGGAGGCCAGGATGGCGAAGGCCGCGAGCAGCCAGATCTGGGTCTGCTGGTCGGAAACGATCTTGTCGATCTCGCCGGGGCGCGTCGACATCAGAAGCACGCCTTCCACGACGCCCGCCCGCTGGATGGGGACGGCCGTCGAGACGATCTGCTGGCCCTTCTCGTTGAGCAGCAGCATGGCGGTGGCCTTGCCCTGGAGCGCCTGCTTCACCTCCGGATAGGACGTGCCGTTGGCGTTGCCGATCTCTTTGTAGACCGGCAGATCCTCGTTCATCATCGTCCAGGACTTGAGGCGGGTCCAAAAGTCCTTGGTGCGCGTCTTGCCGCCGTCGGGCACCTTGGGCTCGTGGCGGGAGAGCTGGCCGCGCTGCAAGAGCGTCGCCGAATCCATGACCAGCGTCCCGTCGCGGCTATAGACGCGCGCGCGACGCGTCGTCGGCTGGATGAGACGGCGCAGGATCGGGGCCACGCGCTCGGGACGGATCGAGAGCTCGTGCGCCGCGAAGGCGTTGTCCTCGGGGGCCTCGGCCTCCTCCTCGAGGGGATCGGTGTGGATGACGAGGCGGCCGGTCTCGACGCGGGCGTCGCCGGCGATGGCGGCGGCGATGATCTCGCCTTGAACGCGCAGCGATTCGCGCTTCGCCTCGATGAGCCAGGCATTGTTCTCGTTGAAATAGAGAATGCCGCCGACCATGACGACGAGGCCGGCGAGACTCGCGACCAGGATGCGCCGCCACAGGCTGCCGGCGATGAAGCGGACGGGCAGAAACGTCCGCCACCAGCGGGGCAGACCGACGACCGGCCGCGGGCTCCGCCGCATGAGATCCTGCGCGCGGGCGGCGAGGCCGCCGAGGGACCGGCGGGTTCCCGCCAGGATGGCCTCGAGCCCCGTGTCAACCGCCGGCGTTCGCTCGGTCTCGAGCGCCATCACCCCTCCATGCGAAGGATTCTTCGTCCCCCGCAACGTTCCGAAGCTCAACCCGAAGCTCGTTTCGAGCTCACGAGGCGCATGGCAAAGCGCCGCTACGCTTCCTTGAAGCGGTAGCCGACGCCGTACAGCGTCTCGATGACGTCGAAACTGTCGTCGACCTGCTTGAACTTCTTGCGCAATCGCTTGATGTGGCTGTCGATCGTCCGGTCATCGACATACACCTGATCATCGTAGGCGGCGTCCATCAGCGCGTCGCGCGTCTTGACGACGCCGGGACGATGGGCCAGCGCCTGAAGGATCAGGAACTCGGTGACGGTGAGCGTGACCGGACGGTTGTCCCAATGGCAGGTGTGGCGCTCGGGGTCGAGCTTCAGCTTGCCGCGCTCCAGGATATGAGCCACCTGCGGCTCGGCCGTCTGTCCATCCTTGGGCTGCAGACGGCGGAGGATGGCGCGGACGCGCTCGACGATGAGGCGCTGCGAGAAGGGCTTGGCGATGTAGTCGTCGGC